>Ga0228698_1000426_pt1 | contig 33873 bp, 28 predicted proteins | sample McNCre117_Aug_MG_FD_178015 | JGI IMG/M metagenome (GOLD analysis project Ga0228698, IMG submission 178015) | Freshwater microbial communities from McNutts Creek, Athens, Georgia, United States - 1-17_Aug_MG | ecosystem: Environmental > Aquatic > Freshwater > Creek | place: USA: Georgia... | reverse complement strand
GGTGATGGCGGCCGTCAGCGTGGTCTTGCCGTGGTCAACGTGACCAATGGTGCCGACGTTGACGTGCGGCTTGGTCCGCTCGAATTTTTCCTTTGCCATTTTTCAGCTCCGAATTTGAAAATTGCCGAAATTACAACACACCAATGGGATGGTGCCCATGGGCAGGATCGAACTGCCGACCTCCCCCTTACCAAGGGGGTGCTCTACCACTGAGCCACATGGGCATAACAGCCTGCTAGCTGTTATCAAAATCACTTTGCCGCGACCGCAAACCACATTGGAGCGGGAGACGGGAATCGAACCCGCGTCATCAGCTTGGAAGGCTGGGGTTCTACCATTGAACTACTCCCGCATCGCGCCGGTCGCTCACCAAAGCGACCGGCGGTCAACAAGTATGCTGGTGGAGGAGGCTGGATTCGAACCAGCGTAGGCGTAAGCCAACAGATTTACAGTCTGCCCCCTTTAGCCACTCGGGCACCCCTCCGGCAAGACCCGTATTATGCATGGATTCGGGCGTTTTTCACAAGTCGAGAAAAAATTCCTGGAAATTCTTTTCCTGCCAGCGCCGCAGCTGGCCGAAGTGGCCGCAGCCGATGAACGGCAGGGGGCCGCGCCGCGCCGACAGCGGTGATGGATGGTTGGCCTGCAGCACCAGATGGCGGCTGGCATCGATCAGGCCCGCCTTGGATTGCGCATGCGCGCCCCAGAGCAGGAAGGCCTTGGGCGTCTCGTGCGCGCTGCAGGCCGCGATCAGCGCGTCAGTCAGCGTCTCCCAACCGTGGCGGGCGTGACTGGCCGGACGGCCCTGCTCGACCGTCAGGCAGGTGTTGAGCAGCAGCACGCCGTGGCGGGCCCAGGACTGCAGGCTGCCGCTGGCCGGCACTGCGCCGCCGAGGTCGCGCGCGATCTCCTGGAAGATGTTGCGCAGCGAGGGCGGCAGCCTGACGCCATCGGGCACCGAGAACGCCAGCCCCTCGGCCTGGCCCGGCCCGTGGTATGGATCCTGACCCAGGATCACCACCCGCACTTGCTCCAGCGCGGTCAGTTCGAGCGCGCGCAGCGGCCGAGGCGGATAGATGATGGCGTCCTGCTCCAGCCGGCCCCGCACGAAGGCGGCCAGCGCCTGGCCCTGGGTGCTGGTCCAGAACGCGTGCAGCAGCGGCTGCCAGTCGGGCGCGGCGGGCCAGCATTCGGGCGCCCAGGCCTGCAGCTGCTGCGCGGGCAGGGTTGCGGGCACGCCCGGCGCTGCCGCCACGGCGGGCACCGGCGCCTCATCCCAAAGCGGCAGATTGGCGCTGCGCGGCATCGTGCTCAGGCCGCCAGGCCGAACAGCTGCGCCAGCGCCTCGCCCGGCTCGCGGGCGCGCATGAAGGCCTCGCCGACCAGGAAGGCGTTGACGCCGTGCGCGCGCATCTTGTCCACGTCGGCCCGGCTCAGGATGCCGCTTTCGGTCACCAGCAGGCGGTCGGCCGGCACGTCGGCCAGCATGCCGAGCGTGGTGTCGAGGCTGACCTCGAAGCTGCGCAGGTCGCGGTTGTTGATGCCGACCAGGCGCGTCCTGAGCTTGAGCGCGCGCTGCAGCTCGGCGCGGTCGTGGACCTCGACCAGCACCGCCATGTTCAGGCTGCGGGCGAGCGACTCCAGCTCGGCCATCTGGCCATCGTCGAGGCAAGCCGCGATCAGCAGGATGCAGTCGGCGCCCATGGCGCGCGCCTCGTAGACCTGGTAGGCATCGACCATGAAATCCTTGCGCAGCACCGGCAGGTCGCATGATGCCCTCGCCTGCTTGAGATAGTCGGGACTGCCCTGGAAATACTGGCGGTCGGTCAGCACCGACAGGCAGGCCGCGCCATGTTCGGCGTAGCTCTGCGCGATGTCGGCCGGGATGAAGTCCGGGCGGATCACGCCCTTGGATGGGCTGGCCTTCTTGACCTCGGCGATCACGGCCGGCAGGCCGGCGGCGATCTTGGCGCGCAGCGCGCCCTCGAAGTCGCGCGTCAGCAGCCGGCTCTCGGCGTCCTCGCGGATCACGGCCAGCGGGGTCTTCTTGAGCGCCAGCGCGATTTCCTCGCGCTTGGTCGCCACGATCTGGTTCAGGATGTCACTCATCGGACGCTTTCTCGGGAGCGGGCGGCTGGCTGCCGCCCTTGAGGATTTTGATGAAGACGCGGTGCATCACGATGCCCGCGACGATGAACAGCAGCGAGACGCCGAGCGCGATCCAGGTGCCGGGATCGGACCACATCGCTTCAGGCCACGCTCAAGGCGTGGGCGACGGTCACGAGCTGGTCGAGCTTGGCCTTGGCCGCGCCCGAGTCAATCGCCTGGCGCGCCAGCGCGATGCCGGCCGCGATGCCGTCGGCGACGTTGGCTGCATGGAGCGCGACGCCGGCGTTGAGCAGCACGATGTCGCGCGCCGGGCCGGGCTGGCCGTCGAGCACGGCCAGCAGCATGGCGCGCGAGGCCTCGGGCGTGGCGACCTGCAGCGCGCGCGTGCTGACCATCGGCAGGCCGAAGTCCTCGGGGTGGATCTCGTACTCGCGGATCTGGCCGTCCTTGAGTTCGCCGACCAGGGTCGCCGCGCCGAGGCTGACCTCGTCGAGACCGTCCTTGCCATGCACCACGACCGCGTGCTCGGCGCCCAGGCGCTGCAGCGCGCGCACCATGATGCCGACCAGATCCGGGTGGAACACGCCGAGCAGGATGTTGGGCGCGCCGGCTGGATTGGTCAGCGGACCCAGGATGTTGAAGATCGTGCGGACACCGAGTTCCTTGCGCACTGGCGCGACGTTCTTCATCGCCGGATGGTGGTTCGGCGCGAACATGAAGCCGATGCCGGTCTGGGCGATGCAGGCCGCGATCTGCTCGGGCCGAAGGTTGATGTTGACGCCGAGCGCCTCCATCGCGTCGGCGCTGCCCGAGCTGCTGCTGACGCTGCGCCCGCCGTGCTTGCTGACCCGGGCGCCGGCCGCCGCCGCGACGAACATGGCGCAGGTCGAGATGTTGAAGGTGTGCGCGCCGTCGCCGCCGGTGCCGACGATATCGACCATGTGGCGCCGGTCGGCGACCTCGACCCGGGTCGAGAACTCGCGCATGACCTGGGCCGCAGCGGTGATCTCGCCTATGGTTTCCTTCTTGGTGCGCAGGCCGGCGATCAGCGCGGCGGTCATGACCGGCGACAGCTCGCCGCCCATGATCAGGCGCATCAGGTGCAGCATCTCGTCGTGGAAGATCTCGCGGTGCTCGATGACGCGCTGCAGCGCTTGTTGGGGCGTGATGGACATGAGGACTCCGAAAAGAGAAAGGACGTTCAGCGGGCCGGCGTCTCGGCCAGCGCCAGCCTGAGACCGAAGCCGATGAACATGACGCCGGCAACGCGCTCCAGCCAGGGGCGCACGGGTGCCAGCACGCCGCCGAGCCGCCGGCCGGCCCAGGTCGCGCCCCAGACACAGCCGAGGCAGAACAGCAGGCTGTTGGCGCAGAAGATCAGGCCCAGCACGACGAATGCCGCCGTCACATCGGCCGCCTCCGGCGCGATGAACTGCGGCAGGAAGGCCAGGAAGAACAGCACCACCTTGGGATTGAGCAGATTGGTCAGCAGGCCGTTACGGAAGATCGCGCCGTCCGATGGCGTGGCAGCCGGCACGGCGGCCTGACCCGGCCCGGCGCCCGACGCGCGCCAGCTGCGCAACCCGAGATAGACGAGGTAGGCGGCGCCGAGCCACTTGACGACGCCAAAGGCGGTGGCCGAGGCCGCGAGCAAGGCACCGAGCCCGGCCGACGCGATCGCGACATGGACCAGGCAGCCGGTGATCACGCCCAACGTCGCGACGACGCCGGCGCGCGCCGCTCCCTGTCGGGGCCGCAGCGCGTGCCCCAGGATGTAGAGCAGGTCGGGGCCGGGCGTCAGGTTCAGCAGCAGCCCCGCCAGCATGAACCAGCCCAAGTTCTGGATGCCGTCCCAGACCGCCATGGCGTGCTCCTTGTGCCGCTGTCTCAGGCCTGGTCGAGGAAGTTGCGCAGCATGGCGTGGCCGTGCTCGGTCAGGATCGACTCGGGGTGGAACTGCAGACCCTGGATCGCGAGTTCGCGGTGCCGCACGCCCATGATCTCGCCGTCGTCGGTCCAGGCCGTGACCTTGAGCACCTCGGGGCAGCTGGCGCGCTCGATCGCGAGCGAGTGGTAGCGGTTGACCGTGAACTGGCGCGGCAGGTTGGCAAAGATGCCTTCCTGCGTGGTCGTGATGACGCTGGTCTTGCCGTGCATCAGTTCCTGCGCGCGCACGATGGTGCCGCCGAAGGCCGCGCCTATGCTCTGGTGGCCGAGGCAGACACCCAGGATCGGCAGCCGGCCCGCGAAATGCCGGATCGCCGCGACCGAGATCCCGGCCTCGGCCGGCGAGCAGGGTCCGGGCGAGATCACGAGCCGGTCCGGCGCGCGCGCGGCAATGCCTTCGAGCGTGATCTCGTCGTTGCGGAACACCTCGACCTCGGCGCCGAGTTCGCCGAAATACTGCACGATGTTGTAGGTGAACGAGTCGTAGTTGTCCACCATCAGAAGCTTGATGCGGCTCATTGCAGGCCCTCCTCGACCAGTTCGCTCGCGCGCAGCACGGCGCGCGCCTTGTGTTCGGTTTCCTTCCATTCCAGCTCGGGCACCGAGTCGGCCACGACACCGGCGGCGGCCGCGACGTGCAGCAGGCCGTCCTTGATCACGCCGGTGCGGATCGCGATCGCGACGTCCATGTCGCCCGCGTAGCTCAGGTAGCCACAGGCGCCGCCGTAGACACCGCGCTTGCTGAGTTCGAGCTGGTCGATCAGCTCCATCGCGTGGACCTTGGGCGCACCGCTGAGCGTGCCGGCCGGGAAGCTGGCCTTGAGCACGTCCATATTGCTCATGCCGGGCTTGAGCAGGCCCTCGACATTCGAGACGATGTGCATCACGTGGCTGTAGCGCTCGGTCTGGAACGCCTCGGTGACCTTGACGCTGCCGGTCTGCGCGATGCGGCCGATGTCGTTGCGCGCCAGGTCGATCAGCATCACGTGCTCGGCGCGCTCCTTCGGGTCGGCCAGCAGCTCGCGCTCGGCGGCCTGGTCGGCCTCGGTCGTGGCGCCGCGCGGGCGCGTGCCGGCCAGCGGGCGGATCGTGACCTTGGTGCCCTCGGCGGTCTTCTCCTGCCGCACCAGGATCTCGGGCGAACTGCCGACCACCTGCGCGTCGTCGAGGTGGTAGTAATACATATAGGGGCTGGGGTTGAGCGTGCGCAGCGCGCGGTACAGGCTGAGCGGGCTTTGCGTGTAGGGCTTGCTGATGCGCTGGCCCATCACGATCTGCATGAAGTCCCCGGCGCGGATCAGGCCCTTGGCGCGCTCGACTGCCGCCAGGAAGTCGGCCTTGGCATACGGACGGATCTCGGGCGCGTGCGGCATGCGCTGCACCGGCGGCACCTGGACCGGGACGTTCAGCCGTGCCTTGAGTTCGTCGAGGCGGCCTTGAGCGCGCGCGTAGGCCTCGGGCTCGGCCGGATCGGCATAGACCATCAGGTGCAGCTTGCCCGACAGGTTGTCGATCACCGCGAGTTCCTCGCAGTGCAGCAGGTGGATGTCGGGCATGCCTATGGTGTCGGGCGGGCAGCTGGCGGCGAGCTTGCGCTCGATGTGGCGCACCGTGTCGTAGCCGAAGTAGCCGGCCAGACCGCCGCAGAAGCGCGGCATGCCAGGGCGCAGCGCGACCTGGAAGCGGCGCTGGTAGGCCTCGATGAAGTCGAGCGGGTTGCCGGCCACGGTCTCGACCACCACGCCGTCGCGCAGCACCTCGGTCCTGGCCTCGGCGCCGAAACCCGTGGCCTTGAGCGCGACGCGCGCCGGCAGGCCGATGAAGCTGTAGCGGCCGAAGCGCTCGCCGCCGACGACGGATTCGAGCAGGAAGCTGTTGCGCCCGCCGTCCTGCACGGCGGCGAGCTTGAGGTAGAGCGACAGCGGGGTTTCGAGGTCGGCAAAGGCCTCCGCAGTCAGAGGAATGCGGTTGTAGCCCTGGCGGGCCAGATCCTGGAATTCGGTTTCGGTGATCACGGTTGAGCCTCCTGCAGCCCAGGGCCCGCATGGCGCAGGCCGTTCATTCAAGCCATGGCCCCAGGCGGGGCCGCGAGAGCGCGGCAGCGGCTGCCGCGCGTTTCGGGGAAATGCGCGAACTTATGGCTTGCGCCAAGGCCAAGCCTCCTGGCCGCATTGCGGGGCCAGGCGGACGGTGCTGCCGTTGCGGTGAATGAACATGGGGTCGAGTGTAGCAAACGCGACCGCAGGCGCAAGCCGGGCGTTCCGTCCCAGGCATCGTTCTTGCTGGAGTTGGAGGCCCGCGCTGACCGGGCCGGAAATCTGCGTTCACCCACGACGAGGGGGCAGAACAAGGGTTATCCGGATCAATCCAAGCAATTTCAATTTATCAAAAGCGACAGATGAACCATATGAGCAATTCATCGGGACGAAATAGAAATGAAAGTTAGTTCAAAGACCACTATGGTATAAGTAAACAGTTTCCGTCAACTTTTAATTTGAAAAAAATGAAAAATTTAAAAAAGTTTGCCGCCATCACATTGGCTGGATTTATCTTTTCGAGCGGCGCAATCGCCAATGACAAAGGCACCGAAGCCGATGCGGTCGCGATGGTGAAGAAGGCCGTGACCTTCGTGAAAGCCAATGGCAAGGAAAAGGCCTACGCCGAGTTCAACAATCCCAGCGGCCAGTTCGTGAAGAACGACCTGTACGTCATGTGCTACGACATGAGCGGCAACAACAAATGCCACGGCTCGAATCCGAAGCTGATCGGCAAGAACCTGCTCGAGATCAAGGACGCCGATGGCAAGTTCATCGTCAAGGGCTTCATCGCCATCGCCAGCCAGGGCAATGGCAAGGGCTGGCTCGACTACAAATGGCCCAATGCCACGACCAAGGCCGTCGAAGCCAAATCGACCTACGTCGAGAAGGTCGATGACATCCTGGTCGGCGTCGGCATCTACAAGTAAACGCTGACCCCCAGAAGCGTTCAACCGTGCAGGCTGGTGGCACCCGATCACCAGCCGATCGCGGGCCCACCCCGGATTTCGACCGCCTGGTCGCCCGGGCCGGGCTCCGCATGCCATGGCAGGCCCTCGATCACGAGTCGGGCGCCGGCCTGTTCCTGTTCACCGCACCCCACTCGGCGACCCCCCTCATGAAGATAAATGATCTGCGCATCGGCACCCGTCTGAGAATCGGGTTCGGCATCATCCTGGCCCTGCTGCTCATCGTCGTGACCACCGCGAACGTGAGCAGCCAGAACAACCGGGAACGGCTGCTGCAGGGCCTGGCGACCGCCAGCGCCAAGACCCATCTGACCAACGTGATGAAGAGCGAGCAGCTCCAGAGCGTGGTCGCGATTCGCACCATTGGCCTGCAAACCGAAGCCAGCGCGATGAATCAGGAAGAAGCGCGCTTCAAGGAACATCACAAGCTGTTCGCCGAGGCGGTCGAGCAATTGCTGGCCATGGGCGCGACGGCGAAGGAAAAGGACATATTCAGCGACATCATCCGGCTCGAAAAGGAACTGGAAGCCCCCGTCAATGAAGCCGTCGGACAGGCGCTGGCCTTCAACAGCGACGGCGTTGCCTACATCATTGCGACCCGGATCGACCCGGTGTATCAGCAGGTGCTGAAGAACATCAACCAGCTGGTGGAAATCCAGCAAGCGGCCGAACAGGAAGTCCGCGATCAGGCCGAGGCATCCAGCCGGCGCCTGAGCTATCTGCTGTATGGCAGCGCCATGGTCGCGGTGCTGATCGGCGGCGGTCTGGCCTGGGGCACCACGCTCAGCATCACCCGGCCGCTGCATCAGGCGGTGCAAGTCGCGCGCGAGGTCGCCGACGGCAATCTGACCATGGAAATCCAGGTCGAATCGACGGATGAAAGCGGCGAACTGATGCAGGCGCTCAAGGACATGAACGCCAGCCTGCTCAAGACCGTGCAGCAGGTGCGGATCGGCACCGACATCATGGCCAGCGCCTCAAGCCAGATCGCCGCCGGCAATTCCGAGCTGTCCGGGCGCACCGAGAGGCAGAGCGCTTCGCTGGAAGAAACCGCCTCGTCGATGCAGACGCTGACCCAGACCGTCAAGCACAATGCCGACAATGCGCTGCAGGCCAACCAGCTGGCGCAATCGGCGTCCGACGTGGCGACCCAGGGCGGCCAGGTCGTGACCCAGGTCGTCGAGACGATGCGCTCGATCAACATGTCGTCACGCAAGATCGTCGATATCATCGGCGTGATCGACGGCATCGCATTCCAGACCAACCTGCTGGCGCTCAACGCGGCGGTCGAGGCCGCGCGCGCCGGCGAACAGGGCCGGGGTTTCGCCGTGGTCGCCGCCGAGGTGCGCAACCTGGCCCAGCGCAGCGCGGGCGCGGCCAAGGAAATCAAGACGCTGATCGGCGACTCGGTGGACAAGGTAGAAACCGGCAGCCATCTGGTCGAGCAAGCCGGCCAGACCATGGAGAAAATCGTGTCGAGCATCGACCGCGTGACCCGCATCATGGGCGAGATCACGGCGGCCAGCAGCGCGCAGAGCACCGGCATCGGGCAGGTGAACCAGGCGATCGAGGAAATGGAAGCCGCCACGCTGCAGAATGCCGCGCTGGTCGAGCAGGCCGCAGCGGCCGCGAACGCGCTGCACGACCAGGCCGACACGCTGACACAGGTGGTCAAGGTGTTCCACGTACCGCAGCAGGCCCGATTCGCCTGAACCAGCGGCCCGCCGGGGCGGGTGATAATTTGCCAGAGCCCGCCCCATGAACCCCGCCCCCCCCACCCCCACCCCTGTTTCGCCGCATGACGGCGCCGGCACCTACCTGCGCGATGCCTGGATCCACTCGCGCCTGAGCGTGCGCGGCGCGCGCACGCACAACCTCAAGAACATCGATCTCGACATCCCGAAGCACGCGCTGGTGGTGATCACCGGTCTGTCGGGCTCGGGCAAGTCGAGCCTGGCCTTCGACACGCTGTACGCCGAGGGCCAGCGCCGCTACGTCGAGAGCCTGTCGGCCTACGCGCGCCAGTTCCTGCAACTGATGGACAAGCCCGACGTCGATCTGATCGAAGGGCTGGCGCCCGCGATCTCGATCGAGCAGAAGGCCACCAGCCACAACCCGCGCTCGACCGTCGGCACCGTGACCGAGATCCACGACTACCTGCGGCTGCTGTACGCGCGCGCCGGCACGCCGCACTGCCCCGAGCACGACCTGCCGCTGCGGGCACAGACCGTCAGCCAGATGGTCGATCATGTGCTGGCCCTGCCCTCGGACACCCGTCTGATGGTGCTGGCGCCGATCGCGCGCGGGCGCAAGGGCGAGTTCGCCGACCAGCTCGCCGCGCTGCAGGCCCAGGGCTACGTCAGGTTCCGGCTCGACGGCCAGGTGCTCGAAGCCGAGGCGATGCCGGCGCTGGCCCGCCACGAGAAGCACGACCTCGACGTCGTGATCGACCGGCTCAAAGTCAAGCCAGACACGCAGCAACGCCTGGCCGAGAGCTTCGAGGCGGCGCTGCGCCTGTCCGACGGCAAGGCGATCGCGCTTGAGATGGATGGCGGCGCCGAACACCTGTTCAGCGCCCGCTTCGCCTGCCCGCGCTGCAGCTACGCGCTCGGCGAACTGGAGCCGCGCCTGTTTTCGTTCAACTCGCCGCAGGGCGCCTGCCCGGCCTGCGACGGCCTGGGTCAGACCGAGGTGTTCGACCCGGCGCGCGTGGTCGCCTTCCCGTCACTGAGCCTGGCCGGCGGCGCGATCAAGGGCTGGGACCGGCGCAACGGCTACTACCACGCGCTGATCGAGAGCCTGGCGGCACACTACGGCTTCGACCCCGAGACGCCCTGGGAAGCACTCCCCGAGGCGGTGCGCCAGGTGCTGCTGCACGGCTCGGGCGAGGAGCAGATCACGTTCCGCTATTCGATGGACGGCGCGGCAGGCGGCAAACAGGTCGGCAAAAGCCATGCCTTCGAGGGCATATTGCGCAACTTCGAGCGCCGCTGGCGCGAGACCGACTCGGCCACGGTGCGCGAGGAGCTGGCGCGCTACCGCGCGACCCAGCCCTGCACGGCCTGCCACGGCACGCGGCTGCGGCGCGAGGCGCGCCACGTCCACCTCGGCGAGGGCGAGCAGCGGCGCACGCTGCACGAGATCGGCCGCCTGACGCTCGGCGAGGCGCTGGCCTGGTTCGGCGCGCTTGAGCTGCGCGGCGCCAAGGCCGAGATCGCGGCCAAGGTGGTGCGCGAGATCACGGCGCGGCTGCAGTTCCTCAACAACGTCGGCCTGAACTACCTGAGCCTGGACCGCAGCGCCGAAACGCTGTCGGGCGGCGAAGCCCAGCGCATCCGGCTCGCGTCGCAGATCGGCTCCGGCCTGACCGGCGTGATGTACGTGCTCGACGAGCCCAGCATCGGACTGCACCAGCGCGACAACGACCGCCTGATCGAGACCCTCAAGCACCTGCGCGATCTCGGCAACAGCGTGCTGGTGGTCGAGCACGACGAGGACATGATCCGCGCCGCCGACCACGTGATCGACATGGGCCCGGGCGCGGGCGTGCATGGCGGGCATGTGATCGCCCAGGGCAGCTGCGCCGAGGTGATGGCGAATCCAGCCTCTCTGACCGGCGCCTACCTGAGCGGAGCACGCCGCATCGAGGTGCCCAGGCACCGCACGCCCTGGCTGCCCGAAAAAGCAGCCAGAGCCGCGACCCCGGTCAGAAAACCCGCCAAAGCGCCCGCCTCGGCCTGGGGCGGGCACGACCCGGCCGGGCCGGCGACCGCCAGCGGCAGGCTGCAGACGCTGCGCGTCGTCGGCGCGCGCGGCCACAACCTGCGCGACGTGACGGTGGAATTCCCGGTCGGCCTGCTGACCTGCGTCACCGGGGTCTCGGGCTCGGGCAAATCGACCCTGGTCAACGACACGCTCTACGCGGCGGTCGCGCGCCACCTGTACCGCTCGCACGACGAGCCCGAACCACACGAAACGATCGAGGGACTGGAACATTTCGACAAGGTGATCAGCGTCGATCAGTCGCCGATCGGCCGCACGCCGCGCAGCAACCCCGCGACCTACACCGGCCTGTTCACCGGCATCCGCGAGCTGCTGGCCGAGGTGCCGGGCGCGCGCGAGCGCGGCTACGGCCCGGGGCGCTTCTCGTTCAACGTCGCGGGCGGGCGCTGCGAGGCCTGCCAGGGCGACGGCGTGGTCAAGGTCGAGATGCATTTCCTGCCCGACGTCTATGTGCCGTGCGACATCTGCCACGGCCAGCGCTACAACCGCGAGACGCTCGAAGTGCTCTACAAGGGCCGCAACATCGCGCAGATCCTGGATCTGACGGTCGAGCAGGCGCACGACTTCTTCCAGGCCGTGCCGACGCTGCAGCGCAAGCTGCAGACCCTGCTCGACGTCGGCCTGAGCTACGTCCGGCTGGGCCAGAGCGCGACCACGCTGTCGGGCGGCGAGGCGCAGCGCGTCAAGCTGGCGCAGGAACTGTCCAAGCGCGATACCGGGCGCACGCTCTACATCCTCGACGAGCCGACCACCGGCCTGCACTTCGGCGACATCGAGCTGCTGCTGAAAGTCCTGCACCAGCTGCGCGATGCCGGCAACACCATCGTCGTGATCGAGCACAACCTCGACGTGATCAAGACCGCCGACTGGCTGATCGACATGGGGCCCGAGGGCGGCGCCGGCGGCGGCACCGTGGTCGCGGCCGGCACGCCCGAGCAGGTCGCCGCCGACCCGGCCAGCCACACCGGCCGCTACCTGGCACGGCTGCTGGGCTGAACAAGTCCTCTGCAAGACCGCGCCCGGCGCGCTACCATCCGGGCGTGTTTTTGCAAGCGGTGGACCCTGGAGCGGCAACCCCGCCGCCGACTGGCCGCCCGAGAGGACAGGAGAACGACAAATGACGACGCAATACGACTTCGACTTGCTGGTGATAGGCGGCGGCAGCGGCGGCGTGCGTGCCGCACGCATGGCGGCGCAGCGCGGCGCGCGCGTGGCCTTGGCCGAGGCGCTCGGGACCGACGGGCTTGGCGGCACCTGCGTCAACCTCGGCTGCATCCCGAAGAAGCTCTACAGCTACGCGGCGCACTACGCCGAGGCGTTCCGGGAATCGGCCGGCTACGGCTGGGAGGGCGACGCCCCGCGCCTGAACTGGGACACGCTGAAAGCCAACCGCGCCGCCGAAATCACCCGTCTCAACGGCGTCTACGCCAACCTGCTGCGCGGTGCCGGCGTCACGCAGCTCAACGGCTTCGCGACGCTGCGGGACGCGCACCGCGTCGGCGTCGCCACGCTCAATGCCGACGGCAGCGCCGGCCACGAGAGCTACAGCGCGCGCCAGATCCTGATCGCCAGCGGCGGCCAGCCGCACGTGCCGCACTTCCAGGGCCGCGAGCATGTGATCAGCTCGGACCAGGTGTTCGACCTCGACCCGTTCCCGCACCGCCTGCTGGTGGTCGGCGGCGGCTACATCGCATGCGAGTTCGCGTCGATCTTCAACGGCCTGGGCGCGCGCGTGACCCAGCTCTACCGTGGCGAGCAGATCCTGCGCGGCTTCGACGACGAGGTGCGCCACTTCACGGCCGCCGAGCTGCGCAAGTCCGGCATTGACCTGCGGCTGAATGCCGGCGTGCTGGCGATCACGCGCGAGGCCGACGGCCTGCACGTGACGCTGGAGGACGGCAACCCGCTGGTCGTCGATGCCGTGCTGTACGCGACCGGCCGCGTGCCCAAGGTGGACGGCCTCGGGCTCGAAGCAGTCGGCGTGGCGCAGGACGCGCAAGGCGCGATCCTGGTCGATGCCCACTACCAGACCAACGTGCCGTCGATTTACGCGCTCGGCGACGTGACCGCGCGCGTGCAGCTGACCCCGGTGGCGCTCGGCGAGGCGATGCAGCTGGTCGATCACCTGTTCGGGCCGGCGCCCGGCAAGGCCGCGCGCGCGATGGACTACGAGCTGATTCCGACCGCCGTCTTCACCCACCCGAATATCGCGACCGTCGGCCTGACCGAGGCCGAGGCGCGCGCGCGCTACCCTCAGGTCCAGGTGTTCCGCTCCGAATTCCGGGCGCTCAAGCACACGCTCAGCGGCAGCAGCGAGCGCACGCTGATGAAGCTGGTGGTCGATGCCGCGACCGACCGCGTGGTCGGCCTGCACATGGTCGGCGCCGAGGCTGGCGAGATCGTCCAGGGCTTCGCGGTCGCGCTGAAAGCCGGTGCGACCAAGGCCGTGTTCGACGCCACGCTCGGCATCCACCCGACGGCGGCCGAGGAATTCGTGACCATGCGCGAGCCGGTCGCGCCGCGCACGCCCGACTGAACTCGGCGGACCGGACGGCCGGAGAAATTTTCAGCCCGTGGGCAGCAGGGATCAGCCAAATTGGCAATAATGAACCATGACCCACAGCTCCGACTTTACCGTCCCGCAACGCTGCGCCGACGCCGATGCAGCGCTGGAGCAGGTGCTGCGCATCTACCGCCACGCGGTCGAACACCTGCGCGAGGCGATGCGCGCCTACATGCGCGCGCCGGCCCCGACCGAGGCCCGACCGCAGCGGGTGCGCGCCTGCTATCCGCTGGTACGGCTGGTCAATCACAGCACCGTGCAGCAGGAACTCGACCGCGACGGCCGCCTGAGCTACGGCTTCGTCGCCGGCCCGGGCCGCTACGAGACCACGATCACGCGGCCCGACCTGTTCGCCGACTACTACCGCGAACAGTTCCGCCTGCTGCTGGCCAACCACGGCGGCGAGCTGGAGGTCACGATCAGCCACCAGCCGATTCCGGTCCATTTCGCCTTCGCCGAGCACGACCATGTGGAGGGCGAACTCGGCGCGGCGCACCGCGCCCGGCTGCGCGACGTGTTCGACCTGCCCGACCTGTCGGCGATGGACGACGGCATCGCCAACGGCACCCACATGCCGGGGCCGCACGAACCACAGCCGCTGGCGCTGTTCACCGCGCCGCGCATCGACTACTCGCTGCAGCGCCTGCGCCACTACAGCGGCACCGCGCCGGACTGGTTCCAGAACTACGTGCTGTTCACCAACTACCAGTTCTACATCGATGAATTCGTCCAGCTCGGACGCGCCGAGATGGCCAATCCCGACAGCGACTACCTCGCCTTCGTCGAACCCGGCAACGTCGTGACACGGCGCGTCGGCCTGGCGCCCGAAGCCGCCGACGCACTGGGCGCCGCGCCGCCACGCCTGCCGCAGATGCCAGCCTACCACCTGCTGCGGCCGGGCCACGGCGGCATCACGATGGTCAACATCGGCGTCGGCCCGAGCAATGCCAAGACCATAACCGACCACATCGCGGTGCTGCGCCCGCACGCCTGGCTGATGCTGGGCCACTGCGCCGGCCTGCGCAACAGCCAGCAGCTCGGCGACTACGTGCTCGCGCACGCCTATGTGCGCGAGGACCACGTGCTCGACGAGGAACTGCCGCTGTGGGTGCCGATTCCGGCACTGGCCGAGATCCAGCTCGCGCTCGAAGGCGCGGTCGCCGACGTGACCGGACTCGCGCCCGGCGAGGTCAAGCGCATCATGCGCACCGGCACCGTCGCCAGCACCGACAACCGCAACTGGGAGCTGTTGCCCGACCAGCTGCCGCAGCGGCGCTTCTCGCAGTCGCGCGCGATCGCGCTCGACATGGAAAGCGCGACGATCGCGGCCAACGGCTTCCGCTTCCGCGTGCCCTACGGCACCTTGCTGTGCGTGAGCGACCGGCCGCTGCACGGCGAGATCAAGCTGCCCGGCATGGCCAACCATTTCTACCGCGAGCGCGTCGACCAGCACCTGCGCATCGGCCTGCGCGCGGTCGAGCGGCTGCGCGCCGCCGGCATCGAGCACCTGCACAGCCGCAAGCTGCGCAGCTTCGCCGAGGTCGCGTTCCAGTAAGCCCGCTTCAGGCCGGGCGCGGGCGTACCTTGGAGGCAGCCAGCTTGGCGCGCTCGCGCGCCTCGTCGGTGTCGGCGCCGCGCGCCAGCGCCACGCCCATGCGGCGCTTGACAAAGCTCTGCGGCTTGCCGAACAGGCGCAGGTCGGTGCCCGGCACCGCGAGTGCCTCGTCCACGCCATCGAACACGATGCCGTCGGCCTCGACGCCGCCGTAGATCACCGCGCTGGCGCCCGGATTGCGCAGCGAGGCATCGACCGGCAGGCCGAGGATGGCGCGCGCGTGCAGTTCGAACTCGCTCTGCCACTGCGTGCTCAGCGTCACGAGGCCGGTGTCGTGCGGGCGCGGGCTGACCTCGCTGAACCAGACCTGCTCGCCCTTGACGAACAATTCGACGCCGTACAGGCCCAGGCCGGCGGGCTCGCCATCCAGTCCCTGCCCGAGGTTGTCGGTGATGGTGCGGGCGATCTCGCGCGCGCGCGCCAGCGCCAGCGGCGCCATCGGGTGCGGCTGCCAGCTCTCGACATAGTCGCCGCTGACCTGGACATGGCCGATCGGGTCGCAGAAATGGGTCTGGACCTGGCCCTCGGGGCCACGCGCGCGCACGGTCAGCTGGGTGATCTCGTAGTCGAAGTCGATGAAGCCCTCGACGATGACGCGGCCGTGGCTGACCCGGCCGCCGGCGAGCGCGCAGTCCCAGGCCGGCGCCACGTCGGCCGGACCGTCGATACGGCTCTGGCCCTTGCCCGAGCTGCTCATGACCGGCTTGACGATGCACGGATAGCCGATGCCGGGCTGGCCATCGGCGCCATCGATCGCGGCCTGCAGTTCGGCCAGCGAGTCGCAGAAGCGGTAGGGACTGGTCGGCAGGCCAAGCGTCTCGGCCGCCAGGCGGCGGATGCCCTCGCGGTCCATGGTCAGGCGCGCGGCGCGCGCGGTCGGCACCACGCGCACCGTGCCGGCGGCTTCGAGCTGCTGCAGCATCGGCGTGGCGATGGCCTCGATCTCGGGCACCACCAGGTCGGGCCGCTCGGCCTCGATCAGGGCCTGGAGCTGGGCCGGATCGCTCATCGCGATGGTGCGCGCGTGGTGCGCGACCTGCTGGCCCGGCGCGTGCTCGTAGCGATCGACCGCGATCGTCTCGATGCCCAGGCGCTGCAGCGCGATCAGCACCTCCTTGCCGAGCTCGCCGGAGCCGAGCAGCATGACTTTGGTGGCGTGGGGCGACAAGGGAGTTCCGAGGGTGGTCATGGCGAAATCGGATAGCGGGATGGAAAAGGGATGGCGATTCAGGCGACAGCGGACGGGGACTCGATGTGCGTGCCCATGGCCTCGCCCATGCGGATCGCACGCGCCGGCGCCCAGTCGGGATTGAAGCGCAGCGTGTCCTTCGGGAACAGCATCACGACCGTCGAGCCGAGCAGGAAGCGCCCCATCTCCTCGCCGGCCTGCAGCGCGATCGGCAGATCGGTGTAACCCCAATCGCGCACCCGGCGCGAGCGCGGCGGGTTGACCACGCCATGCCAGACCGTGGCCATGCTGCCGACGATGGTGGCGCCGACCAGCGCCAGCACGAAGGGACCGAAGCGGCCGTCGAACACGCAGACCACGCGCTCGTTGCGCGCGAACAGGCCCGGCACACCGCGCGCGGTGGTCGGATTGACCGAGAACAGCGGGCCCGGCACATGGATCATGCGCTGCAGCCGGCCGAAACACGGCATGTGGATGCGGTGGTAGTCGCGCGGGCTCAGATACAGGGTTGCGAAGGCGCCATCCTCGAACTTCGCGGCCAGCTCGGCGTCGCCGCCGACCAGCGCCGTGGTCGAATAGCGGTGGCCCTTGGCCTGGAAGATCTGGTCGCGCTCGATCGCGCCGAACTGGCTGATCGCGCCATCGACCGGACACAGGAAGTCGGCCTGCGCCAGCGGACGCGCGCCGGGTTTCAGCTCGCGCGTGAAGAAGTCGTTGAAGCTCGCGTAGCGCGCGATGTCGGGCTCGGCCGCCTCGCTCATGTCAACGCGGTAGCGCGCGACGAAGCACCGGATGCTGGACTGGGTGAAATCGCCCAGCGGGCGCCGCGCCAGCGCTCCCGCCAGCTGGGTCAGGGCCTGTTTCGGAAGCAGGTACTGCGGCAACACCGCGAGACGGTCGGACACGGGCACTTTCCTCTGGATGAATCGGTTTCGGGGGCCATTCTAGCGAGCGCGCCCGCCACGCCGGCGGCCAAGCCGCGACGCCCCTCGACCGGGCCAGGGCCGTGCCGTTCAGCGCCGGGCGCTCTCGGCACGGGCGTCGGGCGATCCGGCCAGCGGATGCAGCCGCTGGCGCTGGCCAGCCTTGCGATCCCAGGCCGTGACCTTGAGCGGCGGCTGGACCTGGGCGCTCAGGCTCAGGGTGGCGGCGGACAGCAGCGCGAACAGCGAAACTTTCTTCATGGCGGTGGTCTCCGGCATTGGCGTCAAGAACGACCTTGACGAACCGCATCGTGAGCCGCGAGACTTAGCGCAGATTTAAGGTTAACCAGTTGTTACCACTTGGCGCCGGGCCGTGTCCTGCAGCGCCGCATCGCGGGATGCCTGAGGGCTCCGGGAGGCCAAGATGATCGTGGGGGTGCCGAAGGAGATCAAGAACCACGAGCACCGCGTCGGCCTGACGCCCGCGAGCGTGCGCGAGCTGGTCGAGGCCGGCCATCAGGTGCTGGTACAAGGCGGTGCCGGCACGGCCAGCGGCATGGAGGACGACCACTACCGCGCCGCCGGTGCCCGGCTCGTCAGCGAAGCGGCCGAACTCTACGCCCGGGCCGGGCTGCTGGTCAAGGTCAAGGAGCCGCAACCGCAGGAATGCGCGCTGCTGCGGCCCGGCCAGGTGCTGTTCACCTTCCTGCACCTGGCCGCCGATGCCGCGCTGACGGCGGCGCTGCTGCGCTTGGGCGCGGTCTGCATTGCCTACGAGACCATCACCGGCCCCGGCGCCAGCCTGCCGCTGCTGGCGCCGATGAGCGAGGTCGCCGGCCGCATGTCGGTCCAGGTCGCCGCCGGCCTGCTCGAGAAGTCGCGCGGCGGACAGGGCGTGCTGCTGGGCGGCGTGCCGGGCGTACCGCCGGCGCGGCTGGTCATCCTGGGTGCAGGCGTGGTCGGCAGCAACGCGCTGCAGATCGCGGTAGGCATGGGCGCACGGGTGACGGCGCTCGACCGCGACCTCGCCCGGCTGCGCCAGCTCGACCGGCGCTGGGGCAACCGCATCGTGACCCGCCACGCGACCACCGCCGCGATCGAGGAGGAACTGCTGACCGCCGACGCCGTGATCGGCAGCGTGCTGGTGCCCGGCGCGGCGGCGCCCAAGCTGGTCGGGCGGGCGCTGGTCGCGCGCATGAAGCCCGGCAGCGTGCTGGTCGATGTCGCGATCGACCAGGGCGGCTGCTTCGAGACCTCGCGCCCGACCACCCACACCGATCCGACCTTCCTCGTCGATGGCGTGCTGCACTACGCCGTCACCAACATGCCGGGCGCGGTGGCGCGGACCTCGACGCTGGCGCTCAACAACGCGACGCTGCCGCATGTGCTGGCGCTGGCGCGGCTCGGCTGGCGCGACGCGCTGCGCGCCGATGCCCACCTGCGTGCCGGCCTCAACGTCTGCGACGGCCAGCTGACCCACCCGGCCGTCGCCCTGGCGCTGGGCCATCCAGCGGTCGCCGCGCAGCGGCTGCTCGAATGAACGAAAGGACGACCATGGCCCTGGCTCCGCTCGCGCCCGGCGCACTGCACACCCGTTGCGACCCGGCCAGCCTGGGCGTCGCGAACAGCGCCGAACTGGCCGATCTCGACACGGCGCAGATCCACGGCCGCGCGGTCGAGGCGATCCGGCTCGGCCTCGACATCCCGCACGGCGGCTACAACCTCTACCTGCTCGGCGAAGCCGGCAGCGGCCGCCACGCCATCATCGGCCAGCTGCTGGAAGCGCAGCGCCGCCAGGGCCCGCCGCCGTCGGACTGGTGCTATGTCAACAACTTCGCCGATTCGAGCAAGCCCGGGCTGCTGCGCCTGCCCTGTGGCCGTGGTGCGCGGCTGCGCGACGACATGCAGCATTTCGTCGAGGAACTCACGCCCGCGATCAGCGCCGTGTTCCAGAGCGACGAATACCGTGGCCGCATCGAGGCGATGCAGGAAGAAGAAAAGCAGCGTGAACTCGCGGCGGTCCAGGCGCTGGGCGACGAATCGGTCCGGCACGGCATCGCGCTGCTCAAGACGCCGCACGGCTTCGCCTTCGTGCCGCTCAAGGACGACCACGAGGCCACGCTGTCGCAGCACGAATACGAGCAGCTGCCGCCCGCGCGCCAGGCCGAACTGGCCGAGCAGATCAAGCTGCTGCACGAGCGCATGCACAAGCTGATGGGCGACTTCCCGCGCTGGCGCCGCGAGCTGCAGACCCGGCTCAAGCAGACCGGCAGCGAGGCGCTGCGGGTGACCGTGATCCATCTGATCGACGACCTGCGCCCGCAATACGCCGACCTGCCCGCCGTCTGCGCCTTCCTCGACGCGGTGCTGGCCGACATCAGTGCCAGCGGCGAATCACTGCGCGAATCGACGCACGCCGAGGGCGACACCGAAACCACGACCTACTCCAGCTCGCTGAGCGTGCAGCGCTATCTGGTCAACCTGCTGGTCGAGCACCCCGCCGACGGCGCGCGGCCCGTGATCCACGAGGACCACCCGACGCTGCAGAATCTGGTCGGGCGGGTCGAGCATGTCGCGCACATGGGCACGCTGCTGAGCAACTTCACGCTGATCCGCGCCGGCGCGCTGCAGCGCGCCAATGGCGGCTTCCTGGTGCTCGACGCGCTCAAGGTGCTGAGCCAGCCTTACGCCTGGGACGGCCTCAAGCGCTGCCTGAAGGCGGGCCAGATCCGGATCGAGTCGCTCTACGACCTGATCGGCCTGAGCAGCACGGTCCAGCTCGAACCTGAGCCGATGCCGCTCGACCTCAAGGTCGTGCTGGTCGGCGAGCGCCTGGTCTACTACCTGCTGTGCCAGTACGATCCCGAGTTCGCGGCGCTGTTCAAGATCAACGCCGACCTCGAAAGCGAGATCGCGCGCGACCCCGGCAACACACTGGCCTACGCGCGCCTGATCGCCACGCTGGCGCGGCGCGAGCGGCTGCGCCCGCTGTCGGCTGCCGCCGTCGCGCGCCTGATCGAGCACTCGGCCCGGCTGGCCGAGGATGCCGAGCGCCTGAGCGCGCGTATCCGGCCGCTGACCGACCTGATGCGCGAGGCCGGGCATTTCGCCGCCCAGGCCGCCTCCGGCTGGATCGAGCGCGGCCATGTCGAGGCCGCGCTGCAGGCCTCGCGGCGGCGCAACGAACGCATCCGGCTCCGCCATCTGGAGGCGATGCTGCGCGGCCAGCTGCTGATCGACAGCTCGGGCCGCCAGACCGGCCAGGTCAACGGGCTGGCGGTCGTGCTGCTCGACGACAGCAGCTTCGGCCATCCGGTGCGCATCACCGCGACCGTGCGCGCCGGCGAGGGCCAGGTACTCGACATCGAGCGCGAGGTCAGGCTCGGCGGACCTGTCCATTCCAAGGGCGTGCTGATCCTGTCGTCCTTCCTGGCGGCGCGCTTCGGCGCGCGCGCGCCACTGTCGCTCAAGGCCAGCCTGGTGTTCGAGCAGTCCTACGGCGGCATCGAGGGCGACAGCGCCTCGCTGGCCGAACTGTGCGCGCTGCTGTCGGCGCTGTCGGGCGCGCCGATCCGGCAATCACTGGCCGTGACCGGCTCGGTCAACCAGCTCGGCCGGGTGCAGCCGATCGGCGGCGTGAACGAGAAGATCGAGGGCTTCTACGAACTCTGCGCGGCGCGCGGCCTCAGCGGCGAACAGGGCGTGCTGATTCCGGCTGCCAACGTCTGCCAGCTGATGCTGCGCGAGGAAGTCGTCGAGGCCGCGCGCGCCGGCCGGTTCCGGATCTGGGCGGTCGAGCATGTCGATCAGGCGCTCGAACTGCTGACCGGCCTGCCAACCGGCACCCCCGATGCCCAGGGCCGCATGGCACCAGGCTCGGTCAATGCCCGCGTCGCGGCCCGGCTGGCCCAGCTCGCGCCGAGGCGGCGCACGGCGGAACGGACGACCACCAGGCCGGCCACCAAGAAGACCTGAACCCCCAACCGTACAGGATGGCCATCATGCCCCCACTGATGCGCGCGATGGTGCTGGACCAGCCGGGCCAGCCGCTGCAGCCGCGCCAGCTGCCGGTGCCGGCGCCGGGACCAGGCCAGCTGCTGATCGCGGTCCAGGCCTGCGGCGTCTGCCGCACCGACCTGCACCTGCTCGATGGCGAACTGCCCGAGCCGCGCCTGCCGGTGGTGCCGGGGCACGAGATCGTCGGCACGGTCGCGGCACTCGGCGCCGGCGTCTGCGGCTGGCGCCTGGGCCAGCGCATCGGCGTGCCCTGGCTGGGCTGGACCTGCGGCAGCTGCCGCCACTGCCGCAGCGGGCGCGAGAACCTGTGCGAACAGGCCCGCTTCACCGGCTACCAGCTCGACGGCGGCTATGCCGAATACACCCTGGCCGATGCGCGCTACACCTTCGCGCTGCCGCAGGACGCACCGGCCGAACACCTGGCCCCGCTGCTGTGCGCCGGCCTGATCGGCTACCGCGCGCTGCGCCTGGCCGGCGAGCCCGCGCGCCTGGGCATCTACGGCTTCGGCGCGGCGGCGCACCTGATCACCCAGGTCGCGCGCCAGCAGGGACGCGAGGTCTATGCGCTGACCCGCCCGGGCGACCTCGCGAGCCAGGAGTTCGCGCGCAGCCTGGGCGCGAGCTGGGCCGGCGGCTCGGACCAGCAGCCGCCCGAGCCGCTCGACGCCGCGCTGATCTTCGCGCCGGTCGGCGCGCTGGTGCCGGCCGCGCTGCGCCAGGTGGACAAGGGCGGCTGCGTGGTCTGCGCCGGCATCCACATGAGCGATATTCCGTCCTTCCCCTACGCCTGGCTCTGGGGCGAGCGCAGCGTGCGCTCGGTCGCCAACCTGACGCGGCGCGATGGCGACGAGTTCTTCGACTTCGTGCAGCGCCATCCGCTGCGCACCGAGGTCCATGTCTATGCGCTCGAACAGGCCAACGAGGCGCTGGACGCGCTGCGCGCGGGCCAGATCCAGGGCGCGGCCGTGCTGCGCATACCGCCCGAGACGCCGCGCCGGACCGAGCCGCCCTGATCCCGGCGCCCTCGGTCCGATCCGCCTCCGCCAGCCTTCAGGCCGCGAGCAGCGTGATCACTTCCTCGTCCTCGACCTGATCAAAGCTGCGGTAGAACTGGCCGACGGCCTGGAAATCCGCCGGCGCGAGCAGGCAGACCACCTCGTCGGCCAGCGGTCGCACGCGCTCCAGTGCGTCGGGCGCCGCCACCGGCAGCGCGCAGACCAGCCGGGCCGGCTGGCTGTGACGCAGGCCGTGCAGCGCGGCGATCATGGTCGCGCCGGTCGCGAGGCCGTCATCGACCACGATCACGGTCCGGCCCGCCGGATCGATGGGCGCGCGGACCGGCGTGTAGCGCGCGCGCCGCGCCGCGAGGGTCGCGAGCTGCTGCCGCTTCTCGGCCGCGATGTAGGCCGGGTCGGCCCCGAGCGAGGCCGCGTGGGGCGCGACATAGGTCCAGCCGCTTTCATCGACCGCGCCGATCGCGACCTCGGGCGCGTGCGGCGCGCGCAGCTTGCGCACCAGCACGACATCGAACTCGCCGTCGAGCGCGCGCGCGATCACGCGTGCCATCGGCACCGCGCCGCGCGGGATCGCCAGCACCAGCGGATTGCGGCCCCGGTAGGGCGCCAGCACGGCGGCCAGCTGGCGCGCGGCATCGAGCCGGTCCTTGAACATCGGGCTCACTCCCTCGGCACGGGCCGAACGGCACGCTGCGGCTGCAGCAGCTCGATCCGGAAATCATCCTCGTAAGGCGGTACCTGGCACTCGATGATGCCGGCCGGCGCAATCTGCAGCCGGGCGCCGACCACATCGGCGGCGATCGGCAGCGTCGCGGCGAGCCGGTCCGCCAGCACCGCGACCCGGATCTCGGCCGGCTGCTGGCGCGCGAGGTAGTCGATCACCCTGAGCAGCGAGTGGCCGGTGTAGAGCACGTCATCGACGACCAGCAGCGTCCAGCCGCCCAGGTCGAACGCCTCGTGCTCGGTCAGCTCGGTCAACTCGGTGTCGGGATGCAGCAGGGTCAGGTCGTCGGCGTAGCGCTTGACGCGCAGGTCGAGCCGCAGCGGATGCTCCAGTCCGTGGTCGCGCACCAGGCGCTCGGTCAGACGGTCGGCCAGCGGCGCGCCCCGGCGCAAGAGGCCGATCACCGCGACCCGACGCCGCCCGCGCAGCAGCCGGGCGGCCTGCTGCGCCATCGCGTCGAGCAGCAATTCGAGTTCGGCGCGGTCGTAGAGACAGCTGCGGATTGCCGGTGTCGGGTTCATCTGGCCTCCCTGTCGGGCCCGCGACGCGGGCCGCTGTTGCCGGGCCATTCTCGGCAGCGGGCCCGGCGCTGTCAATGCCGGGCCGGACGCGGGACTCAGGCCGGGGTGGTGGCCGGTGCCACGATGCCGATGTGGTCGAGCGCCGCCGCGAGCTGCGCCACGCAGCGCTCGGGCTGGTGCAGCTTGTCGAGCCCGAACAGGCCGACGCGGAAGGTCGAGAAGCCGGCCGGCTCGTCGCACTGCAGCGGCACGCCGGCGGCGGTCTGCAGGCCCTGGGCCAGGAATTTCTTGCCATTCTGGAGCTCGGGGTCGTCGGTGTAGCTGACGACCACGCCGGGCGCCTGGAAGCCGGCCGCCGCGACGCTGCGGATGCCGCGCTGCTCGAACAGCTCGCGCACGCGCCGGCCGAGTTCGAGCTGCTCGTGCTTCAACCGCTCGAAGCCGTAGGCGCGCGCCTCCTGCATCACATCGCGCAACCGCACCAGCGCATCGGTCGGCATGGTGGTGTGATAGGCGTGGCCGCCGCCCTCGTAGGTTTCCATGATCTGCAGCCACTTCTTGAGGTCGGCTGCGAAGCTGGTGCTGCTGGTGGCGTCGATCGCGGCGCGCGCGCGTTCGCTGAGCATCACCATGGCGCAGGCCGGCGATCCGCTCCAGCCCTTCTGCGGCGCGCTGATCAGCAGGTCGATGCCGCAGGCCTGCATATCGACCCACAACGCGCCGGAGGCGATGCAGTCGAGCACGAACAGGCCGCCGACCTCGTGCGTCGCGTCGGCGACCGCGCGCAGGTAGTCGTCGGGCAGCAGCATGCCGGAAGCGGTCTCGACATGGGGCGCGAACACCAGGTCCGGGCGCTCGGCGCGGATCGTGGCGACCACCTCATCGAGCGGACATGGCACCCAGGGCGCCTGGGGCAAGTCGGCGCTGCGGCGCGCCTTCAGCACCACGGTCTGGGCCGGAATCGAGCCGGCGTCGAAGATCTGCGACCAGCGGTAGCTGAACCAGCCGTTGCGGATCACGAGCGCCTTCTTGCCGGTCGCGAACTGGCGCGCGACCGCCTCCATGCCGTAGGTGCCGCTGCCCGGCACCAGCGCGACCGAGCGCGCATGGTAGGCCTCCTTCAGCATGGCCGAGATGTCGCACATGACGCCCTGGAAGCGCCGGGACATGTGGTTCAGGGCACGGTCGGTGTAGACGACCGAGAATTCGAGCAGGCCATCGGGATCGACGTCGGGCAGCAGGGCGGGCATGCGGGTCTCCGGGTGTTGTTTGCAGCCAGCTTAGCACGCCAGTCCTGCCCCTTCCGGCCGCCGTGGCTCAGGCGCCGAAGCGCGCGTGCAGCTCCTGCAGGCCAAGCTCGTCAAGCACCTGCTGCAGCCGCGCGCGCGCGCTGGCCTTGCCCGTGCCGACCTTGCGCGCCAGGATCAGCTCGTTCTTCATCGAGTGCTCCCAGCCGACCAGCTCGGTCACGGTGACCTGGTAGCCATGCGCTTCGAGTTCGAGGCAGCGCAGCACGTTGGTGATCTGGCTGCCGAACTCGCGCGTGTGCAGCGGATGGCGCCAGATCTCGCTCAGCGGCGTGCGCGACAGGCTCAGCGCCTTGTGCCGGCGCAGCACACCGGCGACCTCGGCCTGGCAGCACGGCACCAGCACCATGTAATTGGCCTGGCGCGCCAGGCCGAAGGCGATCGCGTCGTCGGTCGCGGTGTCGCAGGCGTGCAGCGCGGTCACGACATCGACCTGGGCCGGGATCTGGTCCGAGGTCATGGCCTCCTGGACCGTGGTGGCGACGAAGCGCATGCGATCGAAGCCGAGCCGCTCGGCCAGCGCGCGTGATCGCTCGACCAGCTCGGCGCGGGTTTCGACGCCGTAGACCCAGCCAACCTCGCGCTGGGCGAAGAACAGGTCGTAGAGCATGAAGCCGAGGTAGGACTTGCCGGCGCCGTGATCGACCAGGCTGACGTCGCCGCGCGCATCGAGCGCCTCCTGCAGCAGCGGCGCGATGAACTGCAGCAGGTGGTTGACCTGCTTGAGCTTGCGCCGCGTGTCCTGGTTCAGCTTGCCTTCGCGCGTCAGGATGTGCAGCTCCTGCAGCAGCTCGACCGACTGGCCGGGACGCAGCTCGGGCAGCTGCTCGTGGAGGGACTTTTCCGGCGCGCGCTGACCGGACTCGCGGCCGGGCGCCGCGCCGTGGCGCTTTTTCGGGGAATTCTTGGGGGCGGGGGCTGACATGCGCGGATGATAGACCTTCAAGCCAGCAGCGCGCGCAGCCGCGCGATCGCCTCGCGCAGCTGCGGCAGCGAGCTGGCGGTCGAGAAGCGCAGGTGGGTGCCGGGGTCATTGGCGCAGAAATCGCGCCCCGGCGTCGTGACCAGGTGCGCGCGCCGCAGCAGCAGCTCGACCAGTTCGGCGCTGTCGCCAATCCCGAGCCGCGCGAACAGCGGGCTGGCATCGGCCCAGACGTAGAAGGCGCCGTCGGGTTCGGCCGGCACCTCGAAGCCGAGCTCGCGCAGCGCCGGCAGGAAGTAGTCGCGCCGGGCGCGGAATTCGGCGCGGCGGCTCTCGCACAGCGCGAGGGTCTCGGGCTCGAAGCAGGCCAGCGCCGCGTGCTGCGCGATCGTGCTGGCGCAGATGAACAGGTTCTGCTGCAGCCTCTCGACCACCGGCACGGCGGCCTCGGGCAGCACCATCCAGCCCAGGCGCCAGCCGGTCATGCCGAAATACTTCGAGAAGCTGTTGAGGCTGATGATCCGGTCGTCGAGCGCGAGCGCGGTCTGGCCGTAGCGTTCGTCGTGGCTCAGACCGAGGTAGATCTCGTCAACGACGGTGACGCCGCCGCGCGCCTGAACCACCGCATGGATGCGGCGCAGCTCGTCGGGATCGATCGAGGTGCCGGTCGGGTTCGACGGCGAGGCCAGCAGCACGCCGCGCGTGCGCGGGCCCCAGGCGCGCTCAACCTGCTCCGCCGTCAGCTGGTGGCGCTGCCCCGGCCCGGCCGGCAGCAGCCGGGCGCTGGCGCCGATCGCGGCCAGGATCTGGCGGTTGCACGGGTAGGACGGATCGGGCATCAGCCACTCGTCGCCGACGTCGAGGCAGGCCAGCGCCGCGAGCTGCAGCGCGCCCGACGCGCCGGCGGTGATCACGATGCGCCCGGGCGCGACCGCGACACCGAAGCGCTGCGCGTACCAGTCCGACAGGCGCTGGCGCAGCGCGTCGATGCCGAGCGCCGGCGTGTACTGGGTCTGGCCGGCCGCGATCGCGGCCTGCGCCGCCGCCTGCACCAGCGGCGGCGCGCCAAAGTCGGGCTCGCCGATGTTGAGGTAGATCATCGGCGGCGCGTCGGGCCCGAGCGTGCGTTCGAGCGCGGCGGCCTGCTTGGCGACCTGCATGACATGGAAGGGTTCGATCGATTCGGCGCGCGCGGACAGCTGCATGGACATCAGGAAGACGACAAAAGGCCGATTGTGGCAGCGGGCTGGGCGGCCCCACGCCGATGACGCGATCACGGCGCAGTCACAATCGCTCCATGAAATCCGATGATGCCGCCCCTCACCCCTACGACGCCCTGACGCCCGACGTCGTGCTCGACGCGCTCGACCAGACCGGCCTGCGCGGCGACGGCCGGCTGCAAGCACTCAATTCCTACGAGAACCGGGTCTACCAGGCGCGGCTGGAGGACGGCGGCGCGGTCGTGCTCAAGTTCTACCGGCCCGGGCGCTGGAGCGAGGCGCAGATCGCGGAGGAGCACGCTTTCGCGGCCGAACTCGCGGCGGCCGAGGTGCCGCTGGTCGCACCGCTCTCGCTGCAGGGCCGCACGCTGCACCGGCACGCCGGCTTCCTGTTCAGCGTCAGCCCTTCGCGCGGCGGGCGCCGACCCGAACTCGATGACGCTGAGGTGCTCGAATGGATCGGGCGCTTCCTGGCGCGCATGCACCAGATTGGCGCGGCACGCCCGTTCGCGCAGCGCCCGGCGCTGGACGTGACCAGCTTCGGCACCGAACCGCTGGCCTGGCTGCTCGAACACGACGCGCTGCCGCCCGAGGCCGTGACCGGCTGGCGCGAGGCCGCACGGGCGGCGCTCGATTCCGCGCGCGCCGCACTGACCGCCTGCGCGCCGCACGGACCAATCGCGACGCTGCGCCTGCACGGCGACTGCCACCCCGGCAACATCCTCTGGACGCCGGACGCGGGGCCGCATTTCGTCGATCTCGACGACAGCCGCAGCGGCCCGGCGGTGCAGGATCTCTGGATGCTGCTCAGCGGCGAGCGCGCCCAGCAGCAGCGCCAGCTCGGCGCGCTGCTCGACGGCTACGAGACGCTGCGCGAGTTCGACCGGCGCGAGCTGGCGCTGATCGAGCCGCTGCGCACGCTGCGCCTGATCCACTACAGCGCCTGGCTGGCGCGGCGCTGGAGCGATCCGATCTTCGCGCCCAACTTTCCGTGGTTCGGCTCGGCCGCCTACTGGCAGGAGCAGACCCGCATCCTGTGGGATCAGGTCGAGGCCATGAGGCAGCCGCCGCTGGTGGTTTGACAGCGATGCTTCTCTCAGGTGACGGCCGTGCCTGTGGACGAGAGGTGCTGTTGCAGAAATTCCATAAAACGCAGCGTCTTGGCCGGCAAAAGCCTGGTTTCAGTCAACGCGTACACAGGAGTTGCGGCCCCGCGCCATTCCGGGAGCACCCTGCGCAAACGTCCCGCTGCAAGATCGTCTGCCACCACCGGTTCGGGCAGCATGACAATGCCCTGATCCAGCGCGGCCAAACGCCGGAACATCCCCACGCTGTTGAGCGCGAACCTGCCGCCAACCTTGACCTCCAAGCTCTCTGCCCCGCGATGAAGGGTCCACGTCCCGACCCTGGTAAAGCCCAGGCATTCGTGTTGTTCTAGTTCGCTTGGATGTTCGGGCTCGCCTGAGTACATCAGGTAGCGCGGGGAGGCATACAAGTTGGCCGACAGCTTGGTCAACAGCCGGGCCACCAGCAACGAACTGGGTTGCTCTCCTATGCGCACGGCAACGTCGAACGGCTCGGTGATGAGGTCTACCCGGCGGGGGGTGAGGTCCAGTTCGAACGAAATGCCTGGGTACAGACGGGCGAATTCCGCCAGCAGCGGCGCCATGTAGACAGTAGCAAAATCCACCGGCAGTGACGCGCGCAGCACGCCGCTGGGCTGGGCCAGCATCTCGCCCAGTTGCTCGTGGGCGATTCGGGCTTCATCGACGATGCGCCGGCACCGTTCGTAGTACAGCTGCCCCGCTTCGGTGAGTTCGATCTTGCGGGTAGTTCGGTGCAGCAGGCGCAGACCAATCGCCTTCTCCAGCAGTGCCACCCGGCGCGACAGCGTGGAGTTAGGCACGCCGGTCACGTCCGCCGCGCCCCGGAAGCCTTTGGCCTTCACCACCTCGACAAAGAGCGCCATGTCGTTGAGGATTTCCATCCTATTGCCTCATTAATGGATCAATGATTTTCATAAAACAATATTTATCTCATTAACGGATTAATACAAAATTCAGCCATTGCACTTCTTCTTCACTGCCACCTCAACGGAGCCCCTGCACATGAACCGCATCTTTGAATCCGTCACCGTCGGTCGCCACACCTTCAGCAACCGTCTGGTCATGGCACCGATGACGCGCAGCCGCGCCCAGTCCGACGGCACGCCCAGTGAACAAGCCGCCGAATACTACGCCCAGCGGGCCAGCATCGGCCTCATCGTGAGCGAAGGTACGCAACCCTCGGACGATGGCCAGGGTTACCTGACCACGCCCGGCATCTACACCGACGCGCATGTCGCCGGCTGGAAGAAGACTACCGACGCCGTCCATGCCCAGGGCGGTCGCATCTTCATCCAGCTGATGCACGCCGGGCGCATGTCCCACCCGGACAACACGCCGCACCATCGACAAGGCGTGGCCCCTTCAGCCATCGCCCCCAACACACCGATGTTCACCCGGACGGGCATGCAGGACATTCCCCTACCCCGAGCCCTGAGCACGGCGGAAGTGCGCCAGACGGTGGCCGATTTCCGCCTTGCGGCGCGCCGAGCTGTTGAAGCTGGCGCCGATGGCGTGGAAATCCATGCTGCGAACGCCTACCTGATTCAGCAATTCTTCGCGCCGAGCGCCAACGTTCGCAACGACGAATACGGCGGCAGCATCGAGAACCGGACCCGCTTTGCGCTTGAAGTGGCACAGGCCATTGCCGAGGAAATTGGTGCCGACCGCACGGCCATCCGCCTGTCGCCGGGTATCACGATGTGGGGTATCGACGAAGGCACCGAGGGGCCAGACCTGTACCGACACCTGGTCACCGAGCTGAACCGGCTGGGCTTGGCCTACCTGCATGTCATGCATCAGGGCAATGAGGAACTGCTGCAGGACATCCGCCAGCTCTGGCACTCCACCCTGATCCTCAACCGCCCGAGCCGTGCCCGCGAGAAGATGGGAGAGGACGTTGCGGCGGGTATCGCGGACATGGAGGCTTATGGCCAAATGGTGCTGGCCAACCCGGATTTCGTCGAGCGACTCAAGGCCAACGCGCCCATGAACACAGCAGACCGCAACACGTTCTTTGGCGGTGGCCGACAAGGCTACACCGACTACCCCCGACTCACTCAGGCACAACCGGCCTGAAAAGCACTGGCGTACCGACAGTTGCGACTGCTGGCATCAATTGCGTGCGTGCGTCAGCTGCAGGCTGTCCACGCCATCGAGGCCGCGCAGCAGGCGCGCAAGCTCGAACACCGAAACCGCGCGCGGACCGGAGTGCAGCGCGACCATCACGCACTGCCAGCCGACCTGCTGACCCTGGCTCGTGATGTGCAGTGAACCCTCGGCGATGGTGTAGCCCCATTCGCCCATCACCGCCTTGACCGCACGCTCGTCGGGATCGACGCCGGGCGCAAAGCCCAGGTGCACGCCCATGGCCGGCAGCGAGGGCAGGCTCAGCTCGACCCGGCTGCCCCACATCATCAGCGAAGCCGACAGCAAGGTCAGCAGGATCGCGGCCGAATAGAAACCGACGCCGACCAGCACGCCGATCGCCGACGAAGCCCAGAGCGAGGCCGCCGTCGTCAGGCCGCTGATGCTCATGCCGTCGCGCATGATGACGCCCGCGCCAAGGAAGCCGATTCCGGTCACGACGCCCTGCACCACCCGGGTCGGGTCCACCGCCAGGTGCCCGGCATCGGCCATGCCCCACCAGAAGCCCGGATAGCCCGCGAACACGGTCAGCGCACACGACGCCATGCAGACGATGCCGTAGGTGCGCATGCCTGCGGCACGGCGGTGGTAGGCGCGCTCGTAGCCGACGATCAGCCCGAGCAGCAACGCTCCAAGCAGATTGATGAAAATAATCAGATTGACTTTTAGTATCGGCAGGGACCAGTACTGGTCCCAGATGGAGAGCTGGTGCATGGGTGCGCGCAAGAAAAAACCGTTCATGCCGAAACGGTATGAACGGTTTGATCTTAGGGCCAAACCGGTCGGAATCACCGCGCCGGCGGGCTGAGTTCAGATCAGCAGTGCGTTGACGCGCTTGACGTAGGCGGCCGGATCGTCCGGCAGGCCACCCTCGGCCAGCAGCGCCTGGTCGAACAGGATGTGGGCCAGGTCGTCGAAGTGGCTCGATCCATCGAGCTTGCGTACCAGCGCGTGCTCGGCGTTGACTTCCAGGATCGGCTTGACCTCGGGCGCCTGCTGGCCGGCCTGCTTGAGCATGCGCGCGAGCTGGGTCGAGTAGTCACCGTCCTCGACCACCAGGCAGGCCGGCGAATCCACCAGCCGCGTCGTGACGCGCACGTCCTTGGCCTTGTCCCTGAGCGATTCCTTGAGCCGGTCGAGCATCGGCTTGAAGGCCTCGGCGGCCTGCTCGGCGGCCTGCTTCTCGCCCTCGTCCTGCAGCTTGCCGAGATCGACCGCGCCCTTGGCGACCGACTGCAGCGGCGTACCGTCGAACTCGTTCAGGAACGACAGCGCCCACTCATCAACCCGGTCGGTCATCAGCAGCACCTCGATGCCCTTCTTGCGGAAGACTTCGAGCTGCGGGCTGTGCTTGGCGGCGGCCAGCGTGTCGGCGGTGATGTAGTAGATCGCCTCCTGGCCTTCCTTCATGCGCGCCTTGTAGTCGGCCAGGCCGACCGCGACCGCATCGCTCTGGGTCGAGGCGAAGCGCAGCAGCTTGGCGATGCGCTCCTTGTTGCCGAAATCCTCGCCCAGGCCTTCCTTGAGCACGGCGCCGAACTCGGCGTAGAACTTCGCATAGCGGCCGGCCTGCTGCTGGGCTTCGGCCTTGTCCTCGTCGGACAGAGCATCCCAGTCGGCGCCGGTAGGCAATGGGTCCTTCTTGGCCAGGTCTTCGAGCAGCGCGAGCACGCGGCGCGTGTTGCCCTCGCGGATCGCCTTGACGTCGCGGCTCTCCTGCAGCAGCTCGCGGCTGACGTTGAGCGGCAGGTCGGCCGAGTCGATCACGCCCTTGACCCAGCGCAGATAGGTCGGCATCAGCGCCTCGGCCTCGTCCATGATGAAGACGCGCTTGACGTAGAGCTTGACGCCGGCCTTCTTGTCGCGGTTCCACAGATCCTGCGGCGCCTTGGCCGGGATGTAGAGCAGCTGGGTGTACTCGGTGCCGCCCTCGACGCGGTTGTGGCTCCAGGCCAGCGGCGCCTCGCTGTCGTAGCTGATGTTCTTGTAGAACTCGGTGTACTGCTCTGGCGTAATGTCCTTCTTGGCGCGTGTCCACAGCGCGCTGGCCGAGTTGACGGCCTCCCACTCGTCCTGCAGCACGTACTCGCCCTTCTCGGCGTCCCAGGTCTCCTGGCGCATCAGGATCGGCAGGCTGATGTGGTCGGAGTACTTGGCGATGATCTGCTTGAGCTTCCAGCGGTTGAGGTACTCGGTCGCGTCCTCGCGCAGGTGCAGGATCACGCTGGTGCCGCGCTGCGCGCGCGTGAGGGCCTCGGTCTCGAAGTCGCCGCTGCCGCCGCTGATCCAGCGCACGCCCTCCTCGGCCTTGAGGCCGGCACGGCGCGACTCGACCGTGATCTTGTCGGCGACGATGAAGCCCGAGTAGAAGCCGACGCCGAACTGGCCGATCAGCTGCGCGTCCTTCTTCTGGTCGCCCGACAGGCGGCTCATGAAGTCCTTGGTGCCGCTCTTGGCGATGGTGCCGAGGTGGGCGATGGCCTCGGACTCGCTCATGCCGATGCCGTTGTCGGTGATGGTCAGCGTCCGGGCCTCGGCGTCGAAGCTCACGCGCACTTCGAGGTTGGGCGCGTCCTCGTACAGCGTGGCGTCGTCAAGCGCCTCGAAGCGCAGCTTGTCGCAGGCGTCGGAGGCGTTGGAGACCAGCTCGCGCAGGAAGATCTCCTGGTTGGAATACAGCGAGTGCGTGACGAGGTGCAGCAGCTGGGCCACTTCGGCCTGAAAGGCATGGGTGTGTTTGCTCATGGGTCGGGGCAGAAAAACTCAGCGGTGAAATCGGATGATGAAACCTGCGGCCCGGTCGCGCGAAACACGACGCCACCGACAGGCACGCCAATGCAAATGGCGCCGGCGGCAGCGATTTCAAGGGTCTTTGGACACCCGCCGCGAGACACGGCCCGGGCAGAGAATCCAGACTCAGAACCGCTCGTGCTCGCCGAGGTAGCGCCACTGCCCCAATGGCAAGTTGCCGAGCACGACGCGGCCGATGCGGATGCGCTTCAGGCCGACGACATGCAGGCCGACCAGCTCGCACATGCGCCGGATCTGGCGCTTCTTGCCTTCCTTCAGCACGAAGCGCAGCTGGTCGTCGTTCTGCCAATCGACCTGGGCCGGGCGCAACGCCTGGCCGTCCAGGCTCAGGCCGTGGCGCAAGCGCTCCAGCCGCTCGGCCGGAAATACCGCCTTCGGGTTCTGCATCACCAGGCCCACGCCCTTGGGACCGTTGGGTGCCCATTGCACGCGCACCAGGTATTCCTTCTCGACGTCGGAATCCTCGCCGATCAGCACCTTGGCCACGCGCCCGTCCTGCGTCATCACCAGCAATCCGGTCGAGTCGATGTCGAGCCGCCCGGCCGGCGCCAGGCCGCGCGTGTGGCCGGCCTCGAAACGGCGCGGCGCGCGGTCTTCCTTCCAGCGCGTACGCGGCTGGACCAGCACGGCGGCGCTCTCGTGGCCGTCCTCGGGCAGACCGCTGACATAGCCGATCGGCTTGTGCAGCAGGATGGTCACGCGCGCGCCCTGCTGCGCCGTGGCCTGCGGCGCAACCTCGATCCGGTCCTGGGCCGTGACGGTCTGGCCCATCTGCGCCGGCTGGCCATTGACCTTGACCCAGCCGCGCTCGATCCAGTCGTCGCCCTCGCGGCGCGAACACAGGCCCAGGTCGGACAGGCGCTTGTTCAGGCGCACCGGCTCGCTGTCGGCCCGACTGTCAGGGCGCAGCCCGGGGCGCGCCGGCCGGATGCCGGCAGGCGCCGACGCCGG
>Ga0228698_1000425_pt1 | contig 33933 bp, 30 predicted proteins | sample McNCre117_Aug_MG_FD_178015 | JGI IMG/M metagenome (GOLD analysis project Ga0228698, IMG submission 178015) | Freshwater microbial communities from McNutts Creek, Athens, Georgia, United States - 1-17_Aug_MG | ecosystem: Environmental > Aquatic > Freshwater > Creek | place: USA: Georgia... | reverse complement strand
CCGGTGGACAGGTAACGCTCGCCCCGGTCGCACACCACGAACACGATGGTCGCGTCTTGAAGTTGTTGCGCCAGCTGCAATGCCACCCAGGCGGCGCCGGCAGCCGAGATACCTGCGAAGAGCCCCTCCACACGCGCCAGCTTGCGGGCCATGTCTTCGGCATCGGCCTGGCTGACCAGCACCAATTCATCGACCACGGCAGGATCGTAGATCTTGGGCAGATAGGCCTCGGGCCACTTGCGGATGCCTGGGATGCGCGAGCCCTCGGCAGGCTGGGCGCCGATGATGCGCACACCCGGGTTTTGCGACTTGAGGTACCGGCCCACGCCGGTGATGGTGCCGGTGGTGCCCATGGCACTGACGAAGTGCGTGATGCGCCCACCCGTTTGCTGCCAGATTTCGGGGCCGGTGGTCTCGACGTGGATGCGCGGGTTGTCGGCATTGGCAAATTGATCGAGCACCACGCCCTTGCCATCACGCTGCATCTGGTCGGCCAGGTCGCGGGCGTACTCCATGCCACCCGAGCGCGGCGTGAGGATCAACTCGGCGCCATAGGCCTTCATGGTCTGGGCGCGCTCGATGGACAGGTCCTCGGGCATGATCAGCACCATCTGGTAGCCGCGAATGGCCGCTGCCATGGCCAGCGCGATGCCGGTGTTGCCCGAGGTGGCCTCGATCAGGGTGTCGCCAGGCTTGATGTCGCCCCGCTCTTCGGCGCGGCGGATCATGCTCATGGCCGGGCGGTCCTTGACCGAGCCGGCCGGGTTGTTGCCCTCCAGCTTGCCAAGGATCACATTGCCCTTGGCCTGGCCATGGACGCCCGGCAGGCGCTGCAGGCGCACCAGCGGCGTCTGGCCGATCACGTCTTCGATGGTGGGATAGCTGGGACTGGTCAAAGTTCACCTCCAACGCCCATTGTGTCAGGCCCGACCAAGACCGACAGGGCCGCCATGACATAATCAATCACCACGCAGCGCCAAGCCGGCGCGCCACCTGCCCGCGTGACGAAATCGGTAGACGTAGCGGATTCAAAATCCGCCGCCGCAAGGCGTGCCAGTTCGAGTCTGGCCGCGGGCACCATCCCCCTTCTCATCGCTCATCCATGCCGCCACTGCCCCCAGTCACCATGGCGTTGATGCTGATCTGCACGGTGGTTTTTTGCGTGCAATCACTGCTGCCCTTGGACGCCCTGTTTGCGCTCAACCCGCTGGGCAGCGGCCAGTTCTGGCCTTGGCAGCTGGTGAGCTACAGCTTCCTGCATGGCAGCTTGATGCACCTGATCTTCAACATGCTGGGCCTGTGGATGTTTGGCGCCGAAGTTGAAGTGTTGCGCGGTCGTTCGCGGTATCTGCAATTGCTGCTGGCCAGCACCTTGGCGGCAGCCCTGCTGCAGTTGCTGATCGGGCTGGTGGCGGGCGGCGCGCCCACCATTGGTGCGTCAGGCGCCATCTTTGGGCTGCTGGTGGCCTATGCGCTGTCGTTTCCGTACCGCCAATTTGATCTGATCGGCCTGCTGCCCATGCTGCTGATGATCAGCGGCAATTCAATGCTCAGCACCTTGGGCATCGTGCTGTACGTGGTGTTGCTGACCAACCGCCAGGCCCTGTCGTTCCTGCGGCCCATCCCCATCGATGCCAAGGTGATGGTGGGCATCTACGGCCTGGTTGAGCTGTACCTGGGCGTGTTCGTTGAAAACCGCGGCATCGCCCACTTTGCCCACCTGGGTGGCATGCTGGGTGGCTGGCTGATGATCAACTGGTGGCGCGGTCGCCTGCCCTTCAGCGCGCCCACACGCCGGCGCTGAGCCTGGTTGCGCAGACCAGGCACACTCTGGCATCAATCGTGCTTTCAACTCGGGCATCCACCATCGGGAGCCCTTAGATGAAGCGCCGCTTGTCATCCGTACCCGCAGTCGCCTGGATTGTTCTGCTGGCCTTGGCAGCCACGGTTGTGCTGGCGTGGGTGCCAGCTGGCGCCGCCAGCGCCACTGCACAAGGTGATTCGCATCAGCGCATGCAGCTGTTGCGCCTGCATCCGCACTGACGCCCGCCGCCGCCCCCGCCCTTGGCTCAGGCCAGCAGGCCGGTGTGAACGGTGGGGTAAAGCAAGCGCAGTTTCAACTCCTGCCCGAGGCGCCGGTTGATCAGCCGCCGGCTCTCGCTGAGGAAACTCATCTGCATCGGCGACAGTTGCCGCGCAGCCTGCTCACGCGTCACCCTGGGTGGCCTGGGCAGGCCGCACAGGTCGGCCGCCAGATCGAAGTAGTCCCCCATGCGCAGCTCGGTGTCGTCACACACGTGGATGACACGCTGATGCAAGCCCCTGAACAAGGCCGCCACACAGGCACGGGCCAGGTCGTCGGCGTGGATGTGGTTGGTGTACACATCATCCTGCGGCACCAGCGCAGGCGTGCCACGCATCAGCCTGTCGCGGGGGTGGCCTCCGGGCCGGTTGCCGGCATAGATGCCCGGGATCCGCAGGATGGTGACGGCCACGCCACACTGCTTGCCGTAGGCCCTCAGGCAGGCTTCGGCGTCAACCCGGCGCCGCGCCCTGTCGCTGGCCGGACGGCACGGGCGGGTTTCATCAAAACGCGCGCCGCCCGCATCACCGTACACGCCCGTGGTGCTGCCGTAGACCAGGCGTTTCGCACGACCACCAGCCGCCAGCGCCTGCACCAGGTGCGCGGTGCGGGCATCGCGGGCGCCACTGGCGTTGGGTGGCGCCAGGTGCAAAACCCAGTCGGCCAGGCTGGCGCACCGGCGCAGGCTGGCGGCATCGTCCAGGTTGCCAAACACCGGCACGGCACCTGCAGCGCGCAAGAGTGGCGCCCGCTCGGGCGACGAGGTCAGGGCCAGCACGCGACAACGCCCCTTGAGCAGCGCCAGCGCCCGCATGCCCACATCGCCACAACCGACGATGAGCACCACGGGGCGGGCGTTTGAATGAGCGCGGGCAGGTGATTTCAAGTGGCAAAGGGCACAATGCGGCGGCCCAGTTTACGGGCCTGATGACCCCTCGGCCGGCGAGGGGCCAATGCCACAGCAGACTTCATCATGTCCCTGACGCTCACGCTACAACCTTCTGGACGCCAGTTCGCGGTCCAACGCGACGAAACCATCCTGTCAGCGGCCATCCGACAAGGCGTGGGCCTGCCCTACGGCTGTAAGGACGGCGCTTGCGGCTCGTGCAAGAGCAAGTTGCTGGAAGGGCGCGTGATCCATGGCGCCCATCAGGCCAAGGCATTGACTGAGGCGGAAGAGCAGGCCGGCCTGGTGCTGACCTGTTGTGCCGCGCCGCAAACCGATTGCACGCTGGAGGCCCGCAGCGTACCGGGTTTGGGTGATTTCCCGGTGCTGAAGATGCCCACGCGCGTGCTCAGCATCGAGCGGCCGGCACCCGATGTGGCCCTGTTGCGCATGCAGTTGCCAGCCAACCAGTCCTTCCGCTTTCATGCGGGCCAGTTTGTCGAGTTCATCTTGCGTGATGGGGCCCGTCGCAGTTATTCGATGGCCAATGCGCCCAGCAACCTGGGCACGCCGCCCTCGATCGAATTGCACATCCGCCATCTGCCGGGCGGCAAGTTCACCGACCAGGTTTTCACGACGCTGAAAGAAAAGGACATCCTGCGCGTTGAAGGCCCGTTCGGCAGCTTCTTCCTGCGCGAATCCGACAAACCCATGATCCTGCTGGCCTCGGGCACGGGCCTTGCCCCGATCAAGGCGCTGATCGAGCACCTGGAAGCCACCGGCAACACCCGGCCGGCCACGCTGTATTGGGGCTGCCGTTCGCAGCGCGACCTTTACCTGCATGAGTGGGCCGAGGCCGCCGCCAGACGCCTGCCCCAGCTGCGTTATGTGCCGGTGCTGTCAGAGCCGCAGGACGAGCCTGCCTGGCCGGGCCGCCGCGGCCTGGTGCACCAGGCGGTGATGGCCGATTGGCCCGACCTGTCAGGCCACCAGGTGTATGCCTGTGGCGTGCCCGTGATGGTGGAAGCCGCGCAACGCGACTTTGTGACCCACTGCGGCTTGCCCGCCGAGGAGTTTCTGGCCGATGCCTTCACCTCGGAGGCCGACAAGCTGGGCCCCGCCTGATGCAGCACGCACGCCGCCAGGCCTTGCAACGGCTGCTGGGCGGCCTGGGCGCAGCCAGCCTGGGCGTGCCTGGCTGGCAGGCGGCCCACGCGCAGGCCAGCGGCGCGCGCCCGATCCGCCTCGTTGTGCCCTACCCGCCAGGTGGCCCGCTGGACACGGTGGCCCGTGCCCTGGCTGAACGGGTGCAGGCCACCCTGGGGCCGGTGGTGGTGGACAACCGCCCCGGCGCGGGCGGCAATCTGGGTGCCGATCTGGTGGCCAGGTCAGCACCCGATGGCCGAACCCTGGTGATGGGCGCCGTGGCCACGCATGCGATCAATCCCTGGCTGTTTGCGCACTTGCCCTACGACCCGGTGCGCGATTTCACGCCCATTCTGCGGGTGGCGCAGGTGCCCAATGTGCTGGTGATGAACACCGACACGGCGCAAGCGCTGGGCATCCGCACCCTGGCCGATCTGGTGAACCACGCGCGCAGGCACCCCGGCCAGCTCAACTACGGTTCGGGCGGCAACGGCAGTGCTGGTCACCTGGCCGGTGAGATGTTCAAGGCCCAGGCAGGGGTGTTCATGGTGCACATTCCCTACGCGGGTGGTGCGCCGGCGCAGCTGGCGCTGTTGTCGGGCCAGGTTGACCTCACCTTTGACAACCTGGCCAGCGCAGCGGTCAATGTACGGGCCGGCAAGTTGCGGGCGCTGGCCGTGACCACGGCTCGGCGCTCGGCGGCAATGCCCGATGTGCCCACCATGGCCGAGGCCGGCGCCAAATTGGGGCTGGCGAAGTTTGACGTGGGCACCTGGTTTGGCCTGTTTGGCCCGGCGGGCCTGCCACCTGACGTGCTGCAACGCCTGGCGCAGGCGTTTCAGGCTGCCTTGCAATCCGCTGAAGTGCAGGCCCGACTGCTCAGCCTGATGGCCGAAGCCGCCCCGCTGGGCCCCGCGGCCTTTGCCAGCTTTGTGCAGGCTGAATTGGCCAGATGGGGCCCGGTGGTGCGGTCGTCGGGCGCCAGGGTCGATTGACAGGCTGTCTTCGGCTTCAGGCCTGCAGGTCTTGCAGCGTGTTGGCGTTGAAAAACGCCTCTGCGTCATCAAAGACCTGCTCGGCCACGCGCTGCCGGCGCAGCCAGCGTTCGACCCTGGCCTGCCCGCTGATGATGAACTCGTCCAGGCTGGGCAGCAGGCTGCGATGCATCAGGCAGAACACAGGCTGCCATTGCACCGCCCCCTGCGAGCGGGTGGCCGCCACGGCAACATCGGCCTGATCGCGGGCCAGTGCCTGCAGCAGGCGCGCCACCAGGTCTGGCGGAAAGCGCGGGCTGTCACAGGGCACGGTCACCAGGTAGGGCGTGTCGCAGCGCGAGAGGCCGGCGTGAAACCCCGCCAGCGGCCCGGCAAAACCACCGTGCAGATCGGCACAGACCGGGGCGCCCATGGCCTCGTAGGCCGCCGCGTTACGGTTGGCATTGATCAGCACGGCGCCCACCTGGGGCCGCAGGCGCTGCAGGGCCACCTGCGCCATGGGCGTGCCTTGCCAGGCCTGCAAGCCCTTGTCGAGGCCGCCCATGCGGTTGGCCCGGCCTCCGGCCAGCACCAGGCCCGTGACCAGGTTGCGCGGCGCGGCCGAGCGGGCAAGCGTGTTGGCGGGCGCCGGAGTCAGGGGCACAGCACAGTCCGGATCAGTGTGAACAATCGCCCATCATCCCCAGCCGACCTGCCCTGAGTCAAGCACCGTGCAGCCTGGGCGACAGCCGCGTCAGGCCAAGGCTGCGACAATGATGCGGTGCACCATCTGATCAACGCCGACCTGCATTGCCATTCCCGGTTCTCGGATGGCACGCTTTCGCCCGAAGACCTGGCGCAGCGTGCCCAGGCCAACGGCGTGCAGTTGTGGGCCTTGACCGACCACGATGAAACAGGCGGCCTGGCCCGCGCCGCCAGCGCTGCCCAGGCGCTCGGCCTGGATTTTGTGAATGGCGTCGAAATCTCGGTGACCTTTGCCAAGGAAACCGTGCACATTGTCGGCCTGGGTTTTGACCGCGATGACGCAGCACTGAACCAAGGCCTGGCGCAAACCCGGGGCGGGCGCCTGGCCCGCGCCCACGAGATGGCCGAAGGCCTGGCCAAAGTGGGCATCCACGGCGCATTCGATGGTGCGCTGCGTTATGTCAGCAACCCCGACCTGATGTCACGCACCCACTTTGCCCGCTGGCTGGTGGAGACCGGCGTGTGCAGCGACACCGGCAGCGTCTTCCGGCGCTACCTCACCGAAGGCAAGCCGGGTTATGTGCCGCACCGCTGGGCGGCGCTGGGTGATGCGGTGCGCTGGATCACTCAGGCCGGTGGCATTGCGGTGATTGCACACCCGGGTCGCTACAAGTTCAGCGTCAACGAAGAGTACGCGCTGTTCTCGGAGTTCAAGGCCCACGGCGGTCGCGGTGTGGAAGTGCTGACCGGCAGCCACAGCCACGTCGATGCCAGCAAGTACGCCGCGATGGCGCAGGAATTTGACCTGCTGGCCTCACGCGGCAGCGATTTCCATTCGCCCACCGAGAGTCGGCTCGATCTGGGCGCCTTGCCGGATTTGCCGGGGCACCTCACCCCGGTGTGGCAAGCCCTGGCCGAACGCATTCAAGCAGCGACTTGATCGCTACCCACGATGTCGCAGTACTTTGAAGTTCATCCCGACAACCCCCAGCCCCGCCTGATCAGGCAGGCCGTGCAACTGCTGCACAGCGGTGGCGTGTGTGCCGTGCCCACTGATTCAAGTTATGCCCTGGTGTGCCACCTGGACGACAAGGCCGCAGCCGAGGCGCTGCGGCGCATCCGTGGCGTGGATGACAAACACCACCTCACGCTGCTGTGCCGCGACCTGTCCGAGTTGGCCAGCTACGCCAAGGTAGACAACCGACAGTACCGCCTGCTGAAGATGGCCACACCTGGGCCCTACACCTTCATCCTGGAGGCCACCAAGGAAGTGCCACGCAGGTTGTCACATCCTTCCCGGCGCACGATCGGCCTGCGTGTGCCCGAGCACCGCGTCACGCAAGCCTTGCTGGAAGAGTTGGGGCAGCCCCTGCTGGCCACCACCTTGATCCTGCCTGGTGAGACCGATGCGCTGAATGACCCGCAGGACATCCGCGAGCAGCTTGAAAAGCGGCTGGCCGCCGTGGTGGATGCAGGCGCCTGCCCACTTGAGCCCACATCGGTGATCGACCTGACTGGCGACGAGCCGGTGCTGATTCGCCAGGGCCGCGGTGATCTGGACAGACTGGGCCTGTAAACCGGCCCGGGGACTGTCCAGCCCCTGATCAGACGGCCGCGGTGATGACGATCTCGACCTTCCACTCGGGCTTGGCCAGCACGGCCTGCACCGTGGCGCGGGTGGGGGTGTGGCCGGGCACAACCCAGGTGTCCCACACGGCGTTCATGCCGGGAAAATCGCTGATGTCGGCCAGGAAGATCTGGGCGCGCAGGATCTTGGTCTTGTCGGTGCCGGCCTTGGCCAGCAGCGCGTCAATCGAGGCCAGCACCTCGCGGGTCTGACCAGCGATATCGGGTGCGCCATCCACGGCCACCTGGCCTGCCAGGTACACCACGCCGTTGTGCACAGCCACTTCGGACATGCGGGCACCCACATCAAAACGCTTGACCATGTGATTCACTTTCTCTTGGAGTTGGAGCGGGAAGGCGGTGTCATCGAGTGGTACTGCACCCGACGAATCCGCCGCCGCTTGGGTTGGGATTCATCGGCCTTCTGGCCCAGTTTGGATTCGCGCCCGGCCAACAGATTGGTGATGTTGCGCCAGTGCCGCCAGACCAGCAGCAGGCTCATCACGGTGACCGACAGGGCCACCGGCGGGCGGTTGAAGAACATCAGCATGCCAAAGGGCGCGAAAACCGCCGCCATCAGCGAGGCCAGCGACGAATAGCGGAACGCTGCGGCCACGGCCACCCAGATCAGCAGCGTGCCGGCGCCCAGCATGGGCTCATAAGCCAGCAGCACGCCGGCAGCCGTGGCCACGCCCTTGCCGCCCTTGAATCGGAAGAACACCGGAAACAGGTGACCCAGGAACGCCGCCAGGCCCACGAAGGCGATGGTCGGGTCGGCGATGTGCAGTTCAAACGACTTCCACTGCACAAAGGCCACCGGGGCCCAGCCCTTGAGCGCGTCGAACAGCAGCGTGAGGATGGCCGCCTTCTTGTTGCCCGAGCGCAGCACATTGGTGGCGCCCGGATTGTTCGAGCCGTACGTGCGCGGATCGGCCAGGCCCATGAAGCGGCTGATGATCACGGCAAACGACAACGAACCGATCAGGTAGGCGATGACAAAAGCAAGGTAGCTGTAGACCAGATCCATGGCGCGACTCGTGGGGCAAGTGCAGGTTGCCCAAGGCTGCGAAGTGTAAGCCGGCCGGCGCGGGCAGGTCGGGCCGGGCGCCGGACTTCGCCTATGCTCGCCTTGTCATGGATTTTGATTCGGACCAGTCAATGAAAGCCTCATCCCTTGTAGTTGCCGCCGCGCTGACGGCGCTGGCTTGCGTGGCCAGCGCACAGACCACTGTCTCCGAGCCCTGGGTTCGCGCCACGGTCCCGCAGCAAAAGGCAACCGGCGCCTTCTTCAAGATCAGCTCGACGCAGGGCGGCAAGCTGGTGTCGGTCTCGTCGGCCGCTGCCGGCGTGGTCGAGCTGCACGAGATGAAGCTGGAGGGCACCACCATGAAGATGGCTGCCCTGCCCAGCCTGGATCTGCCTGCGGGCAAGACCATCGAATTGCGCCCCGGCAGCTACCACGTGATGCTGATGGACCTGAAGGCCCCCCTGACTGCAGGCAATCAGGTGGATCTGAACCTGGTCATCGAAGGCATGGATGGCAAGCGGCAGACGGTTGCGGTGAAGGCACCGGTGCGGCCGCTTGGCCAGGCCATGGCGGGCTCTGCACCGGCCGAGCACCACCACCATCACTGATCCGGTCGATCAGAAGAAGCCCAGCGCGTTGGGGCTGTAGCTGACCAGCAGGTTCTTGGTCTGCTGGTAGTGGTCGAGCATGGCCTTGTGGGTTTCACGGCCGATGCCCGATTCCTTGTAGCCGCCAAAGGCGGCGTGTGCCGGGTAGGCGTGATAGCAGTTGGTCCACACGCGGCCAGCCTGGATGGCGCGGCCCATGCGGTAGGCGCGGCTGCCGTCGCGGGTCCACACACCGGCGCCCAGGCCATAAACCGTGTCGTTGGCAATCGCCAGCGCGTCGGCCTCGTCCTTGAAGGTGGTCACGGCCAGCACGGGGCCAAAGATCTCTTCGCGGAAGATGCGCATGTTGTTGTGGCCCTGGAACAGCGTGGGCTGGATGTAGTAGCCGCCAGCCAGATCAGCGCCCACATTGGCCACGCCGCCGCCGATCAGCACCTTGGCGCCTTCCTGCTTGCCCACTTCCAGGTACGACAGGATCTTGTCCTGCTGCAGCGCCGAAGCCTGCGCACCGATCATGGTCTCGGTGTCCAGCGGATTGCCCTGCTTGATGGCCGCCACGCGCTTGATGGCACGCTCGATGAAGCGGTCGTAGATCGATTCCTGGATCAGCGCGCGGCTGGGGCAGGTGCACACCTCACCCTGGTTGAAGGCAAAGAGCACCAGGCCTTCGATGGCCTTGTCCAGGAAGGCGTCGTCCTGCGCCATCACGTCGTCAAAGAAGACGTTGGGGCTCTTGCCACCGAGTTCCAGCGTGGCCGGGATCAGGTTGGTGGCGGCGGCTTGCGCGATCACGCGACCGGTGGCGGTGGAGCCCGTGAACGCGATCTTGGCAATGCGCTTGCTGGTGGCCAGCGGCATGCCGGCTTCGCGGCCAAAGCCGTTGACCACGTTCAGCACGCCCGGGGGCAGCAGATCGGCGATCAGCTCGGTCAGCACCAGGATGCTGACAGGCGTGGATTCGGCCGGCTTGAGCACCACGCAGTTGCCTGCACCCAGCGCCGGAGCCAGTTTCCAGGCGGCCATCAGGATCGGGAAGTTCCAGGGAATGATCTGGCCCACCACACCCAGCGGCTCATGGAAATGGTAGGCGATGGTGCCTTGGTCGATCTCGCTGAGCGCACCTTCCTGGGCCCGCACGCAACCGGCGAAGTAACGGAAGTGGTCCACCGCCAGCGGGATGTCGGCGTTCAGGGTTTCGCGGATGGGCTTGCCGTTGTCCACCGTCTCGGCATAGGCCAGCGCTTCCAGGTTGGCTTCGATGCGGTCGGCGATCTTGAGCAGGATGTTGGCGCGCTCAGCGGGCGAGGTGGCGCCCCACTTGGCCGAAGCCGCGTGGGCGGCATCCAGCGCGCGCTCGATGTCGGCCGCGCCGGAGCGCGCCGCCTGGGTGTAGACCTTGCCGTTGATCGGGGTGATGACGTCGAAGTACTGGCCTTCGAGAGGGGGCACGAACTTGCCACCGATGAAGTTGTCGTAACGGGACTTGAAAGCGACTTTGGCACCGGCGGTGCCGGGGGCTGCGTAAACGGTCATGTTTGTCTCCAGGGGTGATGAAACGGGTGAGCGGCCGACCGCGCGAATCCGAAGGCTCGGCCACCGCAGGGCAGCGGCCATTGCATTGCCCGTGCCAGGCTGCGGATCAGCAGGAACTGGCCGAATTGACGGTGATGGGTGGCCCGTTTCCTGCGCTGTGTTGTGTCAGTTGCCCAGGCTGTTGCACACCTGTGCCGAAGCAGCGCAAGTCGTCCTGAAAACGCGGCTTGAACCCGATACCTGTTGGGGTGTACCCCCATGAACGGCCGTACATAAGTTGACGCAAGGCAAGACCACATGCCCGCCCCGAACGACTCAGCCCTGTCGCCTGCACACCGCCTGCGTCAGGCGCGCCAGCAACTGCCCCCGGTGCACGATGCCCGGGATGTCGAATTGGCCCCTGCCCTGGCGCCCTTGCTGGGTGATGTGCTGGCGCGGTCCTGGCAGCGCAGCCATTCGGCAGGCCTGTCACCCACGGGCCGCTCGCCCGGTGCGCCCCATGCATCGGCGGCGCAACTGGCGCGGGCCATGCAACGCCAGTACGAACTCAATTCACATGCCGAACCGGTGCTGGACTACATGGGCCAGATCGTGCGCGAGACACGCAGCCTGATCATCCTGGCCGATGCACAGGGCATGGTGCTGCGCGCCCTGGGCGATGACGGCTTTGCCAGCCGCGCCGAGCGCGTGGCGCTGCGACCAGGGGCACATTGGGCCGAGCAATACCGCGGCACCAATGCCATCGGCACGGCCCTGGCCGAAGGGCAAGCCGTGGTGGTGCACGGCGGCGAACACTACCTGGAGCGTAATGGCTTCCTGACCTGCGCTGCGGCGCCCATCATGGATCCGGCAGGCAAGCTGATGGGTGTCTTCGACATCTCGGGTGACCACCGCGCCTACCATGCCCGCACGCTGGGTCACACGCTGGGTCTGGCGCGATCCGCAGCGGGCATGGTCGAGCACCGGCTGTTTGACACCTGGCATGCCGCCAGCCTGCGTTTGCGCCTGCATAGCCAGCCGCAGGGCCTGGGTGCACTGGGTGAAGGCCTGGTGGCCCTGGCCGAGGACGGCACGGTGCTGGGCATGAACTCTGCCGCACTGGCCTGGCTGGGATGCGGGCGCGACAGCATTGGCCATGCCCGCATCGAGCATCTGTTGCCCGTGGACGCAGCCCAGTGCCTGGCCTGGGCCCACGCGGCCACAGGGGTGCCCCACTGTCTCGAGCGCCCAGGCGCCGCCAGGCTGTGGTGTCGCGCAGAAGGCGGTGCGCACTTGACGCGCAAGTTGCACCCATGCGCCAAGCCACAGAGCACCCGACCCGTTGACGCACTGGCTGATCTGGACACCGGCGACACCGCCATGGCTGCGGCCGTTCAGCGGGCACGGCGGGTTCTGGCCAAGCCCATCAGCCTGCTGCTGCAAGGCGAATCAGGCGTGGGCAAGGAAGTGTTTGCCAGGGCGGCGCACGCCAGTGGCCCGCGCCATGGCGGGCCATTTGTCGCCGTCAATTGCGCGGCCCTGCCCGAAACCCTGATCGAAGCCGAGCTGTTTGGCTACCAGGGCGGCGCCTTCACCGGCGCAAGGCGCGAAGGCGCGCCGGGCCGCATCCGCGAAGCCCATGGCGGCACGCTGTTTCTCGATGAGATCGGCGACATGCCGCTGGCGATGCAGGCCCGCCTGCTGCGGGTGCTGCAAGAGCGCACCGTGGTGCCCCTGGGTGGCGGCAAACCGGTGCCGGTCGACTTCGCGTTGGTGTGCGCCACACACCGGCAACTGCGCACCGAACTGGATGCAGGCCGATTTCGAGAAGACCTGTACTACCGGCTCAATGGCCTGACCTTGCACCTGCCGCCCCTGCGTGAGCGCGAAGATCGCCCCGGCCTGATGCAGCAGATGCTGGCTGAGTTGTCACCCGAGCGCCCGATTCACCTGGATGCCGATGTGGAGCAGGCCATGGCCGGCTACCGTTGGCCAGGCAATTTGCGGCAACTGCACAACGCGCTGCGCACGGCCTGCGCCTTGCTGGGTGATGGCGAGGCCACCATCGGCTGGGCGCACCTGCCCGATGACCTGGCCGAAGACCTGCGCGCTGCCCGCGCCCAAAGGCCGGCCCATGTGGTGGCCGACGAGCAGGCAGACCTGCGGCTGCAGGAGGCCCACACCGTGGCTCGGGTTGTCGAGGTGTGCCGAGGCAATCTGTCAGAGGCGGCGAGGCGGCTGGGCATCAGCCGCAACACGCTGTATCGCAAGCTGGGCAAGTCACCGGCTGCAGCAGGCGGCGGCGCCGTCGCGTCACGCTGAGCCCGAGCCCGGCACAGGCTCAGCGGCGGCCGCGCTTGGGCGGCTCGGGCGGCGGGTGGCCACCGGGCGGCGCCGAGAACAGCTTGGCCGCGCGGCCCTTGAGTTCGAGCAACTCGGTGGGCGTGATCGAGTACTTGCGCCCGACAACGTCGACCTCGATGCGGAATTCGACTTCCTTGCTGCCATTGGACAAGGTGCCACAGGTGAAGTCGTACTCTTCGCTTTCTGCGGGAAAGCCTTCTTCTTCGAGGTCGAAATCGATGTACTTGACGTCGCGGATTTCGCCGCTGGCCAGATCCAGCACGCCGGTGGATTCGATCACCTCGTCGTTCAGTTCATCGTGAATGGTGATCGGCAGTTTCAGGTCCATCTTGGGGTCGCTCTGGCCGCACAGTGGCAGCCGGTCAGGTGGTCATGTCAGGGGCGCGGATGATGCCACACGGCGCCGTCGATGGCGCCGCGCTCAGGCCTGGGCAGACACGAACACACCGGTCGACTGCAACAAGAGGCCGGTGATCAGGCGCGCATGCACGGTGTGCACCAGGCCCTGTGGCCGGCAGTTGACCACCTCGGCCACCACTTCCAGGGCGCTGTCGATCAGGTGCAGGCGCTGGCCCGCCGGCACCGGGTGCGGGCTATAAAAGCTCAGGCCCGACAAGGACAGGTCACGCCAGCGCACGGCAATGGCCGTCGAGGGCCATCCCACATGCAGCATGGCCACATGGCTCTGGTCGCGCCGCACGGCGCCGCGCCTGCCAATGCTTTCATGACCTTGCAGGCCCAGGCTGGGCAACTGCGCCAGGGGGCTGTTGCAGGTGCCGCAGCGGCTGTCGTGGCGCATGGCTGGCGCGGCAGCCTGCCGGCACAACGGGCAGCGCTGTTCACGCGCCACGGCGGCCTGCCCCAACGCTGCCGCAATCCGCTCCTCCAGGCCGCTGGACACGACGGGTGTCCCCTCGATTGGAGGCGGAGCGGGCGCATGGCGCGGCAACTGTCTGGGCGGATGCGGCATGGCGAGCTCAGTGCAGGTTCAGCAGCGCGATCGAGGTGTCCAGCCACTCCCTGGGCAGGGCGGGCTCGCTACCGGGCGCCTCGGCGGGCGCCTGGGGCCGCACCAGCGCCACCGCGCGCTCGGGGCTGAGCGGGCGTGCCAGCAGGTAGCCTTGACCCAGCCGACAACCCATCTGGCGCAACCACCGCAGTTGGGCAGGGGTTTCGATGCCCTCGGCGATGACGTCCTTGCCCAAGGCCTTGCCCAGGGTCAGCACGGCACGCACGACTTCGTTGTCCTTGGTGGCCACCGCGTCCTCGGTCAGGCGATGCACGAAGGATCGATCGATCTTCAGGCTGGTGATCGGCAGCGTCGACAGGTAGGCCAGCGACGAATAACCCGTGCCGAAATCGTCCACGCTGAGGCCCACACCCAGTTTGCGCAATTCGCCCATCACCACCAAGGCCGCATCCAGCCGCTTCATCAGCGTGGTTTCGGTGATTTCCAGCGTGAGCTGCTGGGGCTCCAGGTGGTTGATCAGCAGCGCCGCAGACACCTGCTGCACAAAGCTGGCGCGGCACATGTCGGTGCCCGATACATTGACGTGCAGCCTGGGCTTGCGGGGCATGGGCACCTGGAGCGCAAAGGCCCGCAATTGCATGCAGGCCATGTTCAGCACCCAGGCCGTGAGCGCGCCAATCTGGGCCGAGTCTTCGGCGATGGGCACAAAGGTGGAAGGTGGCACCGGGCCCAATTCGGGATGGTTCCAGCGCACCAGGGCTTCAAAGCTGTCGATCTGCCCGGTGTTCAGGTCGTAGATGGGCTGGAAGACCAGCGACAACTGTTCCTGCTCGATGGCACGCCGCAGATCACGCTCGAGGTTGACCTGTGCGGCCAGTTGGGCGCGCAGGCTGGCATCAAACAGGGCCACACGCGCGCGGCCGGCCGACTTGGCGCGGTACATCGCGATGTCGGCGTCACGCAGGACATCGCCCGGGCTGTCGTAGCCCACGCTGCTGAAGGTGATGCCGATGCTGGCGCTGCTGGCCACTTCGTTGCCGTCCAGTTGGTAGGGCTGGGCCAATGCCCGGTTCAGGCGTTCGGCCATCGTGACCATGTCCTGGTCAGTGGCCAGGTTCTCGACCAGGATGGCGAACTCGTCACCGCCCAGGCGACCCACCACGTCACCCGGCCTGACATGCTGGCAGATGCGTTGCGCCACGATGGTCAGAAAGCGATCCCCCGCGCTGTGCCCCAGGGTGTCATTGATCAGCTTGAAACGGTCGAAGTCCAGGTACATCACGCCGAAGCGCTTGCGCTTGTCCAGCTTGCAACGCTCGATGGCCTCGGCCAGGCAGGCCCCGAACCGGATGCGGTTGGCCAGTGAGGTGAGGCTGTCGTGGTAGGCCAGATGGTGCAGCTTGGCTTCGGCTTCGCGCCGGGCGGTGATGTCCTGTGCCTGCAGGATCAGACAAGGCTGGCTGGCATCACGATCCGAGAAATGCCCGCTGTGCATCGAGATGTAGACCAGGTCTCCGTTGGCCCGGCGGCACCGCAGCTCCACCGTCGAATCGGCGCCGTCGCGGGCCAGCAGTGACTGCCACTGCGCTTCCAGAGCGGGCTGATCTTCTTCTTCAACAAAATCCTTGAAGCTGCGGCCGGCCAGGTCACCCTCAGGGCAGCCCAGCAAGGTGCACAGCGCTGCGTTGGCCTGCAGTATCTGCCCCAGCTTGGATACCAGCGCCATGCCGATGGCCGCGTGCGAGAAGGCACTGTGAAAGCGCAACTCGCTCTGGCGAAGCTCCTGGAGGTGCCTGGCCGATTGGGCTGCCTCGCGCTCGGCAGCCTCCACCCGCACAGCCTGTGCCTTTTCGTCCACTTCACGTTGCCGGAAATGGTAGTGAAGCATGACCAGCAACACGATGATGATGGGCATGGCACCGGCCATCACACCGATGCCCGTGCTCTTGAAGGCCAGGTACAGCAGGCCGGCTATCAGCGCACTGGCGGCATAGGTGGTGGCCACCCATCCGAAGCTGGCAAAAAACGGCCCCCAGCGCCAGGGCTCGTTGCGCTTGAGGTGGATCACCATCGTGATCATCAGGGTGTTGAGCCCGAAGTGGCCCAGTGCCAGCGCCATCACCAGCAGAAGCACGGTTGCTTCGCCGAAGGGGCTGCGCACATCCACCTGGCCGAGCCCCATCTGGAACAGTGTGCCCAGCAGCATCATCGAGATGCTGGCCGTGGCCGGGCTGACCAGGCGGCTGGTCCAGCGCTTGGAGCTGCTGGCCGCTCCCACGAAGGCCTCTCCGGCGGCCGCCAGCATGGCCGCCACCGGCCCGTGCATCTGCAACAGCAGCATGATGAACACTTCACCGGCCGCAAACGAGTTCTTCGACCCCGGTATGCGCACCGGAAACAGCCCGGCCAGCATGGCTACGCCGCAGCCGAAAATGATCTGCAGCTGCACGCCAGTTGGCAACGGCCGCACCACCACAGCCGCATTCATCAGCAGGAAGGCCCCTACCGCCACCATCAGCCACCAGTAAGTGGCCGCGCGCCGGTTGTAATCGGGCATCAGCGCGCCGTGCAGGCGCTGCCACCATGGCCGATGGCTCGAACTGTCTGGCGCTTCGGATGCAATGGGCATGTGGCGGGTCTGTTCGGCCATGAACGGCGGGGTGCCGGACGCGCCCTCCAATTCAGATGAGGGTCATGGACGTTTTCGGCAGATGACCGGCAAGCTTGAGCGCGGCGCGGGCACCTGCCGCGCCCGATCAAGGCTCGCCGATGGGCTCGGGCACCATGGATGCACGCAGGCCGCCCACCAGCGATTCGCTGATCACGACCCCCTCGCTCAGCACCACGCCCTCGCTCAGCACCACCCCTTCGCTGAGCACCACCCCTTCGCTCAGGACCACGCCCTCACTGAGCACCACGCCTTCGGCCAGCACAACACCTTCGGCCAGCACCACGCCCGTGGCCAGGGTTGTGCCGCTGCCGGCCCCCAACCACACCGACATCTTGGCGGTGGGCAGGAAGACGCCGGTGCTTGCCAGCTTCGAGCTCACGCCCGCCAACTGTGTACCCATGCGAACGCCCGCCGTCAGCAAGGTGCGGTTGGACGCCACATGCTCCTCGAAGGCACGCGGCACGGCGCGCGCCGCCACCGTGGCGCTGGCCGGCCAGTAATCGATGTCGATCTTGCGAACCTGGTTGCCACCCCAGACCAGACGGGGATCGTAGATGGGCTGATACATCGTGAACAAGGCATCGCCTGTCGCGATCTGACGGCCGCCCACGAAGATCATGCGCGACCAGGCGAAGGACTGGCCGCCTACCGAACTGGTCGGCACAGGCAGGGCCGTCACGTTCAAGGGCGCCCCCACGTCCATCGAATCGGCCGCAACCCGCGCGGCGATGTCAGTGCGCAAGGCCTTGGCCAATCGCACCGCACCGTCGATGTTCAGCAGGCCCGCACCCTGATCCACCAGGCTGGCACCAGGCAAGGGTTGCGCGGTGTACTGCAGGATGGCCTTGACCAGGGGCGGCGTCAGGCCGGGATTGGCCTGCAACAAGATGGCCACGGCGCCGGCCACCACAGGCGCGGACACCGAAGTGCCGCTCAGCGTCATCAGGGATTGGCCCTTCATCTGCGCCGCAGGCTGTCCTGCCAACAGGGCGGCATTGTTGCGGGCCAGCGTGTTCCAGACTCCTGTCGGGCTGGTCGCACCGGCACTCACGATCAGATTGCCGGGCGCCACCAGGTCGGGCTTGACCAGGTTGTCGATGCTGCGGATGCCCAGGCTGTCGATCACGTCGCCGCGCGTTGGCCCCCGCGAACTGAACAGGTTGACGGTGTCATCACCGCGGGCAACCGTGCCGTGCATGTGGCTGGAGCCCACCGTGATGACCGATGGATCATGCCCGGGCGACCCAATGGTGCCGTAGGTGGTCTTGCCCGCGACCTGCCCGTAATTGCCGGCTGCGGCCACGACGACAATGCCTGCCGAGGTGGCGCTGCGCACGGCCCGCGCCAGCGGGTCGATCTGCCAGGAATCACCCGAGCCTGCGGCCAGGCTCATGTTCAGCACACGGATGTTGTACTGCTGGGCGTTGTAGATCACCCAATCGATGCCGGCCAGCACATCGGCGGTATTGCCCACGCCGGTGGCGTCTAGCACACGCACGTCGATGATGTTGGCGCCTGGCGCCACGCCGGTGCTGTCGCGGCCGAGCAGATAGTCACCTCGACCGGCCGCCACACCGGCCACGTGGGTGCCGTGCCCATAACCGTCCAGGTAGCCGCCCACCCTGGGCGCGGGCGTCACCGAAGCCTCAAAGGCGATGCGCTCGGTACTGCCCGGTGCCATGGCAGACGCCGCGATCTCTGCGCTGGCCTTGCCCACCAGATCCACCTGGCGAATCACGCGCGAGACGCCACCCAGCCTGGCAAAGTGCTGGTGCGCACTCATCACGCCCGAATCCATGACGGCGATGCCCACACCGCTGCCATCCAGACCGCTGTAGCCGCCCGCCACGGCCGTGCGCACATTGCTACCCTGCGCACCGGTCACCAACTCCAGCGTGCTGCTGGCATGGCCCACCGGACGATTGGGCGAGACGGTGATCACGTCGCTCCGGTCGTCCAGCGCCTGCAGCATGCGCGTGGGCACGGTGACCGACAAGGCATGGATGGACGAGAAGCGTGCATGGACACGCCCACCGATGCGCTGGACGAAGGCCTGCACCGCCTTCATGTCGCGGTCCTTGCCGTCGGTGACGATCACCGCATCAACCATGCGCTGGCCGCCCTCATGGCGCACCCAGCGATGATTGGGCGTCATCGGTGACGCAGCCGCAACCTGCAGATCCTTGGCGATCTTGCGTGGCTTGTTCTGGCCTCCAGCTTGCACGCCCAGGCCGGTGATCAGCGCCAGGACGGCCAGCACGGCCAGCACCATGTGGCGAGCCAGGCGGCGTTCAATCAGCACGATGAATGCAGTCAGAAATCCCATCTCATCTCCCATTCCGATGGGGAAGCCAGGAGCAAGATTGGCCTGGATTCCCTTTGAAGCAATGATCGGGATAACTGCTTCTGCGCGCCGTTTTTGAAATTCGTAACCGTGTGAATCAACACGGAAAAAATTCACGAATAACTCTTTCCGGTTGGGGTATCGGCAGTTCTTTTCGGAACTTGAGGCCGCAATTTGTGAACAATTTCACAGTCGGTGAGGGCGCGCATTTCACCTGTGATGGCGCGCGAATCAGGGGGAGCAAAAGGTCCTCGCGGCGCGTCGGTTACAAAATCTTTCAGATTCAAATGTGAGCCCTTCGCCGTGAATAGGTCACAAATTGAACAAAAGTGACGCAAAACACCCCCCGAATAGGGGACTTAACCCCCGGTCTGCAGGCCCTGTCGGTCTTGAGGCAGTCATGTATCGAATGGATACTGACTGCATGCAAAACATTCCTGACAACAAGAGCCCCCTGGTGCCCTGGCTGGCCAATGGCGCCACTGTTGCCGTGCTGCTGACGGCCGTGCTCTGGTGCGGCAGCCAGCGCCCCGACAACGGCGTCGAAGCAGCCTCTGCTCAAAGCGCTCCGGCCAAGACGGCTGCGCCGGCCAATGGCCCCACCCCTGCCGTGTGGACGGCGCCCAGCACCACCACGCAACATGACGGCCTGCAGGCCGTTGGCTTCGGCGTCACGCGCCGCTGAGCGATTTGCAGGCCCCGCTGCGGCTGCCCTTGCCGCGCGGCCTGCAGCCACTGACGCTCGTCAGATGGCGCACTGCACAGGCTGGGCCTGCAGCACCCGAACCAGCACCGCCGGTTCCAATCCCACCAGATAACCGCGCCGGCCGCCGTTGATCAGCAGCCTGGGCAAGTCCAGCACGGTCGATTCAACATACACCGGCATCGCCTTGCGTGTGCCGAAAGGTGAGGTGCCACCCACCAGGTAGCCGCTGTGGCGCTGCGCGACTTCAGGCTTGCAGGGCTCGACGCTCTTGGCACCGATCGCACGCGCCAGATTCTTGGTGCTGACCTGCTTGTCGCCGTGCATCAGCACGATCAGGGGTTCGGCGCGCTCGTTCTGCATGACCAGGGTCTTGATGACCGCGTGCTCGGGCCAACCCAATTGGCGGGCCGATTCGGCCGTGCCGCCGTGATCGACGTAGTCGTACACGTGCTCGGTGAAGCTCACCCCTTCGGCCCGCAAGCGTTGCGTGGCCGGGGTTTCGCTGACGTGTTTGTCTTTCTTGGCCATGGTGTCACTGGGCGGGATCGCGGATCTCCCAGCGGATGCGGTCGATCTCGGCCAACAGCTCGGGGCTGAGCGTGGTGCCCCAGGCTTGCACGGCTTCGTCCAGCTGCGGCCGCGAGGTGACGCCAATGATGGTGCTGGCCACGCGCCAGTTGGTGTAGCAAAAGGCCAGCGCCAGCTGCGTGGGTGTCAGGCCGTGCGCGCGGGCCAGGGCGTTGTAGCGGCGGGCGGCCACCAGGGCCTCGGGCCGGGCCCAGCGCTGCTTGCGCACCGATTCAAACCTTGCAATGCGCCCCAAATCGGGCCGACCGGGATCGAAGCCGACGTCGTCGTACTTGCCAGTCAGGGCACCGAATGCCAGCGGGCTGTAGGCCAGCAGGCCCACGTTGTTGCGCAGCAGGGTTTCGTCCAGGCCGTTGTCGGCCACCCGGTTGACCAGCGCATAGGGGTTCTGCACGCTGACCACCCGGGGCAGGCCATGCAGTTCAGCCTGGCGAAGAAACTCGCTCACACCCCAGGGGGTTTCATTGGACAGGCCGACATGGCGGATCTTGCCAGCACGCACCAGGCCGGCCAGCGCCTCCAGCTGCACCTGGATCGAGGTCATCTCGCGGTCCTTGGTGGGGTCGAGGTAGACCGCACCAAAGGCCGGCACATTGCGGTTGGGCCAGTGGATCTGGTACAGATCGATCACATCGGTCTGCAGGCGGCGCAGGCTGTCGTCACAGGCCTGCACGAAATCGGCGGCCTTCAGGTTGTCGCTACCGTTGCGGATCCAGGGCATGCCGCGGGACGGGCCGGCAATCTTGGTGGCCAGCACCACTTTTTGCCGGGCCCCAGGACGGGCAGCAAACCAGTTGCCCAGGATGGTTTCGGTGGCACCGAAGGTTTCGGCCCGGGCCGGAACCGCGTACATCTCGGCGGTGTCCAGAAAGTTGATGCCGTGCTCCAAGGCACGGTCCAGGATGGTGTGCGCCGTGTCCTGGCTCACCTGTTCGCCAAAGGTCATGGTGCCCAGGCAGATCTTGCTCACGCGCAGATCACTTTGGCCCAGCGTTGTGAATTCCATGTGCTTCGATCCTGTGTCAAGGAAGAGAAGGGCCCAGTGTGCCGGAGCACGGCCCATCCGGCTGTCGCCGGGGCTTCACCTGCCCATTGCATCAGCTTCACAAAAATATGTTTGACAATCATTAGTTATCGCAAAACAATCATTTTGTGATGCAAGACAAGCAAAATCTGGCGGCTGACCGTGCGCTGCAGACCGGCGGTCAAGCCCGTGGCACGCAGCGACGCCTGTGCCGCGTTGTACGAGGCCTGACACTGGCCGGCGCGGTCAGCCTGGTGCTGATCCCCGCCTGGTTCTGGCTTTCACCGGATTGGGTGGCCGATGTGGGGCCCAATCTGCCCGGCATGATGGGCCATCCGGTCAAGGTGGATGGTCGGGCCCTGATGCTGGGCGCCCTGGGCAGCCTGCCCATCATCGCGGTGGGCCTGGTGATGCTGTGGCAGTTGTGGCAATTGTTTGGCCACTACCTGGCCGGCCGGGTGTTCACCCGCGACACCCTGGCTGCCTTGCGGGGTTTTGCACTGGCGATGACGCTCACGGCCGTGCTGCTGCCCTTTCAGCGCACGGCCATGATCCTGGCGCTCACCTTGGGCAATCCGGTGGGGCAGCGGCTGCTGGTGTTCACCGTCGACTGGCAGGACTACCTGCTGGTGCTGATGGGCGCAGTGCTCACCGCCATGGTCAGCGTGATGGGCGAAGCCGTGAAGCTCGCCGAAGAAAACAGCAGCTTCGTCTGAGCCCCATGGCCATCGTCGTCAACCTGGACGTGATGCTGGCGCGCCGCAAGATGCGATCACGCGAGCTGGCCGAGCGCATCGGCATCACCGAACAAAACCTGTCCTTGCTCAAGAGCGGCAAGGTGCGCGGCGTGCGCTTTGAAACCCTGTCTGCCATTTGCCAGGTGCTGCAGTGCCAGCCTGGTGACCTGCTGGCCTGGCAGCCCGATGACGAGTCGAACTGCACTCAGCCCGCTCCGATCCCACGCCATCCGCAGGATCAGCGCGCCCACCCGAGCCCCAACCAGGCGAACTCCGGCTGAACCGACGGACCGCTTCAGGCGCCCGTCGCCATGGGCGCGCCCGGCTCTCGGCACCACTCGCTCCATGAGCCGGCGTACAAGGCTGCACCGTGCAGCCCGGCGGCCTCCAGCGCCACCAGGTTGTGGCAGGCGGTCACGCCCGATCCACACTGGGCCACCAGATCAAAGGCCGAACGGGCGCCCATGATGGCCCGCCATTCGGCGCGCAGTTGCTCGGCCGGCTTGAAGCAACCGTCAGCGCCCAGGTTGTCCTTGAAGAAGCGGTTGGCTGCGCCCGGGATGCGCCCACCAATCGGGTCGAGTGTTTCGTTCTCGCCCCTGAAGCGATCAGGCGAACGGGCATCGACGATCAGGCGCTGGCCATGGCCCAGGCCCGCGACGACCTCGTGGTACTTCAGCAAGGGCCCCAGGGCGGGCCGCACGGGCATCACGCCAACCGGCAGCGGGGCCACCGGCGCCGACTGCAAGGCGCCCCCCGCCGTGTCCCAGGCGGCCACGCCACCATCGAGCACCTGCACCGCACCATGGCCAATCCAGCGCAGCATCCACCACAGGCGGGCGGCGTACATGCCACCCGTGCGGTCATAAGCGACCACGGTGCTGGATTGGTCAAAGCCCTTGGCAGCCAGGTGGGCGGCAAAGGCTTCGCGATCAGGCAAGGGGTGGCGACCGCCATTGATGGCAGGGCCGGCTCCAGGGGCCGACAGGTCACGATCCAGATGCAGGTAGATGGCGCCGGGCAGGTGCTGCTGGGCGTAGGCGGCTTCGCCGGCGGCGGGTGAAGCCAGGTCAAAGCTGCAGTCGGCCAGCAGCACCGGGCTGCCGCTGGCGAGCAAGGCCCGCAGGGCGGGTGCCGAGATCAGGGGAGAAGACATGGGGGGTTCCTGGGTTCAAGACAGGAGGCACCAGGGCCTCAGGGCAGGCGGCCGGCGTCGCGGGCACGCTGTTCTTCTTGCAGGCGCAGCAACCTGCGCTGCACCTTGCCGGTGGTGGTCATCGGCAAGGCGTCGATGAATTCGATCTCCTTGGGGTATTCGTAGGGCGCCAGCCGGCCCTTGACGTGCTGCTGCAGTTCATCGATGAGGGCCGGGGACGGCTGGGCACCGGGGGCCAGCACCACATAGGCCTTGACCACCGCGCCCCGTGCGGCATCGGGCTTGGGCACCACCGCCGCATTGGCCACCGCCGGGTGCTTGACCAGGCAGTTTTCAACTTCGCTGGGGCCGATGCGGTAACCCGCTGCCTTGAAGACATCGTCGCTGCGGCCCTGGTACCACAGGTACCCTTGCTCATCCATCACGGCGGTGTCGCCCGTGCGGCACCAGCTGTTGGCCGGATCGCCCGTGAACTTGGCGCGGGTGGCGGCATCGTTCTTCCAGTAGCCCAGGAAAAACACCGGATCGGGCTGGCCATGCACATCCAGCCGGTGCACAGCGACGTCGCCAGGCACACCACGCGGGCACTCGCGGCCCTCGTCGTCGATGACCGCCACCCGGTGACCGGGGTAGGCGCGGCCCATGCTGCCCGGCCTGGCGGGCCAGCCCGGCATGGCCTGCCCCCGGGCCGTGACAGCGCGCCCGCAATTGCCCACGATGTAGTTGATCTCGGTTTGGCCGAACATCTCGTTGACCACCACGCCCAATGCCTGTTCACACCAATGGAACACAGCATCGCCGACGGCTTCGCCGGCGCTCATGATCGCGCGCAAGCCCAGTGCATAGCGCTGGCGCGGCTGCGGCACCGCCTTCATCATGGCCTTGAGCGCCGTGGGAAACAGAAAGGTGTGGGTCACCCGGTAACGCTGCATCAGCTCAAACGCCGTCTCGGGGCTGAAGCGCCCCTGCCAGGCCACGATCTCACGGCCAAAGTACAAGGTGGGCAACAGGGCGTCCATCAGGCCACCCGTCCAGGCCCAGTCGGCCGGGCTCCAGAACACCGCGTCATCTTGCGGAAACCAGTTCTGGCTGCACACAAAGCCCGTGAGGTTGCCGATCAAGGCCCGGTGCGGAATCAACGCGCCCTTGGGTGGGCCGGTGGTGCCGCTGGTGTAGATCAGCACGGCCGGGTCGTCAGCCAGGGTATCGACCGGCGTGAAACCACCTTTTTCGGCGGCCAGCAACGCGTCCCAATCCACGTCGCCCCTGCCCACCGCCTGGCCCACCGCGACCACGCAGGCCAGTTGCGGGCATTCGGCGCGCGCCAGCAACAGGTTGTCGATGGCGCTTTCGTCCACCAGGGCCAGGCGGGCTTCGCTGTCCTGCAGGCGATAGGCCAGGGCATCGGGCCCGAACAACATGGCCAGCGGCATGGCCACCGCCCCCAGCTGATAAACCGCCATGTGAGCGACGGCGCATTCGGGGCGCTGCGGCATCACGATGGCCACGCGGTCACCGCGTTGCACGCCCAGTCGCCTCAGGGCGCGCGCCAGGCGCTGTGATTGGCGCCACAGCTGGCCGTAGCTCAGTCGACCACGGCGGCCATCTTCGTGGGCCCAGTGGATGGCGGTGGCCTGGGGCTGGCTGCGGCCCCAGCGCTCGCAACAGACCTGTGCGATGTTGAAGTGATCGGGCACCTGCCAGACCAGGCCCTGATGCAGGCTGGCATGGTGATCACCAGCCAGGCTGGCCGGCTTCGATGTCATGGGTTTCATGGTGTCAGCTTACGGCCTGATGCACCTGTTCGACCTTCGTCAAAACCCCCACCGGTGGCCACCCGCAATCAAGAACACCCCTCAAGTTCATCGAGACCATCCCGATAAGTACTCGAACGGCCATGGGGGCCGTTTCATCGACCGTCGTACCCCGCTGGAGTATCCATGCAGTACTCACCGTTATCTGCAGTCAAACAACGCATCCAGGTGGGCAAGCCCCTGCCTTTCAATATCCGAGACAACGACGCCACCCTGCTGCTGGCACGGGGCCAGGTGGTGGGCACAGAAGGCCAGATGCAGGCCTTGTTTGCCCGCGGCGCCCTGGTCGATCTGGCCGAGTTGCAGACAGCCGCCGATGTCGCGCGCCAGGTCTCGCGCGGCGAGTTGCAGGGCATGTGGAGCGATGCCCTGAACAAGATGAGCCAGACGCTGCTCAATTCGGGCCGCGAAGGCTTTCTGGGTGCGCTGGAAGAAGCCGCCCCGCCCGTGCTGGACCTGATCGAGCGTGACAAGGACCTGGCCATCTTCCAGGTGCTGCGCCAGGACCAGAATGAATTCGTGCAGTACGGCGTGAACCACTCGTCGCATGCGGCGATCACCGCTTTCCTGGTGGCGCAACGCCTGGGCTGGTCCAGCGATGATGCGATCAAGGTGTTCAAGGCCTCGTTGACCATGAACATCTCGATGCTGGAGTTGCAAGGCCAATTGGCCGTGCAGACCACGCCGCCCACCGCCGAGCAGCGCACGGCCATTCGTGCCCACCCTGACGCCAGTCGCAGGATGCTGGAGATCTCGGGCGTGACCGACCTGGATTGGCTGCAAGCCGTGTCGCAGCACCATGAGGCACCTGACGGCAGCGGTTACCCCAGGGGCCTGCACGCCAGCCACGACCTGGCCGAGCTGGTTCGTCGCGCCGACATCTACACCGCCAAGCTCAGCCCGCGTGCCAACCGCGATGCCATTGCCGCCGACAAGGCCGGCCGCATGATGTTCATGCAAGACCCCGGCCACCCCATGACGGCCGCCCTGGTGAAGGAGTTTGGCGTGTACCCGCCCGGCTGCTTCGTGAAGCTGATGTCGGGCGAAAGCGGCCTGGTGGTCAAGCGCGGCCAGACCGTGATGACCCCGGTGGTGGCCGTGCTCACCTCGCCCTACGGCAACAACCTGCCCAAGCCGGTTCGCCGCGACACCAGCCAACGCGAGTACGCCATCCACTCGGTGCTGGGCGGCACGGCTTCGCGGGTCAAGCTGACCCCCGAGCTGATGATGTCGGTGTTGACCGAAACCGCCTGATCCGGCCCGCGCAGCCTGCTCAGGCGGGCTGCGCCAGGGTTTGCAGGGCCGCACCGGTCACGCGGCAGATCTGCCATTCGCGCATCACCTCGGCGCCCATCTTCTTGTAGAACTGGATGGCGTTCTCGTTCCAGTCCAGCACCGTCCATTCAAAGCGGCCATAACCCCTTTGTTGGGCCAGACCCGCCAGGCGATGCAGCATGGCCTTGCCAATGCCCGTGCCCCGATGCGCCGGCTGCACGTACAGGTCTTCCAGGTACAGGCCGGGCAAGGCCAGGAAGGTGGAGTAATTGGTGAAGAACAGGGCATAGCCCACCACCACACCCCCCACTTCGGCCACCAGCGCCTCCACCACTGGCCGTTGGCCAAACAGGTGCTCTTGCAGGCGCTCAGGCGTCAGTTGCAGCAGGTGGCTCAGGTGTTCGAACTCGGCCAGTTCGGTCACCAGGCCCACGATGGCCGGTACATCACGCGGTTCGGCAGCCCGCAAGGCATGTTGGTTCATCAGCCGATTCTGGCACCCCTGCCCCGGCACGGGTTTGTCGCGGCACCGACAGCGCACAGGGGCAGCTTGCCTCTACAGTGCAGGCGATGCCCGACACCGCCCCCCTGCCCTACCAGCCTCTGCGCCATGCCAGCGCCCGCCAACTCACCGTGCGGGGCCTGCGGTACCACGTGAACCAGTGGGGTACGCCACGGCCTGGCCAGCCCCTGGTGCTGATGATGCACGGCTTCATGGACGTGGGCGCTTCGTTCCAGTTCGTGGTGGACGCCCTGGCCTCGGAGCGCTGCGTGGTGGCCCCTGACTGGCGCGGTTTTGGCCGCACCGATGCGCCGGCTGGTGCCGACAGCTACTGGTTCCCCGATTACCTGGGTGATCTGGATGCCCTGCTCGATCAACTGTCGCCCGAGCAGCCGGTGGATCTGCTGGGGCACAGCATGGGTGGCAATGTGGTGATGACTTATGCCGGCGTGCGGCCGCATCGCATCCGGCGCCTGATCAACCTGGAAGGCTTCGGCCTGCCTGATTGCTCGCCGGCCGAATCACGCACACGCCTGATCACCTGGCTGGACGAGTTGAAGCAGCCCCAGGGCCTGAAGCCCTATGCCAGCCTGGCCGAGGTGGCATCACGCCTGCGCAAGAACAACCCGCGCCTGCCCCACGACAAGGCCCTGTGGCTGGCGCAGCACTGGGCCGCCGAACAAGCCGATGGCCAGTGGCACTTGCTGGCCGATGCGGCCCACAAGCGCATCAACCCGGTGCCCTACCGCGAGCTGGACGCCATCGCCACCTGGTCTGCCATCACCGCGCCGCTGCTGTGGGTGGAAGGCCAGGGCAGCCGCATCGACAGCTATTGGGGCGGGCGCTACAGCCACGCCCAGTTTCAGGCCCGGCTGGCCCATGTGCCCAGCGTGCAGCAGTTGCAACTGGCCGACGCCGGCCACATGCTGCACCACGACCAGCCGGTGGCGCTGGCCCAGGCCCTCGATCAATTCCTGGCCTGAGTGCCGAGCGGCCTCAATCGACCGGCGTGAGCTTGGCGATGGCCAGCGCCAGCCACTTGGCGCCGTGCCGGCCAAAATTGACCTGCGCCCGCGCATCGGGCCCGTTGCCTTCCAGCGTGAGGATCACGCCTTCGCCAAACTTGGTGTGGAACACCGACTGACCCACGCGCAGGCCGTGCGACGATGGCGCCTTGCTGACCAGGGGTGGCGGCGGTGGCGCCGACACGGCAGGCCGGCCGGGCACCCGCCCCGCACCCACCATCGAGCCCATGCCGGTGCCCCGCTGCCAGGCTTGCTGGTATTCGCGGGCATAGCCTGATCCAAAGCCCTGGTTGCGCGGGGTGATCCACTTGAGCGCGCCCTCGGGCAGTTCATCCAGAAAGCGGCTCTTGACGTTGTAGCGCGTCTGGCCATGCAGCAACCGCGTCTGGCTGAAGCTCAGGTACAGGCGCTGGCGGGCCCGAGTGATGGCCACGTACATCAGTCGGCGCTCTTCCTCGAGGCCGTCGGCGTCGCTCATCGAGTTTTCGTGGGGAAACAGCGCTTCTTCAAGGCCGGTGATGAACACGCAGTCAAATTCGAGGCCCTTGGCCGAGTGCACCGTCATCAGCTGGATGGCGTCCTGCCCGGCCTGGGCCTGGTTGTCGCCGGCTTCCAGGGCTGCATGGGTGAGAAACGCCGCCAGGGGCGACATGATCTCGCCGGTTTCGGCGTCAGGCGTCAGATCAACCGGGGCCACGGCCTCAGGCAGGCCGGCGGCCAGGGTGCCGGGCCGGGTTTCATCCACCGGCAGCGCCACGGCGTCCTTGCCAAAGCCTTCCTGGGTGACAAAGGCTTCGGCGGCGTTCACCAGTTCCTGCAGGTTCTCGATGCGCTCGGCGCCTTCCTTTTCGGTCTGATAAAAGGCCAGCAGGTTGGATCGCTCGAGCATCTCATCGATGATCTCGCGCAGCGTGAGGCCGCGGGTGGCCGCGCGCAGGCTGTCGATCAGCGCGGCAAAGCCCGCCAGGTTGGCACCGCCCTTGCCCGCCACCGCGGCCACGCTTTGGTAGAGGCTGCGGCCACTGGTGCGGGCGGCATCCTGCAGTTGCTCGATGGTGCGCGCACCAATGCCCCGCGTGGGAAAGTTGACCACCAGCAGGAAGGACGTGTCGTCGTTGGGGTTCTCAACCAGACGCAGGTAGGCCAGCGCGTGCTTGACTTCAGCCCGTTCAAAAAAGCGCAGGCCGCCGTACACGCGGTAGGGCACACCGGCATTGAAGAGCGCACTTTCCATCACGCGGCTTTGCGCGTTGCTGCGGTACAGCACCGCGATCTCTTTTCGGGGCACGCCGCTGCGGTGCAACTGCTGCGCTTCTTCCAGCAGCCACTGGGCCTCGGCGTAATCGCTGGTGGCCTCGCTCACCCGCACCGGCTCACCGGGGCCGGCTTCGGTGGACAGGTTCTTGCCCAGTCGGTGCGTGTTGTGGGCGATCAGGGCGTTGGCCGAATCCAGGATGTTGCCGAAGCTGCGGTAGTTGCGCTCGAGCTTGATCACATGCTTGACGCGGTACTCACGCTCGAAGTCGGCCATGTTGCCCACTTGCGCGCCACGGAAGGCATAGATGCTCTGGTCGTCGTCGCCCACCGCAAAAACGCCCTGCCCGGCACCGGGCGGGGCAAACATCTTGAGCCAGGCGTATTGCAGGCGGTTGGTGTCCTGGAACTCATCAACCAGGATGTGCGAGAAGCGGTGCTGGTAGTGCTCGCGCAGGGCCGCGTTGTCGCGCATCAGCTCATAGGTGCGCAGCATCAGTTCGGCGAAGTCGACCACGCCTTCACGCTGGCACTGGTCTTCGTAGGCCTGGTAGATCTCGACCATCTTGCGGGTTTGCGGGTCGTGCGCGTCCACATCCTTGGGACGCTCGCCGTTGTCCTTGCGGGCGGCGATGAACCAGCTGACCTGCTTGGGCACATAACGCTCTTCATCCAGGTTCATGGCCTTGATGATGCGCTTGACGGCCGACAGCGAATCGGCGGTGTCCAGGATCTGGAACGATTGCGGCAGTCCGGCCAGCTTCCAGTGGGCCCGCAAAAAGCGGTTGCACAGGCCGTGAAAGGTGCCGATCCACATGCCGCGCACCGGCACCGGCAGCATGGCCGACAGCCGCGTGAGCATCTCCTTGGCCGCCTTGTTGGTGAAGGTCACGGCCATCAGCCCGCCCGGCGACACCTGGCCCGTGGCCATCAGCCAGGCAATGCGCGTGGTGAGCACCCGCGTCTTGCCCGAGCCCGCACCGGCCAGGATCAGCGAAGGCTGGGCCGGCAGCGTGACAGCCGCCAATTGCTCGGGGTTGAGCCCCTTGAGCAAGGACCCGCTGCCGGGTGCATCGTGGGACAGGGCCTCAGAAGACTGGATATGCATCCATGGATTTTAGGCCCCAGCACCTCAGGCGGCGGTGCGCATGAAATACACGTCGCCGTCGTGCTTGTTGGCGATCACGATGCCACGCAGTTCGGGCACGTATTGCACGGCATTGTGGATGCCGTTGGCCCGCGCCGCCGGCAAACTGCCGGTGATGGGTGCCGCGTCCACCTGCCAACTGGCGGCGTCCACGCGCAAGGTGCCAATCTGGGTGTCCTGGTTGAACACCACCAGGTAACAGTCGTTGACTTCGTCAAATACCACGCCGGGGTACCCCACCACGCTGTGCAGGGCGCTTACCTGCGGCCCCGAAAAACTGATGCCCAGGCTGTTGCCCGACAGGTCGAGCACGGCCGCCGGTGTGGCCGAATATCCACCGGCCACCAGCATGCGGGCGCGCCGCGGATCGATGGCAGCACCAGCGTACCAGGGTGAGCGCGACACGGTGGACAGCCGCGTCCAGACATTGGCGGTGCTCGACCAGCGCCACCAGCCATCGCCGCCGTTGCGCGACAGGTAGATGTCACCCGACCAAGGGTGTTTCACGCACAGGTTGGCAAAGGTGTCGCCCGTGCCCGGAAACTGCGCCACGTAATCGGGTGCATCCCACTCGTTGGTGGCCATCGAGAAGCTGTAGGAGCGCGAAGCGCCCGGGTAGGCCGTGCCGGGCGGCGCCGCCGGGTAGGTGCCTGAGTCAGAGAACACCCCCAGGCTGGCCATCACCATCATGCGGTCGAGCCGATCCACGAACTGGCTGGCGTAGTAGGTGTGGGCCGGCGATGGCCGCTTGTCGAGGAAAAACTGGCTTTCGTTGATGACCATGCTGTTGGGTGAGCAGGCGTGGCGCTCGACCCAGGCCGGGTGTTCGGTATTGAGCACCAGCGCGTCCACCTCATTGCCGGCGTAGTCGGCATGGCCGCCCGCGGCCCCGATCATGTAGATGCTGCTGTGCCGGCGCAGGCTGGCACCACACCAGGCGTCGATCTTGGACCGTGGCCCCGTGATGCCCAGTGGCCGCACGGCAGGATCCACCGATGACAGGGCCGTGCCCGGCACGGGGCTCCAGCGCCAAAGGGGCAAGGCCGACACCCAGGCCGGCAGGGGTCCGCTGCGATCCAGCGGATCCACAGACGGCGAAGCCCCGGGATCGGGGGCTGGCGGGGGTGGCGGTGGCGTCGGTGTGGGGGTGGGCGTCGGGGTGGGCGTCGGGGTGGGCGTTGGGCTCGGCGTGGGGCTCGGCGTGGGGGTGGGCGACGGGGTCGGCGTGGCCGCGCCCCCGCCGCCTCCACAGGCACTCAGTGACAGACACCCGGCCGCAAAGGCCAGCACATTCAGCGTTTCTCGACGATTCAACAGCTACTCCAGGATTCAAGACCAAGGGCCGCAGGGCCCGATGCGATCAACGTGGCACCAGGCCCCACACTGGTGCATCATTTAAAGTGGCGGCCACCACCGAGAAATTCGATGCCGTGCTCACCCGCTGCCAGGCCGCCGCCGACCCAGCCGCGCCGTGGTCAACGGCCATGCACAAGGCAGCCATCAGGTTGCCCCAATAGCTGGTGGCATCGGTGGGGTAGCCCGAATCCAGCGCAGCGCCGGCAGCCGCTGCGGTGGGGATGGCCATGGCGCGCGCCACCTGCCCCCAATCGGCATACCAGGGGCCCGAGCCGTTGGCAAAATTGGCCAAGGCACTGGGGGCATAGTTGACGGTGTACTGCGCTGCGTAGGGGTAGGCAAACTCGTCGGCCCCGCCGGCGCCCAGACGGCCGATCACCGACCGAAACTTCCAGACCAGAAAAGCGTCATAACGCGTGGTGTCGGCGGCTACACCCAAGTCGCGCACATAGGCTGCGGCTGCGGTGAAAAAGTCGTCCATCCAGATCGCACTGGTGTAGGGGCTGGCCGGCGCGTTGTAGTTGGAGTAAGGCGCCACCAGACCCAGCGGGTTGTTGCTGGTGGCCACATAACGCTGGTGGTAGTAGGCCACGTTGGCATCGAGGCTGGCCGCCAGATCCACCCGAACCGGGTCGTCATCGGGTGACACACACACCGCCTGCCCCAGCGTGCGCCAGGCCCAGGCGGCGCCGCGCGTGGTGTTGGCCCCTACCTCCGACAGCAGCAGCCCCTTGCTGCCCTGCCGGCTGACATCCTGCTGCTTCAAGTAGTTGAGCGTGGCCACGAACTGGCACTCTTCGGCAAAGTAGTGCCAGCCGCTGAGCAGGTAGGCCATGTAGCCCATCGAGGGGTGGTGCGACGAGGCGTAAGTGGGTGGCACCGCCCCGCTGGCCGTCGGCGTGACCGAATTGGTGCTGGAGCTGCCTGCCGACGAAATGCCCGCCCCATCACCCACGGTGAGCGTCGGGTAGCTGCTCAGGCGCATTGGCCGGTGGGTGGTCTCGTCCCTGAAATGCGTGCCGTAGCGCCCGGCACAGCAGGCGTTGATCATCACAGCCAGGTAGGCCCGTGCATCGGCCGAGGTGCTGCAGTAGGCCACGTCCCATTCGGGCAGCAAGCCGATCGAGGGGTCATAACCCCCACTGCCCATCGCGGTGGGATAACTGCCCTGATCCAGCGGCGTGTAGCGGCCAGGCAGCCGCGCAAACAGCGCGCTGGTGGAGGCCGTCCTGGCCCGGTAATTGGGCACCAGGCGCGTCTGCATCAGGTAGGCCACATCGTGCTGAGGGATCACCGCCTGCCGACCATCCAGCCAGTGCGTCCAGCGTGTGCCCTGGGCCACCACCATGCGCTGGTGGTTGGCCAGTGTGACGGCCCCGCTGTAGCGCTGGCTGCCCGCCACCGTGAGCGTGACCGTGCCCGAGCGTGCGCCCGGGTTGGCCACGCGCAAATAGCCGTTCTCCAGCCAGACCAGCGCTTCGACGGCGCCCGACTTGTAGCAACGCAGTTCCATCCAGGCCACCAGGTGCGCGTCGGAGCCCACCGGCTTGCGGTAGATCCAGCTCGACATCTGTGGCCCTTGCACCCAGCTCATGAATGGCGCGGCCAGATCGGCGGCGGCCCAGCTGACTGATCCGACGCCCGAGAAATCCAGGGTGGCCGCGAAGCCGGTGGCTTGCAGATCGGCCAGCGAGAGCGGCGCCGCAGCAGCGGGCGCGGCCGCCACCCCCAGTGTCAAGGTGGCCGTGGCCTGGCTGCCCAATTGCACCGCACCCGACAGCAACACGATCTTGGCGCTGCCATCCGGCCAGCGGTTCTTGACGTCACACTGCCAGCTGGCCGCATCGGCCGTCACCACCTGGCCCGTGGCCACATGGCCCTGCATCAGCGCCTGCGCCACGGTGAAGACCACCGTCTGGTTGGCCGTGTCGCCCAGCAGGCGCAAACCGAAGCCGCTGGGTGCAGGCGGCGAAGGCGCAGGTGATGGCGAAGGCGAAGGCGAAGGCGAAGGCGCAGGTGATGGCGACGGCGAAGGCGACGGCGAAGGCGTGGGTGCAGGTGCCGGAGAGGGTGCTGGCGCGGCGCTGGAGCCGCCACCGCAGGCATTCAATACGATGGGGGCGGTGGTGGCCGCGGCAGGCAGAGTCAGGAAACGGCGTCGCAACATCGGGGCTAACTACTCAGAGGGTGCCCGAGCATAGCGGCCCCTCAACGCTGTTTGGTGCGGCTACCAAGCAAGTGAGGGGTGTCTTTGGTGTCGGAACGTAGAGAAACCGGCCAGACACGCGTGCTTCACCTGGCGCCCATGCAGGTGCCGGGGCCGCCAAACCCGGCCTGGGGGCCCCTGGCCCTGAAGGGCGTAGAATCAGCCACCGGGCCCAAATTCTGGCGCCCGGTTTTTTGTGTCCGCACCATCCCATGCCCTGGATGGCC
>Ga0228698_1000424_pt1 | contig 34014 bp, 37 predicted proteins | sample McNCre117_Aug_MG_FD_178015 | JGI IMG/M metagenome (GOLD analysis project Ga0228698, IMG submission 178015) | Freshwater microbial communities from McNutts Creek, Athens, Georgia, United States - 1-17_Aug_MG | ecosystem: Environmental > Aquatic > Freshwater > Creek | place: USA: Georgia... | reverse complement strand
TGAAGTTGGACAGATCGAAGTGCGATTTCCAGCCAAGCGGGATTTACGCGGTCTCGTTCGATTTCGGGAAGGAAAATGAAATTGATGTTCCGGCGTTCCTAATCGAACGCATTTGATCGTTGGAACGCTTCTTAGTTCGCGGAATAGATGGCGCGAATGCAGTGAAAACAAAGACGGTGGCTGGTTGCTGAAGAGAGTCTAGTAGTGCCAACGATCGAAACCCCTGCTTATGCTCGGCATAAGGTTCGGACGGCTGCTCGGCAACGGCAGATTTCTGAATCGGGGCGGGAAATATGGCCGCTTCCGGCTCCCAAGAATCCGCAGCGGCGGCGGGCGGGATTGCTGTCGCTGAAGACGTTTTGCGAAACCTATTTGGCCGACGACTTCTTCCTCGAATGGTCCCCCGCTCATTTGGAGTTCATTGAATGGCTGGAGACGGCCATTTTATACGGAACTAAGAAAGCTCAGGCGATGCCGCGTGGAACCGGGAAAACGACGCTCTGTCAAGCTAGCGGCTTGTGGGCGATTCTCGGTGGTCATCGTAAATTCGTGGTCTTGGTCGGAGCGACGGCGACGAAGGCCGGGGAGATGCTCGAATACATCAAGGACCAGTTGGAGACGAACGAACTGCTCGGTGAAGATTTCCCGGACACGGTGGGGGTGATCCAATCTTTGGGCGGGATCTACCAATCGACTCCGCTCTACCTGGGAAAGCCGGTGAAGGTCCGCATGAAGGGGAATCTGATTCGTTTCCCGCAAATCCCCGGTGCGGTCGGTGCTGGAGCGGTCTTGTATGCGGACGGCATCTTGGGGAAAGGTCTGCGAGGTCTCAAAAAACGCCGCAAGGGAGAATCGTTGCGTCCTGACATCGTTTTGATCGATGATCCGCAGGACGACGAATCGGCGATTCAACCACGGCAGAACGAGAAGCGGCTGAGGATCATCAACGGCACAATCCTGGGACTGGCCGGTCCCAAGGTGAGTTTGACGGTGTTGGCCGGGATTACAGTGATTGCTCAAAACGACTTGGCCGACAGGTTGCTTGATCGATCACAGAATCCAAGCTGGCAAGGAACTCGCGTGGGGTTTTTGTCAGCGGTGCCTGAATCGCCGTTGTGGGACGAATACTTTGCGATGCGTTCGGCCTGTCAGCGAATGGGTGATGTGACCTTCAAAGAGGCAACAGAATTCTATCTGGCTCATCGGGCCGAGATGGATGGGAATGTCGTCCCGATGTGGAACGGCTATTTCAAAGATGGGTCGGTCTCGGCGATCCAGTTTGCGATGAACGTGATTCAGGATCGGGGGCGAGCGGCTTTTTACGCGGAATACCAGAACACACCGCTGTCGTCGGGCGGCGACGTGCAGTGGTTGAAGGTCGATGATCTGCGGGAAAAGCTCAACGGCATCAAGCGGGGCGTTGTGCCGGATTGGTCGAGCGTGCTCGTGTTCGATATCGATGTGCAGGACAACATCTTGCTGTGGTTGGTCAAGGCGGGCGGGCCGAATGGCGATCGGGCGGTGATTGATTATGGATTTTACCCGGAACAAAACCGCCGACACTTTGCGGTGCGTGAAGTCAAGATGACACTCAAGAAACGGCTGTCACTGAAGAAGCGGGCGAAGTCGGGTGGATTCATTGGGGATGACGGAGCAGATACTGCCGGGACGGCGTTTGCTGTGTCTCGTGAAGAGGCGATGTACGACGGCTTGATTGAATTGTCGAATCTGCTGTGTGGTCGCGACTGGCGACGCGAAAACGGCGGAGCCATGCCGATCCGCCTCGGGACGATCGACGCTCAGGACGGCGACCATTGGCGCATTGTCTATCAGGTCTGCCGAGAGTCTCCTTATCGACATCTGTTGATGCCTCGTCACGGTGTACCGGTCAAAGCGAGCGATCGTCCGTTGTCGATCACGACTAAGAAGGACAACGGCGTCACGATCGGGGAAGAGTGGGTGCGTGGGCCGTGCAAAAAGGAATATGGCCGACAGGACCGTTTGTTGGTCGATGCCAACTATTGGAAGAGCCAAAGCCAAGCACGCTGGTTGACCGGGCGAGGGGCCAACGGCTGCGCGACGCTGTTCGGACGCGACTTCGACGAACACGGCATGTTCGCCGATCATCGGACCTCGGAATACCCGAACCGCATCACGGCAGAAGGGAAGTACGGCCGGCGCGTGGCCGACGAATGGGTGCTTTTTCCGGGTCGAACGGAGAACCACTTTCTGGACCTCGACGTGGCGACGGATGTGGCATTGAGTGTGTGCGGAATTGGTGTGTTGGCCGAGACGGAACCGGTCAACAGGGCACGGCGGCGAGTCACTCGCGAGCAGTTTTACGGGCAACGCTGAAGGAACGGCGAATGAACAACGAAGATCATTGCCGACACTGTGGCCGCCCGATGGTGCGACTGCGGGATGACGGCGGAAAGCCGATCATGGTCATGGGGCGTGAGTTTTGGGTCTGCGAACGGTTTCACGATACGAGCGCCCCGTGTGATGGGAAATCGTTTCGGCAACCGGGCTCAGGCGACTCGGAACAAGGCCGATGCCCGCATTGTGGGTGTCAGCATTTGCTCGAAGACAAGGTGACGTGGTCTGTGCTGGCGAAGTTCGCTCGCCGTCGCAGGCGAATTTGCCGAAACTGTAAGTTGCCGGTTTATACTCGCGAAATTGTCGCGGATAATTGAAGCTCGTAGTGCTCGGATTCATCCGAGCGAGCGACATGACCTGATGAATCAGGTCACTACGAGCGATAAGACGCAAAGGGGGACGGTTGTGTCTGTATCGTTGTTTCAGCAATCGAATCTTTTATCGGAATCTATGACGCCGCGGTGGTTGACGGTGTGTGATGTTCCGGCTGGCGTCGCAAAGCGTTATCACTTTGGTAGGTTTTGTCAGCTTGCGATTCAATGCTTGTCGGCAGGATTTGAGGACCAAGCCGCGAGTTGGATGTGGCTTAATTGCGCCCAAAATGATTATGGCTTCGCGCCAGTGGCGGGGACGCTTTCCATTGATCGTCGTAATGGGGTCGTAGGGATCGAGTACGTCGATGCTCGTGATGTTGCGGATATGCTGAAGAATGATCAAGGCGGTGGGATTTGATTTCACGCAAAGGCGCAAAGGGGGAGAAGTGAGTGAGTCAAGTTTGTCCGTGATGTATGAAGTTGAATTTACAACGGAGATACAAGCAGCTAATGGTGCATTCGAGGTTACGAAACGTGTATTACTTCCGTTCGTGCCGTTTCCAGGTCTTGTGGTATTTCCAGTCAGACATCCGGACGATGGCTTGAAAATCAAAAGCGTATTTTGGTCTATCGACGGGGGATACTTCGTAGTAAATGTTGAGCTAGAACCCGCGCTGTTTGAATGGGATCGGGATTTTACATCACTCGACGCGAAATTATTTATCGACTATGGATGCTGCGTAGATGGACACCGTTCTGTTGATGATTGGCGGCAAAACTATGATCGCCCCATGACCTGATGAATTAGGTCACTACGAGCGTGTCCGAATGGATACGATTTTCTGCTACCTGTAACGCTGACTTAATACAGGTATAAAACTGCGAACGATGGCATTGATGGGCCGGTTTGGCTGGCTAATCTGCCGCTCGCTATGTCTGAACTATCGGAACGGATCACTGAGGTTGCTGGCGAATCCTTCGAGGTGGAAACCGAAGAGGGACGAGCGAAGCATCACTCGCTTTCCGAGCTGATTAAGGCTGATCAGTACCAACGTCGGTTGGATGCGAATCAAGCCACAAGTTTGGCAAAAATGGGGTATCGCCGCGTCCGAATGCGTCCCCCTGGTACGACTGGCCCTGTCTAGTGAGAGTCTGCAATGTCGTGGCTCAATTCCATTCGTGGCATGTTGTTTCGTAGCTCGGCTACGTCGCAACGATCGACTTCCGGAAACGGTGGTCGGGGTGCCGATGCGATTGGACCGATTCGAGCTCGCTACGATCTCGCTCAAACCCATGACGAAAACTCGCGACACTTCGCGAATGCCGACAATCTGTCAGCGAAAGCGGCTAATTCAGCCGGAGTTCGCCAAGTCATGCGGAAGCGTTCTCGCTATGAAGCCGCGAACAATCCGCAGTTCAAGCGGATCGTCAAAGCCTACGTCAAAGACGTGATTGGCACTGGCCCTCGGCTGCAATTGTCGAGCGGTCATGAGCACTTCGATGAGTTCGTCTCCAAGCATTGGAATCGTTGGTTCAAAGCGGTGCGATACGTTCGCAAGTTGCGAGTCAGTCTGAGCGGTCGAACCATCAACGGTGAATCGTTTCGCTTGCGAACGTCGAACCCAAAGCTACCGACTGAAGTGAAGCTCGATATTCAGCCATTCGAGGCCGATCGCTGTGCCTCGCTGTCGGAGAATCTGGCCGATCCTCACAAGGTTGATGGGATCGACTTCGATGTTTATGACAACCCGGTCACGTATTGGGTTTGGGATTCTCACCCTGGCGATCTCAGCCAGATTTCAACCGCTCCTCGTCCGGTGAGTGCCGACTATGTGACTCACTGGTTCACCGAAGAGCGTGAAGAGCAATTTCGTGGCGTGCCGGAACTGCATTCGTCGGTCGAGTTGATGGCTCACGGGCGGCGGTTTCGACGGGCCACGGTCATGAAGGCGGAAGCGGCGGCATCGACCAACGGCGTCATTTATTCCGACGTGCCGAGCGGTTCGATGCCAGATGACTTCCAGCAAGGGCCGGTCGATTTTGATCGTAACACCGATCACGTTTTGCCATTCGGATGGAAGCGTGAAGAGTACGAGCAGAAGTCGCCCAACGACACTTATGAGATGTTCAATCGGGAGATGGCGTCCGAAAGCGGGGCTCCGCTGGGAATGACGGCCAATGTCAGTTCAGGGAACTCGTCTCAATACAACTTTTCCTCGACGCGATATGACGGCGAACACTGGTTCGGTGAGGTCGATTGCCAGCGTGAAGACTGCGAATTGATCGTGATCAATCCGGACTTCCAAGCGTGGTTCGCGGAGTTCCGTTTGACCGACACGTTCACCGCTTGGGCGGAAAGCGATCAGGCTGCGGATGCGACCGACGATGGTCCCGAAGTGATCAGCGTTGATGATGCCGTGGATGGCTTGATCTCTGGTGATTCGGTCGGTTGGGAATGGGACGGGCATCCGGAAGTCGATCAGGTCAAAGCGGCCACGGGTTCGGATATGGACATTGCGGCGGGCCGGTCATCGACCGAAACAGAAACGGCCGCGCGTGGCCGAAGTGCTCGCACGGAAGCCAAGAAGCAAGCCAAGTACCTGGGGATGACGATCCAGCAGTACCAGCGAGCACAACGAATCAAACAGTTTGGGTTTGATCCGAACGATCCGAACGCCTTGCCGCCGGGATCGACTCAGGATTCCCCGGTAGTTAGCGATCAGAAACAAGCGGCTCGTCAGACGGTGCAAGAGTCTGTGCCGAGTTCCATTAGCCGACGCTCTCAACCGGTGGGAGGTCGGACCTAATGGCCGGAAGAACTGCCAATCGAACACGACGGACTGCCGAGCGGAACGTTCCGCCGAACACGCTGTTTCTGCAAGCGGGTGCGATCTCGCTGGCGGAGATTCAAGCGGCGGACGGTGAATCGGTCGGTCTGCCGACATGCCAAGGGACGGCCTACACGGGCGGATTGTTACGACAAGGTTTCTCGTCGTTCCCAATTGTGATTGATCTGGAGACGTTGAAGACGAACGCACAAATCCCGCTGCTGAAACAGCATGATCCCGAACAAATCGTCGGTCATGCCGTGCCGGAAATCTCGGCTCAGCGGGTACGCATCAAGGACGGTGTGATCAGCGGCGTCTCTGATGCGGCGAAAGAGGTGGTTGCGGTCGGGAAGAACAATTTCCCGTGGCAATTGTCGGTCGGTGCGAATCGCGGTGTGAAGGGGCGTTACGAGTTTGTGGAGAAGGGGGACGCGGCAAAGGTGAATGGTCGGAATTGGTCCGGTCCCTTGTACGTCGCGCGAGACATGGAGTTGGTCGAAGTGAGCTTTGTTCCGATCGGAGCGGACACGAAAACGTCTGCCACCATCGCGGCGGCTCTTTATAGGGAGGAACTGTCTGTGAAGACTTTCGCGCAATGGCTGGAAGAAAACGAGTGTCCCGCTGAGGATCAATTGAAAGGTCGTCAGGTCAAAGTCCTGCGGGCGCAGTACGACGCGGAAATCGCGGCGTTGGCGAGCAGCGACGATCTGGAAGGAGATGACGACGAGGAAACTGCTCCCCCGCCGAAGAAACGCGGAACTGCGTTCATCAAGGCAAAGGGTGGCGACGGTGCGTCGATGGGTCAGGATTTGGCCAGTGAGTTGAAAGCGACCTATCGCAACACGTCTCGGCGATTGGCTCGCATTGACGGCTTGCGAGTGAAATACAAGACCGATGACATCAAGCTCCAAGCGGAACTGGATGGGATGATCGAAGCGGCGATCGACGACGATCAAACGTCGCTCGACAAGCTGGAATTGAATCTGGTCCAGAAGCATCGGCCTGCGGCTTTGAAGGCCAACGGCGGACGAACTCGGATTGACGATGTGCAGGCCGAAGTCATTGCTTGTGCGTTGGCGATCACGGCGGGGATGCCGGAAGCTCACGTCGCTCGCGGTATGAGTAAAGATCGTGCCGAAGAGGTAATGAACAAGGCGATGTCGGAGGACTTCCGGGGCTACAGTCTACACGATCTGTGTGCCGACGTGATTCGAGCGGCGGGGCGTGAATATCGCGGGGCTCACGGCGGACTTGGCATGTTGTCGCTGGCTCGTGAAGCGAGTCAGCAACTGCGAGCCGAAGGGGCGAGCATGTTCTCGCTGCCGTATGTGCTCGGCAACATCGCCAACAAGTCGATGCTCCCGAAGTTTGAGGGTGTCGAAGTCGCGTGGCCGAAGCTGGCCACGGTGAAGTCGGTCAATGACTTTAAGCAAAACACGACGATTCGATTCCTGATGGGAGCGGATGGTTTGAAGAAAGTCGGACGTGACGGCAAGTTGCAAAACTTAACGCTCGGCGATTCGGCTTTCACCTACAGTCTGGCGACTCGCGGTGGAATCCTGGGGATCACTCGCACGGATTACGTCAATGATGACCTTTCCGTTTTCAGTGAAGTCCCTGGCCTGATGGGTGAGTTGTTTGCGACGAGCATTGAGGAGGAATTCTTCAACTCGTACATCAACCGCAATGACTTCGTCACCAGCGGCACCAATCAGAACTACATGGAAGGTTCTGCGACTGCTCTGGATATCGCGGCGTTGAAATCGGCTTACACCTATTGGGGTAATAAGGTGATCAACGGGCGTCCGATTACGGCAGCTCCGAAGTACATCGTCTGCGGAATCCCGCTGAAGGTGACTGCCGACGAAATCTACAAGAACGCCACCATTCAACCGGCGGCGACCAAGAACACCAACTTGCAGTTCCCGAACAATCCTTATGTCGGGTTGCTGGAAGTGGTCGCGAGTCCATACCTGTCGAATACCGCGTTGCGGTTGCAAGAGACGGGTGCCGCAATGTCCGGTCAGTCGGATACGCAGTGGTTCTTGCAGGCTGACCCGAACAAGTTGCCGTCGCAAATTGTCGGCTTCTTGAATGGTCGCCGAACTCCGTACCTCGAAGTTCAAGGGGTCGGGTCATGGGATGCCGAGTTCGATGTTCTCGGTTGTCAAATGCGAATCTTTGGTGATTTCGGCGTGGGCTATGCCGAGTCTTACGGCATCTTCAAATCGAAGGGTGCCGCGTAGTCACACTGCGATCCCGGATCGGTGTGATCCGGGATCGTTTTCTGATTGTCTTGTTGCGACCAAATAACACTCTTTTGGGAGTTGATCATGATTAAGTTTGTTTCCGGTGAATACGAAACGATTCGTATTACCTCGGATGCCGCCGACGCGGCGGTGCGTGCGGCGGGCGATGCCATTGCGTTTGGCAATGGCGTGTTGATTCAGCACTGTGACTATCTCGCGGCGGACATCACTCGCGGCGACCCCAATCATCCGGCAATCTGCGGTGGAATCTATTCCGCTCCGAAAGTCGCGGATGTTGAGGCGTTTTCGGCTGGCGACAAGTTGTATGTCGTCACGGCAACCGGCAACGGTGTCAGTTACACGACCGGGGCGAAGTTGCTCGGCATTGTGACTCGACCGGCGGCGGCGGGTGACACGATCGTTTACTTCGCTCACGTCCAACCGACTGAAGGGGGAGTCTCTGAAGTCGTCGCCAAGACGGCGAACTACACGGTGCTGCCAGCAGACAACGGCAAGACCTTCACGACTGTCGGTGCCTCCGGAACGGTCACGTTCGCGTTGCCTGCGGCGAAGGTGGGCATGAGGAATCGTTTCCGAGTCGGTGCCGCTCAAGAATTGCGGCTCGATCCGAACGGCACCGAAACCATCTGCCTCCCGGCAACCGGCGTGCAACAAGCGGCTGGCAAGTACATCACGGCTGATGCGGATGGCGAAACGATTGCCATTGAATGCACGAAAGCTGGTCAATGGTCTGCGTTTGGGTACAGCGGGACTTGGACCGTTGAGGCGTAATCGAACTTCTGGACGGGAATCCGTCGCGAGGTGAAGGCATGAGGCTTTCGGCAAGGACGCAACCTCACATGACCACTGGCTGAGAAGGACTCTCGGCCAGTCTTTAGTTCCGGGTCAATCAAGTATGTCACTGCACAGTTCATTGCTGCAATTGCGCGACAGGCTGCTTGAGGAAACGACTCCGGCGACTTATCGAGAATCGATTGGGCCAACGAAGAATGTGCGGATCATTCCTTCGCGCAAAGATCAAAAGGCGATGGATGCCGAAGGGGTGGAGACGGCCAGTTACGAGCGGCATGTGTTGCTCGTTCCTGGTGACTTGTGTGATTACGGCGTCCCTCACGTGGGGGCTCGCCTGGTTTATACCGACGCGGCGGGAGTGGTGATCACTTTGGAAGTGAATAACAGCAGCGGTGGCTACTGCTACGTGCCGACGCGATCGGGTTTGTGGTATCGAGTGTTTTGCAAGCAATTGGTGGATCTGTAGGTCAGTTTGTAGTGACCCGATTCATCGGGTTGATGACTCGACTGCATGAATGCGGTCACTACGAGCGAGGGGCTCAATGACGGCGACGGTGATCAATCTGGCAACCGGCATCACCGACCTGATTCAACAGGCGGTCGATGCGGAAGACTTTGGGGCCGGAATACCGTTTCACGTCAAGCGAGTCCCCTTCATCAAGCAATGGAAGTTCAACGACGATACAGGGCTGATTCGGATTCGAGTGGCGACGCACGGAACCGAAGGGGCCAATGAGCAAGCTCGCATTACCTATGGAGTGAACTACGTCATTCCGGTGGCCATTTTGCGAGCGTGCAAGCCGACGGAGATGGACGGCGAATCCATTGACGCCGACGAAAATGAATTACTTGCAGTGAGCGACGCCTTGACGGAAATCGTCGAACTGATCGCGCAGTTGGTGGCTCGGCGAGACAACTGTTTTCCGGGCGGTTCTGGATCGCCTCGGTTTGTGAAATGGACTCATCGCGATCGCTCGAACCCGGATGGGTTGATCTTCAATCCGGCGGGACTGAAAGAGCGACGGCAGTTTGAGTCGGTGATTCTTCTTCATTATGCAGCGGAGTTTCCAACAGCATGACATCAAAATTTTGGGAAAATCGAGCACAGCGAATGGCGGCGGCAAGGGAGAACGCAATCGTTCCGGTCGTTGATCCCGCTCCGGATGTGGTCGTCAACGCTACGCACAGCGAAGCGGAGATTGTCGCACCGACGCCAGAGGTTCACGAAGACACGGCGTTGATCGAGTTTGAGCGTCACGAGGGCTGATCATGGCGGTCACGTTTGGGATGCGATTGAAAGACGCCAAGGCGTTGTTCTTCGATCGTCCCGCCGTGCTGCGGATGATGACCAGAAAAGAACGGTCGATGTTGTCTCGATTTGGGGCGTTTGTCCGGCAACGGGCGAAGTCCTCAATCAAGATCAGTCGCAAGAACGAAAACAGTCAGCCGGGGGAAGCTCCCAAAGGGCACACCGACCGGCTGCGAAAACAAATCTACTTCTCGGCTGATCCGAGTCGTCGAAGCGTGGTGATCGGTCCCACGTTGTTTGGCAATAAGACTGGTGAAGAATTAGCCGCCTTGGAACAAGGGGGCATGTCCACGATCACGGAGTCGGCTGGGGGAGCCGCTCGAAAACGTCGCCGAGTGTATGTGCGGGCTCGCCCGTTCATGCTCCCGGCTTTCAAGTCCGAGTTACCCCAAGTCGCCTCACTGATGGCGATGGTTACGTAAGGAGAATGTCATGACTGTTGCCAAGCCATTGGTCACAACGCCAGGGAAAAAGTGTCGGTTGTATGTCGATCTTCGCGCCGCTGGCACTGCGGATTTCACGACGCCTGTCTGGACCGAAGTCGGTATGTTTGAGGAGGGGGATGTTGGTCGAGGTATTGAGACGACTGAGGTAAATCCTCGCATGGGCCGCGGCCTGACGATGGAAGCGGTCTCCGGTTACAAGCCGGATATTAAAGGGAAGATCACTCGCACGATCGATGGCGTTGCGACAAACGTCCCCGATTCTGTTTGGTCGGCAATCTTAGCGCGGTGCCAAGCGGCAACGCTCGGCGATCAAATCCTCGTCGCTGAAGTTGACGGTGATATCACCAGTCTCGCTCGCGGATTCATGATGTGGGCAACTGTAAAACAGTTCGACGAAAAGCACGGCAAGGATGTTATCCAGGCGGATGTGGAATTCGTGCCAGGTCTTGGCGATGCAGACGGCAACACGATCGAAGAGCTGGTCATCGACTAATCGCAAAACCTTGGGAGCGCCCGCCGGATGTGGTTCGCTGCATCCGGCGGGCATGTTTGAAATCTGTTCATTCTGGCAGATTCGCAGCGAAGGGCGTGAAGGTGGAGGGAGTTGCTCCCCCAAGCGCCCAAAGCAGTCACGCCTTTCACTGCGGGTCTGTCGTTTTTATCAATGGGGGAGCTATGCGTGAGATTCGGAATTCAGTCGGCACGACCTACAACATCGGGCTAACTCTGTCTGATGTGCGACGCCTGCAAAACGGCGTGACAATCGAAACGATTGTCGAAGACGGTGTCTCAACGCCTCGCAAGCTGTTTGAAGACTTCGGGCACAGCGACGGCGAAAAGCTGAACGAACAAGTCAATCGGCTGCTCGAACTCCCGTTGTTCGCGGTCGATCTGATGTATGCCCTGTTGCCAAGCTCGGTTCGTGAGCAAGTCTCCTTCGCTCAATTTATCGGCGAAGGCTCGAATGCTGAGCCGTGGAAAACAACTGATCTGTGGGTGGCAACGCTTGCCTTGACGGAGGAAGTCTTGGATTTTTTCCGAGGCCGGATTCCAGCGGAGGCGGTCTGCCGGAAACGGATCATTCAAATCGCCAACCGCCAATCTCAGGAAGCGATCCTGAACATCGAGAAGCTGAGCGACGATCAATTCCAGTTGGCGATGGTGGCGGCGAATCTCGGCCTGAATCCGGAAGCCTATCGCCCGATCATCCTGAAGCTGAACGAACCGGCGACGATGACGGTCGAAGAGGCGGCGAAGGCGATCGAGTCACTCTATCAACAGCAGAACGACGGCGACGTGACGAGTGGTGGGACGAAATTGAACGACTCGCCGGAATCGCCTGCATCACCGACCACGACCGACTCACCTATCGTCAGCTCCGATTACGCGCCTGCGGTAGTTTCGAGCGAGACGCCACTTGTGCCGCTGCCATCTGCACCTTTGCAGGCCAGTTGAAAGAACCGCTCGATTGGCAACTGATCTCGCCGTTGCACGTCGCTGAACAATCACAGCACACATCGGGAGCGCTTCAAGGGTCTGAAGCGATAGACGCTAAACTGAAGTTGATGCGAGCGGCCTACGGGACGATTCCGGTACGACGAATGAGGGGGAAGACAGCTCAATCATGAAGCGGGTCGAGTGGCCTGCAATCCTTGTTCAGCGTAGCAGTGAGGAAACTGGCATGGGTGTCTCTGATAAAGCGGCCAAAGGGATTATGGATTGGGCGAAGGGACAGCCGTTTAACAACATTTTGATTCTCGCTCAATTGGGAATCTTGTGCTTCCTGGGTTGGTACGGGCTGACGGCGGTGATTCCAGAAGAACGGAAAGCGATTCTCGACGGAGCGTTGAAGATCGAGGAACACCACACGCAGCAAGTCAAAGAGATGTCGCAGACTTACGAAGCGATGCTCGATCGGATCGCAGATAAAGACACAAAGTCTCGCAAGGTGGCTCAGCCGTGAATGATTATGTGGCATTTCGACAAGCAATCTTAGAGCGTAGCGAGCGATGCGGAGCGGGGGCGTCAGCTCCCGGCAAGAAGCATCGACGGCATTGCGAGGCGGTTGTCGCGGCAACGGCGAAAGTTGTGGCCGAGAAGGGGATTGGCTGGTTTGAGATTGCGACCACGGAGCAGCAAGTCGAAGCAATCACGTCGCAGTTGGGGTTGCTCGCTCGTGTGGTGAGTTGGCTGCTGGCCATCTTCATCCCCGGCGGGCCGATTTGGTTGTCGGTGATTGAATGGGTCTTGCCGATCATCGCCGATTATCTGACGAGCACAGAAGCCGCTGCGCTGTGTGGTGCCAGCGGTGAAGATTTGGAAGAACTCGGTCGGCAAGCCGAGCGGTTTTTGAAGGGTGTTTGAACCACAGAGACACAGAGGACGCAGAGTTCAGAATGAGTTGGTCTTTCTCTGTGCCCTCTGTGCCCTCTGTGCCCTCTGTGGTGAACTTAAAAGAATGGAAACAAATCATGCCGCAGTGGCTTCAAAATCTCATGCACATTCTCACGGCGATCCTATCGGCGTTGGCGGCCAGGAATGGCCAAGTCGTTGGCTTTGGCGATTGGCAAACCTTGCTGCCAGCCGTGGGGGCCGGAGCGAGCTTCTCGATCGGTCCTATCGTTTCGTTGGTCAACAACGTGTTCCGCAGTCCAAACGGTTTGAAGCTGGTGGCTCAACTGTTGCCGTACCGTGAGAAGGTGCTACCGCAAGAGGTTCGCGACGCGCTCTTCAACGCTCTGCGCTGGCGTTTCGCGGCCAAGCCGGAAGCGGTGGCGTTGGTCGATCAGTTGATTCAGTTAGACGTGCAAATGGAAGAACCGGAGCCGAAGCGATGAAGGATTTTGTTGACCACAGAGGCACAGAGGCACGGAGGCCAACCGGGTGTTGGGTGCTGTTGGCCCTGGCTCTAGTCGTGCCGTTATTGATTGGCTGTCCGGCGGGGCCGGGTTTGAGTAGTCAAGGAAAACTTGACAACTCGGCTCCGAAGACGCTGCGTGGTGCGATCACTCAACGGCTGGCCGACGAGCGATCGGAGCGAGCCGAGCTTGCGGCGAAGATCGCGGCAGACATTCGGTCGGGCGCGTTGAAAGAGCCATCGCAATACGGTGAGGCATGGAACAAAGGCGACACCGCCATCAGCCAGAAGACTTCGGAGACGGTCAGCGGACTGCTCAGGCAGGCCTTCCAAAAAGCCCCGCACGACAAAGTTTGGGATGAGGTCGGAAATTCGTATCGGTGAGTGAATGGCTGGCGGGCATGGCTTAAGCGTGAGGAAACGCAGCTATCAGGTCGATGAGACCGCCTAAACTCGTCGCTCGTTCTTGGAGGTAAATTATGGAACCGGAATTAGGCTGGCTCCCCGAACTCGAAGAGCAGCACGAAGTGGCAATCGCTGAGATATCGGCACCGGCTCCCGTGTGCTCGGCGGGCGATATCCCAAAAGAATTGGACGTGAGCTGGTTCACTCAACAGGACCAAGGGCTCTGGCCGTTCTGTCATGCTCACATGCGGACGGCTTGCCTCGAATATCTGTATTGGGTCGCGACTCGTGGGCAGGTGACGCAGTATAGCCGACGCTTTGCCGCGATTACCGATATGCGAATGGACGGCGACGATTCACGACCGAACGGAGCGTCGATCGGTGGATCAATGCGAGCGTCTCAGAAGTATGGCGAGGCACTCGAAGAGTTGTTGCCGTACTTCGGCGACACGGGCTACAGCAACCGCATTCCGGAAAACGTCATGGCCAATGCGGATGCTCACCGCATTCGTTCGCTGGCTCCGGCCTGTCGGTCTTACGAGGCGATGGATGCCGCGCTGACATCGGGTCTGGTGGCCTTGGCCTTGGGGTTCGATTGGACGACGGGTTGGGACGATTTGAAAGGTGCTGAATACCTCGACGACATGCCGCGTGGGCGAGTTCGTGGCGGTCATGCCTTGGCTGGTTTTGGCTGGCGCACTCGCGGTGGTGAGCGTTGGTATGCGTTGCACAATTCGCACCCGCAATGGGGTGTTGCTCGCAAGTGTTATTTGTCCCCGCGAGTGTGGGATCGGCTGCTCAAAGAGTCTCGCTTCGGTGCGTGCTTGGTGAGTGACTTGGAGCTGAAAGACGCTCTACCCGCTCGGCCTTGGGATTGGTTGGAGACTGCGAATTTCAGCAACGGAATGCAGTTGAGTTTGGGGTAAGAGGGAGTTCACCACAGAGACACAGAGAGCACAGAGATCGGAATGAGTTTGTGTTTCTCCGTGCCCTCTGTGTCTCTGTGGTAAATCTTCAAGGAGGTGATTATGAAAACTTGGTGGTTAATCGCTTGCGTGTTGGTCGGCTGCGCTCAGCCTCCGCAGTCGCTGAAAGACGACGGCGGCATTGTGCTCGATGATTCGATTGCGATTCACGACTCGGCCCAACCGCAAGAGTTCGTCTTGACGATGGCCGCGCCGTCGTCGTTGTTCGACATGATCCGCAAGTTTCTGCCGCCGAATGCGAAGGTCACGATCGAGTTGCCTCAGTCGCACACGATCAGCGGTGAGGCGGGCAAGGTCACGCTGCCGACCGTGACGCAGTTCACGCTGTCGAGCGACGCCAAGCTGATCACGGGCCGCTTCAAGTCGCCTCAGCCGGTGCTCACGTCAGAACTATTCGCGGGTATTAAAGCCAATCCGTTCATGCCGACTGTGCAAATCCGGCCTGATGACACGGTCGCAATTGAGGCACAAGGAAACCTCTACCATAAATGGATCGTGCGAGAGTTGGCCGATACGGCCGGCGCGGATGCCAAGTCGCTTCCGGAAGTGTGGGCATGGTCAATGCCTGCCTGTGCTCCGTGCGAACGTGCGAAGAAAGAGATTGCGGCGGCGAACGATCTGCCGTTCAAGGTGATCTGGAAAACGGGTGAGCCTCCGGAGCGGTTGGGGCTGGAGTCTCGCCCGTGTTTCTGGTGGTCGGTCGATACCGATCAGCCGGACAAGAGCAAAGCCAAAACGAAGACGCTCGAAGGCTGGCATTCGCTCAAGCATCTTCGCGAACAATGGGAGCGATCGCGTTCGCCTCCCGCGCCGCAAGCGGCTTGGTCGGTCGATGACGATTGGAGCCCGTCGCGAGCAAAACTGATCGACCATTTGTTGCACGGCGGTAAACACCGTGGCCGGTTCGAGCGGCACAAACTCGAAACACTGTCTCGCGACGAATTGCTGAGGTTACACGCTGCGGATCACGAGGGGCTGTTGTGAGCGAATTGAAACCGAATTCGGTTGTCGTGCCGCATAAGGGGTATCTGGAAGACGAGCACGAATATGAGCAGCGACGGAATGCGATTACCAAACGGCATTTCGATGAGTCTGTCGTGGATGTGGTGGGTGTTGAACGTCTCGCGGCGATTGTGGAGCAAGTGGCCAACGAATGGCCGAGCGTGAGTCGTGGCCGACTTTCGGAATCGGTCGAACTGCGAGGGATCGTGATGCGAATGCGATCGCTGATTGATCCGAGAGCCGGTGTCTACGTTCAATATCCGGAAACAACAGACATGACGGAAGTGAATTCTGACGAGGAAGATCATGCGACGAATTCAAACGGCTGATATCGAGCAATTGCGATCGGAGATCTGTGCTCCCTGGATCGGTGATGCACGCGCGGATGATGCTTTCGACTACGCGATTGAGTTCCTCGCGGCGAACGAATTGCCGCGCGGAGCGGATCAAAGCGTTTTGAATGCGTACCGTTCGCGGATGCGGTTCGCGGTCAGCTTCCGAGCACGCAACGAGCAGCGTATGGCTGAAGATGCGATCGAATGGACGGAAATCGGTGACGCAATTTGTGCCGCGCTGGTCGAATGGATGATTGATGCTCCGAAAGCGGTGGCGGTTTAGCGTGGCTAGTGTCAAGCAACGTTCAATTTGATTTTTGAGGCAACGGCGTAAATCGGAACACAAAAATGGGCGACATCAAGCAAAAATTTGGCACGAACAACCAAGCGATCACGGTGACGTTGGCGTCGCTCGCCAACAACGGTCAGCGTGAAGGGACGGCAATTGACAACTCAACCAACTGTTACCTTGATGCGTTGGTGGGCGGGAAAATCAAATCCGGAGCGTCAGGAACATCGTCAACCGGCACGATCAATGTCTATGCCACCGGCACAACGGATGGTGGCACAACCTACAGCGACGGTGCGACCGGCTCCGATGCGGGCATCACGCTCACGAGTCCGCCGAACGCGAAACTCATCGGCATCATTAACGTCGTTGCCAATGCGACGACATATAAGTTCGGTCCGTTCAGTGTCGCGGCGGCATTCAACAATATCTTGCCAGAAAAATGGGGATTGATCTTTGAGAACAAGACCGGCGGAACACTGGATTCGACGGGCGGAAATCATGCGGTTACGTACCAAGGCGTCATGAACCAATACACGTAAAGGCGGTTGAATAATATGAGTCGTCGCAACACAGCGGTCACACAAGGGTGCAGGTTGGCTTCTGCTGCAATAACCGCTGCGCCTTTTTCGATGGGATGCTGGGTTCTTCCGAGAACGACGAGCGACCAAGTGTTGATGACTATTAATAATGGGTCAGGCATGACGAGGTGTTTTACGCTAGAGCTGTCGTCAATGCAGGGGTTTGCGAAAACGGTCGGCGCTTCTGGTACGGCATCTGCCAATGGAGTGTCGGTGCTCACGCCAGGCAAATGGCACCATGTGCTTGCGGTTTGGTATGCGGTTGACAGCATTCAATTGTACGTGAACAGGTATGATTCACAGCCTAGCTCTGGCACATCCGGTGCGGTGACTGGTCTTGTCAACACAACCATTGGGTGTAAAGGTGTCGGGGCGTCTAGCAATAATTCAACGATTGCTTATGCCGCTATATGGAATGCTGCGCTCAGCGCAGATGTAGTCGCCTCGCTCGCTTTAGGGCAGACTCCAGATAATGCGGGGCAGTCAGGGAGCCTTGTAGGTTACTGGCCGCTCAACACGATGGGGTCACGCATTGAATTCGACCAAAATCCAAACGCTCCGCGTGTCAGAGACATGGTTGTGACCGGTGCAGTCCAAGTAACCGATTCGCCGATTTGGACACCGAAGCGACGGAAGATTTTCATTCCGTCATTGAGCGTGGCCACGAATCGCAGGCGACGTGTTTTGTTGTGTGGGAGTAATTCCTAATGTGGCTCAAACAATCAACCGCTGCCAGTTGCATCGTTGGTCCGATTCTCGACTCGACGGGAGCGGAATACGCATCTGCCGTGATCGGCGATTTGTCGATCAGCAAAAACGGCGGCACGCTCACGGCATTGGCTTCAGCGGCAACGCTGACCTATATCGCCAACGGCATGTATACGCTCGCGTTGACGACCGGAAACACGGACACGGTCGGGCGAGTGGAAATCAGTTGCAATAAATCCACGTATCAGATGCCTCAAAAGAATCTATTGGTGTTTCTGCCTTCTGTTTTTGATGCACTGATCACGAACGCCACCAATGGAACTGGAGGACTGATTGCAGCGACGGCAGCGGTCTCGGCGGTTGCCGGATACGTCGGCTCAAGCGGAGCAGCAATCAACGGCACGAACGCAAACACGCTGTCGAGCCATGATCCCGGTGCGACGCTTGGGACATCGACGCTCACGCAAACGCAAGTGACTGGTGGAGCATACGCACTAAATTCGTCGTCGTTCGCATTCAACACTGCGATGGACTTCACGAGCACGCAAAAAACCTCACTGAATGCCGCAACTCCAGCGGTGACAGTGAGTGACAAGACTGGGTTCTCTTTGACTTCCGCTTATGATCCCGCCAAAACCGCGTCGCAGGCCGGAGACGCAATGGCGTTAACCAGCGGAGAGCGAACGACGACGGCGGGAGTTATTTGGAATTCGCTGACGAGCGGTTTTTTAACAGTTGGCAGTGTTGGCAAGAAACTGAAAGACTGGGTTCTCGGCGCTGACAACAAGGCGATGCTTTCGACGGATGCTCAAACTGGAGTCGTGCTTCCTCGTGTTACGCTGGTTGACACAACAACCACTAACACGGACATGCGAGGAACGGACAACGCGGCATTGGCGGCGACGGCGCTTTCAACGGCAACGTGGTCCGGTACGCTCGCGACAAATCTTGGCACGCTGGCAGGTCATGACCCCGGATCAACGCTTGCGTCGGCATCTGCGGTGTCAGCGTTGCAGACAACGGCGAATGCAATCAATTCCACAGTCACGCTGAATGCTGATACGAGTGGAACAACTACTTTGCTTGGTCGCGTAACAAGTTCCCGCGCTGGATTTTGGGACAACCTTAACGTCGGAGGCAGTGTTGCATCTCATGCTGATATCGTGAACTTCACGCAGTCGATGCCGAACGCCTTGGTTGTGACTTCGCTTGTTTATCCAGTGGAAAGCACGAATAAGGCGTATCCAATCACTCTGTATATCTGGAATGAAAACGGGCAATTACAGGATGCGGACGGCGGAACGATCACAAGCGCAATCACGAATGCCGTTGGTACTGATCGTAGTTCTAACTTCAGCGGATGGACTCACGGATCAACCGGAACCTACACGGCAACATACACCGTAACTACATCGGCGACGCTTGAGCCACTGGTAATGAAGTTCTCCGGGACAACGACAACGAACTCGATTGCGTCCAATTTCGTGGCAGTGACTCAGCCTCAAGTTAATGCTGACGGATCGGTTTCTTTTAGTTCTACCGACCGAACGAATCTGACGGCGATCTACAACAAACTTCCAGCGAACAACATCGCAGACGAGACGTTGCTTGAGGCGGCGATCGGTGTGTCTACGAATGCAGGTTCGATTGGGGAAGCGGTTGATATTGCGATCTCCGAGGCAAATGCGGCACACAACATTGTCGCAGATGTGACGAGCGGAAACCCGGCCCTCTACACGATCCTGGATGATGTCTCCACGAAGATCGTCAATAATGGGCGAGGCGTGCAAGCAGAGTTGATGGGTATCAACGGGCATGACGTGGCAGTGGATACCGGGACTGCTGGAGTCGTTTCGTTCGTGAGCGGTGACTATGTGATGCCGCAAGGGACGACGGTCCAAGCGAACGTCACGCAAATCAATGGTGAGACGGCTCAGCATGACGGCAACGGTCGGCTGGGGGTACAGGTCTTGAGTGGCGGCGAAGGGTTTTACGATGAGGTCAAAGTGACCCTTGGTACGTGGTTGAATCGCATTGATATGCCGATTTCTGAATCCGATGACGCGGTTCTGGCTCGGTTGGGCACGCCGGACGGGGAATCCATTGCGGCAGACATTGCCGCGATCGGCGGTGGGAGTGCTCCGACTGCGGATCAAATCGCGGACGAGGTCGAGACTCGATCAATGATTATCGGGTCATGGGGTGCGGGCGTCTTTGAGCAACTGGCGGCACTCGATCATATCGCGATCTTTGGTTCGGTGGTTCGACGCGGCCTGTTGAAGCTGGTTCAAGGGGATGATTACTCGGATGACACCGAGCGGTTGATTAAGTTCGGGAACTCGGCGGGGAGCTGGTTCAACCTGACCGGGGCGACGGTCACGTTGAGCATTTACGACGTGAACACGTTGTTGGTCGCTGTGGAGGGTGTCGTGGCCGTGGCGACGGGATCGGGGCAACGGATTGATGTGGCGATGACGGCGGTGGAATCAATGCTGGTCAATGTCGATAAAGCGGGCTTCCGGTTGGTGGCGGTCTATCCGGGCGGCGATGTGGTGACGCTCGAAGAGGGTGTGGTGGAAACGTTGTTGGCGAAGTGATTGGCTCGTAGTGACTGCATTGATGCAGTCGAAGCCTCGCCCCGATGAATCGGGTCACTACGAGCGGGTTTGATTGATCACGGGACGGAGTCCGGAACATGGGAGCGACGGCACAAGGGATTCGCGCGGGGCGGGCGTTTGTCGAGCTATTTGCTGACGACTCCAAGCTGCAAGCGGTGTTGAAGCGGACTCAGGTGCGGATGCTGAGTCTGTCGGACTTCATTCGGACGGTCGGGCTGCGGATGGCGAGCGGTAGCGCGTTGCTGTCGGTGCCGATCATTAAGGCGACCAGCGACTATGTGAAGTTCAGCGATCAAATGCTCGAAGTGGCGGGGATCACGTCGGCGACGAACAAGCAACTTGATATGTTGACGAAGACCGCTCGCCGGCTGGCGATGCGACGGGGCACGTCGTTCTTGGCTCAGGATATCGGGGCGTTGATGTCGGAACTTGGTCGCGCGGGGTTTGCGACCGACGAAATTAACAAGATGACTCGATCGGTCCTGTTGCTGGCGAGGGCGTCGAAGACGGATGTCGCACTCTCGGCGAAGATTACCGGCTCGACGATGCGGCAGTTTCAGAAGGATATCAGCGAAGCGGGCAACGTGACTGATCTGCTGGCCAAGACGGCGAACGCCTCGGCCACGTCCCTTGAGTCGTTGGGTGCGTCGCTCGAATACGCCGGTCCCCCCGCGTATCAGTTAGGCTATTCGCTGCAAAGAACGCTGGCCATCATCGGCACGCTGGGAAACATCGGGATCGTCGGGACGGAAGCGGGGACGGCGATTCGGCGATTAGCGGCGATGACTGCTTCGGATGCCGACCGGATGCAACAAGTCTTTGGCGTGTCGTTCAAGGATTCGGCGGGGAACGCTCTGCCGCTGGTTGATGTGCTCGAACGAGTCAATCAAGCGACGAAGAATCTCGGTTCCGCCGATCGGCTGAAGAAGTATCACGACGCTTTTGGAATTCTCGGCATCACCTCGTCAATCGCCGTGGGTCAAACGGCGGGGTCGATCCGGGAACTCGAACGTGAGCTGCAGAACGTGACCGGCTACGCCGAACGAGCGGCGAAGGCGATGGATTCGGGCATCGGCGGATCGCTGCGAGTCTCTTGGGCCGCATTGAAGGATTTCGGTCTGTCGATCGGCACGGTATTGGACAAGCACTTGGTGCCGCAGATCGACAAGGCGGGAATCGCGTTTAAGACACTCTCCGACTTTACGATGAAGAATCCGCAAGTGATCGTGGACATTGCCAAAGGAGTGGCCGGTATCGGAGCGGCGGGCGTGTCACTGATGGCGATCGGCACGGCGGGTGGCTTGGCCGCGTTGAACCTGCGCGGCATCGGGTACGCTCTGCGCTTCGCGTTGACACCCGCTCGGGCGTTGAGTGCCGCGTTGAGCGGCGTCTTGGGAGTGATCGCCAAGACCAACCGGATGGGGACTTCGCTGGCGGGCGTGTTGATGTCGTCGGTCAGTCTGCCGGGGCTGTCGAGTCTGTCGAGCGGACGGGACAAGGGGCGGGGAAAGAGTTACGCAAAGGCGCAAAGCCGCAAAGATTACCAGCGGATGGTGGCGGGTGTGAGTGCGGGCGGGTCTCAAATGATGGCGGGCTTTGGTTCGCTGCGGAATGTGTTTCGTCGGCCTGAAGTACCGGCTGCGGAAACGCCGGAGACGCCAAAGGCCGTTGGCGAATTACCCAAGGTGCGTGACAAATCTTTGGGTCTGTCAGCGAAATCGTCTGCCGTGTCTGTGTTCGTGACTAATTGGCCGTCACGGATGATTGAAAGTATCGCCACGAAGACGCCTAAACAGCGGAGTAAGTCGGACAGCGGGATCGGCAAGAAGCTGGGCGAGATGATGGGCGCGAAGCCTGTCGTGTCGGAGTTGCCGGTGAAGGAGTCCGTCGAGAAGTCGGTCAAACCAGCGAAAGCGTCGGACAGCGGGATCGGCAAGAAGCTGGGTGAGATGATGGGCGTGAAGCCTGTCTTTCATCAAGTCGATCACTACACGGGGGCTCCGATCCTAAAGCCAACATTGCCGAAGTTTGCGGGGCCGACTCCGGATCGTTCGGTTGTGGATTCATTGGCAGCGGCGATGTCGTCGTCGTTGCCGTCGATGACGGAGTTGATGGGTGGCAAGCGAATTGATCGCGTCAAGCCGACTGGTCCTGAATTGGATTACGGCAAGATCATGGCGATGAAGATGGGGCAGCCGAAGCCAACGATGGCGTTGCCGAAGTTTGCGGGGCCGACTCCGGATCGTCGGCCAGTTCACTCAGTCGCGGCGGCAATGTCATCGTCGTTGCCTTCGATGACCGAGATGATGGCCAAAGCGGCTTATCCGAAACTGCCGATGAAAGCGGGATTTTTCGAGCGGTGGTTTCCAAAACAGAAGCCAGTGGCAAGCAGCTTGGACTTGTTCAAGGGCTTCACCGAAAAGAAGGCCGCGCCGCCGAAGATCGGTTGGATTCGCTCGATCGGAACAATGTCTGTCAACGCGGCGAAGTCGTTGGCTCGAATGATCCCTGGATTCTACGGGGTATCTGCGGGTGCGTTGAAGGCCAGTAGCTCCGTGGGGCGGTTGGTCGCTTTGAAAGGCTTCGCGGAGCTGGTGAGCGGGGCTTCGATGCTGTTGTCTCCGATGGGGCTGGTGGCGGCGGGGGCGTTGGTTGTCGCGGCGAATTGGGGGCGGATTTCGGGGGCGGTGCGGAGCGTGGTGGCGTCGGCTCCGGGTGAACTGTCGGGGATGTGGGCGAGGATTCGCGGGGACGCTCTGCCGACTCTGTCCGGGATCAAAGAGACGGCGTTGCGGTCGTTTGGAGCGATCAGCGAGGCGGTGCAAGCGGGCGATATCCCGGCGGCGATGTCGATCCTGTGGAGCGGCATCCGCACGATTTGGGCGGAAGGGTTCGGTTATCTGCGAATGAAGTGGTTCGACGTGACCACGTGGGCCAGTGATGCGTTCACCGGCGTGCTGCAAGTCGCGACGACTTCCGCAGCGAGCATCACGAACACGCTCGATCTGGCGTTGTTCGATTGGTTCGGCGTCCGCCTGAACGACGTGACGGCCGCTTTCGGTACGGCTTGGGCTTGGATCGGCGAAAAGTCATCCGCAGTCGGAACCTGGGTCGCCGAGAAATGGGATTCGGTGTTCGGCGGTATGGGCGAAGCGGGTCAGTCGATGGCCGATATCGTATGGAATTCGTTCGAGTGGATTCGAAAAAAGATCGCCTCGACGATCCTGACCATGATGTCGGCGGCGAAGATGGTGGCGGATCTCGATCCGACCGGGATGACCTCGAAAGCGTTGGGGCTGAATCACTTCAACGTCGATGAGGCTCGCAAGTCGCTGGACGAGCAATTCGTCGGTCGCAAGCAAGAACGGGAGAAGGTCAAGAATGCTGATCCCGTCATGGATGCCCGCGTTGAGGCGGCTCGCAAGCGAGTCGAAGATTTGGAAGCGGAGCGGCTGAAGAACGCCGGAGCGGCTGGCGAAGAGCGGCAAAAGCTGGCCAAAGATTTGGAAGCCAAGCTGAAGCTCGAAAAGGAGAACTTGGCGACGGTCATCAAGGAAACCGCAGAGAAGCGGCGGCAACGAGAAGAGGCAGACGCGGCGGCGGGGAAAGCTCCGAAAGAAGCGGCGACCGGTCCAACGGTTACTCCGACCGGGCCGCGATCCATGCCGAACGGTTTGAGCAAGCGGGAACAAGCTCGCTGGACGGCTCAAGAGCGAATTCGGCAACGGGAGGAGATGGTCGCTCAACGTCGCGCGGCGATTGAGGGACGCAAGAAGCCGAAGAAAGCAGTGCGCGGCGATTGGGCCAAGGAGTTGGCGGAAGTCGATTGGTCCGAAGAAATGGAAGTCCAAAAGAAGGCCGACGATCGCAAGAAGCTGATCGAAGCGGAAAAGGCAAAGATCGCCGCCGAGAAGAAGCGACGCGATCGGGAGAAGGCGGGGATTGGGCCGCAGTTCGAAGATGACGCGACGGCGGCGGAACGCGAACGGCTGCTCGAAGCGGCTCAGAAACGGAAGGAAGCTGAGAAACAGCGAGTCCCGGATCTGGCGTCGGCGAAGGCGGACCTGAAGAGTCGGATTCCGGATTTGCAGGCGATGCGGATGGCCTCGCTGGGGGGTGCGGGCAAGGCTTCGCCGACTCCGGGGAGTCAAATCAAGATCGATCAGGGGGCGGTGATTGCGAAGCTCGAGGAGACGCATCGCGACGATGCTCGGTACTACGTGGGGATCATTGATGCTCTGCGGGAGTTAATTCGGAATGGGCAGGTGACGGCATGATGGGGGGAGAGGTAACGCAAAGACGCAAAGCCGCAAAGACGCAAGGGAGCGGGGTCGCTCGGCTTACCGAGAAGGCGTTTATGGGGCAGGTGATTCAATTGGCGAAGTTGATGGGGTGGATGGTCTATCACACTCACGATTCGCGGCGGAGTGTGGCGGGGTTTCCGGATTTGTTGCTGTTACGGGGTGAGCAGCAAATTGTCGCCGAGTTGAAGGTGGGTAAGAACCAGCCATCGACGGAGCAATTGCGGTGGTTGGGAGCGTTTCATCGGGCTGGCGTCGAAGCGGTTTTGTGGACTCCGGAAAATTGGGATTTGATTGAAGCCGCACTCAGCTAAGGGATTGGCATGTCGTCACTGTTGATGATCGAACAAGAATGGGAAGAAGAGCTGACGAATAGTCCGACTCCGGGGGCGACTCGCGAATACGCGATCGTGACGGACGACATGGAGTATTCGCAGATTCAAGCGGAAGCGGACTTGCGGGCGGAACTCGTCACGCTGGGGCACATGGTCTACGGCAATCTGCCGGTCAGTCAAATCGTGGTCAAGCGGCTGCGAGCGTCGAAGTGTTTTCGCGGCATTGTCAACTACGGGATGCGGGAACTGCCGGATCACGGAACGTGGGATGCCAAAGTCGATTCGCGGCCAGAATCACGCAAGACCTTTCGCGGGACGGATACACCGACCGTCTATGCCGCTCCGGGACAGACAGCTCCGGATTTGGGCGGGATGGTTGGCGTTGACCAAAACAACGACGTGCAAGGGATCGAGATTTACTTTCCGGTCAAGACCTACGCCGTGCAGGTCTATTGGCGGACGGATCAATTCACGGGAGCGCAGTCGAATGCCAACTATCAAAGTCTCCAGAACTACATTGACCTGCTAGGTACGCTCGAATCGAAGCTCAATAGCGTTTACTTCGAGTTCAACCTGATTGGAGCGGTCGAGAAGTTCCAACCGACCGAATGCCTGCTGGCGTCGTCCTCGCGATCGTGGGCCGGGCCGGGGCTGATTCGGATCGATTTGGAGTTCAAAAAGATCAGTCGGTATCAAGATGCCCTGGTCAATGCCTGGACGGGTACTCCGACGTGGATCAGCGGGTGGGACGCCGTTCACTTCCCGACTCGCAAGCAGACTCACACGCCTTCCAGCACGATCGTTCCGACGCCATTCGCCTCACTGGTGACGCCGACCTACGGGCGAGCTGACCTGAATAAGCTGAAAGTCCCGCTCCTCCCATAATCGCACGAGCAACCTCCAATGGCCTCCCTTGCCCCGATCTTCCCCGGCGATCCGCTCCCGCGCACCAGCGCGGCCACGATCAACGCCATCCACGCGACCGCTCGCGAAGCAACGGGCGTGGTGAAGGCGTCGAACTCGTTCCGAGAGGTTCCTGATGATTCGATCGTCCATGTATTGAATGTTACGGGAGTGGATTTGCCGATGTTGGCGGTGGTCGGCCTGGACGATCCTGTATTCCCGCCAGAAGACGGGCTCAACCAAGAAGCCTTATTGCTCTTTAATTCTTGCTTCGGGATCACATGGCCTGCGACCGAAGCCTATCGGGGGCGATTCGCAATCTTGTTGGAACCGGCACCGCAAGACGGCGTGGTGAAGGCGCGAGTAGCAGGCAAGCAGATCGTCTATCTTGATGCCAATGTTGTTGTGGGCGACACGGTTGATGTCGATGCGACGGAGAGAATCGACAACAACACGCTAAGCGCTGTGAGTGGCGGCTGTGCTTCCGTGTTGTGGGTAGGCAATGTGCGAGCTGGTTCTGAGGCTCCGCAGTATTCGCAGTATGGATTGATTCGATTCGGCGGGGCGGGCGGCGGCGGTGGTGCCGAAATCATCAACTTCGAGGTTCTCGCGGCCTGCCCCGGTCTTGACGCAGACATCGGCAATCGGTGCCCGTGCGTGCAAGCGGTCATCACGCGAGTCCTTTGCGTGTCTTCGGTCCAGAAAGGGGATTTCATTACCGTTTGGGACGTTGATACGTGCTGGTTCAACATCCCGCTTTCGCTGCTGATCGGACGCAAGGGGACCGCGTTTCTGATGCGTGTCGGCGAGGATGATAACGGCAAGGTGAATTGCTCCGGTTATGGTGCGATTCGTCCCGGTGAATGCTTCTGGTCCGTAGAATCTCTGTGCTGTGCGGAGGAAGCCTACGGATCATGAGCGTGGTCATTGACGGGATTGAATACTCAGATGGACCTGACGCGGTCAAAGGCGGTGTGCAATGCTCCCAGCATCACTCCGGGGTTCGCACGGGCATCAAAGATCATTGTTGCTGCTGTGACCCTTGCCGCTACATCAGACCGCCGTTGGCGATCAATGTCGCCTCGTGCTGCCGATGCGTCCCGAAGATGCTTTGCATGAAGTTTACCCCCGACGACGCGGCCAATGCGTGCTGTCGAGTCAATAGCGTGTCTGTGCCTGCGGTGTTCACGGCCTCGACGATCTTCGCTGATGGAACTCTCGATGCGAGAGTCACCTACACGGGTTCAATCAACGGCGTTGATTTCACCCTCTACATCGCCCACGACAATGACGGTGGCTACTCAGCCGGAGCGTGCTATTGGGGTTTCGAGTCGAGTAATGGCTACGTCGCGGAGCGAGTCTATATCGACCATGTCAACACTTCGTGCCTGTCGATCCCCGACATCGCCATCACGGGACTCGTTGATTCGAGCGGTTGCGTCGGCACAATGACGTTCGGCAACTCCGACACGGTCAAGGTTCCGTTTGAAAGAGCCGTCACAAAGCCGCCAATGGAGATGTTCACTCCGATTGACCCGCAGTGCGATTGCACGTCGGTCCCCCGGTATCTTTGCGTTGATGGCATCAGGCACAGCGGCGAGGCCCGCGAACAGGTTCGGTTTGAGTGGAATCAGGAACTTGGCGACCGCTGGAGCTATCTCCCGTGCGGCGGAAACGTGACGACCGACCAAGAGCATATCTACATTCGCGGCGATCATTACGGGAACTGCTACCTCGAATTGGACTTTGAGCAGTCGGGGACAGACACCAACGATTGGGGCATTCCACCGAACACGCTTGGAGCCGATATCCACGAAATCCGCGAAGGGATGTTGCCGGTCGAGTCGTGCGGCTGCGACATTAGTGCTCATGACGTTCGGCCTGAATTCACACCAAGGCTGATGGGTGACCCCCTTCCGAGGTTCGTTTACATCTCGGCTGGTGATTGTTCGTGCTGGAAATATCGCTGCGGAACTTGCCGCTGTGCGGTGAAGAAGGTCTGCATCACTGGCGAAGTCGATGGTCAACTGGTTCGCGGAGTCGGCGAGTGGAACGGCTTTGATTGGGTCTTCACGGGCGGCGAGTTCAACGAATACGCAGACCCGCTCAGCATTCACCTTGGTCCGGGCGAGTGTGGCGATTGCGTACTGACCGCCGTGGGCACCTTCAGCGTTCCGTTTCTGCCGAGCCTGCCCGTCGAGTGTGGCGAAGCCTTAGCCGCCGAAATGCACAACGAATATGATCCAGCATCGCCAGCAACATACAACTGGCTATGGGTCTCTGCCGCTCCGTGCGACTGCAAAGTAACTCCGTGCTTCCTGTGTGCTGAAGAACGCTGCGGCGGAATGCCGGAGTTGCTCTACTACGAAATTGAAACTCGACCGTATCACCTGGAGCCGTATGTCACGCCGGAATACTGCAACATCACGGTTGAACTGCATTACTTCAAGCGATTCTTTGAGAACCGGCCCAACAATCCGATCGTCTGCGGCTACGTCGGCTACAAAACGATTTCATGCCCACCCGACGAACACAACGCTGAAGCCAGAAACTTTGTGATTCGCGTTTCCGTCCTGTCGGGTGGACCGGGAGCATTCAATTATCAGGTGGATCGTGCTGACCTTAATGGCGGTCCAATCACGTTCGATTCTGTGTTCATCGGTACGAGAACTCCGGCCACGGTCCAATCGTGCGATCCATTCTTCGCAGACTCAGGCTGGCACATCATGAACACGCATTGCCGTTGGGGCTGTGCGGATATCCCTAGTTCACTGCAACCGTCTGAGATGCGTGAAACACTCCTGGAATAACAATGCTCACTGACTGTTCACAATTTGCACTAGGATCACGACAGCGGCAGGTCTGCGAAGGGACTTCCGACTGGACGCTCAAGCGAGTCAACACGTTCCGGCTGATGCACGGGATCGAACCGCTCGAAGAGATCGACGATGACTCAACACCAGTCAACGGAACGTCAGTGTCCGTGGTTCGTCGCGTCAACTCACCAACAGCGGCTAGGACCACGGGTGGATGCTGCGGAGGAGGCAAACCGAAGCCAAACGTGGTCGCGCAACGCATGGTCGATGGGACGGGCGTTGGCGGGCGGCTTATCGAGATGTTCAAGTCGCACGGATTCGAGGCGTGCGACGCCTGCTACGACCTCGCTCGACGCATGAATGAATGGGGTACGGAAGGCTGCCGCGACAAACTCGAATTGATCGTGTCCGACATCTTACCTCGAGCGCTGGAATGGGAATCGAACGCTGTCGGGTGGTGGGCCAAGCTGCTACCGACAGCGGTCACAGCAGCGGCCATTCGTCAGATCGTCGAAAACGCAATCGAAACCGCAAAGCCGCTCGAATGGATCGACGTCCCACCAACGCAGCCGAACATCGTCGAAGCCAAGCCATCACGACTCCCGAACGTCAACAACTACGCTGCGAAGACGCTTGTCGCTTCGATTCCGATTCCGGGTGGACCGGCAATAGAACACGTGGACCTGACCAACGCGATTCGACATTTCACGTTCCACATTTATCCTGTCGCAGGCTTCGGGGCGTGGCAATGGAACTGTGATCGACTACTAAAAGCCGCTGAGTTGTTCAACGGACGTCGGATTGTCTCGATTGCCGTTGACGGCACAACGGACTCGGATTTTGAGGTTCGGCGATATCTGCAAGGCTTCACCGACGAGTTCATTGTCGTCCAAAACAATCCGATCCTACGAGAAGTGGCGACATGGAATCCGATGCTAGAAAGACTGCGATTGCACGACTCAGAAAACGATGTCACGTTCTCATGTCATGCGAAAGGTGTGCGGCACAAGCTCGTACCCGACAACTCCGATGGCTCGACGGTGTTCCGGTGGACTCAAGCTCAATGGGAACTTGGAACGGATTGGGTACTGACTCAGCCGTTACTCGAAGAACACGCAACCGTGGGAGCGTTCCGGCGTTTTGTATCACACTCCCCAAAGCTCGGCTTCGGTCGCTGGCACTACAGCGGGACATTCTACTGGTGGCGAAACCGTGATGTATTTCGCAGAAGTTGGCGAAACGTTCCGAAGAGCTTTATCGGCACTGAGGCTTGGCCGGGCTTGCTGTTCTCGAAGGATGAGTCCGCCGTCACGATCGGTGACGACATGCAAGACCTCTACAACTTCTTCTACTGGCAGAATTCAATCGAGCCAATGCTTTCACAATGGAGGTCATCCAATGCGTCTTGAAATCGGTGGCGGCAATAACGCTCTTGGCGGCCAGTGGATCAACCTCGATCAATGCGAAGCCGCAAACATTCAGCACGACATCACCAAGACGCCGTGGCCGATCGACGATAACTCAGTCGATGAAATCTATTCATCACACTGCCTAGAGCACTTGCCCAACATTGCCCCAGCGTTGCACGAAATTAGTCGCATTTGCCGGATCGGTGCAACAGCGGAAATTCGACTGCCGCACTGGCTACACGACTGCTCTTTGTGCGGACTTGGAGTCGGTTACGAGCCACACTTTCACAGCTATGGGCCGCAGTTCTGGTGGCGTGTCTGTAACGAAATAAACTGCCAAGCCTATTGGCCGAACTGCGAGAAACGACTGTTTTATCTCATGGCTCGGTACGAGCCGGAAAATACGCTCGACGAGGCTCGCAAGCTGTTCCCGCAGATGACCGATGAGCAGATCATGCGACTAATCCCCGGCACCTCGCACGAGGTCCGGTATCAGTTCGAGGTCGTTGCTGTCCATGATCCGCGAACTACCGAGAGGGCAATATGAGTCACATCGTGATTGACGACTTCGCACCGAAGGGACTCGTTCGATCGCTGACCGAGACCTGGTTGCCGCCGGACTCCGGGCATTGGCACCGATACGAGAACGGCAAGCGAGCGACCAAAGACCCGGAACGACTTCCACAAGCTGCGAAAGAGCTGCTTCGGGTCATGTCCACGATTGACGTTGACTCAATGCTCGGTATTGATGATTCGTTTCCTGACGTAGAGTTCCTTCACGGGGCAGGTCTGCATCAAATTGACGCAGGCGGTTCTCTCGGACTGCATCTCGATTCAGAGCGGCACCCATTGCTGCCTTGGAGACGTGAGGCAAGCGTCGTGCTCTATTTGGATGACTGCGATGGCGGCGAGTTGGAGTTGTGCGACGCCACGGGCCAGCAAATCGAGGCAATTGAAACGCGATCCAATCGACTCGTGATGTTTGCGACTCCCAGCCAATGGCACCGAGTGGCAGAGTGCCGCTCAACTCGACGCTCGCTGTGCTTATTCTTCTGGTCGCGTGGAGACGGTGGCACCGAAACGCGAGCCAAGTTCGCCTGACAAACACTACCTCGCGCGAGCACGAGAAGCCGCCGGGCCGATTGAGTACGTGGGGCGGTTGATGTGACCGCTCGTAGTGACCCGATTCATCGGGTTGATTGTCTTCCGTCATAGCGGACGGGATCGCATGAATGCGAGCACTACGAGCGGGCGAGGCGGGTTATCTGACGCTCGAAGCGGCTAAGAGGAAGGCGACGGCGATCATGATGATGACGATCATGGGGTGATTCCTTGCTTGAGTGTGGCGGGGTAGTCGGTCAGGACGGCGGAGACGAGCATTCCAAATTGGATTTGCAACATCTTCTCAAGCCGCTGTTGCCGCGCGGCGAAGTTCGCTCCCGGCGGGTAGCCGTGGATCAGTTTGAGCGGGTCGAACGTTTCGAGGTACGTGGCAACCGCGTCCGGGCTTTCGCCGATGAGGGTGCTCGGACATTCGGCGACGTGAACGGCTAGCGAAACGTTCTTGAGATGCTTGCGATACACGATGGCCACGATGAGCGGTCGCGATACGTCGGTCTCGGCTAAGTAGATCGAAATCTCAAACCAATGCACGTTCGGCGAATTGGGGCGAGCCCCCACAAACTGACCATTGGCCGTCGCCAATAACTTCCCCACGAACTGCAACGGAGCTTTCCCTGTGCGTTCCAATGTGATGAGTTCCACGCAAACACCTTTCACAATGTGTGGCGAACACGCTCGCCACGAACGTTGGCTCGTCGTGAGCCGATTTATCGGTTCGATGGGTTTAGGACGGGCTCGCATGAATGCGAGTACTACGAGCGAGCGTTACTCGTCTTCTTCGTTACGGTTGGCAGACATTTCTGCCGCGAATGCTTTGGCCTGCTCAAGAATCTTCGGATAGATTGCCTCCTTGGCTTTTTCAATCGCGATTGAAAAAGCGTGTTGCTCATCTTCACTCGCGGATTGCACGATCACGAAGCTGCCCACACTTTGGGAGTAGCATCGCTCGTAGTCCAACCCATTGTCAGTCAGCTCGCGAAGCACGTCGCCCGCCACTTCGTCCGCGAAGTCGTCGTAATCCGCAGCATCTGTTTCACTGGAGTCAAGGCTGGCCTCGGCCTCGGCTCGGTCAATGAGGTCAAGGATCGTTTCTCGCCAGTTTTCGGTCGCCAAGTTTAGTTTCATGATGATCTCCAAATATGTGGCGAACACGCTCGCCACGGACGTTGGCTCGTCGTGAGCCGATTCATCGGTTTGATGGGATTGGGGCGGGACCGCATGAATGCGATCACTACAAGCGGGCTAGAGGATATCAATCAAGCTGCGGACCTGCGGAAGCAAGGCCGCTGGGAATGTGACGAGCGTTCCTTCAAGGTATTGCCGAGTCCGCAATTCCAGTTCGGTCAAGGCGTTTCGCAGGTCGGTTTTCTCGACCAGCAATCGGTCGCGCTCTTCGATCAGTCGAGCGTGATTGTCGATGAGTTTGGCGACGGAAATTGGTACGGCGGTGACGTTACGCATGGGCCGCCTCGCTTGCAACGGAAAAGAGTGCCAACTTTTGACGAGCGGCATCACGACAACAGGGCTGACAACAGCCGGTTGACCATGTTTCCTCGTGCGTCCAAGCAACCTCCCCCGGCATCAGCGGGCATTGGCAACCGTCGCAATCACAATCAGCATCCAGCACGATCTTGACCAATTCCAATTCCGGCATAGCGTTAACCTTGGCCGGGAGTGTGCCCCCGGCGAACAACCGATTGAAAAGCCGAATCGGTACGGCGTTCGGAAAAGCTCCCCGCTTGCCGGCGCGGATCGGGTGTTGTGTGGCATTAACTGACGAGTAACGCGCCGGAGTCGATTCGGCTGTAGATCGCTCGCAAGTTCGCTCCGTGGCGTTTCATGAGTCCGTCGATCGCCTTTTCAGCATCGGCTTGCGAAGTTCCTTCGGAGACGAGACCCTCCCGAATGGCAACTTCGGCGGCTCGCTTGGCGAACGGCGCGGCGATACCTCGCCGGGCAAGTTCGATGATCGAACAGCGTGAAAGGAACGGCGCGGCGTCAAAACCGTCTTCAAACTTCTCTGCCCCTTCCGTCGTGGTTGTAAACAGGATCGCCGCATGTTCCGGAAAGTCGGTCTCCATCAGCGTCAACAACGCTCCGACAACTTCCTTTTTCATACGATGAGCTTCGTTGACGATCAACGCTCTGCCTCGCTTACCGCTCTGTGAGGCGAAGAGCGACGACGCGCGGAGCTTGCCCACAAGTTCCTTCGCTTTCGCTTCCGTGAGGTCTCCGGCATCAATTTCCGTCACGCAAATCGGGTCAGCGATTTCGTGAGCGTACAACCTGGCAATCGTGGTTTTTCCAGTGCCGCTTGCGCCTTGAAGCCAGACCTTGCGAGGCGTCATTTCTCCGCGTTGTCGCCATAGGCCGATTGTGCGTAGGGCAGAGTCTTGGCCTGCAACGTCAGACCATTGTTGTGGGCGAGCGCGTTCAAACAGTTCGGGCATGATTTATTTCCTTTTAGGCTAGTTTTTGCGGTTCAGGCGAAACATGACGGCAGATGGCAGCAGCGAGGCTGCTGCCACGTACCTATCCCCAAAATCGTCTCTCAAAATGCAACCTCGCACGATCGCTTCAAGAGAAGATTGATGAAGGTCGCGAAATTCGTTGATCAGTTTTCTGAGTTCGCTCATGGCTAGTTCCTTTGGAGTTCGGTGATTTTTTTGGCCCCTCACTATATGGGGATTTTCACCGCTTCCCGAAACTGGCTGCACTCCCCGAAACCAGCACGCCGCGAAGACATTTCGCAGCGATTTCGCATGGATGCCGCAAACAACTTTTGAGGCGTTGCCGCCGATACTCCAGCTCCGTTGCCGCCGAGCCATTCCGGAGCAGCCGTAAGCGAGCCAATATCTGCCAAAACTTGTTGCCAAAATGGAAAAGAATTCCGGAAAGATTTTCAAAGTTTTTCCGCAATGGTAGTCGAGCGTCGATTTTTGGAGTCCGCACTGGTCCCGCACTGGTCCCGCACTGGTCCCGCACTGGTCCCGCACGGGTCCCACCCTGCCC
>Ga0228698_1000423_pt1 | contig 34058 bp, 25 predicted proteins | sample McNCre117_Aug_MG_FD_178015 | JGI IMG/M metagenome (GOLD analysis project Ga0228698, IMG submission 178015) | Freshwater microbial communities from McNutts Creek, Athens, Georgia, United States - 1-17_Aug_MG | ecosystem: Environmental > Aquatic > Freshwater > Creek | place: USA: Georgia... | reverse complement strand
CAAGGACTCGATCACCGCCTTCGAGCAGGCCGGCCGCACCGACCTGGCCGACAAGGAAAAGGCCGAGGCCGCCGTGCTGCAGGCCTACCTGCCGGCCCGCCTGGGCGCCGAGGAAGTCGCGGCGGCGGTGCAGGCCGTGGTCGCTGGCGTGGCCGCCGAGCTTGGTCGCGCGCCGGGCGCCGCCGACATGGGCAAGCTCATGGCCGCCGCCAAGACCCAGCTCGCCGGCAAGGCCGACATGGCCCTGGTTTCGGCCGCCGTCAAGGCCGCGCTGGCAGGCTGATCCGGCCCGTCCCTCCCAAGCTGAAAACGCCGCCGCGCATGTCCGCCCCGCGCCCCTGCGACCGCAGCCGCCCGATCGGCGTGTTCGACTCCGGCGTCGGCGGGCTGTCGGTGCTGCGCGAGATCCGGCGCGCGCTGCCCAACGAGTCGCTGTGCTACGTCGCCGACTCGGGCCATGCGCCCTATGGCGAGAAGAACGCCGACTACATCGAGGCGCGCTCGCGCCACATCATCCGCTTCCTGCTGGAGCAGGACGCCAAGGCCGTGGTCGTGGCTTGCAACACCGTGACCGGCCTCGTGATCCAGCACCTGCGCGCGGCCTTCCCCGGCCTGCCGCTGGTCGCGATCGAACCCGCCGTCAAGCCGGCCGCGCTGACCACGCGCAGCGGCGTGGTCGGCGTGCTGGCAACGCGCCAGACTGTCGCCAGCCCCGGCCTGGCCCGGCTGGTGCGCACGCACGCCAATGGCGCGCGCGTGCTGCTGCAGGCCTGCCCCGGCTGGGTCGAGCGCGTCGAGCACGGCGATCTCGACGGCCCCGCGACCGAGGCCGCCGTGGCGCAATACGTGCGGCCGCTGCTGGACCAGGGCGCCGACACCCTGGTGCTGGGCTGCACCCATTACCCCTTCCTGGCGCCGCTGGTGCGGCGTCTGGCCGGCGCACAGGTCGAGGTGCTTGATCCGGCACCGGCGGTGGCGCGCGAGCTTGCACGCCGGCTGAACCAGCTCGATCTGCTGCGGGATGCGAATGTGGCCGGCGACGAGCGCTTCTGGAGCAGCGGCGCGACGGCGCACACGCGCGACGTCATCACGACGCTGTGGGGCCGGCCGGTCGAGGTCCAGGCCCTGCCGCCGACGACCGCCTCCCTGGCGGCCTGAGCCCGGCACACCCAGGACACGCCACGGCCTGCCGGATGGGAGGCCACCGGGTGCGCGGCTTCAGCTGCCCGCGAGCTTCATGCGATCGACCAGCACCGAGCCGACGTTCTTGCCGCCGTAGCCGTACTGGTCGGCGCCGACCGCGACGATGCCCTTGAGCATGTCCTTGAGGTTGCCCGCGATCGTGATCTCCTGGACCGGAAACGCGATCTGGCCATTCTCGACCCAGAAGCCCGAGGCGCCGCGCGAGTAGTCGCCGGTCACGTAGTTGACGCCCTGGCCCATCAGCTCGGTCACGAACAGGCCGGTGCCGAGCCGGCGCAGCATCGCGTCGAGATCGTCGCCGTCCTGGGTCAGCCGGCTGGTCAGATACAGGTTGTGCGAGCCGCCCGCGTTGCCGGTCGTGCGCATGCCGAGCTTGCGCGCCGAGTAGGTCGAGAGGAAATAGCCGCGCACCACGCCGGCCTCGACCACCTGGCGCGCCGACGTGCGCACGCCCTCGTCGTCGAACGGCGCGCTGCCCTTGCCGCCGCGCACATGAGGATCTTCCTGGATATCGACATGCTCGGGGAACACCTGGCTGCCGAGGCTGTCGAGCAGGAAGCTGGTCTTGCGGTAGAGCGAGCCGCCACTGACCGCCTGCACGAAGCCGCCCAGCAGGCCGGCGGCCAACGGCGCCTCGAACAGCACCGGGCATTCGGTGGTGGCGATCTTGCGCGGCTTCAGGCGCGCCAGCGCACGCTCGGCCGCGTAGCGCCCGACCGCCTCGGGACTGGCGAGTTCCTCGGGCGCGCGCATCGAGCTGAACCAGTAGTCGCGCTGCATGTTGGCGCCACGGCCCGCGATCGGCGCGACCGAGAAGCTGTGGCGCGAGCTGGCGTAGCCGCCCCGGAAGATGCCGGCCCGACTGCGTTCGCCGCCGCGCATGTGCTCGGTGAAGAAGTGCGACTGCTGGGCCGAGACGCCAGCGCCCTCGCTGTTGGTGATCTTCTTGCTGGTCGCCAGGGCCGCCGCCTCGCAGCGCAGCGCGATCTGCAGCGCCTCCTCGGGACTGACCGCCCAGGGATGGAACAGGTCGAGGTCGGGATACTCGTCGGCGATGTCCTGCTCGTCGGGCAGACCCGCGATCGGGTCCTCGGCGGTGAAGCGCGCGATGTCGTGGGCTGCCTGCACGGTGCGGCGGATCGCGGCAGCCGAGAAGTCCGAGGTCGAGGCATTGCCGCGCCGCGACCCGAGATAGACCGTGATGCCGAGCGACTTGTCGCGGTTGCGCTCGACGTTCTCCAGCTCGCCCTTGCGCACCGACACGCTCAGGCCCGCGCCCTCCGAGACCTCGACCCCGGCGTCGCTCGCGCCCAGCGAGCGGGCGTGGGACAGCGCGAGGTCGGCCAGTTCCTCGAACTGGCCTCGGCTGAACTGGAAACCGGCTTCGGGCGCCGGCGGCGCGGCCTGCGGGGCGCTCTGGCGGGCAACGGCCGGTCGGGCCGCCGATCGGGCGGGGGTCTGCGTGCTGGCGGAGGTCTTTTTCATGTCGCCGGCTATGATACTTGGCATGTCACGCAAACCCACCAAAGGCTATTACGTCAAAGGCCATTTCGTCGCCGAAGGCAGCGAACTCGATCTCGAACTCAAGCGCGAGCTGCGCGGCGATGTGGACCAGAGCCGCACCGACCTCAAGAAGCACAGCGACCACCTGCAGTCGCTCGGCGAGCAGCTGCTGACGCTGCGCAAGGGCCTGATCGACAAGCTGGCCCTGCCCGACCGCCTGCTCGACGCGATCGCGGAAGCCAAGCGCATCACCAACTTCGAGGGCCGCCGGCGCCAGATGCAGTTCATCGGCAAGCTGATGCGCAAGCTCGACGAGCAGCAGGTACAGGCGGTCGAGCAGGCGCTCGAAGTCCAGCACCACGGCAGCGCCAAGGACACGCTGCGCCTGCACGTGGCCGAACAATGGCGCGACCGCCTGATCGCCCAGGACGCGGCGCTGCAGGACTGGCTGCAGCTCGACCCCGACGCCGACCTGCAGCACCTGCGCACCCTGGTGCGCCAGGCGCGCAAGGACGCCCAGGTCAACCCCGAGCAGCCCGACGCCGCGCCACGCCACGGCAAGTCCTACCGCGAGATCTTCCAGCTCGTGCGCGCCAGGCTCGACGCCGATGCCCAGGCGGCGCAAGAGGCTGAAGACGCCGCCGAAGACGAATGAATCCGAATGAAGCCATGAGCCTCGATTTCGATCCGGTCACGATCGGCATCGTCTCGGTCAGCGACCGCGCCTCCAGCGGCATCTACCAGGACCAGGGCCTGCCGGCGCTGCAGGACTGGCTCGGGCGCGCGCTGCGCAACCCCGTCACCTTCGTCGCGCGCCTGATCCCCGACGAGCAGGCCACGATCAGCGCCACGCTGGTCGAGCTGGTCGAGGCCGGCTGCTCGCTGGTGCTGACGACCGGCGGCACGGGGCCGGCCCTGCGCGACATCACGCCCGAGGCGACGCTGGCCGTCGCGCACAAGGAGATGCCGGGCTTTGGCGAGCAGATGCGCCAGATCAGCCTGAAGTTCGTGCCGACCGCCATCCTGTCGCGCCAGGTCGCGGTGATCCGGGACCGCAGCCTGATCATCAACCTGCCCGGGCAGCCCAAGGCGATCGCCGAGACGCTCGAAGGCCTGAAGGACGCCGAGGGCCGACAGCTGGTCAACGGCATCTTCGCGGCCGTGCCGTACTGCATCGACCTGATCGGCGGCCCCTACCTCGAAACCCGCGACGAGATCTGCAAGGGCTTCCGCCCCAAGAGCGCGATCAGGCCGCCGCGCGGCTGACCACCTGGGCGTGCGGGGACCGCACGCCTCTCACTTGCCAACCAACTCGTTGAGCTTGTCGGCCTCGAAATGCTCGACCTTGGCCGCATCGGCCGGCAGCCCCGGCGCGCGCGCGCACGACAGCTTCTCGATCGCCTGCCAGATCAGCGCGATCTGGTGCTCGTGGCCGGCCGCGTTGTCGATCAGGCCGCGCATGGCCTGGCTCAGCGGGTCGTCGTTCTGCGTCACGCCATAGGCCGAGAAGCCCATCTTGGAGGCGGCCTCCTCGCGCCGGGCATCGGCCTCGGCCTGGATGATGCGCGCCGGGTTACCGACTGCGGTCGCGCCGGGGGGCACCGGCTTGGTCACGACCGCGTTGCTGCCGACCTTGGCACCGTCGCCGACCGTGAAGCCGCCGAGCACCTTGGCGCCGGCGCCGACCACCACATCGCGCCCCAGCGTCGGATGGCGCTTGGCGCCCTTGTAGAGCGAGGTGCCGCCGAGCGTGACGCCGTGGTAGATGGTGCAGCCGTCGCCGACCTCGGCCGTCTCGCCGATCACCACGCCCATGCCGTGGTCGATGAAGACGCGCTCGCCCAGCGTCGCGCCGGGGTGGATCTCGATGCCGGTCAGCCAGCGTGCCAGATGCGAGACGAAGCGCCCGAGCCAGCGATGGCCGCGCCGCCAGCAGCCATGCGCGAAGCGGTGCAGCATGACCGCGTGCAGGCCGGGGTAACAGGTCAGAACCTCCCAGCGCGAGCGCGCGGCCGGATCGCGTTCGAGGATGCAGTCGATGTCGTTCTTGAGGCGGGCAAACATGCTTCGGGGTCCTGTCAGGCCGACAAGTCTAGCGCTTCGCCCGCGCGGCGGTCTGCAGCATCGCGCGCGCCACCCCGCGCAGGATGTGGATTTCCTCCTCGCTGGGCTGGGCGCGGTTGAACAGCTGGTTCAGGCGCGGCATCAGCTTCCTGGGCACGGCCGGGTCGAGAAAGCCGACCTCGACCAGCGCCTGCTCCAGGTGCGCGAGCATGCCCGCGACCGAGGCCGCATCGGCCTGGCGCAGCGGCGCGGCGCCCGAGGGCGCAAGCGCGAAGCCGCCGAGCGCCTGACGCCACTCGTAGGCGATCAGCTGCACCGCCGCCGCCAGGTTGAGCGAGCCGAAATCGGGCGCGGTCGGGATGCTCAGCGCCACGTGGCAGCGGTAGACGTCCTCGTTCTTCATGCCGAAGCGCTCGGAGCCGAACAGGAAGGCGACGCCGGTCGGCCGCGCGTCGGCCGTATCCTGAGGCTCGTTCGCGCCAAGAGAGGCCCGCGCCGCCAGCGCGGCCAGGTACTCGCGCGGCGCGGCCGTCGGCGGCCCGAAGTCGCGCGGCGTCATCGCGGTCGCGCACAGGTGCGACACGCCGTCGAGCGCCTCGTCCAGCGTCTGGACCACGCGCGCGCGGGCCAGCACGTCGTCGGCGCCGCTGGCCAGCGCCAGGGTTTCCTCGCGCTGCAGCACGTCGCTCCAGCGCGGACGCACCAGCACCAGTTCGTCGAAGCCCATGACTTTCAGCGCGCGCGCGACGGAGCCGACATTGCCGGCGTGACTGGTCTCGATCAGGACAAAGCGGGTCTGCATCTGGCGTAAATGATGACTAAACGGTAGAATCGGGCTATTGTCTGCCATCGCGCAGCTCCATCCCCGTTCCTCTCACAATTCATGTCCTCCCACCTGCACCCCATGCTCAACGTGGCCATCAAGGCTGCGCGCGCCGCTGGCGCCATCATCAACCGCGCCGCGCTCGATGTCGAATCGGTTCGCATCGCCGCCAAGCAGACCAACGATTTCGTGACCGAAATCGACCGCGCGGCCGAAGAAGCGATCATCGAGACGCTGCTGGGGGCCTACCCTGACCACGGCATCTGGGCCGAGGAGTCGGGGCGCCGGGAGGGCAAGGGTTCGGGCAAGCGGCATCTGTGGATCATCGATCCGCTTGATGGCACGACCAACTTCATCCACGGCTTTCCGGTCTATTGCGTCAGCATCGCGCTGATGTACGACGGCAAGGTCGAGCAGGCCGTCATCTACGATCCGACCCGCAACGACCTGTTCTGCGCCACCAAGGGCCGTGGCGCCTACCTCAACGACCGCCGCCTGCGTGTCGCCAAGCGCACCATGCTGCGCGACTGCCTGCTCAGCACCGGCTTTCCGTTCCGCCCGGGCGACAACTTCAAGGCCTACATGGGCATGCTGACCGAAGTGATGCCGCGCGTGGCTGGCGTGCGCCGTCCCGGCTCGGCCGCGCTCGACCTGGCCTATGTCGCGGCCGGCTTCTCGGACGGCTTCTTCGAGACCGGCCTGCAGCCCTGGGACATCGCGGCCGGCGCGCTGCTCGTGACCGAGGCCGGCGGCCTGATCGGCAACTTCACCGGCGAAGCCGACTTCCTGGAGCAGAAGGAATGCGTGGCCGCCAACCCGCGCATCTACGGCCAGCTGGTCGGCCTGCTCGGCAAGTACAGCAAGTTCGCCAGCGCCGGCGACAAGGCAGCCGTGCGCCAGACGCTCGGCCTGCCAGCGGCCAGCGCAGCCACCGCCGAGGCAGCGGCTGACGCCGCCGAAGCCGCCCCGGCCAGCGACGCCTCCGGCGCCGAGCCTGCAGCGGACGTGCCGGCCGAAGCCCAAGCCCCGAAGGCCGAAGACGCCCCGTTCTGAGTCGATACTCCTGCCTGAAGCCCGCGCCTGCATCCGCAGAGCGGGCTTTTTTCATCCCTGAAAAGAAGGACATTCAGAGCATAACAACCCAGAAAATGATCTGGAAATTATCACTATCCAGATCAATAATCCGGACAGGCCGGGAGGGAGAACCCGGCACACACGACCCGTCATCAGCACAGGGAAATCGCGTATGTCCTGGTACAGCAAAGTCGTCTGGTCCGAAGGCCTGTTCCTGCGGCCCCAGCATTTCCAGCAGCAGGACCGGCACACCGAATGGCTGGTCGAGACCCGCGCACGCAGCCTGGGCGGCACGTTCTGGGGTTTCATGCAGCTGGAACTCGACCCGGCTGCGCTGCTGTGCGGCAAGGTCGCACTGAACGCGGCGCGCGGCATCCTGCCGGACGGCACGCCGTTCGACTTTCCGGCCGCGCACGCCGCGCCGGCGCCGCTGGATGTTCCAGCCGACGCAAGAAACGCCATCGTCTATCTGGCCCTGCCGCTGCGACGCCCGCATGCACCCGAGGTCAGCCGGGACGATGCCGATCGCGGCGCGCTGACGCGCCACCTGTGCCGGGACGAGGAAGTGATCGACTCGACCGTCGGCGGCGAACGCGCCGAGCCGGTCGAGGTCGGCCAGCCCCGATTGCGCCTGCTGCTGGCGGAGCAGGCCGGTGACGCCTATGTGCGCATTGGCGTCGTGCGCATCCTGGAGCGCCGGCCCGACCACGGCCTGCTCGTGGACCGCGACTACCTGCCACCCGTGACCTCGTGCGCCGCCGCACCCGCGCTGGGCGCCTGGCTGCGCGAACTTCAGGGCCTGCTCGGGCAGCGCGCCCAGGCGCTGGCGGCGCGCCTGGGCCAGCCCGGCGCGGGCGGCGTCGCCGAGATCGGCGACTTCCTGTTCCTGCTGACGCTGAACCGCCATCGCCCGGTGCTCGATCATCTGGCGACCTTGAGCCCGCTGCACCCGGAACGGCTCTACAGCCAGCTGCTGGAGCTGGGCGGCGAACTCGCGACGCTGACCGCCGGCAACCGGCTGCCGGACGCCCTGCCCGCCTATTGCCACGATGCGCTGCAAGCCTGCTTCGACCCGCTGCTGCGCATGCTCAGGACCGCGCTGGCCACCGTGCTGGAACCCCATGCGGTCGCGATCGAGCTGCAGGACCATGGCCACGGCCGCTACGTCGGCCTGCTGCACCAGCGCCAGCTGCTGCGCCAGGCCGGCTTTGTGCTGTGCGTCAACGCCCAGGTGCCGAGCGAGGCGCTGCACGCACGCTTTCCGGCCCAGGCCAAGCTCGGCCCGGTCGAGCAGATGCGCGAGATCGTGAATCTGCAGCTGCCCGGCATCGCGCTGCGTCCGCTGCCGGTGGCGCCGCGCCAGCTGCCCTACCACGCGGGCCACAGCTATTTCGAACTCGACCGCAGCGGCGAACTGTGGCAGCGGCTCGAACACTCGGGCGGACTCGGGCTCTACGTGGCCGGCGACTTTCCGGGGCTGTCGCTCTCGCTGTGGGCAATCAAGTCCTGACGCCCGCGCGCTCCCATTCCGGCCCCGGCCTCCTTCCGAACGACACCCCGCCATGAACCAGGAAGCCACCGAACTCTATCTCGGTCCCGACCTGACCGTCCTGCTGCCGGCGCGCGAGCCGCGAACCGGCGGACACCGCGCCGATGCCAAACCCGCATCACCCCAGGACGATCAGCGGCCCGGGCGCATCGGCCTGGCGCAGCTCGACTGGCAGACCGGACTGAACCCGATCGTGGCGGCGGCCAATCCGCTGCTGGGCCTGGCGAGCCGGCTGCGACAGGCACGCGCGCCGGACCCGACCGCGCTGCGCGCGACGCTGGTGCGCGCGATCGAGCGCTTCGAAGCCAGCGCGCGCACAACCGGCGTCGAACACGCGCCGCTGATCGCGGCCCGCTATGCGCTGTGTACCTGGCTCGACGAGGCCGCCGCCAGCACGCCGTGGGGCGAGCCGGTCTGGGCCCGCCGCAGCCTGCTGCTGCAGTTCCATGGCGAAGCCTGGGGCGGCGAGAAATTTTTCGTGCTGCTCGGCCGGCTGGCCGAACGCCCGGCCGAGCACCGGGCCCTGCTGGAGTTGTTCCACCTGATCCTCTCGCTCGGCTTCGAGGGCCGCTACCGCATCCTGCCCGACGGCCAGGCCCAGCTTGATGCGCTGCGCGAGCGCCTGGCACGGCTGCTCGCACGCGAATACGATCCGATCGCCGCCGAGCTGTCACCGGCATGGCGCAGCGATGCCCAGGCCACGCCGCCGCCACACGAGCCGCCAGCGCCGTGGCTGGTCGCCGCCTTCACCATCCTGCTGCTGGCCCTGGTCTACGGCGGGCTGTCGCTCGCGCTGCGGCACCAGGCCGAGCCGACCGTGGCGGCGATCCTGAGCCTGGGCGCGCGCGGAACGGCCCATTCGCCACCGCCAACCGTCGCGCCCCAGACACGCCTGGCGCAGTTCCTGGCCGACGAGATCGAGGCCGGCCATGTCAGCGTGACCGATCTGGCCGACCGCAGCATCGTGGTCGCGCACGGCGACACGCTGTTCGAGCCCGGCAGCGCGACGGTTTCGCCCCGGTTCGCGCAACTGCTCGGGCGCATCGCGCAGGCCGCCGCGCGCGTCGAGGGCCGGGTGCTGGTGCGCGGCCACACCGACAACCGGCCGCTGAATTCGGCGCGCTATCCCTCGAACTGGCACCTGTCGCAGGCGCGCGCGCAAGCGGTCGCCGCGCTGATGGCGCCGGCACTGCGCCAGCCCGGGCGGATCCGGACTGAGGGCCGCGCGGACAGCGAGCCCGCTGCCAGCAACGACACCAGCACGGGCCGCGCAGCGAACCGGCGCGTCGAGATCATCGTCTATCCCGGCGCGCGCCCATGAAACCGATTCTTCACGCCTTCCGTCATCCCCTGGTGCCGGCGCTGCTTGCGGCGCTCGCGCTCGCGCTGCTGGTCTGGTTCGCCGGCCCGCTGGTCGCGATCGCCGGTCACACACCGCTGGCCAGCTCGGCGGCGCGCTCGATCGGGATCGGCCTGCTGCTGACGGCGCTGCTGCTGCATCGGCTCGCGCCGCGCCTGCGGTCGGCCGGCTGGCTGCGTCGCACCCGGCTGGCCGACACCGAACCGGACGAGATCGATCGGCTGCGCCAGCGCCTGCGGCAAGCCATCGAGGTGCTGCGCCGCAGCGAGCTGGCCCGGCGCCAGCGCGGCTGGGCCTGGCTGGCGGGCCTGGGACGCCGGCGCTACCTGTCCGAGCTGCCCTGGTATCTGTGGCTCGGCGCGCCGGGCTCGGGCAAGACCAGCGCGCTGCGCCATTCGGGACTGCGCTTTCCGCTGATCACGGCGGCGGATGGCCAAAAGAACGATCCAGCCGGCACAACCCACGATGGCGACTGGTACTTCAGCGACGAGGCGGTGCTGATCGACAGCGCGGGGCGCTACACCAGCCAGGACCACAATCCGGTCGCCGACGCTCAAGGCTGGCACGGCCTGCTCGGACTGCTGCGCGAATGCCGCCCGCGCCAGCCGCTCAACGGCGTACTCGTGACGATCAGCATCGAGACGCTGCTGACCCCAGCCACCGATGCCGCCAGCCGCCAGGCCGATGCGCTGCGGGCCCGGCTGCAGGAGCTGCACGCCCGGCTCGACGCGCGGCTGCCGATCTACCTGCTGGTCACCCAGGTCGATCGGGTCGCGGGCTTCCGTGAATTCTTCTCGACACTCGATCCACAAGCACGCGAGCAGGTCTGGGGCTGCACCTGGCCCGCGACGGCGGCCACCGGCCTGCCAGCCGACCTGCAAGCGCAGCTCGCGGCACTGCGCCAGCGCCTGCAGAAGCGGATCACGATCCGGCTGCAGGAAGAATCCGTGCCCGAGCGACGCACCGCGATCGCGGGTTTCGATCAGCAGTTCGCGGCGCTGGAGCGCGCGCTGGCGCCGCTGCTGGAACGCATGCTGGCAACATCGGCCTACGCCGAGCCCTTCTTGGTCCGTGGCCTGTATTTCTGCAGCGCGAAACAGCAGGGCCAGACCATCGATCCACTGGTGCGCGATCTAGATAACGCCTTCGGCCTCGACCGGCACGATCCGCCCGAGCTGACCGGCAGCGCGCAGAGTTTCTTCCTGACGCGACTGCTGCGCGAGGTGGTGTTCGCCGAACAGCACGTGGGCGGCATCCGGCTCGAACGCGAACGGCGCCGACGCCTGGCCTACTTCGGCATGCTCGCTCTGCTGGGACTGGCCAGCGCCGCGCTGCTGCTGGCCTGGAGCTGGAGCTACACGCGCCACGGCCGCTATCTGGCCTGGGTGAACGCCGCCGTGCCGGCCGCGCAAGCGCTGGTCGAACGTGGCGCGGCGGCGCCGCTGGACGATCTGGCTCCCCGGCTCGCGGCGCTCGAAAGCGTGGCTGGGATCACGACCAGCCCGACACACCCGGCAGCGCCGATCGGCATCGGCCTGTTCCAGGGCGACTCACTGGACGCGGCGGCCCGGCAGGCCCACCAGACGCTGCTGCGCGAGCTGCTGCTGCCCTGGGTCAACGCCCGGATCGAGGAACAGTTGCGCGGCGCCAACCGCCACGAGCCAGAGTTCAGCTACGAGGCGCTCAAGGCCTATCTGATGCTGCACCAGCCCCGGCATTTCGACGCCGCCGCACTCGCGGTCTGGATCAGGCGCGATCTGTCGGACGGCCCGACACGCGAGCTGACCGCCGAACAACGCCTGCTGCTGGAACGGCAATTCGACCAACTGCTGGCGGCCGGCCCGCTCACGCCCGCCACCCCGCCCGATCCGGCCCTGCTGGAGCAGGCGCGCCAGCCACTGCGCCAGCACGGCCTGGCGCAGCGCATCCAAGCCCGGCTCCAGCGCCACCTCGATGACGGCCGGTTCCCCGCCTTCAACATCGAGCGTGTTGCCGGTCCGACCGCCGCTTCCGTGTTTTCGCGCCGCAGCGGCAAGCCGTTGGCCGATGGTCCGTCCGGCCTCTACACGCGCGCCGGCTACGAGCTGGGCTTCCAGCGCCAGGTCGAGGCGCTGGCGACCCAGCTCGGCGCGGAACAGGGCTGGGTGCTCGGCGGCGACGCGGTGGCCGCGAGCCGAGAGCTGATCGACGAGGTTCGTCGCCTCTATCTGGCCGACTATGCGCGGGCCTGGGAGCACCTGCTCGCCGACCTGAGCCTGGCGCCCGCCGACAACCTGGCACGCAGCGTCGAACTCGCGCGCCTGCTGTCCGGGCCGCAGTCACCTCTGCCCAGGCTGCTGGCCGCGATCGCGCATGAAACCCGTCTTGAGCAGGCGCTGGTCGATGAGCGCTTCCAGCCGCTTCACGCACTGGTCGCGGGCGGCCCCGAAGCGCCCATGACACGCCAACTACTGCCCCTGTTTGACGCCGTGCATCTGCAGCTCGCAGCCAGCGAGGCCGCGTTGCGCGAGCAGGCCAGTCCGCCCACCTCCGACGCTCTGACCCGGATCGCGGCCGAAGCGGCCCGATGGCCCGATCCGGCGCGCGGCCTGCTGCAGCGGCTCGTGGCCGCTGGCACCGGCCAGTCGCTGGCCGACACGCAGCGCCGGCTGTCGGCCGCCGTCGCGAGCCAAGTCGGCGAATTCTGCCGCCGTGCGCTCGAAGACCGCTATCCCTTCGTGCGGACCAGCACGCGCGACGTGACCCGGGAAGATTTCGAGCGCCTGTTCGCGCCCGGCGGACTGCTGGACGACTTCTTCCAGAAACAGCTCGCGCCGCACGTCGATACCAGCACCCGGCCGTGGCGCTACAAGGCACTGGCGCAGCGCACGGCAGACGGCGCGGGCCATCTGGCGCAGTTCCAGCGCGCCGCCGCGATCCGCGACGCTTTCTTCCACAGCAACGCCCCGAGGCTGGACTGGAAGCTGATCGAGCTGGATCCGGCCGTCTCGCAACTGCGGCTGGAAATAGACGGCCAGACCTTGCTGTTCGGCCCCGGCCAGCCGGGCAGCCAGTCGATCAACTGGCCGGCGCGGGCGGGCGGATCGGGCGCGCGACTGCAGTTCCTGCCCACCGGCCCGGACCTCGCAGCCGAAGGGCCGTGGGCCTTGCTGCGCCTGCTGCAGCAGGCCCACACCGAGGCACCAGCTGCGGCCGAGAAACTGCAGATCGGTTTCACGTCGAACGGCCTGCACGCCCGCTTCGAACTCAGCGCGGCCAGCGTCCAGAACCCACTGCGCCTGCGCGAGCTGTCCGAATTCCGTTGCCCGCAGGGCCTGTGAGGTGATCCAGATGAACGATGCATCACTCTACGTCTCGGACCCGGCCTCCGACGCCCTGGAGCAGCAGACGCTCCTGCTCGGCGCGGCGCCGCCGCCGGAGTTGCGGGACGAACTGCCGATCGGCACCCGGCTCGCGGAGTTCGAGATCCTGGCGCTGATCGGCCAGGGCGGCTTCGGCATCGTCTATCTGGCACAGGACCACGCGCTGCAGCGGCGCGTCGCGCTGAAGGAATACCTGCCGACGGCGCTGGCCCGGCGCGGGCCCGAGGCGTCGGTGCTCGCGCACTCGTCACGCCATGTGGAGAGTTTCGCGGCCGGACTGAACAGCTTCATCAACGAGGCCCGGCTGCTCGCGCGCTTCGATCACCCGGCCCTGATCCGGGTCCACCGTTTCTGGCAGGCCCGGGGCACGGCCTATATCGCGATGCCATTCCTGGAGGGCGAGTCACTGAAGGCCTGGCGCCTGCGCCAGACCACTGCCCCGGACGAAACCTGGCTGCGCGCCCTGCTGATGCCGCTGCTGGAGGCGCTTGAGCTGATCCACGGCGCCGGCTGCCTGCACCGCGACATCGCGCCCGACAACATCATGCTGGTGGCTGACGGCCTGCCGGTGCTGCTCGACTTCGGTGCCGCGCGCCGCACCGTGGGCGAAATGACGCAGACGCTGACCGCCGTCCTCAAGCCGGGCTACGCGCCGCTGGAGCAATATGCCGAGCTGCCGGCGCTGCGCCAGGGCCCCTGGACCGATCTCTACGCGCTCGGCGCGCTGCTGCATTTTCTGATCACCGGCCAGACACCACCGGCTGCCGTCGCGCGCGCGGTGCAGGATGGCTACCAGCCACTGGCGACACGGGGGCTCGAAGGGTATTCGCGCGCCTTGCTGCAAGGCACGGACCGCTGTCTTGCCATGCGGGCCGAGGACCGGCCGCCCTCGATCGCCGCGCTGCGCGCGCTGCTCGAAAGGTCAGACGCGACAAGCAGCCCGCCAGTGCCACCCGCCCCGCCGACCGAGGGCGCTGCGGTAGCACTGACCACACGACACGTCAGCTGGCCTCGCTGGGCCGGCCTGGCCACTGTCGCGGCGCTCGCAACCGGCGTCCTGCTGTCCCCATCACCCGCCACCGTGGTGCGGTTGGAGCCCGAACCGGCAGCGCCGGCGCATCACGCCTTATCCCTGGCGGCAACCCAGACCGCACCCGCCCCCGACGCAGCCGTGCCCAAGGCGAGCTTGCCGCCCCGGCCAGCGGACAGCCCTGCTCCAGCCACCGCATCACACCCCCCCAGGCCTGCCCGGGCAGAAACCGGTATGCCACCACGCCCCGTGGGCGGAAACGCCCATGCCACGAAACCCGCAGGCAAGGCCCGCTGCACCGAACTGCTGAACCACAGCGCGCTCGGCGCGACGCTGACGCGCGCGCAACGCCAGGAACTGATCTCGTCCTGCCACTGAAAGTCCCGCCATGACCACCACCCCGCAGACCCGCCACCACCTCGCCGCCTGGGGCGGCCTCGTCGCTGCGACGGCGCTCTGGGGCTGCGCCAGTCCCGCTCCGACGCCCACGCCGCCCCCCGCTGCCACAATCCAGCCACCCTCCGGACCGGTCTCGCTGGATCAGAGCCTGAACCTGGTCACGCACGAACTCGTGCAACGGGCGCGGCAATCTCCCGATTTCGCCAGCCTGGCGCAGCCGCTGATCGTGGTCGATCGCGTGATCGACGCCCGTTCGGGCCAGGAAACCCTGGGCAGCCGGCAGCTGGATCGCCAACTCGCGGGCCGCCTGGCCGAACTGCTGCCGACGCACCGGGTCGCGGCACCGGAGCCGGACCCGCAGCGTGACGCCCGCTGGCTGGTCAGCGCCAGCCTCGGCCCTGGAGCGGGCGTCACCACGTCCGGGCCATGGCTCGACGCGACCCTGATCGACCTCTATCGTGGCCTGGTGCTCGCTCATGCCCGCCAGGCGGTGATTCCGACCATGGCCGACGCGACACCGACGCTGCTGTTCCGCGCCAACCCGGGCCTGGCCACTGCCCGCGCGGCACAGGCACAGATCCGCAGCACCCGCATGGATGCCGGCGAGCCGGTGGAGCCTGCTTATCGCGCCGGCCTGGCCGTCAACGGCCTGATCGGACAGGCCGATGCCTATATCGAACGCGGCCGCTGCGCCGACACGCTGAGTCCGCTCCAGCTGCCAACCGGCCCAGGCGATAGCCTGCAGTCACGCCTGCTGCAAGCGATCTACCGCTGCCAGGCCCAGGAAGGCGAGTGGCAGACGGCCGAGGCCAGCTTCGGCCGCATCGTCGCGCTCGGCATCAAGCAGCAGAGGCTGTCGATCAAGTTCCTGTTCCAGCCTGCCAGCAGCGGCTATGTCGCCGAACCCCGCCTCAGCGCGCCGTATGCGATGTGGATCCGGCAGATCGCCAGCGCCACACAGCAGACCGGGGTCTGCCTCGGCATCGCCGGTCACAGCGGCAAGAGCCGGTCCGAACGGCGCGATCCAGGGCTGTCGCTGCAGCGCGCCGAAATCGTGCGGGCGCAGCTGCTGGCGGCCGAGCCGGAACTCGATACACGGCTGCAGGCGACCGGCACCGGCGCGCGCGAACCCCTGGTCGGCACGGGCACCGACGACCTGCGCGATGCGCTCGACCGCCGCGTCGAACTGAAGCTGCGCCCCTGCTGAGCGTCGGCGTCCGGCTCAGCCCGGACCGAAGCACGAGCAGGCCAGCGCACCATCGAACCGGGTCAGCTCCAGCCCGGTGCCGGGTGCATCACCTTCCAGCACGAAGCGGTGGACCGGCCCGAACAGCCCATCGAGCTGCGCGGCGTTCATCAGCGGCGCCAGCAGGCGCAGCACGCGCGGGTCGTACCAGCGGAACAGCAGCGGCTCGTCGTGCGCGCCACGCACCAGGTTCAGGCGCCGCAGATGCCGGCGCAGCGCGGCGAAATCCAGCGCCTCGGGCACCAGCAGATAGACGCCCCAGTGCCGGCCCCAGCCCGACAGCAGCTCGTCGAGGAACGGCCCGCTGCGCGGCAGCTCGACCAGATACGGCGCGACCTCGGCCAGGTCGGGCGCCAGCTCGCCCCGGTACAGGCACTCCGAACGCGGCGCCGCCGGCTGGCGCAGGCGCTGCGGCAGGCCGGGCACGCCAGCACCATCGAGCGCGACGCAAGGCCGCAGGCCGGGCTGGCTCCAGAGCCGGGCGCTGAGTTCGAGCTGCTGGCTGAATCGCATGCTGTGAAACCCGATCAAGAGACAACGCACTACCCGCGCGTCGCGGCCGGGCACTTGGCGACGAAAGGCAGGGCGGCGGCGCGGGCCTGCCTGAGCGCCTGCGCCTGCGGCGACGCCACGGGAGCCTCCGGTCCGGGCTCGGGTGCGGCCGGCGCGATGGCCACCTCAGACTCGGGCAATCCACGCGGCTGAGCCGGTGGCTGCGGATCGGCGCCCGCGCCGCTGGCCGGCGAGCCACCCTGCCGGACCCGGACCTGCGGGCCGTCGATGAAGACGCCAGCGGCCGAGATGTCGATGAAGCTGGCGCCGACCTTGAGCGAAATCCGCGCGCCGGCCTCCAGCACCAGCCGGGTACCGGCCGCGAGGTGGATTTCCTCGCCGGCCTCGGCGGCGATCCGCTGGCCGACGCGGATCTGGCAGTCCTGCCCGATCGACAGCGACTGGCTGCCGCCGAGCGCGACGTTCTGATCCCCCGCGACGCGCAGGTGGTGCTCGCCCTCGCAGCGCTCGAACATGTCCTTTTCCACGGTCCGGTGGCTCTCATGGCCGATCCATTCAACGCGGTCGCGCTGGATCTTCAGCGTGTGGTCGCGCTCGGCGCGCAGGTGCAGCTCCTCGGCGCCGCTGCGGTCATCGAAGCGCAGCTCGTTGAAATGCGAGCCGTCGGCTCCCGGGGTCGAGTGCGACCTGATGCCGCTGCGCGCCGCCTGGCCGGGCAGCGCGTAGGGCGGCGGCTGCGCCGCGTTGTAGACGCTGCCGGTAACCAGCGGCCGGTCCGGGTCGCCTTCGAGGAACTCGACCACCACCTCCTGGCCGACGCGCGGGAGCGCGATCATGCCCCAGTGCTGGCCAGCCCAGGGCTGGGCGACGCGGATCCAGCACGAGCTGTGCTCGTCGCCCCGACCATGGCGGTCCCAGTGGAAACGGACCTTGATGCGGCCCTGGCGATCGGTGTGGATCTCGTCGCCGCGCCGGCCGACGACGATCGCGGTCTGCGGCCCCTGGATCACGGGCTTGGGCGTGCGCCGCGCGGGCCGGAACTCCTGCGCGGCAGGAATCGCGCGCAGCCGCACGCCAAGCAGCGCGCCAGCCGCGACACCCGACTCGTGATCGCCGTCCAGGATCGAGTAGTCGGCCGCCAGCACCAGATAATCCTGGTTCTGGTCCGCGCGCGGGTGCGCGACGAGCCCGAACCGCGCGCCCGGCCCGAGGCCGGCCGCATCGCCCTCGCCGCGGAATTGTTCCTGCTGCTGCCGCCACGCCTCGGCGCGCATGCGCGCCAGGCGCTCGCCGTCACTGCGCTCGGTGTAGTCGCCAGGATAGTCGTAGATTTCGAGCCGATCCGCGTGCTCGTGCCGTGCCGGACGCGCCGGCGCGGCCCGCGCCTGCAGATCGGCATGGGGCTTCTCGAAATCGTAGTCCCGGCTCGCGAAGTGCGCCGGCTGGATCTCGCTGTCCTGGGTCCAGACACGCAGACCTTCGCGCTGGCCACCCGGCCCGGCCTCGGACGCGATGAAATCCACCGACTCGTAGCCACTGATCCCCCGGTGCGAATGCGGGCCGTCCGAAATCACCAGGGTATGGCGTCCGTCGGCGTGGCGGAAGAAAAAGTGCATGCCTTCCTGCTCCAGCAGACGTGCGACGAAGTTGAAATCGGTTTCGCGGTATTGCACGCAATAGGTGCGCTGCGGGTAGCGGTCGCGCAGCTCGAACCGGAAATCGGCATACGGATGGCTGGCGAAGACCGCGCGCACGATGTCCTCGGTGCTCTGCTCCTGGAAGATGCGGCAATCGCTGGTGCGACCCAGCAGCCAGGTCCAGGGCCGCACCACGATCAGGTAGCGGTGCAGGCGTCCCGCGCCGCCGAGCAGCACGACGGCGGCGGCCAGGCCGTTGAATTCGCGCTCGCCGCCTTGCGGCAGGCCCAGCACCACCGAGACGCTGCGGCCCAGCAGCTCGGCCGGGTCGATGTCGCCGCGCCGCGACACGGCCGTGACGCGGAATTCCCCGAGATGCGAAAGCTCCTCCGAACCTTCGAGGCTGGCGAAACGCAGCGCCGCCCCGAGTCCGGTCACGAGCCTGACCGATCGCGTCATTCCGGCCTCCGTGGCGAGGCTTGCGCACCTGCCCGATCGCTGGCCCCCAGCGCCGGCTGATAGCGAAAGCCCACCACCGGCTCATGGCCCGGACGCTGCCCGAGCCAGCTGTCATGGCCGAGCCGGGCACGCTGCCCCAGCCGCAGGCGCGGCACGCTGGCCGCTTCGAGCGACAGACAGGCATCCCAGTCATATTCGATGCCGGCGTACTGGCGCACCCACGCGGTCAGCAGCGCGAGCCCGCCCGCCGCAGGCAGCAGCAACTCGTAGGCATCCAGCTGCAGCGGACCGATGTGCAGGCGCAAGCCATGCTGTCGGTCCCAGACCCGCGCGCCCAGCAGCGCGCCACGCCCGAGCCCGGCACTGCCCCGGCCCAGCAGCGTGCGATCGCGCTCGCGCAGGGCCAGCCAGCGGCCGATGAACTGCTCGACCGCCACCGGCACGCCAAGCTGCGCCGTCAGCAGCTGCGCCAGTCCCTCGGCATGGCGCACCTGGTCCGCGAACAGGCCGGCATGCTCCAAGCCGATCGAACCGGACTGGATTCCGGCCACGCCCGGCTTGACACCCTGCAGGCCGCACAGCGCGGCGACCCGGACCCCGAAATGATCCTGCGCCGGCCGGTCCAGGCTCGCGCAAGGCTGGGCCTGGACCCAGGCCCGATGGAACAGGCACAGAAAGCGATGCTGGATCACGTCGGCAAAGCGCGAAAAACCGGCATCGCCGGCATGGAGCAGGCGCTCGCGTGCGTGCTCGGTCAGGTGCAGCGGCAGCGGCCCGTTGGGCCCGAACAGGCCCAGGAAACGGACCTGCAGCCGGGGCGCGGCGCCATCACGCCCCGGCTGCAGCGCCGCCAGACTGGCCGGCGCGAAGCCCAGCGCCGGCTCCTGGCCCAGGCGCAGCGGCTCGTCGGCAGGCCGACGGGCATCGCCAAAGCGTGGCAGCCCGGGATGCAGGCATTCGAAGCGGCGCAGCAGCTGGTGGTAATCCCAGCGCCAGGGCTGGGCCTGGATCTCGGCCTGCAACGACTCCCCGCGCTCGCGGGTCGGCGGCAGGCGCGCGGTCGTCACAGAATCGGCCGGCTTCCGCATCGCGGCCTCCAGCGCATCAGCTCGCCACGCCCGAGCGTGCGCAGCACCATTTCGGTGAAGCCGTTGAGCGTGACATGGCGCGCGAACCAGCGCTCCAGCACGCCGCCGAACAGGAAGGCGCTGCCGCCCTCGAACGCCAGCTCGTCGAGTTCCAGCGTGATGCCGACGCCGCGCCCGTAACACAGTGGCCCGGGCAGCGGCAGGCGTGCGACCACCGGCTCGCAGCGCACCGCGCGCACGCCCTCGATCTGGCGCCGCAGGCCAGCCTCGGCCGCACCGGCATGCAGGCCGAGCAGCTCGCGCACGGCCGCCGCGCCCTGCTCGCCATCGAGTTCGAGCAGCGACAGATGGTTCCGCGCCAGCTGGCCGATGAAACGCCAGGCCAGCTCGTCGGGCGCCAGTGGCGCGGCCGGCGCGCTCGGCCCCTTGACGCAGCGCACCGCCTCGACCGGCGCCGCGACTTCGAGCCGGAAATCGGTTTCGCCGTCACCGAGCCGCATCAGCAGCGGCAGATCGCGGTTGGTGCAACGCGCACGCAGCGACAGCCGCTGCAGCCGATCCGGGTAAGGCGGATCGGCCGGATCGACCAGGGACAGGAACACCTCGCTGCCGCCGTAACCGCTGAGCCGGTGCCGGCCCGATTGGCCTGCAGGCCGCAAGCGCGGCTCACGCCGCAGCGTGAAATAGGCTGGTGACGCAGCCGCCGGGCCGCGCCAGCTGGTGTGCAGCGGCACGAAGCGCCGCTCGGCCGCCTCGCCCGCGCCATGGCCAATGACCTCGATCAGATCATGGATCTCGAAATCGGCCGCTCGGGTCCGATCCGGCACGACATGGAACTCCCGCGCGCCGCGCTCCAGCGCGATGCCATCGATGCGGCGCTCGAACAGGTTGACCGCCGCGACGCAGTGCAGCAGGAAATCCGCGCGGCCAACCCGGCCTTCGAGCGTCGGCTCGCTGTGGCCGAAACCCAGCACCAGCTCGATCTCGCCGCCGCTGCAGGCTGCGACAGCGGGAGCAAGACCATCGATCTCGAAAAACAGGAAACGCGCCGGAAAGGCGAAATACTCCTGCAGCAGCCGGTCGCCGGCGAAGCCGCGCGCGCTCGCCGGCAGCAAGGCGTCCTCGTCATCGAAGCCGCACAGGCGCACGCAACCGGCCGCCAGCCGCTGCCAGCCACCCGCACCACCGCACAGGCCCCCAAGGCAGGCGCTGCCGATCAGCTCATGCAGCTTGTGCGCGATTTCGCTCGATCCGCCCAGGAAGATGCGCAGCCGGTCGAGCGCCAGCGCCGAGACCGCCAGACCCGAATCCGTGCGCAGCTTCAGCCGCACGCCACCCTGGCAGCCCGGTGGCAGCGGCAGCTCCGTCGCCTGGGAAAAATAGCGTGCCTCGACCAGCTCCAGCGGCCACAGTTCCAGCGCGCTCGCGGTACGGAACTCGCAGGCCGTCGTGTCGGGGCCCGCCTGATGCCGGATCGCGCTGCCGCGCGGCAGCCGCCAGCCCCGCGCGAGGTTGACATCGCCCGGCGCGGGCTGGCAACGCGCGACCAGCATCGCGGGCGTCGGCGTGAGACAGTTCGGATACAGCAGCCCGAGCAGCTGCTGGGTGAAGCGCGGGAACTCGGCCTCGATCTTGAGCTGCACGCGCGCGGCCAGGAAGGCCGCGCCTTCGAGCAGGCGCTCGACGTCGGGGTCGAGTGCCGCCTCGCCATCCTGCAGGCCGAGCCGCGCGGCGATGCGCGGAAACTCGCGCGCGAACTCCGAGCCGGTCTCGCGCAGATGGGCCAGCTCGCGCTGGTAGTGTTCGAGCAACCGGCTATCCACGCCGCGCCACTCCCCGGCGCGCGGCCTCGGTCAGTTGGACCCGGCCGGTTTCGAGGTCGAACTCGGTACGCAGCAGCAACTCCAGCGGCAGCGGCTGGGCAGAAATCTGCATACTGATCTCCAGGCTCAGCACGTTATGCCGGCCGTTGCCGCCGTCAATGGCCCGCACCGCCAGGGTCGCGGCGATGACGCGCGGCTCGTGGCGCCGGATCGCGGCATCGATCGCCTGCTCGAACGCCCGCACATCGAGCGCGGCTGAACCGACTCCGGCCAGGGCCGGCAGCCCGAAATTGAGCACCGAGCGCTCGACCTGCGGCCAGGCCCGCAGGGAACGCGTGGCATCGAGCCGGGTCGCGTTGAGCAGATGGGCCAGATCGCGCAGCACCGACTCGCGCAGGTCCGTGAAAACCGGACCGCGTGCCCGGGCCGGATCGGGCGACTGGCGCGCGTCGTCGCTCAGTCGATCGAGCAACGACGACCGCAGGCATTCGGGCAACAGGCCCCGCACCACGCCTCACCCAGCCAAGATTGGAATACTGATAGCCATATCCGCCTCCCTTCGATCTTTTATTTCAGGATCAGTATAGGCGGCATCCCTCATCAATGGAATATTGATATCTTTTGGCTTCAAGATTTCAATCTGGCTGGGGTGCAGCCGCTCTGTCCGGCGCACAAGGCTCGCCCGGCCGGGGCAGGCGCACGCTGAACACGCGCTCATCGACCCAGCGCAGCCGCAATTCAATCCGATCACCGGGCAAGGTTCTGGGCAGGCTCAGGCACAAGCCATCATCGCAAGGCACGAGCCGGGCCGCTGAAAAACCTTGACCCGTTCCAGAGCCGGCCTCCGGCACGCGCACGCCATCGATCAGATCGAGACGCCGGCCTCGCACCCACCAGGCATCACCACGCGGCGAGCAGGACATGGCTTCCAGATCGGGCAGCAGGAGCACCGAGCGCTGCAGCGGCAGCCAGTCGCCGGCCTGCTCCGAAGGCTGATGCCTCACGCGGTATTCGAGCGGGTTGACCACGCTCGGCAGCTCGGCATTCAGGAAGCGGACCGGATCGCGCGTGCGCAGCTCGTTGTGGCCGAAGTCGGCAATCAGCGGCGCGCTGATCGGCTGGCTGTCGCTGCGCGGGTCGTCCTGGAAGCGCAGCTGCAGGGTGTAATTGCCCTTGGCCAGGGTGTAGGGACCTTCAGCCTGCAGCAGCAGATTGAGTCCCGAATCCTCGGTCACGAAGACATCGCCGGGCGCGAGATTCCATTGCAGGGCCTTGGACGACGGACTCACGAGCAGCGCGTTGGGCGCATCCGGTGCCACGCGCAGACGCGGCTTGGCAGCGATCCTGGTCAAGGGCACCTGGATCGGCGCCGGCTCGTCATCACGATGGAACACCCGCACCCGCTCCGGCAGGCGCGCGTTGTTGCGGATGTCGCCCTGGCAGGCCAGCTTCAGCGGGGTCGCACCCGCTGGCGGCACCGTGGTGGCGCTGCAGGCAGCCCCCCCGACTTCGATGCGGGCAATGCGTTCGAGCCGCTGGCCCACGATCGTGAGGCCGTCAACCCACTCCGCATGCTCGATCCGCTCGATCCTGGCCCGGGGCTGCAGCACCTGGACCGGCACGACCAGCAGCGGGGTGCCAGCCTGCCGGATCGTCAGCTCGCGCGGACCCGGTGCCACCTGGGTCAGGTCAGCCTCCAGGCGGGCGGGCGTCTCGGGCGTCGAGCGGGCCTTCACGCCACCGGGCAGGGACAGCGCCATTTCGGTCACGCAGGCCGCAGCGGCCGGCGAACGCAGCCTGAGCCGCGCATGCTCGCCGGCAATCAACCCGGCCAGCCCGTCGATCTCGGCGGTCAGCGCCAGCGCATCCGGCCAGGGCAGCGCCATGCGGACCGGATCGAGCACCACGCGCTCGAAGCCAAAGCGCCCCGCGAGCGCGATCTCGACCTGACTGGAGCCCGGACTCCTGGCGCCGGCAATGTCGGGTGGATCGAAGCCAAAGCGGCCCAGCTCCTGGTCCAGCGTGACCTCACTCGCTTCGCCCAGGGGCTGCCGCGTCTCGGGATCGGACACCGTGAGGCGCCAGTCATGCCAGTAGCTCGCCAGCGGCAGGCGACCCTTGAGCTGGACGTCAAGCCAGCCACTGCCGTAGCAGCCGAGGCGCTGCTCGTCGGGCCGCAGGCCGGGCATGGTGCCGGTGAACCAGGCCGGCACGTAGATATAAGCGGTCTTGACGTTGCCGCTCCTGAAACGCGCCAGCGAGAACAGCTCGATGCGCGGCGTCTGCGGCTGACGCCGACCGAAGGTCGGCGCGAAGTCGTAGGAGTCACGGTACTTGCTGCCGAGGTATTCGCTCGCCTGCGAGATCAGGCGCAGGTTGGCGATCAGGAAGCTGTTCAGATCGACCGCGCTCTTGTTGCCGACCATCGCGGTCAGGTCGCTGGCCGACGGCAGCGAGAAGTCCTTGTTGGTCACGATGCTGTTGGCCACGCATTCGGTGTTGACGGCCTGGTTCTTGAAGCACTCCGGATCGACATTGGCGACACCGAAGCGCGCCGCGAGCTGGCGGGTGGCAGCCACCGCCTCCTCGGGCTTGCGGCCCGAGACGCTGCGCGCCAGCGCGCGGCCTATGGTCTGGATCGCCTGGTTGATCTGATCGACCTTCTGCAGGTCGTAGAAGCGCTGCGGGTCGGCGCGCAACACGCCGTCGAGCAGATCGGCCGAACCGGACAGGCTGGTGTAGAGGCCGAACAGGTTGCGCAGCTGCGGTGCCAGCAGGATCACGGGCACCTGGTTGTCGGCGGCGATCTCCAGCGCCGCGTAGTCCTTGAGCTTGCGCACGTCGAAATGGCGCGACTCGACCTGATTGCCGGTCGGCGAGACCCGCGCCAGCAGCAGCACCCAGTCACCCTTGGCCAGGGTGTCGAGGTCGGGACGCACCAGCACCTTGTCGCCGCTGCGCAGGCGGTTGACGAGCGCCAGCGGCAGCCGCTCGTTGCCGCGCTGGACCTGCACGTCGAGACTGGGCCCGTGGTGGATGGCATCCTGCTGCGCCCACGCCAAGCCGGCGCAGAACAGCCACAGGAAGGTGACGAGCAACTGGATGGGCTTCAAGCGCAAACCTCGGGACAGGGCAAAGACGATGACGGGGCGCAGCCGCTCCCCGGGCCGGAATTCTAGGCCGGTCCCGTTACCATTGCGGGTTTCCCCTCGACTCCACCGGGCGGCCGCGCCCCCGATCGATGCGCCAAGACACCCCCTCCCCCACCGCCAGCGACCTGATCGCCCAGGGCCACACGCCGATGATGGCCCAATACCTGCGCCTGAAGGCCGATCACCCCGGCACCCTGCTGTTCTACCGCATGGGCGACTTCTATGAGCTGTTCTGGGACGATGCCGAGAAGGCCGCGCGCCTGCTCGACATCACGCTGACCCGGCGTGGCCAGTCGGCCGGCACGCCGGTCGTGATGGCGGGCGTGCCGTTCCACTCGCTCGAAACCTACCTCGCGCGGCTGATCAAGCTCGGCGAGTCGGTCGCGATCTGCGAGCAGATCGGCGACCCGGCCACCTCCAAGGGGCCGGTCGAGCGCAAGGTGGTGCGCGTGGTCACGCCCGGCACGCTGACCGACGCCGAGCTGCTCGGCGACAAGAACGAATCGATCCTGCTGTCGGTCCACGCCGGCGCGCGCGCGACCTGCGGCCTGGCCTGGCTCAGCGTGACCCAGGGCGTGCTGCACCTGGCGCAATGCCCGCTCGACGAGCTGCGCGCCTGGATCGTGCGCATCGCCCCGAGCGAGCTGCTGCACAGCGCCGACGCGACGCCCGCGTTCGAGCAGCAGCTGCAGGAGCTGCAGCGCCAGTGGCCGGCGCTGGCCCAGGGCGGCGCCGGCGCGCGGCTGAGCCTGGCGCTGCGCCCGGCCTGGGCCTTCGACGCGGCGCTCGGCGAGCGCAAGCTGCGCGAGCAGCTGCAGGCCGCGAGCCTGGCGGCCTGGAACGCCCAGGAACTGCCACAGGCGCACGCCGCCGCCTCGGCGCTGCTCGACTACGCCGAGCACACGCAGGGCCAGGCGCTGGCCCATGTGCGCCAGCTCGAAGTCGCACGGCCCCAGGAGCTGATCGACCTGCCCGCGACCACGCGGCGCAACCTCGAACTGACGCAGACGCTGCGCGGGGAAGCCTCGCCGACGCTGTTCTCGCTGCTCGACAGCTGCCAGACCGGCATGGGCAGCCGGACGCTCAAGCGCTGGCTGCTGGAGCCGGCGCGCGACCGGACGCCAGCACGGCGCCGGCTGCAGGCAATCGGCACGCTGCGCGCCGGCGTGCACGAGCCGCTGCGCCAGGCACTCAAGGGTGCCTCGGACGCCGAGCGCATCACAGCCCGGATCGCACTGCGTCAGGTGCGCCCGCGCGAACTGGTCGGCCTGCTGATCACGCTGGAGAAGGCCGACGGCGTGGCCCAGGGCCTGTGGCAGGTGCTACGGGAGCAGGCAAGGCACCAGGATGGTGCATCGCACGAACCGCTGCTGGCCGAACTCGCGCGCGCGCTGCTGCCGCCCGAGGGCTGCGCCGCGCTGCTGCGGCGCGCGCTGCTGCCCGAGCCGGCGGCGCTGGTGCGCGACGGCGGCGTGATCAACCACGGCTACGACCCGGACCTCGACGAGCTGCGTGCGATCCAGAACAACTGCGACAGCTTCCTGCTCGACCTGGAGGCGCGCGAGCGCGCGCGCACCGGCATCGCGAACCTGCGCGTGCAGTTCAACAAAGTGCACGGCTTCTACATCGAGGTCACGACCAGCGGCCTGGACCGCGTGCCCGACGACTACCGCCGGCGCCAGACGCTCAAGAACGCCGAGCGCTTCATCACGCCGGAACTCAAGGCCTTCGAGGACAAGGCGCTGTCGGCGCAGGAGCGAGCCTTGGCGCGCGAGAAATGGCTCTACGAGGGCCTGCTGGATCAGCTGCAGCCGCACGTGCCGGCGCTGGGCAGCCTGGCGCGCGCGCTCGCCGGCCTGGACGCGCTGTGTGCGCTGGCCGAACGTTCGCTCACGCTCGGCTGGTGCGAGCCGGAATTCGTGCCCCAGCCCTGCATCGAGATCCGCGCCGGCCGCCATCCGGTGGTCGAGGCCCGCCTGGCCGAGACCGGCGCCGGCAGCTTCATCCCGAACGACACCGTGCTCGGCCCCAAAGCGCGCATGCAGCTGATCACCGGCCCGAACATGGGCGGCAAATCGACCTACATGCGCCAGGTCGCCGTGATCGCGCTGCTCGCGAGCCTGGGCAGCTACGTGCCGGCGCAGAGCTGCCGGCTCGGGCCGCTCGACGCCATCCACACCCGCATCGGCGCGGCCGACGACCTCGCCAACGCGCAATCGACCTTCATGCTGGAGATGACCGAGGCGGCACAGATATTGCATACCGCCTCGCCGCACAGCCTCGTCCTGATGGACGAGATCGGGCGCGGTACCTCGACCTTCGACGGTCTCGCGCTCGCGGGCGCCATCGCCAGCCACCTGCACGACAAAGTCAAGGCCTTCACCCTGTTCGCGACCCACTATTTCGAACTGACCGAATTCCCGACCCGGCACCGCGCCGCGCTCAACGTCCACGTCAGCGCGGTCGAGAGCCAGGGGCGCGACATCGTGTTCCTGCACCAGATCGAACCCGGGCCGGCCAGCCGCAGCTACGGCGTGCAGGTCGCGCGCCTGGCCGGCGTGCCAGCGCCGGTCGTGCAGCACGCGCGTCACGCGCTGGAGGCGCTCGAAGCCCACGGCGCCAGCGCCACGGCCCAGGTCGATCTGTTCGCGCCGCCGCCGGCCGCCGCCGCGCCCGAGCCGGGCCGGGTCGAACTGGCGCTGGCCGCGCTCGACCCCGACGCCATGAGCCCGCGCGAGGCACTGGATCAACTCTACCTGCTCAAGAAACTCCTCCCTCAAACACAACCATGACTTACTGCGTCGCCATCAAACTCAAGGCCGGACTGGTCTTCCTGTCCGACTCCCGCACCAACGCTGGTCTGGACCAGATCAGCATCTTCCGCAAGATGATCGTGTACGAGAAGCCGGGCGACCGCTTCATGTGCCTGCTGTCGGCCGGCAACCTCAGCATCTCGCAGTCGATCCGCGAGATCCTGCAGAGCGAGCACCTCAAGGACCCCGGCAGCGACGAGCCGCTGACGATCTGGAACGCCCGGAGCATGTTCGATGCCGCGCGCGTGCTCGGTTCGGCGGTGCGTCATGTGCATACGCGCGACGGCGAATCGCTGCGCCGCTCGGGCGTGGACTTCAACGTCAGCATGATCTTCGGCGGCCAGGTCGCTGGCGAGGGCATGCGGCTGTTCCAGGTCTATTCGGCCGGCAACTTCATCGAGGCCACGCCCGAGACCCCGTTCTTCCAGATCGGCGAATCCAAGTACGGCAAGCCGGTGCTCGACCGCGTGATCACGCCCGAGACCCCGCTCGACGAGGCGGCCAAGTGCGCGCTGGTCTCGATGGACTCCACGCTCAAGTCCAATCTCTCGGTCGGCTTGCCGCTGGACCTCGCGGTCTACGAGGCCGACAGCCTTCATAGCGAGCGCATCGCCTGCATCGACGAGAACAACCCCTATTTCCGCATGCTGCGCACCAGCTGGGGCCAGAAGCTGCGCGAGGTCTTCGACGACATCGAGGATCCGCACTGGGATGGCAGCGCGACCGAGGTGCCGCTGCTCGGCGTCAAGAGCCGCAGCCAGCCGCTGCGCAAGATCGCCAGTCCAAGCGAAAAGCTGATCTGAACCATTCGCGACTGCTTCAGATCCCGCCTGGGCGCCCGCTCAGGCGGCCCAGCTGACCCAGCCCATGCGCGCCGTCAGCAAAATCAGCAGGCCAAAGGCGATACGGTACCAGGCAAAGCCCGAGAAGCTGTGCGTCGCGACAAAGCGCAGCAGCCAACGGATGCAGAGCCAGGCACTCGCGAAGGCAAACACCAGGCCGACCGCGAACATCGGCAGATCGGCCAGGCTCAGCAGCGCGCGCTCCTTGTACAGGCTGTAGGCGCCAGCGCCGATCAGCGTCGGAATCGCGAGGTAGAACGAGAACTCGGTCGCGACCTGGCGCGACAGTCCCAGGAACATGCCACCGATGATGGTCGCGCCGCTGCGGCTGGTGCCCGGCACCAGCGCCAGGCACTGCACCAGGCCGACCTTGAGCGCATCGAAGCCGCTGAGCTGATCGACCGACAGGATGCGCGGTGCGGTCTCGACGCGCGCCTGACGCCACTCGGCCCACAGGATCACGAAGCCGCCCAGGATGAAGGTGCTCGCGACCACCTCGGGCGTGAACAGATACGCCTTGATCGCCTTGCCCAGCAGCAAGCCCAGCACCACGGCAGGCACGAAAGCCGTCAGCACATTGGCCGCGAAGCGCTGCGCACGCGGCTCGCTCGGCAGCTGGGCCACCGTGTCGCGCAGGCGCTGCCAGTAGACCAGAATCACCGCCAGGATGGCGCCGGTCTGGATCGCGATCTCGAACACCTTGCCCTTGTCGTCGTGCAGGTCAAGGAGCGAGCCGGCCAGGATCAGGTGGCCGGTGGAGGAAATGGGCAGAAACTCGGTCAGCCCCTCGACGATGCCCATCAGGGCGGATTTCAGCAACAGCAAAGTGTCCATCAGACTGGCAGTGGGTCGAAACCTACCAGTGTAAGGCGCCTGGATGTCAGCGCCGCTGCACGCTCAGCGCCAGCCATGTCCCCGGCCCTCGGAACCCTAGTTGCCCTGGGGTGCGAAGCGCGGGGCATCACGCCAACCGTCATCATCGCGCCAGTGATGATGGTGGTGATGCCGATGTCCGGGCGGCGCCCAGCCGAGCTGATAGACCGGCGGCGGTGGCGGCAGCAGGCGTGGCTGCTGATAGACCACGACCGGAGCCGGCACCGCATAGACCGGCGGCGGCGGTGCCCAGTTGGCGACCCCGACCATCATGCCGGGCGACTGCACGCCGACCGACCAGTACACGTCGGCCGCCTGCGCCGCCCCGCAAGCCCAAGTCAGGCCGACCGCCAGGGCCGCCATCGCCAGCCCCGTGCGCCAGGCAGCGCGCCCGGCCGAACTCTTGAAACCCAGCTGCTCCATGATCCACTCCTCTGGCGCGCCACTCGCGCGCCCTGAGCCGATTACAGCCCGGAAAGCCGCTCAGGCGCGGCTGCCAACTGTGACAGCTGTATCCAGCTGTAAGCGCCCGCGCCCGCGCGCGCTGCCCAGGCGCCCGAGCGGCTGCTCGATGCCATGGAAGAAGGCGGCGCCGGCCAGGTTGCAGACCATCCACGCCAGCAGCACGCCGGCGCTTTGCAGCCAGGCATTGGCCGGCACGAAGCGCGTGAAGAACGCGGTCACGAGCAGCGAAACCGGGAAATTCAGCAGAAAAACCGAATACGAGATCTGGCCGAAATAGGCCCAGACCCGGCCTTGCGGCCAGCGCGACAGCCACTGTCCGCTGTGCGCGACCCCGAGCAACAGTGCGGTCATCAGCGCGCACGCGATGCGGGCGCGGAACTCCAGGGCCAGCGCCCCGGTCACCAGCAGCGCGAACAGCAGCAGCCAGGCCAACCCCTTGAGCCCACGGCGCGGCTGCGAGGCCCAGTAGCTCAAGGCCCCCAGGCCGTAGGCGCCGAGGAAATAGAGCGCCCACGAGTCCCACTCGGCGTCGAGGTTGAAATGGTAAAGCGACAGCGTCACGCCCGCCAGCAGCAGCGCAACGCTCAGGCCCACGCGCCCGCCGAGCGCGCGCGCCACCCACAGCGTGGCCGCCAGCAGCACGAACAGCTGGAAGTCGATCGCGACATACCAGACCCCGGCCGACAGCGAATCGATGCCCAGCACCCCATGCAGCAGCAGCGCGTGCGCGACAAACTGCCCGAACTCGGCGCGCTCCGGTATGGAATCGTGCGCCATCCAGTGCCGCGCCACCTCGCTGCACGCGATGCCGATCAGCAAGGCCACCAGATAAGGCGCGACCGTGCGCAGGTAGCGCTTTTGCAGCAGCGCCAGCGGCTCGCGTGTCAGCAGCACCCCCTGGGGGGCCAGGCTGCGCGCGGCCAGGAAGCCACCGACCACCAGGAACACCTGGACTGCCATCCGCGCATCCCGGCTCAGCCAGTCCATCAGGCCCGGCATCAATTGGTGCGCCCAGTCCGACATCGGACCGTAGAACGCAAGATGGTGCAAGACGATGAACTGCGAACCCAGCGCCTTGAGCGCATCGATCAGGGCCATGCGCCCCGGGCCCCGTTCTTCTTTCGTCACGCCTGCAGCAGACATAAGACAAGACTCCGACCTCGCTCCCCGTCAATCGGAGCGCGAGCTTTGTATTGGATAAGTAAAAAACCCATAATGGTAAACCCGGTCCCTCTAAAATCCAAGCCCATGAGTTCCGCCCCCAAGACACCCGAGACCGGCGAGACCGGTGCCCACAAGCCCAGCAACTTCCTGCGCCAGATCATCGAGCATGATCTGGCCGCCGGCACCTACGCCAGCCGGCGCTGGGCCGGCAGCCCCGGAGACGCCGCGCACCACGCCGCCGCGCCGTTCGATCCGGCCAAAATCCGCACCCGCTTCCCGCCCGAACCCAACGGCTACCTGCACGTCGGCCACGCCAAGTCGATCTGCCTGAACTTCGGCCTCGCGCGCGACTATGGCGGCATCTGCCATCTGCGCTTCGACGACACCAACCCCGAGAAGGAAGACACCGAATACGTCGAGAGCATCATCGACGCGGTGCGCTGGCTCGGCTTCGAGTGGAACGGCGCCCCCGACGCCCCGGCCTACCAGGCCAGCGACTACTTCGACTTCATGTACCGCGCCGCCGAGGCGCTGGTCGAGCGCGGCCATGCCTACGTCGATGAGCAGACCCCCGAACAGATGCGCGCCAACCGCGGCGACTTCGGCAAGCCCGGCATCGACAGCCCGTTCCGCGACCGCACCCCGGCCGAGAACCTGGCGCGTTTTCGCGAGATGCGCGACGGTTTCCTGCCCGATGGCGCCGCCGTGCTGCGCGCCAGGATCGACATGGCCTCGCCCAACATCAACCTGCGCGACCCGGCGATCTACCGCATCAAGCATGCCAGCCACCACGCGACCGGCGACGCCTGGTGCATCTACCCGATGTACACCTTCGCGCACCCGATCGAGGACGCGCTGGAGAACATCACGCACAGCATCTGCACGCTCGAATTCGAGGACCAGCGCCCGTTCTACGACTGGCTGATGCAGCGCCTGATCGAGGCCGGCCTGCTGAGCGCGCCGGCGCCGCACCAGTACGAGTTCGCGCGCCTGAACCTGACCTATGTCGTCACCAGCAAGCGCAAGCTCGCACAGCTGGTCAACGAGGGCCGGGTCGCCGGCTGGGACGACCCGCGCATGCCGACCATCGTCGGCCTGCGCCGCCGCGGCTACACGCCGGCGGCGCTGCAACTGTTCGCCGAGCGGATCGGCGTGACCAAGAGCGACAGCTGGATCGACTACGGCACGCTCGAAGGCTGTCTGCGCGAGGATCTGGAGGCCAAGGCCCACCGTGGCATGGTCGTGCTCGATCCGGTCAAGCTGGTGCTGGGCAACTGGAACGAGGTCATGGGCGCCGGCCACCTCGAACCCTGCAGCCTGCCCGCTCTGCCGCACGTGCCCGAAGGGCAACCCGAGCCGGCACCGCGCCGCTTCACCATCGGCCGCGAAGTCTGGATCGAGCGCGAGGACTTCGAGGAAGTGCCACCCAAGGGCTACAAGCGCCTGTTCCCGGGCAACAAGGTGCGCCTGAAGGGCGGCTACGTGATCGAGTGCACCGGCTGCGCCAAGGATGACAGCGGCCGCGTGACCGAGGTCCATGCCAACGTGGTGCCCGACACCAAGAGCGGCACGCCGGGCGCCGATCTCGTCAAGGTCAAGGCCGCGATCACCTGGGTCGGCGTCGCCGATGGCGTCGCGGCCGAGATCCGCCTCTACGACCGGCTGTTCGCCGACGCGCAGCCCGACGCGGGCGGCAAGGATTTCCTGGCCGGCCTGAACCCGGACAGCCTCAAGGTCGTGACCGGCTACGTCGAGCCTTCGCTGGCGCAATGCGAACCGGACGCCAAGTTCCAGTTCGAGCGCCACGGCTACTTCGTCGCCGACCGCCGCGACCACCAGCCGGGCCGGCCGGTGTTCAACCGCGCCGTCGGCCTCAAGGACAGCTGGGGCAAGTAAAGCGCCTGACCCATCGGCCTGCGGGCCGATGGCGCACGAGCAGTCAGGCGTCGTGCAGGAAATCGCGTACCGCCTCGCCCGCCAGCCGGCCGCTGGCCAGACAGGCCGTCAGCAGATAGCCGCCGGTCGGCGCCTCCCAGTCCAGCATCTCGCCAGCGCAGAACAGGCCCGGCGCCTGGCGCAGCATCAGCCCCGGCGTCAGGGCCTCCAGGGCGACGCCGCCCGCGCTGCTGATCGCCTCGTCGAGCGGGCGCGTGGCCGTGACCGTGATCGCCAGCGCCTTGATGCGCGCGGCCAGCCGCAGCGGATCGTCGAGCGTCTGGCGCTCCAGCAGTTCGTGCAGCAGGGCAATCGCCGCCCCGGACAGGCCCAGGCGGGCCTTGAGCACATTGGCCAGGGTCTTGCCCCTGCGCGGCTTCTCCAGCTCGGCCCGGACCCGCTCCAGGCCCAGGTCCGGCCGCAGGTCGAGTTCGAACGTCGCGCTGCCCTGCCGCTCGATCTCGTCGCGCAGCAACGCCGACGCGGCATAGACCAGACTGCCCTCGACGCCGGTGGCGGTCAGCACGAACTCACCCTTGCGCGCGAACTGCCGCCCGCGCTGATCGCAGAACGACAGCCCGACGTTCTTGAGCGGCTGGCCCGCGTGGCGCGCGACCAGGAAATCGCTCCAGCCCTGGCGCCCCCGCACCGCGACCTCGAAGCCGCAGTTCGCCGGCTGCAGCGACCTGACCTCGGCGCCCAGCGCCCGCAACCAGCCTTGCCAGGCGCCATCCGAGCCGAGCCGGGCCCAGCTGCCGCCACCGAGCGCGAACACGACCGCCTGGGCCGACACCGCTTCGGTTCCGCCCTCGGGGGTTGTGAACTCCAGCTCCCAGCCATCGGCCAGCGCACGGCAATGCCCGCTCCAGCGCCGGCGCATGTGAAATCCGACCGGATGACCGCCCGGTGCCGGATGGCGCAAGCGATGCAGCCAGGCCCGCAACAGCGGCGCGGCCTTCATGTCGGTCGGAAACACCCGCTGCGAACTGCCGACGAAGGTGTCGATTCCGAGTCCCTGCGCCCATTCCCGCACCTGCGATGCGCCGAACTGCTCCAGCCAGGCCCCACATTCCGCCGCCCGCTCTCCAAACCGCGCGCGAAACGGTTCGAATGACTCGGCGTGGGTCAGATTGAGGCCACCGATCCCGGCCAGCAGGAACTTGCGCCCGACCGTCGGCATCGCATCATAGAGCTGCACCTCAATGCCGCCACTGGACAAGACTTCCGCAGCCATCAGACCCGCAGGACCGCCGCCGACCACCAGCACGCGACAGGAATCGTGCCGCTGCGATTCGGCACCAGGCCGACTGGATGAGGTATCAGGACTGGAGTTCATGCCGGGCTCAATCTTGAGGCAGAAACAAAAACGCCCCGACATGTCGGGGCGTTTTTAAAGAATGGAGCGGGATAAGAGACTCGAACTCTCGACCTATACCTTGGCAAGGTATCGCTCTACCAACTGAGCTAATCCCGCATTTTTCACAAACCAGACTTGTGGTCTGTTTGTGGAAATTTCTAACGATAAAACTATCAAAAGCCCAAGCCCCGTCACTGCTCCAGGCAGCGAGAGGGCTTGGCGGTATAAGAGCCTGACGATGACCTACTTTCACACAGGGATCTGCACTATCATCGGCGCGAAGTCGTTTCACGGTCCTGTTCGGGATGGGAAGGGGTGGTACCG
>Ga0228698_1000422_pt1 | contig 34162 bp, 31 predicted proteins | sample McNCre117_Aug_MG_FD_178015 | JGI IMG/M metagenome (GOLD analysis project Ga0228698, IMG submission 178015) | Freshwater microbial communities from McNutts Creek, Athens, Georgia, United States - 1-17_Aug_MG | ecosystem: Environmental > Aquatic > Freshwater > Creek | place: USA: Georgia... | reverse complement strand
TTCCGGCACCCTTTGCCGTGGAGTGACGAAGCTGCCGTCGTGTTGTATTTGTGGGTCATTATTGGCGCCACTGCCTGGGTTGTGCCGAATCACGAGCAAGTGCAGTTTGACTTGTTGTGGAACGCTGCCGGCCCGCGCCAGCGGCGGCTGATGCAGGGCCTGGGCCATGTATTGGTCGGTACGTTGTCGGCGATTGCGCTGCCGGCCACCTGGGACTACGTGCACTTTATGGCCCGTGAGGGCACGCCAGTTTTGGGTATTCCATTTATGTGGGTCTTTTTGCCCCTGGTGATGCTGGTTGTGGCCTTGGTGCTGCGCAGTGCCATCGGTCTGCTGCAGGTGCTGGGCTGGATGGGGGACAACGCGGCATGAGTGGCATTCAGGTTTTGTTGGCGGTGCTGCTGCTTGGCATGTTGTTGCGCGTACCAATCGGGTTTTCCATGCTGGTATCGGGCTTCGCCTACCTTTTATTCAAGCACCAGGATTTGGGTTTGGTGGCGGAGCAGGTTGGCAATGGTCTGTACAACAGCTATGTCTTGTTGGCCGTACCCTTGTTTATCTTTGCGGCCAATATCATGAATGCCGGCACCGTGAGTGAGCGCATTTTTGATTTCTGCGCGATTTTGGTTGGTCGCCTGCCCGGTGGCCTGGCGCAGGTAAACGTATTGGTCAGTGTGATTTTTTCCGGCATGAGTGGCAGTGCCATTGCCGATGCTGCCGGCCCCGGTCTGATTAGCATCCGCCAGATGTGCAAGCGACCGCAGTACAGCCGGGGCTTTGCCGGTGCCGTGGTGGTTGCAAGCGCGACCTTGGGGCCGATTATTCCGCCTTCAATTCCGATGTTAATTTATGCCCTGGTTTCGGGCGCTTCGGTCGGCGCTTTGTTTTTGGGCGGTGTGGTGCCCGGTTTTTTAATGGCGGCCTTGATGATGCTGCTGGTGCATGCGATTGCGGTGCGCCGCAAAATGCCACGCGAGGAGCGCATTCCCATGCGCCAGTGGCCCAGCATCTTGTATCGGGGCTTGCTGCCCTTGTCGATGCCCGTGGTATTGCTGGGCGGCATATATTCCGGTGCCTTTACGCCAACCGAAGCAGCCGCTGTAGCGGCTTTGCACGCCCTGCTGTTGGCCGGCGTGGTGTACCGCGTCCTGACCTGGAAAAAATTCTGGGCGGTGGTACTCGAGTCAACCCGGGGCAGCGCGGTGGTGACCCTGATATTGGCGTCTTCTTTTATGCTCAACTACGCCTTTACGGCGGAAGGCGTGCCACAGGCGATGGCCCAGTGGGTGAGCGGTTTGTCCCTGTCGCAGTTTGAATTCCTGCTAATGGTGAATGCACTGTTTTTGGTGTTGGGCTGCTTTTTGGACGTATCGGTGCTGCTGCTGGTATTCGTGCCGATGTTGCTGCCGGCAGCGCGCTTACTGGGCGTCGATTTGGTTCACTTTGGTGTCATGGTGGTGCTCAATATGATGATTGGCCTGATTCATCCGCCATTTGGCATGCTGTTGTTTGTGACCAAGGCCCTGACCGGTATTCCGATTGGCGAAATGATGCGTGAAGGCTGGCCATTTTTGCTGGCTTTGCTGCTGCTTTTGCTGTTGATGACGGCTTTCCCCCAAATTGTCTTGTGGTTGCCCCAGCATTTGGGATACGCTGCGCTGGTTTAAATCAAATCAGGAGTGAGTCCATGGGGCGCGGTTTGTATCGCCGGTTGACGCTGGTGACGCTGATGGTACTGGGTGGTGCGACCGGCTTTTCTGTGGCCTCGGCAGCACGTGCCGCCACCACCAGTGCCGATGTCAATTTGAGCGTGGAATTTCGGCAAATCAAGGCCGACGCGGTGGTCGCGGCAGGTGGCCAGAGCTACAGTGCCGGTGCGGGTGCCGAGCCAGAGTGGGAGCCGCAGATGCTGCTGGTACACAGTGGTGCCCAAGCCAATCTGCAAATCAATGACAGCATTCCGATGCAGTGGACACAGTCTGTCAGCAGCACGGGCAACGGCAACGCCAGCACTGCGGGCAACGGTAGCGTTGCAGGCAGTGGCAGTGGCAGTGCGGCGGCCAGTGCGCCCCAGAGCAATGCCAGTGCCCCGGGCCCTGGCAATTCCGTGGCCTACGCATTGCAGTGGTTCGATGCCGGACAAAGCCTCACCGTGACGCCCACCCTGTTGCCTGGACGCGGCTATGCCTTGGTGAAGTTGGAAGCCCGGCATGCTGGATTGGGCACCGGTGATGGCAATTCTGGGCTGCCCAGCCAATCCCACGCATCCGCCACCACCACGTTGCGTGTGCCCTTGGGCGAGTGGGTAACCATCGCCAGCAGCGGCCGGTTCCAGGAGGCGCACAGCTATCGCAGCGATGCCGCTAATGGGGGACGGCGCCTATTGCAAGTGCGTGTCATGCTGCCCTGACGCGGGCAGCGCATGAAATCCGCACTTTTAGCATTTCAAAATCATTCTTTCGGGGGATGTGCGCCGCTCAATGCCTGACTAAACTGGGTATGCATCAGGAAAGTGAGGGGGCCATGGAACAAAAATACCTGGGCCGGTCAGAGTGGGAGCGGGCGTGTAAGGCGATTGTGAATCGTTGTGTTCGCCGTTGCCTGACCCCGATTCACTACATCATGATTTTGGGGCAGGAGATAGACGCGTTGCTACAGCGCGTGCCGCCGCAATACCAAGCCAGCGCGATCGAGATGGCGCGGCAGTTTGGTTATGAAACGGCAGAGGAACGCCGCGCTTTGCAAGATTGGGTGCAACACCCGATGGCGCCGGCAACACCCGTTGCCAACGGTGTGATGGCCGCGTATTACGCCTGGGATGCGTGATGCCTGCGGGGTGGGCACGCCGCCTGGCGTGTCTCTCAGGCGGCGTCAGCCTGCAGTTGCACCAGTGCTTGGTGTACGGCAACGGGGTCATTGACCGGTGCCAAATGCGCGGCGAGTGCCTCCAGGGCAGCCGATCCATCGCGCAGTAGCTGGGCAATGCATTCGCCGGCCAGTTGGGGCGTTGCCAGCCCCTTGCTCTGCAACAACGGTTCCGCTTTGCCGTGTGCCAGCTTGAAGTAAAAAAGCCCGTCTTTCTCTCGGTATTGCTTGAAGCTGGCACCGGCTGCCTTGTTGCTTTTGGCGATCGCGCCGCTGGCAGCACCTGCAGTGCCCAAGCTACGCAAGCCAACGGCTTGGCGCAAACGTGCCATGAACGGTGTGGCGGTGGCGCGTGCTTTGGTGGCACCGGCAAGCAACAGGGCCTCGACTTCTTCAGGGTGGGCCATGAGATGCTCATAGCGTGCCCGCATGGGCGCAATTTCCTGGTCGATGCGCTCGAACAAACGCTGTTTTGCATCGCCCCAGGCAATCCCATCGGCGAACGCCTGGCGCAGCAGTTGGGTTTCTTCGGAGCTCGCAAAGGCCTGGTAAATCTGGAACAAGGCCGAGCCTTCCGTGTCCTTGGGCTCGCCGGGTGCACGTGAATCGGTCAGGATGCCCGCAATTTGCTTTTGCAACTGCGCCCGGGGTGCAAACAACGGAATGGTGTTGTCATAGCTCTTGCTCATCTTGCGGCCGTCCAGGCCGGGCAACGTGGCCACGGATTCTTCCACCGCTGCCAGTGGTGCCACAAAATGATCGCCGTAGCGGTGATTGAAGGAGTGGGCCATATCACGCGCCATCTCAATGTGCTGGATCTGATCGCGTCCGACGGGCACCTGGTGGGCATTGAACATCAAAATATCGGCCCCCATCAGAACCGGGTACATGAAGAGGCCGGCGCTGACGTCGCTGTCGGGGTCTATGTTGGCGGCGGTGTTGCGGTCCACTGCCGCCTTGTAGGCGTGGGCGCGGTTGAGTATGCCTTTGCCGGTAACGCAAGTGAGAAACCAGGTGAGCTCCGGAATTTCCGGAATATCCGATTGCCGATAAAACGTGACCCGCTGCGGATCCAGGCCCGCGGCCAGCCAGCTGGCGGCAATTTCCAGGGTAGAGCGCTGTACCCGGGCCGGATCGCCGGTTTTGATGAGTGCGTGGTAGTCCGCCAGGAAATAAAAGCTTTCAACGCCGTCTGCCAGGCTGGCACGCACGGCAGGGCGAATCGAGCCCACATAGTTACCGAGGTGCGGTGTGCCACTGGTGGTAATACCGGTCAGGAAACGGGTGGGGGGCACGGGGCGTGGACTGGATTCAAACATGCGAAAGGGCGGTTAGGGGGAGTTCAGGCCAATAAACTGGCCAGCGGGAACAGCAGGATATTAACGATTGCATGCGCAATGTGGGCCAATGGAACCATCCAGAACAGGTTGAGAATGCCCATATAGATCAGTGCAATGACAATGAAGAATCCATAGGGTTCAACCCGTGACAGCGCCAAAGCCTGGCGCATCGGCAGCAGGCCCACCAGAATGCGACCGCCGTCCAACGGCGGCAAAGGCACCAAATTGAAGACAAACAGGGCAATGTTGAAATTCAGTCCACCGGCGCACATGGCAATGAAGAAGACTTCATTGACGTGCATCGCTTTCAGAACAATCAACAGGCAGCCCCACAGCAGGGCTTGCACCAGGTTCGACATGGGGCCGGCGAGCGCAACCCAAATCATGTCGCGCTTGGGATTGCGCAAATTGCCAAAGCGCACCGGCACCGGTTTGGCGTAGCCAAACAAAAAACTGCCGCCACTGATGAAGTACAGCAAAGCGGGCATCAGCACCGTCCCGATTGGGTCGATGTGCCGGGCCGGATTCAGGCTCAGCCGGCCCATTTTCCAGGCCGTGTTGTCGCCAAAAAATCGCGCCGCATAGCCGTGTGCTGCCTCATGCAAGGTGATGGCAAACAACACCGGCAAGGCGTAGACCGCAATGGTTTGAATAAGGTCGTTGGGTTCCATGTCAGCGATTGTCTCAGAGACCCAAGCGCGCCGGGTCGCCACTGCCGTGGCGCACAATTTCCGGTGCGTCGCCGCTCAAATCGACCACGGTCGTTGGCGCCAGTGGGCAAGCCCCCGCATCGACGATACCTGCCAGTTGGGACTCGAAGCGTTCGCGTATTTCCTGCGCATCGTTGAGCGGCTCGGTTTCGCCCGGAGCAATCAAGGTGGTGCCAATCAGGGCGCCGCCATGCAGTGCGAGCAGGGCTTGCAAGGCCAAGTGCGCAGGCACCCGCAGGCCAATGGTTTTGCGGGCCGGATGGCTGACGCGGCGCGGTACTTCTTTGCTGGCTTCCAGAATGAAGGTAAAGGGGCCCGGTGTAGCGGCTTTCAAGAGGCGGTACTGCCGGTTGTCAACACGCGCATAGTTGGCCAATTCCGACAGGTCACGGCACAGCAGCGTGAGGTGATGGCGGTCGTCGACCTGGCGGATGCGGCGCAGTTGGTCGACCGCGGCCTTGTCGTCGAGGTGGCATACCAGGGCATAACTGGAATCGGTGGGAACCGCCAGAACGCCACCTTTCTCAAGCAAGGCGACGGCCTGTTTTAACAAGCGCGCTTGCGGGTTTTCGGGGTGAATTTCAAAAAGTTGCGCCATGGCCTGTGTACCTGCTGCGCTGGGGCTGCGGCCGATGCCATGCCAACGGACTGCGGACCACGCTTTGCGCAAAGTCCTGATTTTACTGAATGCGATGCGCCAGCAACTCCCATACCGGTGTCAGGCTGCCGCTCAGGTAGGGCAGTGTGCCGAGTTCGGTATGGCTTTCGTCGGGACTGTGGAAGTCGCTGCCACGGGATGCGGCCAGGCCGAATTCACGTGCGACATCGGCATAAATGACATATTCGGCGGCGCTGTGGCTGCCAGTTACCACTTCGACCCCCTGGCCACCCAGCGCTTTGAATTCGCTGAACAAGGCAAATTCTTCGTTGGGCGAAAACTGGTAGCGTGCGGGATGGGCAATGACCGCCAGTCCCTGGGCCTGTGTGATCCAGCGCACAGCATCTTTCAAGGTGGCCCAGCGGTGCGGAACAAAGCCGGGTTTGCCGTCGGTGAGGAACTTGCGGAACACCTCGTGGGTGTCTTTGCAGACACCACTTTCCACCAGATGACGGGCGAAATGGGTGCGTGAAATCAGGTCAGGGTTGCCAGCGTAGCGCAAGGCGCCCTCGAATGCGCCCCGAATGCCGACCTGCGCCAGACCGTCTGCCATTGCGCGCGCGCGTTGTTCGCGGCCGCCCCGGGTAGATCGCAGCCCGGCCACCAATTGGGCGTCGGTGGCGTCAAAGCCCAAGCCCACAATGTGGACCGTTTTGTCTATAAAGGTGACGGAGATTTCCACGCCGGTGAGAAAAGCCATGCCTTCGGCTTTGGCGGCGGCGGCGGCCCGTTCCAGACCGCCGATTTCATCGTGGTCCGTGAGCGCCCAGAGTGCAACCCCATTGCTGCGTGCCCGGGCAGCCAGTGCCTCGGGCGTGAGAGTGCCGTCGGAAACAACGGAGTGGCAGTGCAGGTCGGCGTTTAATATGGAAGTCACGCTGGCATTTTAGGCGCAGGCGATTGCCATGTCTGCTAAAAGGTGTTCTGGCCCAGGCCAGTTGTGGCCAAACGGCGGCGTGCAGGTGAAACGCATTGTGTGGCCACTCTGCGGGTGCTGCAGCTGGATTTGGCTGGCGTGCAATAACAGGCGTGTGCTGGCATGGGCGATGGCGGGTGGCGCGTACAGCGCGTCCCCCAGAATCGGGTGCCCGATGGCCTGCAGGTGCACCCGCAATTGGTGGCTGCGACCGGTTACCGGCGCCAGTATGACCTGGGTGGTATGGGCCGCTGCATCGTAGCCAATAGACTGCCAGTGGGTCAGGCTGGGTTTCCCATGCAAATGGTCTATTTTGCGCAGGGGGCGTTGCGGCCAATCGACCGCAATCGGCAAGTCGATGCTGCGCCATGTGGGGGCCATGTCCATCAGCTTGCCAGCGGCAATTGCCAGATAACGCTTGTGTACCGAACGCTGTTCAAACTGGCGGTTCAGGTTTTGCTGGGACTGAAGGCCGCGGGCCATCAGCAGCAGACCGGAGGTGGCCATGTCAAGGCGGTGCACGATCAGGGCGTCCGGGAAAACCGATTGGACGCGGACACTCAGACAATCTTGTTTGTCGGGGCCTCGACCGGGCACACACAAGAGCCCGGCGGGTTTGTCCAGCACCAGCAGATGGGCGTCGGCGTGCAGTACAGTGAAGTCCATTTTTCAGGTGGTGTGGTGGGCCGTGTCGGGTACCGGGTCCAGGGCCTGGGTTAGGGTTAGGGTTAGGGTTAGGGTTAGGGTTAGGGTTAGGGTTAGGGTTAGGGTTAGGGTTAGGGTTGCCGCTCCAGCAGCAAACGCAGCACGGTTTCGCACAACTCATTGACGTCATTGGGCTTGTAAAACAGCGCATTGGCGCCGGCTTCAAAGGCCTGTTTTTCAATTTCTGGTGTGACGTACCCGGATGCCAATGCCACCGGCAATGTGGGGCGCAAGGCTTTGACGGCACGCAGCAGGTCGATGCCGCTGTAGCCCGGCATGTTGTAGTCGGTTACCAGTAAATCGAAATGCGCTGGCGCAGCAGCCAGCGCCCGTTGGGCTTCCTGCGGTTCGGTGAACGTGGTGACCGTAAAACCTTTGCGGCGCAGCGCCCGTTCAACCAGAAACACCAGGGCCTGGTCGTCATCGACATACATGACGTGTTGTCCACCGCCACGAATTTCAGGACGCGTGACCGGCTCGCTGGCAAGCGGCACCACCGCATCGCTGCAGGCTGGAAAGTACAAATGAAATTGGCTGCCTTGTCCTGGCGTGCTGCTGACGTCAATGCCGCCCTGGTGCGATTGCATGATGCCATGCACCACGGACAAGCCCAAGCCGGTTCCCTGGCCCACTTGTCGGGTGGTAAAGAAAGGCTCGAAGATGCGTTGCAAGGTGGCCTCCGACATGCCATTGCCGGTGTCTTGTACGCTCAATTTCACATAACGTCCCGGCGGCAAGCCAATGCGCCCGCAGAGCGGAAAGTCCAGGTGGATTTCGCCCAGTTCAATCAACACCTGGCCTTTGTTGCGGCCAATCGCCAAAATCGCATTGGTGCACAAATTGAGCAATGCTTGTTCAACCTGGGTTGCATCGGCCAGCACCGGGGCGCATTCGGGGTGCTCGTGCACCTGGATTTCGACGGTCGGCGGCAACGTGACTTTCACCAAACGCAGCGTGTCTTGCACCACTTCGCGCAAATGAAGCGGATTGCGTTTGGGCGCTTCATTGCGGCTAAAGGTCAGAATCTGGCGCACCAGATCGCGCGCCCGGCGCCCGGCCTTCTCAATTTCATTCAGGCTGACCCAGGCCACCGATTCGTTGTCCGTGTCTTGTTTTGCCAGTTCGGCATTGCCCAGGATCGCACTGAGGATGTTGTTGAAATCATGGGCGATGCCGCCTGCCATGGTACCAACCGCCTGCATTTTTTGCGACTCACGCAGCTGGGTTTCCAGCGCCACGCGCTGCGCCTCGGCGTTTTTGCGGGCGGTCAGGTCGCGCGCAAATATCGTGGTTGTGGTGGTGCTCACGATGGTGGGCGGGCGGCCGCTGCCGGGCGCCAGTTGCACCACCCGCGGTTGTGAGCGGCGCTCCAGGGCAACACTGATTTCCACGAAGATGGACTGTCCTTGCAGGGTGGTTGCCTGGTATTCCCCCAACATCGCCTGCGCGGGCGTGTTGCCGGAGCGCAATTGTTGCTCTACCTCGGGCAAAAATCGCCCCAATTGGCTCCCCAGGGCATCCTGGGCGGCGCAGGCAAACAAGGCAGTGGCGGCCGGGTTGAATACGGTGATGGCGTAGTTTTCGTCGATACACACAATGGCGTCAAGCGACGAGTTGATGATGGCCGCCATGCGGTTTTCGCTGAGCAGCAGGTCTTCATTGCGTTGCAGTAGCACATTGGCGCTTTCCTGAAGTGCCAGGCGTTGCGCCAAGAGCGGTCCCTGGTCGATGATGGCGCAGATAAAGTGGGCCAGCTCGTCTTGCGGATTTTCTATTCTTGCGATGTGCAAATCGCCGGTGAATTGGCTGTTGGCGCCGCTTTGAAACACCACCTCACTGAATTCGCTGGTGCCTTCGGCTTTGGCTTTCAGGAAGGCGCTGGCAACGCGATCGGCATGTTCTGCGCCAACGAAGGGCAGCAAAAAATTCAGGGGTGGGTCGCTCTCCAGTGGCTGAAAAAGCTGCAGTGCCATGGCGTTGCTGGCCATGACCAGGCCCTCTTCATCTACCACCATCAAGGCCAGTGGGACGCTGGAGAACAGGGTCGCAAAGCGCTCGGAGGCGCCTTCGGCTTCTTGCTGGCTGTAGCGCAGGGCTTTATTCTGGATTTCCAGCTCGGCCTGGTACTTGCGCAAATCGGCGATCATCTGGCCGGGCGCATAGCCCTCTAAAATCAGCTCTTGCGCTGAATTGTCGCGCACGGGCCGGGCACCGATGTCGCTCGGCGGTGTGACGCGGATGGTGCGGCGCTTAAAAGGCGAAATCATGGCTGATGCAGATGGGCTGGAGCAGAAGTGCTTGCTAGCTTAACGCATTGGCATCCGCCGTTTGGCGGTCATTATTTGTGCTTTTCCGGTTGTCGCTGTTTCGCTATAGACAGTTTTTGCGGCGACAATCCTTTTAGTTTTTAGTTATTTCTCAGTTTTTACGATTTTTCATGTCCAGCACGACAACGTTCAAAGTGCGTCCGGCAACCCTGCGCGACGCCAAACAGATAGCCGAACTCCACAACGAAGCCATTCGCGATGTATTCAAGAGCCGATTGATGGACCTTCCCGTGGCTGCCGTCCCGCTGGAGAAGCGCCAGGCGTTTTGGCGCGAGGCAATTGAGTACAGCGAACCGCAGGTTCAAGTGGCGTTGGATGACGACAAAATTGTCGGTTTCGTCGGTTTTGATCGCTCGCGCGACAAGGGTACGCCGCCCACCATGGGAGAAATTTGGGCAATTTATGTGACGCAAAATCATTTGGCGCGCGGTGTTGGCCTGGCCCTGTGGGACGCGGCGCGCGAGGGCTTGCAAGAAGAAGGGTGCAGCCATGTCAGCATCTGGCTGCCGTTGGCGGCAGAGCGCGCCATGCGTTTTCACGAGTTGGCCGGATTCAAGCGTGAAATGAATACGGCCAAAACCGTGGCAATGGGCGCGGTCAAAATTGAAGAAATTCGCCTGAAACGCGCGCTGGCGGATTAATATCCACGTTGCGGGGCGCTGTGTTGTCGTTCCGCAACGGGTCGGTGTGAAATTTGCGCACAAATCGGCGCTGGTTTTGCACCGGAGCAATCGAATCGCCAACTTGCAATACGCTTGGGGTTTTGTTCGAGGGAGTGCACACAAATGAAACGTTGCAATAGATTGTGGGTGCGTGCGTCATTGGCCATAACGTTGGCATCCGCTGCCTTGCTGGTACATGCACAGGAAATCTACGGGGGCCTGGGCCTTCCCGGCCTGGTGGGCCTCGGTTACGCACAGACCTTGAACAACAGTTGGGGCTTGCGCGGCGAATATTCTGGTGGGCTCGATGTCAGCAAGGATGGCGTTACCCAAGGCGTTAATGTGACCGGACGTTTGCGTGCATCCCGTGCCGGTTTGTACGCTGATTGGCATCCTTTTGCAGGCGGCTTCCGCTTGGTTGGCGGTTTGACGGCGAATGACATTCGGGCCGACCTGAACAGTGTGGGCAGCGGCACCGCCACCATCAATGGCATCTCCGTCAATATGAACGGCCAAACTTTTAACGTTTCGGTCAAGTATCCCAGCACCGCGCCGTACCTTGGGTTGGGTTGGGGGCACCGTGGCGATGGCGCGCGGGGACTGGGTTTCTATTCTGACATCGGCGTCACTTTTGGTGCATTTACCGTTGACGTGAATACCAGTCTGGTGGGGCAAAACGGTATCACCCAAAGTGATGTGGATGCCCAGACGCAAAAAATGCGGGACAGCTTGTCGCAATACAACTTTTATCCCAGTTTGTCGGTTGGCATGAGCTACCGCTTCTGATGCGTGTGTAATGGGTGTTTGGCTCCATGCTCCCAGCCGCTGACGGCGCAGGCCCGGCGTACCCCGTTCCCCATTGCGAGTGGAACGCCGACTGGTTGACGGCCTTGCGCCAGAGTGCCTGCCAGCCGCCCCGTGCGCCGCGCCAGCCTTTGTATTTGGGGTCGGACAAAATAGGTTCGGTTGAGCCACTGTTTTTCCACGCTTTCCTGGAACAAAATCCACAGCTTGTGGGGCCTTGTCTGGCCCCGGGTGTCGACAATGGCTGGTGCATTCAAGGCAATGCAAATACGACATTGGCCGTTTTGGCGGACGCCTTGCGTATTTTTCCGGGCAGTCCGGTGGGGCGGTTGTGGCGCGATGAAAAATTGGCGGTCCGCGCGGACGATGGCCGTGTCCTGGCAGCGGTCGAGCGTGGTGCGGTGCGGGCGCTCGGTATCGCTACGCGCGCTGTGCATTTGCTCGGTTTGACACCCACGGGGGACAGCTGGATTCAGCAGCGCGCCTTGGACAAACCCACTGATCCCGGTCTGTGGGACACGCTGATGGGTGGTATGGTGCCGGTCAGCGATACGCTGGAGCAAGCGCTGGCCCGGGAAACATGGGAAGAAGCCGGCCTGTTATTGTCTGATTTAAGCCATCTGCACCACGCTGGCAGCATGGTATTGCAGAAGCCAGCGCATGCGGGCGATGCAATTGGCTATGTGGTCGAGCGTGCCGATTGCTACATTGCCCAAGTGCCGGCGAATCGGGTTCCGCAAAATCAGGACGGAGAAGTGGCGCAATTTGTATGCGCCAGTCCCCAGGTACTTCACCATATGCTGGAGCAAGGCCAATTTACCCTCGAAGCGGCCTTGCTATTGGCCCACTTCCAACCTGCCAGTCGGGGTTAATCGGCTTGCGTGGCATTTATCAGTGGTGATGGCCGCCACCACCACCGCTACCGCCACCGCTGGAGTTGCTGCTGTGGTTGCTTGTCCCACTGCTGGTGCTGCCCGAACTACCTGAACCACTGGTGGAGGCTGCCGCATGCAATGTGGTCGTGGTACTTGTGGTCGTTGCAGTCGTGCTGGGGGTGGTGCTGGCCGTGTCGTCGCCGTCATGCCGGCCATGGTCGCCGTCCTTGCCCAGGGCTTTTCCTGATTCTTTTCCGGCATCTTTGCCGGTCGGCAATCCGGCCGCGACTTCCGATGTTTGCACCGCGGTTTTGTCGGCCCGTGCTTGTGCCAATGCGGCTTCCAGTTTGGCTTTGTCGGCGCTGGCCGTGGCAGATGCGGCGATGGCCGCAGCCAGATCGGTTTTCTCTGTGGCGCGGGCAGCGTCCAATGCCGCCTTGTCGGCGGCCAGCGCTGCGGTGTTGCCAGCGGCTTTGTCTGCCGCCAGCTTGGACAGGGCAGCTTGCACTGCCGCGGCGTCAGCAGTCAGTGTTGCGCTGCCCATGAGCCCCGTGATGTCCGCTTGCAGTGCGGCTTTGGCGGCGGCCACCGCAGTTTGATCGGTGCTTAGAAATGATTGAATCGCAGTTTGCAGTGTGGCGCGATCGGTTTGCAGCTGGGTTTGTGCCGCGGTCACCGCAGCGGCATCGGCGCTCAGGGTGCTGGCACTGGTGTTGGCGGCGGCTTTGTCGGCAGCGTAGGTTGCCTGCGCGGCTTTGAGCGTTGCGAGGTCGGCGGCAACGGTGCTTTCAGCACTGGTGACAGCCGTTGGAACGGTGGTGGTCGTGGTGGTCGAGGTGGTTTGGGCCGATGCCCATCCGATACCAGCCAAGCCCAGGGCCAGTGCGATTGCAGAGCGCTTGTGGTTTTGCAGCATATGTGTCCTTTGTTATTGAATCCATCGCGGTCGGATAACCGTGTGTACGTCGGATTAAACCCGCAGTAGCGTGACAGATTGGTGTACCGGAATCGCACATGCCGTAAACGAATGTAAGTGCTGTGAGAACTTTCAGTAAAGCCCGGAGCTGCGCAGGGCGTCGGATACGCCATTCCACGGAAACGCGAATACCGGCCATTTTTGTAGCGTTTCACGTTGGCAACTGTGCAAAGCATGGGCAACCCCGGCCTGCACGCTGTCAATCACTGGCACGGGGACCCGCTCCTGCACCTGGGCCGCCATGCCGGCCAGGCCGGCCCCGCCCAGGATGACGCTGTCAGCACCCAACCGTTGGGCGCAGTCAGCGCAAGCCTGCGCCAGCAAAGTTTGGGCAGCCTCCGGGTTGGCCGCCAGCTCAGCGCCACTCGGCGCGACGGTGTGGATGCCCGCCATGCGATCGGCGAAACCCAGCGTGTGGACCAGTCGCTCCAACATCGGCTTCCAGCGTTCACCGCCCGTCACAATGGCAAAACGACCGTGGGCTGCGGCGGCCATGAAGGCAGCTTCGGCCAGACCGGTAACGGGTAACTGGCTGAACTGGCGCAGGGCCAGCAGGCCGGGGTCACCGAAGCAGCCAATCAACACGGCGTCGAAGCGCGGTTGGTCGGTTTGCATGGCAGCAGCCCAAGCGTCCAAGACCGCGTGGCTGGCCACGGCATAGCTTGCCTCGCAGGCAATGTAGGGTGCTCCAAAGCGAGCGGTTGCGAGAATAAATTGGTCTTCTGGCGCAGCGGTTTTGCGCGCATGCGCGCCCAATAGCTGGGTAATGCCGTCGGTGGTGTTCGGATTGATCAGCAGAATGCGGCGCATGGAGACCCCCGGGGATTCAAACCGTCAGGCCAGATTGACCAAACAATGCAACCAGATCAGGCGCTTCGGCTTCATTTTGTGGGAATTGCAGCTGGGTTTCCAACTGCGCAAGGTGTTCGTGCATCAGGCGAGTGGCTTCGGATGCATCGCGCAAGCGGATGGCATCGAGCAAGGCCCGGTGCTCCTGGCAGGCGCACGAAGGTGCGTCCGCCGAGGCGTGCAGCAAACCACGCGTCATCAGCACCAGCGAGGTACGCGACACCAGGTCGCGCAGAATACGGCCCAGCGTCTCGTGTTGCGAAGCGTTGGCAATATGCAGGTGAAAATCACCCGACAGGCGAATTGCCCGGCGCAGGTCGCCGGCGGCGCGCGCTGCTTCTTCTTGCGCAATGCAGTCCGCCAGCACGGCAATGTCTGCCGCGCTGGCGCAGGCGATAAAGCAGGCAATGAGGGTCGGCTCAATCATGCGCCGCACCTCAAAAACCTCGCGTGCTTCGCGTTCGGTCGGTTCGGCAACCGTCGCGCCTCGGTTGGGGGTAAGGGTCACAATTTGGGCATTTGCCAGGCGCACCAGTACCGGTCGTATGCGCGTACGCGATACCCCGAACGCGGTCGCCAGGCGGTCTTCCACCAACTTGGTACCGGGTGGCAGTCGGTGGTCTAGCACCGCATCCACCATGCGCTCATAAATATCGGTTTCGGTAATCAGGGTGGTTTCAGTGCTCATGTGGAAGGCTGCGCTTTGCGTCGTGCTGCCAGCAAGGCGGCCAGACCCACAGCGAGTCCCATTACGACGAACGAAACCACCATGGTAACGGTACCCAGGGCATAAATTGCCGGGGTGGTGACGGTGGTGGTCAGGCCTTGCAATTCCAGGGGCAGGGTGTTGACGTCGCCAATCGCCTGGGAGGTGCGGGCAATTTCGTCCCAGCTCAGTGTGAAACCGAACATTCCAATGCCAATCACGGCCGGCGCAATCAGGGGCAGCACCACATGCCGCAGGGTTTGCCACGGACTGGCACCGAGGTCACGGGCAGCTTCTTCATAGGCCGGATTGAAACGGTTGAAAATAGCAAACATGATGAGCAGGCCAAACGGCAGAGTCCAGCTCAGATGGGCGCCAAGTGCTGAACTGAAAATGCCCAAAGCGGTACCGTAATTGTCCAGCGTGTCCTGCCATCCGAGCGTATCGAGTACGGCCTTGACGCCGTTGTCCAACAAACGGAACTCGAGGCCAATGCCCAGCGAAATAATGATGGACGGCATGATCAGGCTGGACACCGCAACAAAAAACAGCACGGTACCTCCACGCAGCTTTTTCCGGAATGCCAGGCCCGCCAGAAGCGAAAACAAAACCGTCAAGACCATCACTACCAAGCCCAGACTCAGAGAGCGTTGCAGTGCTGCGCCAATGTCCACCACGCCCAGGCCTTGTGCCAACTGTTGGAACCAGTGCAGCGACAGACCGCGCATGGGCAGGGTCAGACCCCCTTCAGGTCCCTGGAAGCTGAGCACCACAATCATCAGCATGGGGCCGTAGAGAAACAAAACATAGGCGGCAAAGAACAGGGCCAATAACCAGAATCCCAGGGTGCGTTTGGGCGTATGCATGTCAGAGTTCCTTGCGAATGTCGACCATGCGGGTCAGGCCCCAGATGATCATCAGCACGACTGCCAGCAAGATAACGGCGTTGGCAGCGGCCAGCGGAAATTGCAGGTAAGAGGTCTGCGTTTGAATGATTTTTCCAACCGATGCTATTTGCTGCCCGCCCATCACGCCCACCGTCACGAAGTCGCCCATGACAATCGTGATAACAAAGATCGAGCCGATAATGATGCCGGTCCGGCACAAGGGAACAATCACGTTCCACAGCGTTTGCCAGGCGCTGGCGCCGCCGTCTGCAGCGGCTTCCAGCAAGCGCCGGTCAATGCGCATCATGGAGTTGAAGATCGGCACAATCATGAACGTTGTGAACAGATGCACAAAGGCCAACGTTACTGAAAAACTGGAGAACAGCAGCCACTCGATGGGCTGGTCTACCATGCCGAGCTTGAACAGCACGTCGTTGACCAGACCATTGCGGCCCAGCAGCGGCACCCAGGCAATCATGCGAATCACGTTCGAGGTCCAGAACGGAATGGTGCACAGCACAAACAACACCACTTGCATACCGGTGCTGCGCACATAAAAAGCCAGAAAATACGATACCGTAAAGCCTACTACCAAGGTGATCAGCCACACCAGGAAGCAGAATTTCAGGGTTGATAAATAGGTTTTCAGCGTTACGCAGAGGTCACCACCCGAAAAACAGCCATCGAAGACTGCCAGGTAATTCTGCAGCGAAAAGTCTGGAATCATCTGGTACTGGTCGTAGTTCCAGAAGCTGACCATGAGCACCAGGCCCAGCGGGATCAGGAAAAATAAAGCAAAAACAGTGGCCAGAGGCAATGCCTGCCACCAGGGCGCGATGCCGCGCCCCGGGGAGGCAGACGGCACCGAAGTGGATGAACGCGGAGTCGGTGTGTTCATGGTTTTTCGGTGTCGGTTAGAAGAGGCTTCTTAAGTTAAATCGCGTGGTTTGCGTGGTTTAAGCAGCAACGAATTCGTTCCACTTCTGAACCATGTAGGCGTTTTCGTCCATCACGGCGTTCCAGCAGGCAATGCCACCCATGCGGGTTTCATAGCTGCCACCGTCACGCACTTCACCCTTCTTGGCCAAGACGTCGCCGTGCGGGCTCTTGATGTCTTGGGTAGCGGGCTTGCCTTCCATCCAATAGGCCCATTCGTAGGCTTCCATTTTGGACTTGGCAGTGTCCAGCACGGCGCTGTAATAGCCTTGGCGGTTCAGGTATGCACCTGCCCAGCCGTCCAGGAACCAGTTGATGAACTCGTAGGCGCCATCGAGTTTTTTGCCCTTGAGGGTGGCAGGCAGACCGAAACCGGAAGCCCAGGCGCGATAGCCTTCTTTCAAAGGTTGGAAGGTGCAGGCGATGCCTTTGGTGCGCACGGCGGTAACGGCTGGCGACCACATGGATTGAATCACCACTTCGCCAGAGGCCATCAGGTTGACGGATTCATTGAAGTCTTTCCACAGGCTGCGGAATTGGCCGGCTTTCTTGGCGTCAATCAGGGTCTTGATGGTCAGGTCGATTTCGGCCTTGGTCATATTGCCCTTGTCTTTGTACTTGTGGATGCCCATGGCTTCCACCACCATGGCGGCGTCCATGATGCCGATAGATGGAATATTCAAAATGGCCGCTTTGCCCTTGAATTCTGGGTTCAGCAACTCCGCCCAGGAACTGATCGGACGCTTGATCAGGTCGGGGCGGATGCCCAGTGTGTCGGCGTTGTAAACGGTGGGGATCAGTGACATGAACTGGGTCGGGGCAGAGGCAAATTTCTTGCTGTGCTCGCCTTCCAGATAGATCACCTTCTTGGGCGCTGTACCTTGGTCACCGACGGCTTTGCCTGCCACCATACCGGTAGTGAACAGTGTGGTGATCTTGTCGGCGTTTTTGATGCGCTTGGTGTCAATGCCCTTCAGATTGCCGGTTGGCACAATATTCTTCAGGGAGAAGTACTCGGAGTCGATCAGGTCAAAGCTGTTGGGGGCCGTGATGGCGCGCTTGGTGACATCGTCGGTGGTAACGGCGACGTATTGAATTTCAATGCCGGTATCGGCCTTGAACTTGTCGGCGATTTCTTTGTCTTGGTTCACTGCAGTGCCGAGATAGCGCAGCACAATTTTTTCGTCCGCATGCACAGCGGGGAACATGCCGGCGGCCAGAATGCCGGCCGTGCCCTTGAGCATGGTACGGCGCTGCAGGCTGGTAGCGGCAGGCGTGGTTTCTTTAACGGAATCGGTCATCGAAAAGCTCCTTGGGGCTAGGGTGGGGAAAACGAAAAGGTCAACAATAAAAACTCAGCTTTGCAGCGGATGTGCATCGGCGTCTTGCCAGGCCAGTTGCACGGCATCGCCAACGGCATAGGGGGTGCTGTAAAACTGGCGCTCGGATACCATGACGGCATATTCGGCCGTGGCATCGAGTTTTTGTGCGGTGTCGGGCTTGCGCAGCCCAATCAGGACATACGTACCCTGGTACTCCACATCGGTGACGATGGCATCCAAAGTGGGCAGGCCGCTCAATTCAGGGGCACCCTTGTGCCCAATCAGGGTGCGATCGGTGCGCACACCAATTTTGCCAGCGGGTGTGGTGATGATGTTGTGACCGCCCATGAAGCGGGCGACAAACTCATTCAGTGGCTTGTTGTAAATGGTGTGTGGCGCGCCGGCCTGCTCAATCACGCCATGGTTCATCACCACCATAGTGTCGGCCAGTGCCATGGCTTCTTCCTGTGAATGGGTGACGTGAATAAAGGTCAGTCCCAGTTCTTTTTGCCAACGCCGCAGCTCAGCCCGCATTTGTATTCGCAGAAAGGGGTCAAGCGCCGACAGCGGTTCGTCCAGCAAAAGCGCTTTGGGCTGGGTTATCAGGGCCCGTGCCAGCGCCACGCGCTGTTGTTGACCACCGGACAGCTCACCCGGTTTGCGTTGTGCCAAATGCCCCATGGCGACGCGCTCCAGCAAATCTTGTGCACGGGCAGTGCGCTGGGCTTTGGCTTCACCCTTCATCTTCAAACTGAAGGCCACATTTTCCAGCGCGCTGAGGTGCGGGAACAGGGCAAAGCTCTGAAACATCATGGCGGTTCCGCGTTCCGCCGCGGGCAAGTCGGTGATGTTGCGGTTGTCCAGCAGCACATCGCCACTGCTGACCGACTCGTGGCCGGCAATCATGCGCAATGTGGTGCTCTTACCGCACCCCGATGGTCCCAGCAGGCAGCAGTAACTGCCGCGTGCAATGGTCAGGTTGATATTGTCAACGGCCGGCTTCCCGGCACCGTAGTGCTTGGTCAGGCCAATGACTTCAATCGCGTTGGGCGAACTGGCGGTGGTGGGTTTGGCGGCGTTCATGCATTGGCTTATGCAAACCGCGTGCCATGTTTTGTATGCAATCTTTTTTAAAAAATGTATACAAAATGCACCGGCCTTGTGCGGCTTACTGTGCCTGGTCGGTGCACGATGGCGCAAAAATGTGCACGGGGCCGGCAGCTTGCGCTGCCGGCCCCGTGGGTCTGGCGTGTGTCGTTAATGACGCCTTATCAGTCGTCAATATCGCTGTCTTCCGGCACGAACACCATGCGCGTTTTGGTGTTGAAGTCCATCAGTCCGGCGTAACGGCCCCAGGCTATCAGGGTCTGGAACGTTTTTTCTGGATTGTCGTAGGGCAGGGCGCTGGCAATGTCTTTGATGATCTTCGCTTCTTCTACCTCTTCGTTCTCCATCAATTGGGCGATGATGATGTGGAACAGGCGCAGCTTGTAGACTTGCTCGGCAAAAATGGTGCGGCGGCCGAGGCGGTCGGAATTGACAAACTTCCGGCCCAGATCGGTGAAACGCACATTTTGTTTCGGCGTTTCAATCAGATCGAGAATTTCGGCAGCTTTGACGATGGAGATGGTTTCACCAAATTCCTTGCCAATTTCATCCGAAATATCGTAGATGTTGGTCAGCTCGGGGGTGTCGTTCATCATGCTCAACAAGCCCAGAATCTGGCCCACTGGCACCAGCGGGATCGATTCCATGCGCGAGCGTCCACGCGAAATCGGTTGACCGGCAATCGGCGTTTCCGGCGGCAGATCAGGCAAGTTCAGTGTGGTCAGGGTTTCGTGAATGATCGCCACCAGTTTTTGGAACTCAGGGTCGCGCGCGTCGCGCGGGTAGGGCAGCTTGTTTTCCAGCACCAAGCCTACGCGGCCCGGGCGCGGAAACATCACCACAATGCGGTTGGCCATTTCCACCGCTTCTTCAATATTGTGGGTCACCATGAAAATCGAGCTCAGACCATTGTCCGGGCTGCGCCACAGGCTGATCAGTTCCTGGCGCAAGTTCTCAGCGGTTAGCACATCCAGGGCACTAAACGCTTCGTCCAGACAGAGCAACTTGGGTTGCGAGACCAGCGCCCGGGCCATGCCCACGCGCTGGCGCATGCCACCCGATAATTCGCGCGGGTAAGCCGCGTGGTAATTGCCCAAGCCGATGATTTCAATTGCGCGGGCTACGGCCGCATCTTTTTCGGCGCGCGGCATATTGTGTGACATCAGACCGACCGCGACGTTTTGCTCTACCGTCAGCCAGGGGTACAAGGCAAAAGTCTGGAACACCACAGAGGCATCGGTATTCACACCGGTCAATGGCTTGCCATCTGCCAACACCCGTCCGGACGTGGGTTCTACCAGACCCGTAAGGCAGCGCAGAATGGTCGATTTGCCTGAGCCCGACTGGCCCAGCAAGGCCAGTAGCTCGCCTTGGCGCACCATCAGGTCGATGTTTTCCAAGACCTTGAGTTCGTGGCCGCCGGCGGTTACAAAGGCTTTGCTAACCGCGCTGAGCTCGGCGACGGGAGGGGTTTCTTTGATGGTATTCAGCATATTCAATCCAGACGGAAACGGTTTTCAGCGAAGGTATAGAGCTTGCGCCAGATAAATTTGTTCATCAGCACCACGAACAACGACATGATGCCGATGCTGACAATAATCAGCGGCGTATCGCCCGATTTGGTCACATCGGCGATATAGGCGCCCAGGCCATCGGCCTTGAGTGTGGTGTCGCCCCAGGTGGCGAGTTCGGCCACGATGCTGGCATTCCAGGCGCCGCCTGCGGCGGTACAGGCACCGGTCACCCAGAACGGGAAAATAGCCGGCAGTATCAGCGTTTTCCACAAATTCCAGTTGCGCAGTCCGTACACCTTGGAGGCTTCTTTCAGGTCGTTCGGGATGGCCATGGCGCCGGCAATCACGTTGAACAAGATGTACCACTGGGTGCCCATGGCGATCAGCAAAATGCTGCCCCAGTTCATGCTGATGTGGCTGGCAACGAAAAATCCAACGACCACTGGAAAGGTCATATTTACCGGAAAAGAAGCGCCAATCTGGGCCAAAGGCTGCATGAAGCGGGCCACTTTGGGCTGGAACCCAATCCAGACGCCTACCGGTGTCCAGATCAGGGTTGCAAACAGGGTCATCACAATCACCCGCAGCAAGGTCAGAACGCCGAGCCAGATAACATGTCCGACCAGTTCAAAACTCAGTGCGCCGTGCAAAGCCTCGACACCCGCCACCACGCCCAGGAACACTTCGTAGGCAAGCCAAATGCAAAAGGCCGCAACCACGCCACGCCACAGCCATTCGCGGTAAATCGGGCGCACCGGTTTGAGTCTGCGCGTCGAATGTTGGGCTGCAACATTGAAAAAATCGCCCAACGGTTGCCAGATTTTTTCTTCCAGCCACGTGAACATATAGGCCCCACGCAGCAGGTTGTAAACCCACGATGTCGGTGCCGATGCCGATTCGGTCAGTTCGATTTTGAACTTGTCGGCCCAGGCCAATAATGGCCGCCAGACCAACTGGTCGCTTGCCAGAATCAGGAAAATCATGGCCGCAACAGCCCACAGCGCCGCGCCATTGTCGCCACGGTCCATGGCCGACGCCATGTACGAGCCCAGTCCGGGCAGTTTGATGTCTTTGTTCATGACGCTGATGGCTTCACTTTGCGTCACAAAAAACCAGCCCCCGCCAAAGGACATCATGGAATTCCAGATCAGGCTGTGCGCCGACGCCGGCAACTCCAAGGTGCGAAAGCGCTGCCATCGCGTCAGTCCGTAGGTTGCCGCGGCTTCTTGCATATCGGTCGGAATGGTCACCATTGAATGGTAAAAACCGAACGCCATATTCCATACCTGGCCAGTGAAAATGGCAAAGATGGCGGCACACTCCACGCCCATCAGGCTACCCGGGAACAAAGCCATAAACCCCGTCACGGTGGCCGACAGAAAGCCCAGCACCGGCACCGATTGCAATACGTCCAGGGTGGGCAGTATGAGCAATCGGGCACGTTCGCTTTTGGCGGCGGTATAGGCCACCAAAATAGCAAAAAACAGGGAAAACGCGAAGGCAATCCACATGCGCATGAGCGTGCGGCCAGCGTAATAAGGAATCGCCCAGGGCGAGGCGTCAATGTCAGGCATCACGGCGGGATCGAAGGCGACCACCATGCCCCGCCCGAAGTGCAACACACTCCAGAGCAGGGCAAACAGTGCCACCATGACCACAGCGTCGATCCAGCTAAAGCCGGTGCGGCCTTCCTTAACCGAAAGTTGGGGTGCGGTACTTTTCATGGGTCGAGAACATAGCAGAGTTTTATGACAGTTTGTAATAAAACCGTCATTGGAGGGCAGTGTCCGTAAAGAGGAAAATCCCGCGTTTTTCAAGTTGCTTATGGGTGACTCGGCTACAGTCCGCACTCTTTCATGCTGTGGTCGCTATGTTTTCTCAAGTTGGGGCTAAATGGGTTGGGGGGCTTTTGTTGGGACTGGTGTCTGCCATCCGTACAGCCCAGGCTGCGCCGTGGGTAGATGCGGCTTTGTTTGGTGCCGACCCGGCCACACTGCAGCACACATTTCCGGATATGCGCAAGCTGCCCAAGCCGCAGTGGGGTCCCGGTGGCAGTCGGGGGCTGTGGGCGCTGCCGGTCAGCAATTTCGCAGGGTATGCGTTTGAGGGGGTGGTGTTCCTGCGAGACAATCATTTCCAGCGGCTCGAATACCGCTGGCATTCAGATGCCCATCCGTGTTTGGCGCGCGCTGTGTTTGACGACGTTGTTCAGAGTTTCAGTGCCAAGTTGGGTGCCCCCATGTTGTCCGGCTCGCTGGATGCCCCCGATGCCGATATCCCCGGCATTGGCAAAACAGCGTTTTGGGTTGCTTACGACACCGATTTCATTGCCTACGTCGAAGATACCAATATGCGGTGCAGCGTGCGCTTGGTGAACCGGCCGCGGGCGCTGCGCAATGCCGATAGTCTGTAGCCTGGCGGGCGGTCTGCCAGCGGGTGGTCGCTCAGCTGGTGGTGCGGCTGCGCGCCAAGGGCGGGTTGCGTGAGAAATAGCGCAGAATGCCGCGCATCAGTGCATCGGCCAGCTGGGTTTGGTATTCCTCGTTATTGAGTTTCGCCTCTTCTGTGGGGTTGCTGATAAACGCAGCTTCTACCAATACGCTGGGAATGTCGGGTGCTTTCAGTACCGCAAATCCGGCTTGTTCAACCCGTGCCTTGTGCAGTTTGCCAACCCGTCCGATTTCGGTCAGTAAATTATTCCCAAATTTCAGGCTGTCGTTAATTTGTGCTGCCGTACTCATGTCCAGCAACGCGCGTTGAACGGTTGCGTCGCGCACGTTGACGTTCAACCCGCCGACCTGGTCGGCCTTGTTCTCCCGCGCGGCCATCCAGCGGGCCGCGCTGCTGGATGCACCACTTTCACTCAGGGCAAACACACTGGCGCCCTGGGGGTCGGGGGTAAAGAAGGCGTCGGCGTGCAGGCTGATAAATAAATCGGCTTGCACCCGTCTGGCTTTTTGCACCCGTGTGCCCAAGGGCACAAAGAAGTCGGCATCGCGCGTCAGGTAGGCCCGCATGGGCGTTCCGTGCACCGCGCTGTCATTGATGCGTTCTCGCAGCAAGTGCGCCAGTCGCAAAACCACATCTTTTTCCCGCGTGCCACCCGGGCCGGTTGCGCCGGGGTCTTCGCCGCCGTGGCCGGGGTCCAGGGCAATTACGATGATGCGGTCGGTGGCGCCCGCAGCGCGTTGTGCCAGCCAGTCATTCATTGGGTCGCTGGCGGCACGGGCGGGGGGCTGGGGCACGCTGGCATCGGGGCTTGGTTCGGTTTTGGCCCTGGGTTTCGATTGCGGTGCGTTGAGTTGGGCGGCAATCAGGGCATCCAGTGGGTCTGCGTCTTGTTCCGGATACAGATCCAGCACCAGCCGATGTTGGTAGCTGGCAACGGGCGCCAGCGAAAAAACCTGGGGCCGAATGGCCTGTTTAAGGTCAATCACCAGGCGCACCGTTGTGGGGGTGAACTGTCCAACACGGATGCCCGCAATGTTCGGGTCATCGGCCTTCACCTTGGCGACCAGTTCCTTCAGTGCCGGATTCAGCGCAATGCCCTCAATGTCAACCGCCAATCGCGGCGGGTTCGCCACGAACAACGGGTGTGCGGTAAGCGCTGTGTCGGACTCTATGGTGACCCGTGAGTATTCAGGTGCGGGCCAAACCCGTACATTGAGTATGCCCGCCCCCATCGCCAACTCGGGCAGGCCAAGGGCTAACACCACGCCGCCACTGCGGTGCAGTAACGCGCGCCGTTTCATGCGATGTGTGCCAACAGTTGCAGGCCGGTGGCACTGCCGGCTTTCAGGTGAACTGCACGGCTGCCGTCGGTTTGTACACGCAAGTGCACTTCGAGGTCGGCCGGGGGCAACCACGGGGCGGCTTTTTCGGGCCATTCGGCGAGTTTCAGGCCCGGCGCACCAAAAATATCGCGCAGACCAGCGTCTTCCCACTCACGGGGATCACTGAATCGGTAAAAGTCGAAGTGCCAAGCGGTCAGATCTGGCAATTCATAGGTCTCGGCCAAGGCATAGGTGGGGCTCTTGATGCGGCCTTGTACCCCCAGCGCGTGCAACAGGTGCCGAACCAGGCTGGTTTTTCCGGCACCCAGATCGCCGTGCAGCGTAACCAGGGCGTGGCCCAGCCCCGGGGCCTGGGCCAGTTGGGTGGCAAAGGCTTCGGTGGCATTTTCGTCGGCCCAATGTAATTTCAGTTCCATGGTTGTATGGCTTTCTACAATAGGCCCGTGAACTCGTTCGGCACTCAATTCGATGGCAATCCGCTGGTGTTGCAAATACAGGAGAAGGCGCGCGCGCTTGGATTCTCTCAAATCGGCGTCGCCGGCGTCGATTTATCGAGCGCCGAGCCCGGATTATTGCAGTGGCTGGCGGCGGGTTTCCATGGTGACATGGAATACATGCAGCGCCACGGGCTGTCGCGAGCCCGTCCCGCAACGCTGGTGCCTGGCACCGTAAGCGTTATTACGGCCCGCATGAACTACCTTCCGAGTGCGACCCCGCCCGATTGGCAGGCCGTGGAGTGGCAGCGGTTGGGGCGTGTGTCCCATAGCAGCGTGTCGATTTACGCGCGGGGCCGCGATTATCACAAAGTGCTGCGCGCGCGTTTGCAGCAACTCGCTGCGTTTCTGGAAGGGCTGGTCGGCCCCCTGGGATACCGGGTGTTCACCGACTCCGCGCCCGTGCTGGAGGCTGAATTGGCGGCCCGCAGCGGCCAGGGTTGGCGTGGCAAACACACACTGGTGCTGGACCGCAGCGCCGGGTCCATGTTTTTTCTGGGCGAAATCTATGTCGACCTGGCCCTGCCGGTGAGCAGCCCGGTGTCGGCCCACTGTGGTCGCTGCGAGGCTTGCATTGCGGTCTGCCCGACCCAGGCCATTGTGGCGCCAGGGCGGGTCGATGCGCGGCGTTGCATTTCCTATCTGACGATTGAACACACTGGCCCGATTCCGTTGGCCTTGCGGCCGGCGCTGGGCAATCGGGTCTACGGTTGCGATGATTGCCAATTGGTGTGTCCGTGGAATAAATATGCGCAAACGGCCTCGCTGCCCGACTTCGATGTGCGTGCGGCCCTGGTAGACCAGCCGTTGGCGCTGTGGCTGGACTGGACCGAAGCCATTTTTTTACAGCGCACCGAGGGCAGTCCGGTACGCCGCATTGGGCACCTGCGGTGGTTGCGCAATGTCGCGGTTGCCGCCGGCAACGCGCTGCGCCAGCCCGGCGCGTTGTCTGCGGCAGAGCGCGCCACACTGGTGGCGGCCCTGCAGCGCAGGCTAGACCATATCGACCCTTTGGTACAGGAGCATGTGCAATGGGCACTGGCACAGTGAACGACAGCCAAGCGGCGATTGACGCTTTTATTGATGCGCTGTGGCTCGAAGTTGGCTTGTCACGCAATACGCTGGACGCGTATCGGCGTGACTTGCAGCACTTCGCTGCCTGGTTGAGCGCGCAGCAGCTTGCGTTGAACGCATGCGCGGAACACCATTTGCAAGCCTATTTTGCGGAACGCCACGCGCGCACCCGGGCCAGCAGCGCGAACCGGCGCTTGTCGGTTTTTCGCCGCTATTTTCATTGGGCGCTGCGTGAAAACCGAATTGCTGCAGACCCTACTTTGCGAATGCAGGCGGCACGCCAACCTTTGCGCGTGCCCGGTACCTTGACGGAGGCGCAAGTCGAGGCCTTGCTGGCCGCCCCGGACACCGGGACCGCCTTGGGCCTGCGCGACCGCTGCATGTTGGAGCTGATGTACGCCAGTGGTCTGCGTGTCAGTGAGCTGGTGGGCCTCAAAACCTTTCACATCGGCCTGAATGACCATGTTTTGCGCATCATGGGCAAGGGCGCAAAAGAACGCTTGGTGCCCTATGGTCAGGTTGCCGCGCAGTGGTTGCAAACCTACTTTGCACGCGGACGGCCTGCGTTGCTGGCAGGACTGCAGAGCGACGATGTGTTTGTCAGTACACGCGGCAGTTCGGTGGGCAGCAGCCTGTCGCGCCTGATGTTCTGGTTGAACGTGAAACGCTATGCGCATGCAGCCGGTCTGACGGTAAAGCTGTCGCCGCATACTTTGCGCCACGCGTTTGCCACGCATTTGCTGAACCACGGTGCCGATTTGCGCGCTGTTCAATTGTTGCTGGGCCACGCGGATATTTCTACCACCACGATATACACCCACGTCGCACGGGAGCGCTTGGCGCAGATTCACGCGCGCCACCATCCGCGCGGTTGAGGGGCTATGCGGCGGAGAGTGATTCCGCCCATGCCAAGGCTTGCAAATGCGCGGTATTTACCTGCTGCACCGTCAGGCGCAGCATTTCGCACAGGCTCGCCACGGCCGACGTGTCGGCATCTTCACAAGCCAGGGCCAGGCTGAGCAGTGGTGCCAATGGGCCTTGTCGTTTGAGCAATGCGTTGCGGGCGTTTGCCGGCAGGGATACATGGCCGAGGGCGGTGTCTAAATCGGTCGCCAACAGCGCGTCGAGTAGAGAAAACACGCCCACCACGAAGGCGGTGTCGGCAATGGCAGCCGATGCGGTGGGGGGGGTCGACGGGTTTTGGGCGAGTGCCAGCAACTCCATCAAGCGGCCACGCACCACGGCCACGGTGCGCACCGCGGGGGCGGTGTCGGGTCCGATGCCGCTGGTGAGCAGCAAAGCGGCCCATTTGAACAGGCGCCGCATGCCCATCAGGTCGACCGCATGCCGAAAGGAGTGCACCTCGCCACGGAACCCAAACCCGGCAGAATTGATGAAGCGCAGCAATTGAAACGAAAGTTCGGGGTGGTGCTTAAGCCAGTCCTCGATGGTTTCGCTGTCGGCATCCTGTCCGACCATATTCATCAGTTCAAGTGCCGCCAGTTGCTTGTTTTCAACGGGCTTTTCTGGAAAAGGCGGCGGCAGTGTGAAGCACGTTCCCTGGTAGAGGGATACGCCCAGTGCATGGATGGCATGGCGCTGCTCCCGGGTGTTGACATTGGTGGCAATCAGGGTTGCAGTGCTTCGTGCGCGCGCCACTTTTACAAAATTGGCCAAAGCCTCGGGTTTCAACACGGCCAGATCAAATTGAATATAACGGGCCATCGGTAACCAGTCTGCGTAGGTGGGGGTTACCACGGCGTAGTCGAACACCAGGCGAAAGCCCCGGCGACAGGCTTCTTGCAAAATTGGGACGTAGAGCGGAATTCGGTCCAGTTGGGACGGTGGCAGCGACGGAATACTCAGCACCATGTCTGCTGTTTCGAGCTGCGCCAGGTCGCCACGTGCAATTTGTTCGTGGGCGTAGCGCAGAAACAGTGTTTTCTTGCGCCCCAGCGCTGCTTGCTCGGACAGGGACAAACTGCCAAACCACTGCGAGGGCTCGGTGCCCCAGACACTGTCTTGCGCATCGGGTTGTTCCAGCGTGTAGCCCACCACATTGCGGCGGTCGTCCAGCACCGCATGGCGCACGATAAGGCCATCCGAGGCATCGCTGGGGATGGATGCGTCTGGCGCAGTCGAATGGGGCAATCGGTGCGAAAAGGACATGGTTGCAGGCCGGAAGGGCAAATTGCATTCTAGGCGATGAGCGCCTGTAGCTCGACTTCATCAAAACCCGCCAGCCTGCGGGCATCCAGGTTGAAGGGCGCGCGGAGCTTGGGTGGACGGTAGCGGGCAACCAGTTCGGCGTAGGTGCCAATCGGGTCCAGCTGGCGTTTTTCGCAGAGCCAGCGGTACCAGTAATTCCCCGCCGCTACGTGACCGATCTCGTCGTGCAATATGCGGTCCAGAATAGGACCGGCCGCCATATCGCCAGCGCCGATCAGTTTTTTGCGTACCTGGGGCGAGGCGTCGAGTCCGCGTGCCTCCAGGGTACGTGGCACCAGGGCAATCCGGGCGAGTATGTCGCCACGGGTGCGCTCGGCCATGTCCCACAGGCCATTGTGGGCAGGGAAGTCACCGTACTCGAATCCGTAGGTACGCAAATGGGCCTGCAGCAAATCGAAGTGCAGTGCTTCTTCTTGGGCAATACGCACCCAGTCGCGGTAAAACGCGTCGGGCATGTCAGGGAAGCGCACCACGGCATCCAGCGCCAAATCGATGGCGTTCAATTCGATATGCACAATGGAGTGAATCAGTGCCGCCTTGCCCTCGGGGGTGCGCAGCGAGGGCAGTTGAATCGCATTGGCCTGTAGCAGCACAGGCCGCAGCGGGCGACCGGGTGCATCGCCTGGAATGGGAATAATTTGTGCCACGTCCAGCCCTGCTGTGGGGTCGAGTGCCTTGCACAGTGTGGCTTTGTCGCTGGGGTCACGCGCCAGCAAGGCGTGCAGCGCAGACATCCTTAAAGATTGCATGAGATGGAAACGTTTTCTGAATTCAGCCTAACCTCCCTGCAGTGTACCCAGCCGCACGGCGCCCAAGCCGTGTAATTTCCCTACAATCGGCGTTCACTGAACCAAGGAGCCCCCATGGCAATTTACGCGCTGGATGCGTTGTTACCCGAAATCGCTGAGAGCGCCTGGGTCGCTCCCTGTGCGACGGTCATTGGGGATGTGCAATTGGGCGCCGATGTCAGTATCTGGTTTGGCGCCATCGCGCGCGGCGACACTGCGCCTATTCGGATCGGTGCCGGCAGCAATATACAAGACGGCAGCGTGCTGCATGCCGATGCCGACACCCCACTGACGATAGGCGAGAACGTCACGGTCGGCCACAAAGTGATATTGCACGGCTGTACGGTGGGCGACGGCGCATTGATCGGAATGGGAGCCGTGGTGCTGAACCGGGCCCGCATTGGTCGCGGCTGCCTGGTGGGTGCCGGGGCTTTGATCACGGAGGGCAAGGAGTTTCCCGACGGGTCGGTTATTCTGGGCAGCCCGGCGCGCGTTGCGCGCACCCTTACGGCGGAGCAACAAGCGGCTTTGTTGGCGAGTGCGGCGCACTACGTTGACAACGGCCGTCGCTTCGCCAAAGGGCTGAAAAAAGTCGCGTAAAAGCCGCGCAAGTGTATTAATAACGTTGGAATATGGCGCGGTACGTCCGCACAAGGGAGTAGTGCATGTCTGAACTGCACAAGTTTATTTTTGAAGGTTTGCCAGTGCGCGGTGCCCTGGTCCGTCTGACCGGCGCCTGGACTGAAATTTTGAAGCGGCGCGCCTCGAACACCGAGACCGGCGCCTACCCGGAGGCGGTGCAATCCATTTTGGGTGAAATGACCGCCGCCGCGGTCTTGATGCAAGCCGGTATTCGTTTTGACGGGGCCCTGGTTTTGCAAGTATTCGGCTCTGGTCCGGTAAAACTGGCCGTGGTGGAAGTGCAGTCGGACCTCGCCTTGCGGGCGACCGCCACATGCGACGCCGATTTGCCGCACGGCCTGCGCCTCAGTCAGATGCTCAATGTAAACCACCAGGGCCGTTGTGCCATTACGCTGGACCCCCAGACCCGCAGTGCCGGACGCCAGCCTTACCAAGGGGTGGTGCCACTGGTTGACGACCAGGGGCAGTCGTTTGAGCAGCTCAACGAAATTTTGCAGCACTATATGTTGAAAAGTGAGCAGCTCGACACCACCCTGGTGTTGGCGGCCGATGACACCGTGGCAGCAGGCTTGCTGATTCAGCGCCTGCCGATGGCCGGAGAGGCCAATTTGGCCGCGGGTAAATCGGCAGAAGATGCCGATCGCCTGGGCGAAAACGAAGACTATCGGCGCATTGCCATTTTGGCGCAGTCGCTGAAACGCGAGGAGCTGCTCAGTCTGGACGTGGACACCGTGTTGCGGCGTTTGTTTTGGGAAGAAACGCTGACCCGTTTTGTGCCGCAGGATGGTGAAACCGCACCCCGTTTTCAGTGCAATTGCAGTCGCGAGCGGGTGGGGCGGATGATTGTGGGTTTGGGGCAAGAAGAAGTGGCCGAAATTTTGACCGAGCGCGCGCACGTTGAAGTGGGATGCGAGTTTTGCGGCGTGCAATACCGCTTTGACGCCATCGATGCAGCCCAGTTATTTATTGCTCCGGTCCACCAGGTCGGGCAGGCCATACCGCCGCAATAGCACCTGCGCAATAAAGCAATCTCTTATCTGCCTAGCCGCTCACGGGCAGACCGGCAGACACTGTATGCGGCACCAAAGTCCAGCGTTTGCAAGGCACTGTCTATGTGCTCGAAGAGGCCATCAGGCAGCCCAGCCAATGTACTCCGGGCGCCTGCAAACAATGGCAGCGCTTCCATATCGGACCGCGCTAACAGTGACTCCAGCTCGCCAAGCACGCGCACGGCGTCAGCCTGTACAAAGCCGGTTTCTGTTGGGGTGCCCGGGGCTGTTAACAGGCTATTTTCCAGCACCTTGATGGCGTTGTTCAACAGCCCAACGCTGTGCTCCATATGGGCTTTTAGCGTGTCCAATGCGAGGCTTGTTGGCGCCAGGCGCTGGTCCTGTTTGCGGATGTGTTCCAAACGCCGGGTTTCCTGCGCCAATGCAGTCAAGCCCAGTGTTGCTGCATTCCCCTTGAGCGTGTGCAGTGCCATGTCGAATGGATGGCTGTCTTCGGCGCGGGCGAATCGGATCAGGTCGCTGTGGCCGGTGGAAAGAGTGGATACAAAGGATTGTGCGGTTCGCAGGTACAGCGCCCGTGAGCCGGACATTCGTGCAAGTGCCAGCTTTAACTCCAGACCATCAATGTCCGGCAGCGCTGCTACCTGAGAAGGCGGTGCGGGTTGTTCCTCTGGCAGAGTTGTGGATGCGGCCCTGAACCCCGTTATGCGCACCAACAAAGTGACCAGCGTGGCCGTATCAAAGGGTTTGCCGATGTGTTCATTCATCCCCGACGCCAGGCACGCTGCACGGTCTCCGGACATGGCATTTGCCGTCATGGCAATAATCGGGAGGTGGCGCAGTTGCAAGTCATCGCGAATCGCGCGGGTCGCTGCATAGCCATCCAACACGGGCATCTGTATGTCCATTAACACCACGTCAAATTGCGGAGCGGCGGCGGCCACCGCGTCCACCCCCAGCTGACCGTTCGCGGCCAAGGACACCATGGCGCCCTCGGCGGAAAGCAACTCTTCGGCCACTTGTTGATTAATCAGGTTGTCTTCGACCACCAGAATGCGCATTCCGCTGAGACGCCGTGAATTGCCGCGTCCGGACGCCAGCGGGACCGGTACGGAGGTGCTCGAAAGGGCTTCTGCGAACGCTTCGAACAGCATGGATTGCGTGGTCGGCTTGGTCACATAGCCGTTGGTGAGTGCGTGCGACTGCGCGCTGCGCTGGGCCAATATATCCCGGCCGCTTGCTGTGACCATGGTGATTTTGGGCTGTGGCAGTGCGAGGCGCTCGGCCATTGCACGAATTTGCTGGGCCAGCTCCCAGCCATTCATGCCAGGCATTTCGCAGTCAATACACAGCACGGCATAGGGAAATACGGTTGGCGCTGCAGCCAACGCAACGGACAGCCGCTCCAAGGCCTCGGCGCCCGAGCTGGAATAGTCTGCAGCGCCTCCCCCGGTGCGTACCATGCGCGCGATGAGATCGCCGGCAATCGGATTGTCATCGACGACCAATACGCGTTGGAGCATGGCGGAAGGCAGCCTGGACACGGGCTCTGCATCCGTGGCGAAGTCGATTATGGGAAATTCCAGGCTGAACTGAAAGGTGCTGCCAATGTCCTTTTGGCTTTCCACCTGAATACGGCCGCCCATCAGTTCCACAAGCCGCTTGCTGATCGCCAATCCCAGTCCGGTTCCGCCGAAACGCCGCGTAGTTGCGCCCTCCGCTTGGGAGAATGCGTCGAAAATGTGTTCCTGGTGTTTTGCATCAATGCCAATTCCGCTGTCCTGCACAGCGAACGCAATAGTGACGGCGTGCGCAGTTTGCAACTGTTTCCGCATCGATATCACGACCTGCCCGGTGAAGGTGAATTTGATTGCATTGCCAGCCAAATTGATAAGAATTTGCCGCAAACGCATGGCATCACCGCGCACCACATGTGGCAGCGAGGGGTCGATGTCAAAGAGAACATCAATGTTTTTCTTTCCCACGGTGGCCGTCAACAATACGGCGATGTCGCGCAAAAGATTCTCAAAGTTGAATATCTCGTTCTCCAACACCATCTTGTCGGCGTCGACTTTAGAAAGGTCCAGTATGTCGTTGAGCAAACCGAGCAATGACTGCGCAGCACTTTGCGTCTTGCGGGCGTAATCACGTTGCCGCGCATTGAGTTCGGTGTTTTGCAGCAGCGCCAGCAACCCCAGAATGGCATTCATAGGGGTGCGTATTTCATGGCTCATATTGGCGAGAAAAATGGCTTTTGCGGCATTCGCTGACTCGGCTTCCAAGGTGCGTTGTTGCAGTTGACTATTCAGCTTGGATAGTTCATCGTGGGTCGCTTTAATGTCGGTAACGTCGAACACAAATGCATAAAACCCCTGCACCTTGCCGTCGACCACGTCTGGCAGGTATTTGGCTTTGGTGTAGGTCGAAGCGCTGCCGTCGGGGGTCGGAATGTTGCGCTCGAAACTCTGGGTTTCGCCCCGTAAGACCGCCTCTAGCATCGGCAGATTTTTTTCGTAGAGTTCGGGGCCCAGAACGTTGGAAAGGTGCTTGCCCTTAATCGATTCCGGCGTCAGGCCAAAGTAGTCAATGTAGGCGTTGTTTGCAAATCGATTGATCAAGTTGCAGTCCCAATAGGCAACCAGCGAAGGCAGCGCATCCAATGTGTTTTGCAGCAAGCGGCCGGCTTGGTGCGATGCCTCTACGGCATGGCTCAGATGGGTCCGGGCCTGCGCCAGTTCATGGTAGGGGCGCTGGATGGCGTCTACCACCACGGCGCGGTATATCAGCAAATAAGAAATAACTTTGTAGACATGCCCGAGCACGTTGTATGCACCTGTCATCGTGGTGTAGAGCGTGAAATAAAACTCGCTCATGGCCATTACCGCGGCCGCTGCAAAGAGCAGCGCTGGATTGAACGTCTGCGGTCGTCGCATCTTTGTCCAAAGTGCCCACATCGCCATCAGATTCATGGCAATGCAAACGTACTCCAGATTCTTTTTGAGTGGTGTCAGTCCCTCGCCAATGATGAAGAAGTCCGGTAGCACACGCGGGTAACAAATTACCAGCCAATTGAGCGCGGCAACCATACCCATGAGCATTCCGAACAGCGTCCATTTAATGCGCTTGCTGAAGGGCCGATTCCATGGCCGCAAGGTGACCATCAAAAGAGCGAATGCGGCCAAAAGACGGGCCGCAATCCAAAAGTTAAGTTGTTTTCCAGGGCCGTTCGGGGTGATGAAATCGGGCATCCCACCGTAGGAGAAGGTGTGTGAAAAGTCGAGGCAAGCGATGGCGAAAAACACGGTGGCCAGCAGTGCCAGATTGCCTGCTGTGGTGTCTCGGTGGGAGTTCCAGCCGACCTCAAACACCATCATGGCAATCACGATGGAGACGGTTTCCAGCAGCGTGTGCAGGGGAAGGTAATAAGCGATATCAACCGCATTCCGTGTTGCCGGTATGGCCCATGCCAAAAATTGGCACAGCGCCAGCACCGAAAGGAATGCTGCCACTCGGCCCATTTTCCTGCGGTGGTCTGGGTGCAGATGCCACCAGCCACCGGTCCCTGTACCCGTGCGGGTCGCTGCGCTGGTGTTCGCCATATGTGTGTCTTCTTGTGCGACCATTCTAGCGATTGGCTGTAGCGTCCGATAGGCAGACCAATTTGGCCGCGCGTTGGTTGGGAATGAGCAGGGTGGTTTGTGCGTACACAAGTCGACCACGCGTGGGGTGATTAAATTCCCGCACGCCACCTTCTCGCTCAAAAATGACCGACGCACGCCAGCACGCTGCAAACTCGGGGCTCGCGCTGTTTAATTCCTCCACCAGTTCCACCAGTTCGGTATCGCCAAGGTGCCGATTGAAGTCGGCGCGAAATTCCGCGACCAAACGCGCTGCGCGGTCAGGCCAGTTGACGATAAGTGTTCGCGCTTCTTTTGCTAAAAACGTGTAGCGCAGCAGATTGCGATCCCCCCC
>Ga0228698_1000421_pt1 | contig 34192 bp, 27 predicted proteins | sample McNCre117_Aug_MG_FD_178015 | JGI IMG/M metagenome (GOLD analysis project Ga0228698, IMG submission 178015) | Freshwater microbial communities from McNutts Creek, Athens, Georgia, United States - 1-17_Aug_MG | ecosystem: Environmental > Aquatic > Freshwater > Creek | place: USA: Georgia... | reverse complement strand
TGGGCCCTGCGCGCTTCGGCACCCCACAAATCGCCCCCACCGGCCACCCCCCACCGCGCATCACCGCACGTTGACTTCTCGGCTTTGAAAGCCATCGCGGAGATGCCGCCGCATGAAAGAGCCTCGCGGCGTTCCGGGCACGGGATTCTTTTCGAAGCGGGCTGCAATGGCGCAGCCGAGCCCCACGCGCAGGTGGTTCGGGGGGCGGGCGCAGGGCCCATTCCCGGTGACCTCTTGCCTCGTGGTGGCACCGCCGGTGAGGATAGTCAGGCCTGGCACCACCAGCGGCGGTGCCCCGGGAGCGTGGTCCCGGAGAACGCCCCCCGGGCCATCTGCGCACCGCACACGGCCGCGGGGCGCACAGCACACGTCAGCGGGGCGCATTGCACACGTCAGAGGAGCGCACCGCACACGGCGGACGAGCGCGTGGCCCGACAAAAGCCAAGCAGCTCAATGCACCGCGCAATTCTGAGAAGTACCCGACGCAGGCTGCCAAAACAAAAGCAGCCAAACAGCTCAAATCGCCGCAGCCGGATCGTCCAGAGTTTGAGAGGTTTCAGCACCGGCCACAAAGCGGGTGACGCGGCGGGGTTGCAGGCCGGCGCGCACGCCAGAGGCCAGACCCAGGCTTTGTTGCAGGGCTTGCCAGCGGGCGCGGGGCATCTCGACATCCACGTAGCTGCCGTCGTCGCGACGGAACTCCAGACGGGTGAGCGGGCCCACGGTGAGGGCCTGGGCCAGTTCAGCGCCCCAGGCGTCGGGGTGGCTGCCTTCGGCCACCACGTCCAGCTCGTGCGGGCGAACGTAATGCACGTCTTCAGTGTGGTTGACGCTGCCGCCGGGCGCATGGCCCAGGCGGCCGTGGAACAGGTTCACGTCGCCCAGGAATTGCAGCACGAAGGGTGTGGCCGGGTGGTCGTAGACCTGGTCGGGCGTGCCCACCTGCTCGATGCGGCCCTGGTTCATCACCACGATGCGGTCGGCCACTTCCATGGCTTCTTCCTGATCGTGGGTGACGAAGACGCTGGTGACGTGCATCTCGTCGTGCAGGCGGCGCAGCCAGCGGCGCAGCTCTTTGCGCACCTTGGCATCCAGGGCGCCAAAGGGCTCGTCCAGCAGCAGCACCTTGGGCTCGACCGCCAGGGCGCGGGCCAGGGCGATGCGCTGGCGCTGGCCACCCGACAACTGGTGGGGGTAACGATCGGCGATCCAGTCCAGTTGCACAAGCTTGAGAAGAGCCGTCACTTTCGACGTTATTTTGGCATTGGACGGCCGGGTGGCCTTGGGCCGCACGCGCAGGCCAAAGGCCACGTTCTCGAAGATGGTCATCTGCGGGAACAAGGCGTAGTGCTGGAACACAAAGCCCACCTGGCGCTCGCGCACATCGGTGTGGGTGGCGTCTTCGCCGTGAAACAGCACGGTGCCGGCATCGGGCACTTCCAGGCCGGCGATGATGCGCAGCAGGCTGGTCTTGCCCGAGCCCGATGGCCCCAGCAGCGCCACCAGTTCACCGGCGGGGATGTCCAGGTTCAGGTTGTCGCAGACCACGGTCTGGCCAAAGCGCTTTTGCAGGTTTCTGACTTCGATGCTCATGGCTCATCACTCACTGTCGGCTTGCGCGTCGCGCTTCTGGGCTTTCACCCGCTGCTCAACCAGGTACTTCAGCACCAGGGTCACCAGGGCCAGGCCGGCCAGCAGCGAGGCCACGGCAAAAGCGGCGGCAAACTGGTATTCGTTGTAGAGGATCTCGATGTGCAGCGGCATGGTGTTGGTCTGGCCACGGATGTGCCCCGACACCACGCTGACCGCGCCAAACTCGCCCATGGCGCGCGCATTGCACAGGATCACGCCATACAGCAGCGCCCACTTGATGTTGGGCAGCGTGACGCGCCAGAACATCTGCCAGCCACTGGCGCCCAGCACGCGGGCGGCTTCTTCCTGCTCGTTGCCCTGGGCTTGCATCAGCGGGATCAGTTCACGCGCCACAAAGGGGAAGGTGACGAACACGGTGGCCAGCACGATGCCGGGCACGGCAAAGATGACCTTGATGTCGTGGTCGCGCAGCCACTCGCCAAACCAGCCTTGCAGGCCAAACACCAGCACGTAAATCAAACCCGAGATGACCGGACTGACTGAGAAAGGCAGGTCTATCAGCGTGAGCAGCAGGCTCTTGCCGCGAAACTCGAACTTGGCCACGCACCAGGCAGCGGCCAGGCCAAACAGCAGGTTCAGCGGCACGGCGATGACGGCAGCGATCAGCGTCAGGCGGATGGCCGCCCAGGCGTCGTCGTCCAGCACCGCAGCCACGTAGGTGGCCATGCCCTTTTTGAAGGCCTCCACAAACACCAGTGCCAGCGGCGTGAACAGGAAGAAGGTCAGGAAGGCCAGCGCGATGGTGACCAATGTCCATTTGACCCAGGTGGGTTCGGCGTGTGCGGCGCGCATCATCGTCCCTGCCGCTTTCGGGCCCAGGTTTGCAGGCCATTGATGGTGAGCAATAGCACGAAGGCGGCTACCAGCATGACCACGGCAATCGCGGTGGCGCCGGCGTAGTCGTACTGCTCGAGCTTGGTGATGATCAGCAGCGGCGTGATCTCGCTGATCATGGGCATGTTGCCGGCAATGAAGATCACGCTGCCGTACTCACCCAGTGCCCGCGCAAAGGCCAGGGCAAAACCCGTGATCAAGGCGGGCATCAGGATCGGAAAGATCACATGCCTGAAGGTTTGCAGGCGGCTGGCACCCAGCGTGGCGGCGGCTTCTTCCAGCTCTTTTTGCAGCTCTTCCAGCACGGGCTGCACGGTGCGCACCACAAAGGGCAGGCCGATGAAGGTGAGCGCCACGCCCACGCCCAGCGGCGTGAAGGCCACCTTGATGGGCAGGTGCCGGCCTATCCAGCCGTTTTCGGCGTACAGCGCAGTCAGGGCGATGCCGGCCACCGCCGTGGGCAGGGCAAAGGGCAAATCCACCAGGGCATCGACGAGCCGCTTGAAGGGGAACTCGTAACGCACCAGCACCCAGGCCACCACCAGGCCGAACACCGCATTGAGCAGCGCGGCCACCAGCGAGGCGCCAAAGGTCAGCCGGTACGAAGCCAGCACACGGGGCAAACTGACGGCCTCCACAAACGCCGGCCAGCTCATGGTGGCGGTCTTCAGGAAGGCGGCCGACAGCGGCACCAGCACGATGAGGCTGAGGTACAGCAGCGTGAAGCCCAGGGCCAGGTCAAAGCCCGGCAGCACGCTGTGACGGCGCAGCAGCCGTCGAGAGAACAAGGCCATCGTGCCCGCCTCAACGCTTGTTATAGGCCTTGTCGAAGGTGCCGCCGTCGGCGAAGTGCGTCTTCTGGGCGCGGGTCCAGCCGCCAAACACCTCGTCGATCGTGAACAGCGTGACCTTGGGGAAGTCTTTCGCGTAGCGGGCGGCTGCCACCGGGTCGATGGGGCGGAAATGGTGGCGCCCGGCGATGTCCTGGCCTTCGGGCGAGTACAGGTATTCGAGGTAGGCCTGGGCCACGGCACGGGTGCCGCGCTTGTCGACCACCTTGTCCACGACGCTGACGGGCGGCTCGGCCAGGATCGAGATGCTGGGGGCCACGATGTCGAACTTGTCCGGGCCCAGTTCCTTCAAGGCCAGCAGGGCTTCGTTTTCCCAGGCCAGCAGCACATCACCCACGCCGCGCTCCACGAAGGTGGTGGTCGCGCCGCGCGCACCGCTGTCGAGCACTGGCACATTGGCCAGCAGCTTGCCGACAAACTCCTGGGCCTTGGCATCGCTGCCGTATTTCTTCAGCGCGTAGCCCCAGGCGGCCAGGTAGTTCCAGCGGGCACCGCCCGAAGTCTTGGGGTTGGGCGTGATCACGCCGACGCCCGGCTTGATCAGGTCGTCCCAATCCTTGATGCCCTTGGGATTGCCCTTGCGCACCAGGAACACGATGGTCGAGGTGTAGGGCGAACTGTTGTGCTTCAGGCGCTTTTGCCAGTCGGCCGGGATGAGCTTGGCGCGATCGGCCAGCTCGTCGATGTCGTAGGCCAGGGCCAGGGTGACCACATCGGCCTCCAGCCCATCGATCACCGAGCGGGCCTGCTTGCCCGAGCCGCCATGGCTTTGCTTGACGATGACGTTGTCGCCGGTCTTGCCCTGCCATTGCTTGGCAAAGGCCTTGTTGAAGTCGGCGTACAGCTCACGGGTGGGGTCGTACGAGACGTTCAGCAGCGTGATGTCCTTGGCTTGCGCGGCAGGCCAGGCCAGCAGGGATACAGCCACCAGGGCGGCGGCGCGGAACAGGGCGGGCAGGGATCGCATGACGAGGAATGGCCGCAAAAGGGCCTTTTGGGATGACACGGTTTGGATGCTAGGCACGCACCATCCACCCGAAAACGAATCATCTTGCAGATCAACATGCGAAAAACAGATATGTCAGCCCGCACGCCGGTGCGGCCACAGCTGAACCTGGCAGCTTGGTGACGCATTACCCAGGCTTTTTGGAGGGCGTCCATCACGCAGTGGGCATGCCCCCAACGCGCACTAAGCCGGCTTGTTGAGCAGTCGCTCGCCTTGTGGATGGTGGCCGATGTGGCCCGGTTCTATCTTTGCCTCAGGCGGCTTGGCAGGGCTTTGGCAGGCTTCTCGAAGCCATTTTGCGCGCTCTACCTAACTTGCCATCAACGCGACTTGTTCGCACACCTTCCATCGATCCATTGAACAGGGAGAGCCACATGGCCAGCAAGAAGACACCCGGCAAGCCGGGCAAGCAACGCGGCGGTGAGCACCACGATGTGCCCGCCTCCATCTTCAGCACACCCGGCGCCGACATCGTCGCCGGCGAGCTGATCCTGCAGTTGGATGAATCGGCCGGCACGGCCATCACCGAGAGCATCACCCATGGCCCCAGCCGCGGCCAGCCCCGTGCGGGCGCCCTGCGCCTGGGCCACGACGGCATCGACCGCGTGCTGGCCAAGCTCAAGATCACGCACCTCACGCGGCTGCACCCGCCAGCGCCGGCGGCCACGATGGCGATGAGCGAGGCCGTCACCCTGTCGGGCACCTACCGCGTGGGCCTGGAGCACGGCGCATCGGTTGAAGCCGCCGTCAAGCAGCTGCAGCAGGCCCCGGGCGTGCAATACGCCGAGGCCATCCGTTACCGCGAAACCTTTGTCGTGCCCAACGACCCCAGCTACCCCAGCCAGTGGGGCCTGACCAAGATCAACTGCCCGGCGGCCTGGGACCGCACCACCGGTTCGCCCAACATCGTGGTGGCCGTGATCGACACCGGCGTGGACCTGGATCACCCCGAGCTGGCCCCGCTGCTGGTGCCCGGCTTTGACATGGTGGACCTGGGCGCCGCGCCCACGGCACCCCCCGGCTTTCACTTTGAAGGCGACTTCCAGGGCCGCGACAACAACCCGCAAGATGAAGTGGGCCACGGCACCCATGTGGCCGGCACCATCGCCTGCCTGAGCAACAACGGCGCTGGTGTGGCCGGTGTCACCTGGCAATGCCGTGTGATGCCGGTGCGCGTGCTGGCCCGCATCGTCAACAACGCCAATGCCAGCGATGTGCGTGGCACGGGCTCGTCGGCCGACATCGCAGCGGGCATCCGCTGGGCCGTGGACAACGGCGCGCGGGTCATCAACATGAGCCTGGGCGGCCCTTCCGACACGCAGGTTGAGCGCGATGCCGTGGCCTATGCCGTGGCGCATGGCGTGGTGGTGTGCGCGGCCATGGGCAATGGCGGCCTGGGTGCGCCCACCAGCTTCCCGGCGGCCTATCCCAATGTGGTGGCGGTGGGTGCCATCGATTCGGCCGACCACCGCGCCAGCTTCTCGCAGGTGGGCCCGCACATCGATGTGGCAGCCCCCGGCGTGGGCGTGCTCAGCACGGTGTGGAACAACAGCTACACCACCATGTCAGGCACTTCGATGGCCACGCCCCACGTGGCCGGTGTGGCAGCGCTGGTGCTGTCGTGCAACCCGGGCCTGACCGGCGCCCAGGTGGCCGACATCCTGCGCCAGACCGCCCGCCCGCTGCGCGACAACCCGGCCGATCCGGTGCCCAACAACAACTACGGCTTTGGCTGTGTGGATGCCCAGGCTGCGCTGAACCGCGCCTGCCCCACGCCGCTGCCCTCGCGCACGATCATCTGCCGGCCGTCGGTGGCCATCGCCTGCCCGTCGGCACCGGTGTTGTGCCCGCCGCATGTCAGCACCACCATCGTCTGCAAGCCCTCGGTGGTGCTGGTGTGCAAGCCCTCGGTGCTGATCCAGTGCCCGCCCAAGGTCTCGCTGCAGATCGCCTGCCCCCGGCCGTCTGCGGTGATCGCCTGCCCCTCGGCCGTGGTGGCCTGCCCGTCGGGTGTGGTGTGTGGCCCGCTCAACCCGGGTGACCCGGGCCAACTGGGTGGTGCCGCACCGTCCAACGGCTGCCCTTGCAACGGCAACAACGCCGCCGACTGGAACGACACCGACCCCTGGGCCGGCTACTACCCCGGCGAAGGACAGTGAGGCCCCGGCGGCCGGGCCGGTGCCGCACTGGCCGGCCCGGCCGCTTTCACATCGCCACCTGGACACACCATGACCACCGCCATCCCCTCTGCCACCAGCTGGCGCGCACCGCCTCCGCCTCTGGCCGTGCTGCAAGCCTGTGAATGGCTCAGCCCCGCCGAGGCGGTCGACCCCGGCCTGCAGTGGCAAAGCACCCGCAGCTCGCACGCCTTGTGGCGCGTGCGCACGCCGCAGGGGCGCTGCGCCGTCATCAAGCAGGTGCCGCAGCAGGCCGCCGCTCAGCAACGCAGCCTGCGCACCGAGATGCTGGTCTACCGCCTGGCAGCCTGGATGCCGGGCCTGGCCCAGGCCGTGCCCAAGGCGCTGTTCATCGATGAAGCGCGCCAGGTGCTGGTGGTGCAGGCCCTGAGCTGCCGCCCCCAATGGCCCGATGCCTCGCCGGTGTGGCCCATCAGCCGGCCCGATGTGGCCGCTCAGCTGGGGCGCTTGCTGGCCGGTGTGCACCGTGCCACCGCCGGCCTGGCCATCACCGCATCACCCGCCGCCGGGGTGCTGGGCCTGCCCGAAGGCTGGGCCCACGCGGCCGCTGGCCGGCCCATCACCACCCAGGCCTTGATGCAGCATGTGGCCCAGTGCCCCGTGCTGTCGGCCCTGCTGCAACGCATCGCTGCCGATTACCGGCCGCAATGCCTGATCCACGGCGACCTGCGCCCCGAAAACTGGCTGCGCGACGAAGCCCAGAACGGCCTGGTGTTCAAGCTCATCGATTGGGAACTGGCCGGCCAGGGTGACCCGGCCTGGGACCTGGGGGCACTGCTGGCCCAGGCCTGGATCGACCACACCACCAGCCACCCTGAACCCGCCCCCGGCCAGCCCTGCTGGCAGGCCCTGGCCACACCGGTGCGGGCGCTGTTGCAGGCCTACGGCTCGGCACAAGGCCTGGTGCCGCTGGCGCAGCCCGAGGCCATGGCCCATCTGGTGCGCTGCGCTGCCGCACGCCTGCTGCACGTGGCCTGCGAGCACGCCGACCAGGGCGCCTCGATGCAAGACCCGCTGCTGATGCAGTGGCTGGCCTGTGCGCGGCACCTGGCCCACCACACCCAAGACGAAGCCGCCCACCTGATGCCCAGCGCACGCACACCATGAATCACCCCACCCACCAGGCGCTGCTCAGCCTGCTGCACACCCTGAACCTGGCCTGGGCACGAGGCGGCCCGGCCGGACAGGCCCTGCAACAGGCCCTGGCCCAGGCCGCTCCGCACGGCCTGGACTGGGACAGCGATGCCCTGGCGGCCTGGCTGTATGGGCACTGGTACCAGGCCACGCCCGAAGCCCCGTCTGCGCCAGGCTGGGGCCGATCGCTGGTGCCACTGCTGCAGGCGGCGCTGCAGGGCAGCGCCCGCTGGCCACGCGGCTGGGCTGCGCTGCAGGCGCTGCCCGATGGCCGCTGGCTGGCAGGCCAGGGCACCAACAGCCGCGTGCTGGCAGCCGGTGAATGGGCCAATGTGTCGCGCCCCGGCGTGCCGCCTGCCCCGGGCGACGAGCTGGCCGTGCCCAACCGCCTGGCCTGGCTGGACGAGGCCACCGGCTTCTGGGCGGCCCGCTGCACCCAATCTGAACCCCAGGGCCCGCTCAGCCGTGTGTATGCCAGTGCAGACTGGCCCCAACTGCCGCGCCTGCTGCGCACCTTGATGCCCCTGCTGGACGACTGGGGCCTGCCCTGGTCACTCAAGTGCCCCAGCCAGGCGGCGCAGTACGGCCGCGTCGACACCCTGGTGTTGTATGTGGCCCGCGTGCATCGGCCCGGCCTGCTGGCCCTGCTGGGCCCGCATCTGCCAGTGCTGCAGGCCGGCCTGCGGCCCCTGCACCCGCCGCTCAGTTGCCCGCTGGCGCCGGGCCTGGCCTGGGCCGACAGCCCGGGCAACGGCCTGAGCTTCGGGCAGCACCGCTGCCTGGTGCTGGCGCGCGGCCTGCGCCAGGCCTGGCCGATGGCTGATCTGCCGCCGCCCACCCCCGCGCGCGCCCTGCCCTGCCTGCGCGCCAGCCTGCTGCAGGCCGGCATCGACACCGACGCGCCCTGGCTGGAGCCCGCCCCCCAGCCTCAAGCGGCTTCGGCCCCCGATCTGGTGAACTGACATGACCCTGCACACACCCCTGACCACCCCCACCGACGCCCCCTGGCTGCAACAGGCGCTGCACATCGGCGAACGCCTGCACCGGCAGGCACGCTGGCAGGGCCGCCACCCGCACTGGTGGGGCGATGAGCTGGCCGGGCACGATGGCGCCACGGCGCGTGTGGTGCAGCAGGCCACCGGGCCGGCGCTGTACGGCGGCAGCGCGGGCATCGGCTGGTTTCTGGCGCACCTGGGCCAGGAGGCAGCGCAACCCCGGCTACGCCGCACGGGTGTGGCGGCCCTGCAAGGCGCGCTGGCTGCCTGGCAGGCCCCGCTGGCAGCTGGCGACCTGGGGCTTTACACCGGCGCCACCGGCGTGGCCTGGGTGGCACTGCAAACCGGCCAGGCACTGGGCCATCGGGGCCTGCAAGACCAGGCCTGGCAACTGGGCCAGCGCGTGGCGCAAGCCTGCCTGGCCGGCAGCTTGCCCGCCGAGAGCGACCTGATCAGCGGCTTGGCCGGCACCGTGGTGGGCCTGGTGGCCCTGCTGCGCAGCGCGCCCCGGCAGGCCAGCGCCCGCAGCCGCCAACGGCTGCAAGGCGCCTGCCATCAGCTGTGCGGCCACCTGCTGCAACGCCGCTGCGACCAGCCCCTGGGCATCGCCTGGCCCGAGCCACAGGCCGAGGCCGGCGCACCCTGCCTGTGCGGCCTGGGTCACGGCGCATCGGGCATGGCCTGGGCGCTGCACGAAGCCGCGCAACTGCCAGGCGGTGCGCCGTGGCAGCACTGGGCTGACGAAGCGCTGGCCTATGAGCGCAGTTGCTGGCTGGCCGACGCCGGCAACTGGCCCGATCTGCGCGCCAATCCCCAGCCCGGCCAGCAGCCCGGCTGCATGAACGCCTGGTGCCACGGCGCCGTTGGCATCGGCGCGCTGCGCTGGCTGATGTGGGCCCGCCAGCCCGATCCAGCCCTGCTGGCCGAAGCCGGCGCCGCGCTGCTGGCCACCCGTGGCACGGCCGCCACCGCCCAGGCCGCCTTGCAGGCCGGCCAGGCCAGCGACACCAGCTTGTGTCACGGTCTGGCCGGCTCGATCGAGCTGCTGCAACTGGCCCACGAGGTGAGCGGCCAGGCCGAGCACCGCCGCGCGGCCCACAACCTGGGCCGCTTGGCCCTGCGCGTGGCACAGTCGCAAGGCGGCCAGTGGCCGGTGGGCCTGCCTGGTGGCCGGCAGGTGCCCGGCCTGATGCTGGGTGACGCCGGCGTGGGCGCCATGCTGCTGCGCCTGCACCGGCCACAGGCCATGCCCGGCCTGTTGCTGCCCGGCGCGCCAGGCTGGCAGGCGGCCTACGCCGTGCCGCCGTCCAGCACCGGGCCGGTGCCCGACATCGCGTCAGCCTGCGCGTAACGCACACCCGCCAGCGCCTGTGCGCGGGCGATGAAGGCGGCCACATCGGCACCCGCAGCCAGCGTGGCCACCACCGCATCGGGCTGGTAGGCAGTGGGCGCGCTGGTGGCCACCGCACCAGCGGCCCACAGTTGCGCCCGCAAGGCTGGCCAAGGCACGGCCTGCGGCCCTTCCAGCAAACCCACCACCACGCGTTGACCCATGTTGCGCTCCTGCTTGCCCGGTCACTATGCGCCTGCCGGGCGCGCAGCGCCAGCGGCCAGCACACACAGCTGCTCGGTGGCGTCCAGCGTGGCCCGCACCGGGTGGTCGGCCGGCGCGGGTGCAAAGCCCAAGCAGGCCAGCAGGTGCAGCGAGCGGTCGTTGTCCTGCTCCACGCAGGCCATCAGCTCATGGCAATGGCAGTGGGCCAGCAGGTGCTCAACCATGGCGGCTGTGGCCGCACGGGCATGGCCTCGGCCCCAGAAGTCGCGACCCAGCATGTACGCCACCCAGGCCCGGCCATCACCCAGCACCGTGGCCTGCACCGTGCCCACGGCCAGACCGGTGGCACGCTCACGCAGCACCCAGTTCAGCCAGATCTCGCGGCCATCGGCTGATTGGCCCACGGCCTGCCGGGTGTACACCTGCCGCAGGTGCTCCAGGCTGGGTGGCGGCGGATGGTCGATGTAGCGGTACAGCGTGGCATCGGCCAGCAGCGCAAACATCTCGTCGGCGTGTGAAACCGACAAGGGCTCCAGATCCAGTTGTGCGGTGCGCAGCGCGGTCATGGGTGGCGCACCACCGGGCGCGCAAAGTTCACCCGCATCAGCGGCAAGGCCGGCGATGGTGCGGTGATGCTGGCATCAAAGGGATGGCTGGCGCCGCCTGCGCCCACCAGGGCCAGGATGCGGCGCACGTAGTCGCGGGTTTCGGCATAAGGCGGCACGCCGCGATAACGCTCAACGGCCCGCTCACCGGCGTTGTAGGCCGCAGCCGCCAAGGCCACGTCACCCTCAAAATAGGCCAGCAGCCAGCGCAGATAGGCCATGCCGCCGCGGATGTTTTGCGCCGGGTCCATCAGGTTGCGCACCTTGAAGCGCGCCGCCGTGTCGGGGATCAGCTGCATCAGGCCCTGCGCCTGCTTGTTGGACACGGCATTGGGGTTGAAGCCGCTTTCGGTGGCGATGATGGCCAGCACCAGGGCGGTGGACAGCTTGTATTCGGGGGCCACCAGGCGCACAAAATCAACAATGGGTTTGGGCGCGTTGGCCGGCGGCGGCGGCTCGGGCGGCGGGCCTGCGGGCTTGCCCGGTTTGGCCGCCACGGCCACCACGGGCGGGCGCTCGATCTCGGGTGGGCGCAGGCAGGGCGGCGGCTCGCCACGCGGCGTGCCCATGGCCTTGGCCATGCTCTCGGCCTGCGGATGGCCCTGCTCGGCCGCCGCCCAGAACAGGTGGGCAGCCTGGGCATCATCGCGCTCGATGCCCCGCGCATTGGTCAGCATCCAGGCCAGGCTGTATTGCGCTTCGGCATCACCGTATTGCGACGCCCGGCAATACAGCGTGGACGCCCGACCGGCATCGCGTGGCATGCCGTTCTCGCCGAATTCGTAATCATGAGCTTCCTGCCGCCAACGCAACACCTGCGAGGGCACCACCGTGCCGGCCACCGCCTTGGGTGCCGTGAGCACGGCAGGCATGGCCGCCAGCCTGGCTGCCAGTTCGGCATCGGGCAGCAGGTTTTGGGCCTGCGCCAGGCTGCCAGCGCCCAGCCATGCCACGGCCAGCAGCGCGCCTGCGCGTCGCAGCAGCGCAGTAACCGTTTGGCAGCAAGTCGGTGCAAGGAACATGTTCGGGGCGGCAGCAGGCAGCCCATCACTCTAGCGCGCTGGGCGCCATGGCCGGCGGCAACAGTTTGCAGGCGGGCGCCCGGCTGCTTGCGCCCCCGGCCAGCCGCGCCGCCTCGATGCGACGTTTTTCACATGTCAAGCTGAGAAAACAGCATGAAGCCAGCGCGACCGGCCCATCTAGACTGGCTGGCTGCGACCCTCTTTTCAATGGAGACCCCACCATGACCCGCGACACCAGCGCCTGGCGCTTCGAGACCAAATCGGTTCACAGCGGCTACAGCCCCGAGCCCACCACGCATGCGGTGGCGGTGCCCATCTACCAGACGGCGGCCTATTCGTTTGACAGCGCCCAGCATGGCGCCGACCTGTTTGACCTGAAGGTGGCGGGCAACATCTACACCCGCATCATGAACCCCACCACCGCCGTGCTCGAAGAACGCGTGGCGGCGCTGGAAGGCGGCATTGCCGGGCTGGCACTGGCTTCGGGCCAGGCGGCGGTCACCTATGCCATCCAGACGATTGCCGAGGCTGGCGACAACATCGTCTCCAGCAGCGCGCTGTATGGCGGCACCTACAACCTGTTTGCGCACACGCTGCCGCAGTACGGCATCACCACGCGCTTTGCCGATTACCGCGATCCCGCGAGCTTTGAAGGCCTGATCGATGCACGCACCAAGGCCGTGTACGTCGAGAGCCTCGGCAACCCGCAGGGCAACATCACCGACATCGCGGCCATTGCCGCCATCGCCCACCGCCATGGCGTGCCGCTGATCGTGGACAACACCGTGCCCAGCCCCTACCTGTGCCGGCCCATCGAGCATGGCGCCGACATCGTGGTGCACAGCCTGACCAAATACCTGGGCGGCCATGGCACCAGCATTGGCGGCATCATCATCGACAGCGGCAAGTTCCCCTGGGCGCAATACCCTGAGCGCTTCAAGCGCCTGAACGAGCCCGACGTGAGCTACCACGGCGTGGTCTACACCCAGGCGCTGGGCCCGGCGGCCTACATCGGCCGGGCACGTGTGGTGCCGCTGCGCAACATGGGTGCGGCGATCTCGCCGTTCAACTCGTTCCTGATCCTGCAGGGCATCGAAACCCTGGCCTTGCGCATGGACCGCATCTGCGCCAACACCCTGGCCGTGGCCCAGCACCTGCAGGGCCATGCCAAGGTGGGCTGGGTGAACTACGCCGGCCTGAGTGACCACCCCGACCACGCCGTGGTGCAGCGCCAGATGGGTGGCCGCGCCTCGGGCCTGCTGACCTTTGGCGTCAAGGGTGGCCGCGAAGCCGGTGCACGGTTCCTGGACGCGCTGCAGCTGTTCACGCGGCTGGTCAACATCGGCGACGCCAAGAGCCTGGCCACCCACCCGGCCAGCACCACGCACCGCCAGTTGTCACCCGAAGAGTTGGCCAAATCGGGTGTGGGCGAAGACGCGGTGCGCCTGTGCGTGGGCATCGAGCACATCGACGACCTGCTCGCCGATCTGGACGGTGCGCTGGCGGCGGTGTGAGGGCTGGGGCGCCGTGGTGGCGCCCCTCAGCGCTTGAACGGGTCCGCGAAGCGTGGATCCGCGGCCAGCGCGGTGTCATCCAGCGTCAACAAGAACGCCACCAGCGCGGCCTTGTCGGCCACGCTCAGGTTCAGGCGACGCGGCTGGCCGTTGCCGGCAATCAGGCGGTTGTCCAGCGCCGGGCCCAATTGCACGCCGCTGTTGTAGTGCTCGACCACCTGATCCAGCGTGGCAAAGCGGCCATCGTGCATGAAGGCCCTGGCGCGGCTCACACTCTTGAGACTGGGCGACTTGAAGACCACGGTCTCGCCAGCGTCCAGGCCATTGCTGCCCGATGCGGGGCCCAGCGCGAAAGTGGGTGGGCGGTGGCAACCAGCGCAGCCCAGGCCACCGTCTGGCGGTGCCAGCATGAACAGCACGCGGCCGCGCTCTTCCTGCGCGGTGAAGCCGGCCAGTGGCAGCGACAGGCCCTTGTCGGGCAGCGTGGCGTTGTAGACGGCGGCGTAGGCGGTGTCCCAGCGGCTGCTGGCGCTGATCATGGCCCGCTCGAACTGCGCGATGGCGGTGCGCGCGCGCAGCTCGGTGATGGTGCTGTCGCCAAAAGCGGCCTTGAACAGCTCCGGGTAGTGGGCACGCTGGGCCAGCTTGGTTTCCAGCGCCGGCAGGCCACCGTGGGCACTGTCAAAGCCCATCTCGACGCTGCTCTGAATGGGCCCGCCTGCCTGCTCTTCGACACTGGCCGCACGCTTGTCCCAGAACATGGTGCCGGGGCGGTAGTAGCGCACATTGCCCAGGCGCATGGCGTGGGCCGTGGTGCGCCCGCCGCCAAAGCCGGTGCTGAACTGCGCCGGGTCCGAAAAGCCATTGGCCTGCAAATGGCAGGTCGCGCAGGCGACGGTGTCGTTGACGCTCAGCGCCTTGTCATGAAACAGCACCCGGCCCAGCGTGGCGATGCGGTCGGTGGTTGCGGGTGTGCGGGGCGTGTTGTCTTGAGCCGCCACGTCCGCGTCATAGTGCACCGGCAAGGTGGGCGCCACGTAGTTGTCCGGCGAATAGATGTTGGCATTGAGCACCACCGCAGCGGCCGAGGCCAGGGCCTGCACCGTGGGCGATGCCGCACCCGTTCCCACGCTGTTGATGGCCGCCACGCTGCAGGTGTAGGTGCTGCCGTTGGTCAGTCCTGTCACCACCACCGGGCTGCTGGCGGCCGTGCCGGTGAAGCTGGCGCCCGAGAGGCTGCAGCTGGCCCGGTAACTGGTGATGGCCGCGCCGCCATCCGAGGCTGGCGCCACAAAGGCCAGGCTCACCTGCCCGTTGCCGCTGCTGGCCACCACCGATGTGGGTGCGCCGGGTGCCAGCAGCGGCGCCGGGGCTGGTGCCGGCGCGCTGGTGCTGCCACCGCCCCCGCCACAGGCCACCAGGGCACCGGCCAGGGTGGCCAGCCAGGCCAGGCGGGCAGAAGTCTTCAAGGGGTCGGTCATGCGCGCTCCAAGGGCTGCTGCAGTCGATGGCGCAGTCTGCCGGGGCTGGGCCTGTGAGCGAATGTGGTCGGGCGTAAAGATTCGGCAAAGTTCACGCTCAACCGTGATTTGATGCCGCTTGGCCCCAGGCACCTTGGCGACCCACCACCGCCTGCCGGCCCCGCACAATGGCCGTCCTGCATCCACGACCCGACAAGGATTGACCCATGGCTTTTTACGATGTGCTGGCCCGTGCCGTGGCCCTGGTGGGTGTGGCCGCCATCCGCTGGCGACGCATGCTGGGCCAGACGGCCACCACACCGGCCTGGGGCCGCGCGCCGCAGATTCCGGCCGCCCAGCCGCAGGGCGCGGTGCCCACCTTGAAGATGCCCACGGCCAAGGGCTGGGCGCCCGGCCAGTTGCCGCAGGCCGCAGCGGGCCTGAAAGTCAACGCTTTTGCTGCGGGCCTGAAGCACCCGCGCTGGCTGCTGGTGCTGCCCAACGGCGATGTGACGGTGGCCGAGGCCCTGCAATCGGCCAGCCGGGGCCCGCGCACGCTGTTTGACCACGCGATGCACGCCACCATGCGCCGCGCCGCCGCGCTGGGCGACAGCCCCAACCGCATCACGCTGCTGCGCGACGCCGATGGCGACGGTGTGGCCGAGCAGCGCCACATCCTGCTCGAAGGCCAGAAGCAACCCTTTGGCATGGCCTGGTTGCGCGGCACCTTTTACGTGGGCAACACCGATGGCGTGATGGCCTTTGCCTACACGCCGGGCGACACGCGCATCACATCCGCTGGCCAGCGCCTGTGCACCTTCAAGACCAACGGCCACTGGACGCGCAGCCTGCTGCCCAGCCCCGATGGCCAGCGCCTGTATGCGGGCGTGGGCTCGATGAGCAACATCGCCGATTTCGGCATGAAGGCCGAGGAAGGCCGCGCCTGCGTGGTCGAGCTCGATCTGGCAACCGGCGCCCACCGCAGCTTCGCCAGCGGCCTGCGCAACCCGGTGGGCCTGGCCTGGGAGCCCACCACCGGCGCGCTGTGGACGGTGGTCAACGAGCGTGATGGCCTGGGCGACGAAACCCCGCCCGATTACCTGACATCGGTGCGCGACGGCGGCTTTTACGGCTGGCCTTACTGCTACTGGGGCCAGACGGTGGACGAGCGCGTGCCGCAGGACGCCGCCAAGGTGGCCACCGCCTTGACGCCGGATTACGCCCTGGGCGGCCACACCGCCTCGCTGGGCCTGTGCTGGATGCCCGCCGGCACCCTGCCCGGCTTTGAGGTGGACGGCATGGTGATCGGCCAGCATGGCTCGTGGAACCGCAGCACGCTCAGCGGCTACAAGCTGGTGTTTGTGCCCTTTGCAGACGGCCAGCCCAGCGGCCCGCCGCGCGACATCCTGTGGGGCTTCCTGTCGCCCGATGAATCGCAATCGTATGGCCGCCCGGTGGGCGTGGTGATCGGGCCCGGTGGCCGCTCGCTGCTGATGGCCGACGACGTGGGCGATGTGATCTGGCGGGTGTCGGCGGCCTGATCACGGCCCCGCAGGGGGCATCCAGCCGCTGTCCACCAGTTGTTGCAAGGGGGCAAACAGCGGCTGCGGCAGGGCCTGCCAGGCCACCCAGTGCCAGCCGGCGCACTTGTGCGGCTCCAGGCGCTGTGGCTCGCCCTGCAGGCAATCGGCCAGCATGAACAGCGTGATGTAGTGCAGGCCTTCGGCCTCGAAGACCGTGTTCGTGTAGGGGCCCGGGCGCACCGCAGCCAGCGCCAGCCCGGTTTCTTCGGCCACCTCGCGGCGGGCGCAGTCGGCGGGGGATTCACCAAACTCGAGGTGGCCGCCGGGCAGGGCCCAGCTGTGCGCCCCGTGCGCGCCCAGGCGCTGGCCCAGCAGCACCTGCGCGCCGCGCATCACGATCACGCCCACGCCCACGTGGGGCCGTCTGGAAGCATCGGGCATGGCTCAGCCGGGGATGTCGGGCTCAACCAGTTGCGCCAGCAATTGCAGGCTCTCCTGCCAGCCCAGGTAACACATCTCGACCGGGATCATGCCGGGAATGCCTTCTTGCACGGCCGTCAGCTCGGTGCCGCACAGCACCGCGCGCAACTCGATGGTGGTCACCAGGGTGCCAGGCAGGTTGGCGTCGTCAAACTGGTTGGTGTAGCGCAGGCGCTGACCGGGCACCAGCTCCAGGTACTCGCCGCCAAAGCTGTGGCTGCCGCCCGAAGAAAAGTTGGTGAAGCTCATCCTGTAGCGGCCGCCTACCCGCACGTCCATGGCATGCACCTGGCCCACAAAACCATGTGGCGGCAGCCATTTGACCCAAGCGTGGGGATCGGTGAAGGCGCGGTAGACGCGATCAGGCGGTGCCTTGATGACGCGGTGCAGACGAACGGTTCCGGTGCTCATGGCAGGTCTCCAGACTTGTGCCGGCCAGTGGCCGGACAGGGCGGCCGCAGCGGCGGCAAGAAGGGGTTTGTACCCCAGCATCACCTATGCTGCCAGCATGACTGCCTTGCTGCCCCCCGCCCAAAACGTTGCCGCACACCCAGCGCCGGACGCTCATTCTGCGAAATGGGCCCGATGGGCCGCTGCCGCCTTGGGTGGGCTGTGTGCCAGCGCGCTGCTGATGGCTGCGCCGGCGGAGCCGGCCCCCGACACCGCCCCGGCTGCCCTGCTGACGCGCCTGCCCGCCGTGGCCACGGCGCCGGGCGGCATCACGGTGTCGGGCCTGTCGTCGGGGGGCTACATGGCCGGGCAGTTTCAGGTGGCGTTCTCCAGCCTGGTGTCGGGCGCTGCGGTGCTGGCCGCCGGCCCCTATGGCTGCTCACGCGGGTCACTGGCCACGGCCATGTTCCAGTGCTCGTGCCCGCCGCAGGCTGCCAGCCTGCCGGGCAGCGCCTGCAGCGTGCTGGGGCCAGGCGTGCTGGCCAGTTTCAGCGATGGCGTGCTGGCCGCCAACCGGCCCGATCTGGACGACCCGGCCCACCTGGCCAGCCACCGGGTGTGGCTGATGTCGGGCGGCCACGACGAGGTGGTGCGCCCCGCCCTGGTGGACGCCGCCCAGGCGTTTTACCGGCGCCATGGTGTGCCGGCGGCGGCCATCCACCACGAGCGCATCACCCAGGCGGGGCACGGCATGCCGGCGCCCGATGGCCCGGTGGCCTGCGGCACCACCGCCAGCCCCTATGTCACCCACTGCAAGGGCCAGGACGCGGCCGGTGAGCTGCTGCAATGGCTGCTGGCCCGGGCCCCGGGCGCACCCGCCTGGCACGCTGCGGTGGCCCCCAGGCCAGCGGGCCTGCGGCGGTTCAGCCAGCAACCCTATCGCCAGCCAGGCGTGTTTGACGGCCTGGACAGCAGCGGCTGGCTGTATGTGCCGGCCGCCTGCGAGGCCGGCGGCGCCGCGTGCCGCCTGCACGTGGTGTTTCATGGCTGCGCGCAGGCCCAGGGCTTTGTCGGGCCGGATGGCCAGGCCTTTGGCACGCGCTTCATCGCCGAGGCGGGTTACGCCCGCTGGGCCGAGGCCAACCACATCGTGCTGCTGTACCCGCAGGTGGCACCCACACAGGCTGCCCGGCTGGGCAGCACCTGGCAACTGAATCCGCAGGCCTGCTGGGATTTCTGGGGCTACACCCAAGACGCTGCTGCCTGGGCCGGCCAGCCCTTGCGCTTTGCGCAGCGCAGTGGCCCGCAATTGCGCGCCGTGCGGGCCATGGTGGCCGATTTGCAGGGGCGCTGAGCCGCGCCTACTTTTCGGCGGCGGCCTTCATCTGCGACAGGCCTTTTTCAAAGTCCTTGCCGATCATGGTGTCCATGCTCACAAAGATGCCCATCAGCTTGGACACATAGGGCGAAGGGCCGAACATCACCCAGCGCACTTCGGTGGCGCTGCCCTTGGGGGTGAGCAAAAAATCGGTGGTGTTGCGGCCGGCGATGGGCTCGATGAAATCCAGCTGGATGCGCACCTTGTCGGGCGCCACGCTGAGCACCTCCATGCGGCCACTGCCCACGTCCTTGTTGCCCTGCCAGGCATAGGCCGCACCCACCCCCGAGGCCGGGCCCGTGAACGTGCGCTGCATGGCTGGATCGATCTTTTCCCAGGGCGACCACTGGGCCCAGCCATGGAAGTCGGCGATCAGCGGCACGATCTTGTCGGGCGCGGCCTGGATCACGGTGCGGCGCTCGACACTGAAGCTGTCGGGCCGCGTGGTGGCAAACAGCATCAGCGCTGCCACCACCGCCAAGATTGTCAAACTGAGCTTCTTCAACATGCCACGGCCTCCTGAGCTGGCGGCGAGTGTCGGCCAATCGCGGGCAACGGGCAATGGGGACTTGCCAAGCGCTTGAAGGGCCGCACCCGTTGCAGCAGCCCGATCACCAGATGGGCATGGCGAAGCGGTATTCCAGGCCCAGGCTCAGGCTGTCAGCACTGAAGGGCTGGCCTGCGGCATTGCGGGCCTGGATGCGGCCACTGGCCAGATTGAGTGCCAGCCTGTCGGACAGGGTGTAGCGCAGGCCCGCACTGGCCTTGGTGGCACGACCATGCACATTGGTGCCCGCCATCAGCTGGCCCAGCAGCTGAAAGCGGTGGGCCTGATCGAGGTTGATCTGCCCGCCCAGGCCGGCGAGCATTTCGCCATAACCCGGGTAACCGCGGTACGCGTCGTAAGCCACGGCGGCCTGCAAGGGGATGTACCAGATGTCGTTGATCGGTGCGTCCACCTGCACACCCAGCATGGGCAGCCGGCCCAGTTCATTGCCGTTGTAGTGCACTCGGGTTTCGGTCTGCTGAAACACACTCACCCGAAACCCACGGAACACCGCGGCGCGGCCACCATCGTTGCCAGACTCGCCGCCCAGACCGGTACGCAGGTGCTGCGTCAGGGCCAGCCCGACGGTCTGGTTCTTCGAGCTGCCCTTGGGCGCCACCAGGTAGCCCGCAGACAGCGACAGGCCCAGGTCCTTGGTCAGGGCGTACTCGGCCGACACCTTGGGGTACACCAACAGACCGGAACCGGTGTTGATGACTTCCGGGGCGTAGCCACCCGAGCCCAGGCCAAGCTGGGCATACAGGCTGAGATCCTGCGACAGGCGCAGGCGCTGGCCAACACCACCGAGCATCTGGTTGTACAGCGGGCGGCCGTGGTAGCCCACACCCAGGCCGGCGTACCAGTAGGTGTCGGGCGCGAAGAAGTGCGCGTACTGCACATCGGCCACGTTGATGGTGCCCTTGTACGAGCCCTCAGGGCGGATCTGCCTGAAGTTGTCGAGCACCAGGGTCAGCATGTTTTCGCCCGGCGCCTGCAAGACCTGACCGGCCTCTGCCGCCGACAGCGTCTGGCCTCGGCGGGCATAGGCGCCTGTGAGGTAGGTGTACGGGATCTCGACAAAAAGGTTGGCCTGCGTGCCGTCGATGCTGGAGTGGCGGAACTTCATGCGCGACAGGTTGGCCCCCAGCGAGAACCCGCCCAGATCCAGGCCCAGGCCGGCATAAGCGCGCACATAGCCACCGGTTCCAGACAGGGCCTTGCTCTGCTCGATGCTGCGGCCCCCACCGCCGCCACCGCCGGACACACCCGCCGTGGCAAACCACCGCTCTGACAGCGGTCGCTGTGCATGCAGGCCCAGGTCGAAGGCCATGAAGCCGCCGTAATCGCCCTTGGCCAGCGGACCATAGACGCCGGCCCCCACGTACAGCGAATCGGACACCTTGTTCAGAAAGCGTATGCCCGCCATGTCGATGGGCTTGTCGTCGGGCACGCGGATGACCTGGTAATCCAGCATCACCATGGCCTCGTTGTTGGTCAGGCCGGACCCCTGGGGGGCGGCCGAGCCCTGCCCCTGCCCGCAGGCGCTGGTGGCGGCCAGCATGCTGGTGGCCCAGATGCACAGGGAGGAGGGAATGCTTCGCGACACGGGACGGGCCACCTTGCTGAATTGGGTCATGGAGAGGGGTGCCCGGCGTGATGATCCGGGCGGCTCACTGCCCCGGGGCCAACACACCCCGGCTTGACGAGATCGGTGCCCGGATTGTCGACGACCCAGGCCCGACAATGCGCCCATGACCAGCCTGATTCTCATCCGCCATGGCGAAACCGACTGGAACCTGCAGGGCCGGTTCCAGGGCCAGATCGATGTGCCGCTGAATGCCACGGGCCTGGCCCAGGCCCAGCGGCTGGCTCAGCGCCTGGCCGAAGAGCCGGTGGATGTGATGCTGTGCAGCGACTTGCTGCGCACGCAGCAAACGGCCGCCCCGCTGGCCGCGCGACTGGGCCTGACGCCCCAGCTGCAGCCGCTGTGGCGCGAGCAGCACTTTGGCGTGCTCGAAGGGCTGGATGTGCCGGCCATCCGCGCCCAGTACCCTGATCTGTGGGCGCAGTGGACACGCCATGAATCGGGCTTTGCCCTGCCCGGTGGTGCCGAGAGCAACCAGGCCTTCCACGCCCGCGTGATGCAGGCCTTGCAAGACCTGCTGGCCCGCCATGCCGGCCAGCGCGTGGTGGTGGTCACGCACGGCGGCGTGCTGGACATGCTGTGGCGCACGGTGCGCCAGTTGCCGCTGGACGGCCCGCGCACCTGCGACATCCCCAACACCGGCATCAACCGCCTGCGCTGGGATGGCGGGCGCCTGCACATCGAGCACTGGGCCGATGCGGCGCACCTGTCGGGGCTGCCAACGCAGCCCGGTACCTCGCAGGCGGCCAAGGGCCGCTGATCAGCCCCAGCGCAGCGCAGCCAGGTCGTTGGCAAAGATGGGCATGTCGCGCCACACGCCCTTGACGCCCGCCTTGGCCACGGTGATCCAGGTGGGCTGGTACAGGTAGGCGGCCACGGCGTCGTCGGCCACCAGGCGCTGGGCGTCAGCCATCAGCCTGTTGCGCTGGGCGACATCGGCGGTGCTGTTGATCTGGGCCCACAGCGCGTTGAACTTCGGGCTGTCATAACCCCAGTAGTAGTTGGGCCGCGCAAAGTTGCCGAAGTCCAGCGGCTCCACGTGGCTGATGAGCGTCAGGTCATAGGCCTTTTGCCCGTACACGCCCGACAGCCACTGCGCCCATTCCACCGGCTCTTGCCGGGCCACGATGCCCACCTTGGCCAGCATCGCAGCCACCACCTCACCGCCCTGGCGCGCATAAGGCGTGGGCGGCAGCTTCAGGCTCAGCTCCAGCGGGGTGCTGACGCCCGCTTCTTTCAGCAGGGCCCTGGCGCGCTCGGGGTTGTAGCCGTTGACGGCCGTCAGATCCACATAACCCGGCGCACCCGGCACATAAAAGCTGCCGATGGGCACCCCAAAACCATCGGCGCCGCCCTCGATGACCTGCTTGCGGTCAATGGCCATGGCAATCGCCCGGCGCACACGCACGTCGTCGAGCGGCTTGCGCTTGTTGTTCATGGCCAGGATGGTCTTGGCCCGCGAGCCACCCAGCAGCACCTGGAAGCGTTTGTCGGCCCTGAATTGCGGCAGCGCCTTGGCCACGGCCACACGTGGGAACAGATCGACATCACCGGCCAGCAGGGCCGCCACCTGCGCTGCGGCGTCGCTGATGAAGCGCACGGTGACACGGCGCAGGGCCACTGCCTTGGCATCACGCCCAGCCTCCCAGCGGGCCAGCACCAGGTTGCTGCCCTTGGTCCAGGATTCAAGCTTGAAGGGCCCCGTGCCCACCGGCTGGCTGGCATTGGTGGCCGCGCTCTTGGGCTCGACGATGACGGCCGTGGCCTGGCCCACCTGAAACAGGAAATCAGGGTTGGTGTTGCGCAGCGTGATGACCACCGTCAGCGCATCGGTGGCGCTGATGTGGACGATGTTGGCAAACACCGCCTTGTCCTTGTTGAGCGTGCCGTCGGCCGCCGCCCGTTCGAAGCTGAACTTCACCGTGCTGGCATTGAAGGGCTCGCCGTTGTGAAACACCACACCCGGGCGCAGCTTGAAGGCCCAGGTCTTGTTGTCGGGCGTGACCGTCCAGCTCTCGGCCAGCAGCGGGCCGATGGTTGAATCGCTACGGATCTTGGTGAGCGTTTCCAGCACATTGCCGTGCACCACTTCGCCAATGGCCGACGCCGCGCCGGCCGTCGGATCCAGGCCCGGCGGCTCCAGCGTCATGGCCAGCACCAGGGTGTCTTTTTTCTTCTGCGCCCAGGCGGGTGGGCTCAGCGCGGGCAGGCCGGCGGCCATCAGGCCAAGCAGGGGGCGGCGGCGGATCAGGGCGGTCATGCGGGGCGCATCAATCAGGCGAGAGGCCCGATGGTAGCCCGCGCCCGGCAGGGGCTTCAGGCGGCCACGGGCTGGATGGCCGCCACCGGCTCGGGCGCCAGCAGGCTGCCATCACGCAGGCCGCGCACGGTGCCCAGCACCAGCGCGGTGATGACCAGTGACACCAGGGCCAGCAGGGCCGGGCCCAGCACGGCCAGGGGGCCACCCGGTGCGGCCAGGCGCAGCGTGAGGGCGGCCAGCGACGCCAGCGGAAAGCTCATGCCCCAATGCGCCAGGCCAAAGGGCTGGGCGGCGATGCGCGGCAACAGGCGCGCCACCCACAGCAGGCCAAACAGCGCCATGCCCCACAGGCCCCACACCACGCCGGCGGGTGCACCGAGTTGCATGGCGCTCAGGCCGACGGCTGCCGGCGGGGCGATGAAGATGAAGGCCGCCGGCAGCAGGCGCTCGGGCCACATGCCCTGCAGCGCGATGCGCACCACGATGAGCGTGAGCACCACCGGCCAGAACATCAAGCCGATGCCAAACTGCGCCGCCGACCACTCGGCATGGCCCAGCGGCACGCCGGCAATGGGCACCAGCACATTGCCCACGATGGGCAGAAACAGGGCCGGCGTGGCGCTGGCCCATTGCAGCCCGCCCGCGCCGTTGCCCTGCCACCAGCGGCCCAGCACCCACACGGTCAGCACCAGTTGAGAGGCGCAACCTGCCCACCACATCAAGCGGGCCGGCGCTGCGGGCGCGCCGAGTGACAGCGCCACGGCGGGCAGCAGGATCAGCGAGATGGGCAGCGTGGCAATGAAGGTGTGGCGCACCGGGTGGCGCCGGTCATCGGCCCAGGCCTTGGGGTGGCGTTGCATACGCAGCAGCGTGGCCACGGCCAGCACCGCGAATGCAGCGGCGGCCAGCAGGCCGATCACCAGGGCTGCGGCGTCGGCCCCCTCGCCCATCAGCGGTGCGGCCTGGTGCCAGGCCAGCGACAGACCGGACAAGCCCATCACCGGGGCATACCAACCCGGTGTGAGGTACTGGAGGGGCTGGTCGTGACGTGATGACATGAATCGGCTGCACTGGGACTGAAACCGCGATCTTACGGGCTTCGTGAAGTCGCCGGCAAATACCCATTGGGGTATAAGTCGACTTTCCCTGATCACTGCTCCCGCAGGCTCAACAGGGCGGCTGCAAAGTCCAGCCGCGACATGGCCTGGTCCAGCGCCTGGCGCTCGGCGGCAGGCAGCGCCAGGCTGGGGGCCAGTTGGCGGTACAAGGCCAGCGCAGCCAGATCCTGCGCCTGCAGCAGGCTGCGCAGACGCGCCAGGTCTTGAGGCCGCACGGTTTGCGCTGCGGCCAGGGTGGCCGGTGCGGCGGGGTCGGGCGGGGCGGCCTGCAGGGCTGGCCATTGCAGACGCAGCGGGGCCAGGCTGGCAGGCAACTGCTTCAGCGCCTCTGCCAGCTCACCAGCCTGGGCAGGCAGATCGTCGAGCACAGCCTGCAAACGGCGGCAGGCCGATTGCAGGGCCACGGCACCCAACATGCCGGCGCTGCCCAAGAGGCGGTGAACCTGCTGCCGCAGGGTGGCCAATTCGTCGCCGGCAGGTGGCTCGGCGTGGGGCCAGCTGGGCAGGGGCTGATCCAGCAAATGGCCCAGCAGGCGCACAAAGGCTGGCCAGTCGCCCACCAGCAGTGCGCGCGCCTGGTCCATGTCGATGCCTGGCAAGGGCGGCCAGGGCCGCTCAGCAGCGCCGCTCTGATGCTGCCGGGCCCGTGGCAGGATGGCCTGGCCGCGGCTGCGGGCCACTTCGTCACGCACCGTCAGCACCAGGGCGTCGGGATGGAAGGGCTTGCTGACAAAGGCATTGAGGCCGGCGGCCAGCGCGCCGCTGCGGTCACTGACCAGCGCTCCGGCGGTCACCGCCACCACCGGCATGGCCTGCGTGGCCGGATGGGCCCGGATGCGCCGTGTGGCCTCCAGGCCGTCCAGGCCGGGCATCTGCACATCCATGACCACCAGCTCAAACTGCTCGGGCTGGGCAAACAGCCTGTCCAGGCCCTGCTGCGCCTGGCTGGCCACCTGCACGACGGCGCCTTCGGCCTCCAGGATGCGCTGCGCCACTTCGAGGTTGAGCTCGCTGTCGTCGATGACCATCAGGCGAACGCCGGGCAGTCGCGCCAGGCCGGCCGCGTGCGGGGGTGGCGCCGGTGCAGGCAAGGCGGCCACGTTGCCGGCGTCGTCCGCCGGCTCGGCGGGCGGCAAGGGCAGGTCCACCCAGAAGCTGCTGCCTTGGCCGGGCACGCTGTGCAAACCCACCTGGCCACCCATCAGCAGGGCCAGATGGCGCACGATCGACAAGCCCAGCCCGGTGCCGCCAAAGCGCCGATTGGTGGCCGCATCGGCCTGGTTGAAGGGCTCAAACAGCCGTTGCTGGGCCTCGGGTGAGATGCCGATGCCAGTGTCCTTGACCATCAGCCGCACGCCGGCTTGGCCGCTGGGGCCGGTGTGCACGGCGGCCGCCAGGCAAACCTGCCCGGCCTCGGTGAACTTGATGGCGTTGGCCAGCAGATTGGTCAGCACCTGGCGCACCCGCACATCATCACCCAGGCAGAACGGGGGCAGGTCGGGGGCCACCTGCACCAGCAGGGTCAGGTGCTTGTCCAGCGCGGCCGGACGCAACATGTCGGCCACTTCGTGCAGCAACCCATGCAGCGAGAAGCGCGTGGCGGACAGCGTCATCTGCCCCGCTTCGATCTTGGACAGATCCAGCACGTCGTTGATCACGCCCAGCAGGTGTCGGCCAGCCCCGTGGATGCGCGCCAGCAGGTGCCGCTGGTCAGCGCTGAGCACCCCCTGCGACAGGATGTGCGCAAAGCCGATGACGGCGTTCAGCGGTGTGCGCATCTCGTGGCTGACATTGGCCAGGAAAGCCGACTTGGCTGCGTTGGCGGCCTCGGCCGCCTGCACGCGCTGCAGGGCCTGGTCGGCCTCGCGGCGATCGCTGATGTCCTGGATCGAACCCACCAGGCGCAGCGGTGGGCTGCCTTGCGCAGCAGGCCCGCGCTCAAGCTCGCCCTGGGCCCGCACCCAGCGTGTGTGGCCCAGGGCGGTGATCAGCTGCAGCTCCAGGTCCCAGGGCGTGCCGCCGGTCCTGGCCCGCTCGATGGCGCGCTCAACCCGTCGGCGATCATCAGGGGGAAAGAAGTCCAGCGCCGTCTCCAGGCTGGGCTGGTAATCGTCGGGCACCTCATGGATCACCCGCGTTTGCTGCGTCCAGGTCAGTCGGCCCGATACCAGGTCGTATTGCCAGCCGCCAATGTGGGCCACCGCACCGGTGCGGTTGAGCACGGCTTCGCTGTCGGCCAGGCGCAGGCGGTTGTGCATCAGCTCGGTGACGTCGTGCACCAGGGCGTAAAAGCCCTTGACCTGGCCGTCCTCCACATCGGGCAGGTAATGCGCCAGCGAATGGCGAACCACCCCGCCCGGCCCAGGGATGGCGCGTTCAAAGGTTTGCCAATGGCCCGCCAGCACGCCATCGATGTAGGGGCGGTTGCGCGCCATCAGCTCGGGGCCCAGCAGCTCGTCCATGCTGCGCCCGGGCAGGCTGTCGGGATCAACCCCGAACCAGTCGTGGTACGCCCGGTTGGCAAAGCGGTTGACCAGTTGCCGATCCCAATAACCCACCATCGACGGCAGCGCGTCCAGCGTGGTCTTGAGGTGGCGCCTGGCTGCCTCCAGCTGGCGGGTGCGCTCGCCCACCTGGCGCTCGAGCACCTGGTTGAACTCCTGCAGGCCCCGTTCATGGGCGCGGCGGCTGCTGATGTCGCGCAGGCTCTTGCCCACACCGATCACCCTGCCCTGGGCATCGGTGATGGCCGAGGCCGCGATCGACACATCCACCAGGCTGCCGTCGCGCTTGCGTCGCACCGAATCGAAGGGGTGCAGCACCTCACCCGATGCAGCCCGCTGCAGCACCAGCCGGGTTTCCTGGGCGTGCTCGGGCGTGCCGATCAGATCAACCAGGGGCTGGCCGATGGCCTCCCGGGCCGACCAGCCGAAGATCTGTTCGGCGGCACGGTTCCAGCCGGTGACGCGGCCATCCAGCGATTCGCTGATGATGGCATCACTGGCGTTCTCGACAAAGGTCACCAGCATCTCCTGTGCGGCCTGCACATGGCGCTGGCGCTGGCGCCCCAGCTGGCGCATCAGCACCAGTGCGGCCAGCATCGCCGTGGCCAGGCTGCCCAGCACCGCCACCAGCGCCGGGTGCGTCAGCCGCAGGTCGGTCACAAAAGCGGGTTTGGCCAACAGGCGCAGGCGCCACGTGCGGCCATACCAGGCTCGCTCGGCCAGTGCGGCCGGGCCCGACTCAGCCGCCCCGGTGGCGCTGCTGTAGAAGGGCTCGGGGGGCTGGCCCGCTGCCACATCCAGCAGTTCGAGATCAAAGAAGTCGCGGCCAAAGTCGAACTGCGCCAAGACCTCCTGCAAGACCAGCGGCGCATAGGACCAACCCAGCAAGGCGGCGGCCCGCTGTGCGGGCGTGTCGGTGGGCACATCAGGCCGGTAGATGGGCAGCAGCAGCAGAAAACCCTGGCGTGCCAGACCGCTGGCCTGCACCAGCGTCAACGGTGCCGTCAGCTGCGCCTCGCCCGACTGGGCAGCCTGGTCGGCCGCTTGCCGCCGGTGCGGCTCGCTGGCCACATCCAGGCCCAGGGCCTGCTCATTGCCAAGCACCGGCTCGATGTACTGGATGATGTACTGCGGCCCGGAATGGGGCTGCAACTGGCGCACCGCGAAATCGGGCGCGCCATCGGCGCGCGCCTGCCGGGTGAATGTGGCCAGCTGATCGGCCGACACCAGCCGAATGAAGCCAAACCCGTGCGCCCCCGGAAACTCAAGCGGAATATTGCGGGTACGCTGGTAACGCGCAAAGCGCTCACGCGACAGCCCGGCATCGCCCAGGGCCACGATGGCGCCGCGGGCACCTCGCAGACCGTATTCGTAGCGGTTGAGCTGCACGCCCAGGCGCGTGGCCACCTCGTCGGCCCGGCGCTGCAGTGCCTGGTTCACCCGATCCTGGTTGTCGGCAAGTTGCTGCAAGGCCAGCACGGCCGTGATCAGCAATCCCAGCAGCAGCACGGCCAGCGCCGGCATGACCCGGGCATGGGTGCGGTCAGCCATGCTGGGGGGAGGCATCGTGGTTGGACGTGGTGCCCAGGCTGGCCTGATGACGCCCGGCCCGCTTGGCTTCATACAGCGCGGCGTCGGCTGCAGCCACCAGCGTGGCCGCGTCAGCGCCACCACTGGCCACGCCCACCGAGATCGTCACGCAGCCGCCGCCTGGCTGGGCCGGGTGCGGCAAGGCCAGCGCATCCACGGATTGCAACAGCGACTGGGCCACGTGCCAGGCGCCCTGCGCATCGGTGCCTGGCAACAGCAGCACAAACTCCTCGCCGCCATAACGGGCCAGCAGGTCAGCCGGGCGTTGCAGGGCGCCCAGCATCGCGCAGGCCACTACGCGCAGGCAATGGTCACCCTGCGGATGGCCAAAATGGTCGTTGTAGCGCTTGAAGTGGTCGATGTCGACCATCAACAAGGCCAGTGGCTCGGCGGCGCGCTGCGCACGCTGCCACTCGCGCGCCAGGGCCTGGTCAAAGCGGCGCCGGTTGGCGATGCCGGTCAGGCCGTCGGTGTCGGCGGCCTGGCGCAGCTGGTCAGTGGCCCGCTTCAGGCGCAGATGCGTTTGCACCCGCGCGCGCACCAGCGGCGCACGCGGCGGTTTGTGGATGAAATCCACCGCGCCCAGCGACAGGCCCTGCAGCTCTTCTTCGGGGTTGTCGTGGCTGGTCAGGAAGATGACCGGCACACCTTGCAGCGCCGGGTCGGCATGCAGGGCACGCAGCACCTCAAAGCCATCCAGATCGGGCAGGCCGATGTCGAGCAGGATCAGATCGGCCTGCTGCTCGCGGGCCACACGCAGCACGTCCTGGCCCTGCGTGACAAAGCAGATGCGGCCCAGATCAGCCAGGGTCTGGCCCAGCGTCTGGATGACGATCGGGTCGTCATCAACCAGCAGGATGTTCATGCGCCTGGGGCTTGCCGCCACCGCTGAAGTTGCACCGTGTGCGCCGCGCCAACCTGGCCCGGCGCCGCTTGACGACACCTTCTACTGCTGCGGATCAGTCTAGCCCAGCGTGGCCGGCTTCAGGCGCAGAGAAGCCCCCTTGTCCCGGCACTTCGTGGCCTATGCACAGTGGGCAATCGATTGCGTCTAGAACACCCTCACATCGGATGCGGGTCGCCCCACATCCGTGTGGTCAGCCTGATCAGCGCGCCGGTCGCGGCTCGACGATGGGGAAGCCCAGCTGGAAGGTGTCGAGCATGCCCAGCAGCTCCACCACCTTGCCGCGCTGGCCGTTGACGGTGATCTTGCCGGCCAGCATGGCCGCCGGGAAGCTGGTTTGCTGCAGCGAGATCTCATCGAGCACCGCGCGCGTGAGCACGATGGTGGCGTCGGCCGCCGGGGCCTGGGCGTCGGCCACAAAGGTCAGGGCGCTGTTTTCCAGGTTCAGGATGTAGTTTTGTTTGGTGTCGGTGAACTGCCAGTTGATGACGATGGTCTTGCCCAGGGCCTTGTCGCCGTTCAGCCGCACGCCCAGGTAATCAAAGAACATGTCCAGCGGCAGGGCCCGGATGACGTCGGGCGCGGCCGAGGCAAAGTTGGCCAGCTTGGGCGGGCCGTTGCGCAGCTCGGCCGCGCCTTGCAGGAAGGCGTTGCGCGCGGTGGCCGATTCCATCTGGTAGCCCAGTTGCTCATAGGCATCGGCGGCCAGCGCGCGGGCCTCCTGGTTGCCCGGCTCGGCAAACACCACCTGCGACATCACCTGCGCCACCCAGCGGAACTGGCCCTTGGCATAGTCTTGCCGGGCCTTGGCGATGACGGCCGCAGCGCCGCCCATGTACTCGATGGCCTTGGTGGCGGCGGGCACCGGCGGCAGGGCTTCGAGGTTGACCGGGTTGGCGTCGTAGTAGCCCAGGTAACGCTGGTAGATGGCCTTGACGTTGTGCTTGAGGTGGCCGTAGAACGAATGGGTCGACCAATCCTGGGCCAGGCTGGGCGGCATGGTCAGGGTTTCGGCGATCTCGCTGCCCACATAGCCGTGGTTCATCAGGCGCACGGTTTGGTCGTGCACGTACTTGTAGCTGTCACGCTGGTGCTTGAGCGTGCTTTGCACGCGCTCGCTGCCCCACACCGGCCAGTTGTGCTGGGCGATCATCACGTCGCTGCTGGCGCCATAACGCTGCAGCGCGCCACCGATGTACTTGGACCAGGACAGCGCATCACGCACCAGGGCCCCGCGCATGGGCAGCAGGTTGTGCATGTTCTGGGTAACGATCTCGGTCATGTTGAGCACCCGGAACTGCGGGTAGGCCATGATCATCTCGGCCGGTGCCTCGGCCCCGGGCGTGAGCTCGAACACGATGTCCACGCCATCGATGCGGTGCTTTTCAAGCGGCTTTTCAATCAGCTGCGTGGGGGCGATCAGGCTGATGGTGCCCGGCGAGCTGGGCTTGCCCAGGCCGGCGTCGATGCCGCCTTTTTCATTGCGCGGCAGGGCCAGGCCAAACTGGTACATGGCCCGGCGCGACATGGCATTGCCGGCGATGACGTTCTCGCCCACGGCTTCTTCCATGAAGCCTGCCGGCGCGATGACCTTGACCTTGCCAGCGGCCACATCGTCACCCGAGACCACACCGCGCACGCCGCCAAAATGGTCGACGTGGCTGTGCGAATAGATCACCGCCACCACCGGCTTGGCCGGGCGGTGCTTGAAGTACATCGCCATGGCCGCCTTGGCGGTTTCCACCGACACCAGCGGGTCGATCACGATCAGGCCGGTGTCGCCCTCCAGGATGGTCATGTTCGACAGATCGAAACCCCGCACCTGGTAGACCCGGTCGGTCACCTTGAACAAGCCATTGGCCAGGTTGACCCGGGCATGGCGCCACAGCGCCGGGTGCACGGTGTCGGGGGCCTGCTCCTTGGCCAGAAACTCATACCCCTTGAGCGTCCACACCGGCCGGCCGGTGGGGCCCAGGATGAGCTGGTCATTGGCGGCCTCGATCAGGCCCCTTTTGGCATCGTCAAACGACTGCTTGTCGGCCATGGGCAGCGCCGCCAGCGCGCCCTGGTTGGCGGCACGGGTGGCCTCGGTCGCATCCTTGGCAGCGGGGGCCGGCGCCTGCGCAGCCACAAAGGGGGCCCAGGCCAGCAGCGCCAGCCAAGCGGTCGATCGGGTCAGCCAGTTCTTCATCTCGCGGTCTCCTGTAGAGACAACGAGTTTGCAACGCGCTGGCACGCGCGAGGCCGGGGCACGCGCCCGGATTTACCCGGGTGCGCCCACCCGGATCACGCCTTGGCGGCGTTCACCGCGCTGACGGCTGCGCGCAGCGCCAGCAGGTAGCTGTCGGCACCAAAACCGCAGATCTGGCCCTTGACGATCTCGGCAAACACCGACACATGGCGGAAGGCTTCGCGAGCGTGGATGTTGCTCATGTGCAGCTCGACGATGGGGCAGGTGAGGATGGCCAGCGCATCACGGATGCCGTAGCTGTAGTGCGTCCAGGCGCCGGCGTTGATCAGCACCGCGTCCACGCCATCGGCATAGGCCTGGTGGATGCGCTCACACATCGCGCCTTCGCAGTTGGTCTGGTAGCTGTCCACCTCGGCCCCCAGCTCCTGGCCCAGGGCGCGCAGCGAGGCGTCGATCTGGTCGAGCGTGATGGTGCCGTACTGCTTGGGGTCACGCTTGCCGAACATGTTGTGGTTGATGCCGTGGAGCATGAGGATCTTCATGGTGCGCTCTGAATGAAATGGACGAAATGGTTCATATTGTCTCGCCAGCGGGGGCTTTTGGGTAGCATCAGGGCTTGCAATCCTTTGTAGATGGCCAGCCTCCCCGAGGCGGATGACCGCTGAATGAACCAGAAATCTAGGGGCTAGCCCTCATTTGCAATCGTTTGTTATCGTTGCAAGATCAACGTTTGGCGCTCCGCCCGGCCACGCCTTGGCCGCTTCCGCGATTTCCCCCAGCACGATGCTCAAGCCCACCGACCAGATCTCATTGCTGTTGCAGCACCTGAGCGCCCGCACCATCACCCAGGAAAAGGTGGCCGCCAATTCGCCCGAATGGGCCGCCTTCAGCCAGCGCCTGGCCCTGCACCTGCCCGCCCTGGTGGGCGAGTTGTCGGCCATCTATGGCGAGCGCCCTGACTTTGTGCAGACGATCGAGACCGTGGTGGCCACCGCCTGGCGCGGCTGGCAGGCCCGCCCGGCTGACCTGCGCGCCATCGACGCACGCCGCGAAGCCAACCCCGACTGGTTTGCATCCGAGCAGATGCTGGGCGCCGTTTGTTACGCCGACCTGCACTGCGGCGGCCTGCAAGGCGTGAAGGCCCAGATCCCCTACCTGAAAGAGCTGGGCGTCACCTACCTGCACATCATGCCGCCCTTCAAGTGCCCCGAGAAGCACAACGACGGCGGTTATGCAGTCAGCAGCTACCGCGAAGTGAACCCGGCCCTGGGCACCATGGCCGACCTGCGCGAGCTGGCCGCCACGCTGCGCGCCGAGGGCATCAGCCTGGTGCTCGATTTCATCTTCAACCACACGTCCAACGAGCACGAGTGGGCGCTGGCCGCACGCGCCGGCCAACAGGCGTTTGAAGACTTCTACATCATCTACCCCGACCGCACCCTGCCCGATGCCTACGAGCGCACGGTGCGCGAGATCTTCCCCGATGAGCACCCCGGTGCGTTCTCGCAGCAGCCCGATGGCCGCTGGGTGTGGACCACCTTCCACAGCTACCAGTGGGACCTGAACTACGCCAACCCGGCGGTTTTCAACGCCATGGCCGGCGAGATGCTGGCCATCGCCAACCTGGGCGCCGAAGTGCTGCGCATGGACGCCGTGGCCTTCATCTGGAAGCAGCTGGGCACCACCTGCGAGAACCTGCCCCAGGCACACAGCCTGATCCGCGCCTTCAACGCCATGGCCCGCATCGCCGCACCGGCCATGCTGTTCAAGTCCGAGGCCATCGTGCACCCCGACGACGTGGTCAAGTACATCTCGCCGCAAGAGTGCCAGATCTCATACAACCCGCTGCAGATGGCCCTGCTGTGGAACTCGCTGGCCACCCGCAAGGTTGATCTGCTGGAGATGGCCCTGGCCGAACGCCACGCCCTGCCGGCCCACACCGCCTGGGTCAACTATGTGCGCGGCCACGACGACATCGGCTGGACATTCGCCGACGAAGACGCCGCCCGCCTGGGCATCCAGGCCTTCGATCACCGGCGTTTTCTCAACCAGTTCTACGTCAACCGCTTCCCGGGCAGCTTCGCCCGTGGCGTGCCCTTCCAGGACAACCCGGCCACCGGCGATTGCCGCATCAGCGGCACTTGCGCATCCCTGTGCGGGCTGGAGCAAGACGACCCACTGGCAGTCGCCCGCATCCTGCTGCTGCACGCGGTCACGCTGTCCACCGGCGGCATCCCGCTGATCTACCTGGGCGACGAGGTGGGCACGCTCAACGACCACAGCTTTGCCGACGACCCGGCCAAGTCGTATGACAGCCGCTGGGTGCACCGCCCCGCGCGAGATGCCCTGCGCTACCAGCAACGCCTGAACACCACCACCGCCGCCGGCCGCCTGTTCACCGGCATGAAGCGCCTGGTGGATTGCCGCAAGGCCACACCCGCTTTTGGCGACAGCGCCCTCACCGTGTTCCGCACCGGAGACGCTCACGTGCTGGGTTATCTGCGCGGCCACGGCGCCCAACGCGTGCTGGTGCTGGCCAACTTCAGCGACCACACCCAAAGCCTGGACGCCCAACGCTTCTCAGCCGGCCCGGCCAGCACACCCGAGCTCATCAGCGGCCAAACCCTGAGCCTTCGCCAGGGCGTCACCCTGCCGCCTTATGGGGTGCGGTGGTTGCAGTATCCGGGTTGATACTTGTTGCGTCCGGTGCGCTGGCTTCTTGATTGATCCACGCGCCACTTGGGTTTCAGCGCGGCGCGGTGGGGGGTGGCCGGTGGGGGCTCATACTGGGGCGGTCGGCGCTTCGCACCGACTCCCCTGCAGTGCTCGGGCCCA
>Ga0228698_1000420_pt1 | contig 34339 bp, 26 predicted proteins | sample McNCre117_Aug_MG_FD_178015 | JGI IMG/M metagenome (GOLD analysis project Ga0228698, IMG submission 178015) | Freshwater microbial communities from McNutts Creek, Athens, Georgia, United States - 1-17_Aug_MG | ecosystem: Environmental > Aquatic > Freshwater > Creek | place: USA: Georgia... | reverse complement strand
CAGAAACAGGATGGCGAAGTCGGTGGTGTGCGGGGGCTCCAGGTATTTGTCAGCCAGCGACTTGGCCTCCTGGCGAATGCGGGCTTCCAGCCCCCGTGCGGCCTGCTCGGCCTCCAGCGGCTCGGCCCTGGCCTGGGCGTCGAGCAGGCGCTCGTAGTCTTCGTTGGGAAACTTGGCGTCAATGGGCAGCCAGCAGGGTTGGCCGTTGTCGCCCCGCCCAGGCAGGCGAATGGCAAAGTCCACCAGGTTTTTGCTGCCAGGCCGGGTGGCCACCTGGGTGGCGTACTGGTCGGGGGCGAGCACCTGCTCCAGCAACGCGGCCAGTTGAGCCTCGCCAAACATGCCACGGGTTTTGACGTTGGACAGCAGGTGCTTCAGGTCGCCCACACCCTGGGCCAGGGTTTGCATTTCGCCCAGGCCTTTGTGCACTTGCTCCAGCCGGTCGGCCACCTGCTTGAAGCTCTGGCCTAGCCGGGTTTCCAGCGTGGCCTGGAGTTTTTCGTCCACGGTGGCGCGCATTTCATCGAGTTTTTGGGCATTGCTCGCTTGCAGGGCCTGGACCTGTTGCTCCAGTGTTTGACGCAACTGGAGTTGCAACTGTTCAATGGCCTGGCGCTGCTGGCCCAGCTGCTGTTCCAGCGTGAGGCGCTGGCGTTCTTGCTGCTGGTCGGTGGACTGGCGTTGTTGCACCAGTTGCGCCTCCAGGGTTTCGCGCACCTCCGCCAGGCGGCGGGCGTTGGCGTCGCTGAGGGCTTGCAGCTGCTGCGTGAGGGCATCGCCCACCGCGCCACGCAGCTGCACCAACTGCTGGGCAAAGCCATCGAGCTGGGCATTTTGGGTGCGGGTGGTTTCCTGGGCTTGGCGGGAAACGGTCTCGCCAAATGCAGCCAGGCTTTGCACCAGCTCCTGGCGGTTGCTGCGGTGGCCCTCCGTCAGGTCTTGGCGCACATCGCGCTCCAGCCGGTCAAGCCGGTTCAGCACAGGTTGCATGACCGACTGAAGCGCAGCGTCCAGCTCCGCAGCGCTGACGCCACTCGGCTTTCGCAACCAGGCCAGCACGGCAGCCAGTGCCGCCAGCGCGGAAAGGGCCAGAGCGGCCCATTGCAGGGTATCAGGCGTCATGCCGAGGGTCTGAAGAGGTTTAACGATCAGACGCCCAGCAGTTCCACTTCAAATAGCAAGGTGGCGTTGGGGGGAATCACGCCGCCCGCACCGCGTGCGCCGTAGCCCAGGCTGGCCGGAATGACTAGGCGACGGGTGCCGCCCACAGCCATGCCCTGCACGCCTTCATCCCAACCCTTGATGACATGGCCCGCACCCAGGGGGAAGGCAAAGGGTTGGCCACGGTCTTTGCTGCTGTCAAACTTGCCGCCTTGCTGGCCGTCGTTGTACAGCCAGCCGGTGTAATGCACCTGCACATAGTCGCCCGCCTTGGCCACATCGCCCTGGCCAACCACGGTGTCTTCGTATTGCAAGCCGCTGGAAGTGGTATTCATGGTGTTTCCTTTAAAAATATCAAACAAAAATGGCTTTACCGCTTGATTGGCAGCTCAAGTTAGCTACAGATAATCAACCGATTGTGATTCCACCCATTCATTCCACCCAATGGGTGAATTCGGTGGCTGGCACGCGGGGGGTGCGGAAGGTGTTGACCGGGTCGGCTTCGTCGGCATAGCCCAGGGCCATGCCGCACACCAGCATTTCGTTCTCGCCCGCGCCCACCAGAGGCAGCACGATGCTGGAAAAACCGTTCCACGCTGCCTGCGGACAGGTGTGCAGGCCATGCGCCCGGGCAGCCAGCATCACGTTCTGGATGAACATGCCGTAGTCCAGCAAGGAGCCACGCCCCATCACTTTGTCGAGCGTGAACATGAGGGCCACGGGTGCATCGAACAGGCGGAAGTTGCGCTGGTGCTGCAGGTGCATGCGGTCGCGGTCGCCTTTGCCAATGCCCAGCAGGCCATACAGGCCCCAGCCGTTTTCGCGGCGGCGGTCGATGTAGGGGCTGACCCACTTTTCAGGGTAGTAGTCGTAAGGCTCGGGGTATTGGCTGGCCAGCGTGGGGTCGGCCCGCATGGCGTCGTGGGCGGCGCAGGTCTGCTGCACCAGCGCATCGCGTTTGGCCCCTTGCAGCACATACACCTTCCAGGGCTGGGTGTTGGTGCCAGAGGGCGCGCGGGCGGCCAACTCCAGAATGGCCTGCAGCGTTTCGCGAGGCACCGCATCGGGCTTAAACGCGCGGATGGACTGGCGCGACTGGATGGCTTCTTCCAGCGTGGCGGAGGGGCGGTGGATGTCCACGGGTGGGTTCACGATGTAGGGTGGGTTGCTCAAGAGAGTGTCTCCAGGGTGGTTCTGAGGAGGGCGGGCAACGACACTGGGCGGCGCGTTTCCCGGTCGACGTACACATGCACAAAATGGCCCCTGGCTGCGCACAGCGGCTCGCCTTGCGCAAACAGGCCCACTTCGTAGCGCACGCTGCTGCTGCCCAGACGCGCCACACGAATGCCAGCTTCGATGGTTTGCGGAAAGGCCAGCGGGGCAAAGTAGTTGCACTGGGTCTCGATCACCAGGCCAATGGTGGTGCCCGCGTGGATATCCAGCACACCTTGCTCGATGAGGTAGGCATTCACGGCCGTGTCGAACCAGCTGTAATACACCACGTTGTTGACGTGGCCGTACACATCGTTGTCCATCCAACGGGTGGTGATGGGGCGAAAGACCTTGTAGGCGCTGCGCGGTTCAGGGCCCGTGCGTTCAGAGGCAGATGCCAAGGGGTTGGTGCTCATGCGGCTTGATTCTGCCAGCGCATGGCATGCGCCCAGGCCAGGTGATAGGTATTCACCTGCACCTGAACTGTCGCGTGGATGTCATGCCCGTAGCCACCACCCATGGTCAGTGCCACCGGAATGCGGCGCTGCCAGCACCAGTCGAATACGCGGCGGTCGCGCTTGGCCACGCCTTCGGCGGTGAGTTTCAGGCGCCCCAGGCGGTCTCCTTCATACACATCGGCGCCTGCCAGATAGATGACCAACCCCGGCGCAAAGCGTTGATCCAACTCGGCCAACGCAGCATCCAGTGCGCGGAGGTAGGCGTCGTCTGAGGTGCCATCGGGCAAGCCCACATCCAGATGGCTGGCTTCTTTGCGAAACGGAAAGTTCTTTTCGCCATGCATGGAGAGGGTGAACACATCGTCCACCCCCTGGAAAATGCGCGCCGTGCCGTTGCCCTGGTGCACATCCAGATCGATGACAGCCACTTGCAACCGCCTTCCATCTGGGCCGGCCTCCCGCTCGGCCTGCATCACCCGTGCAGCCACCGCCACATCGTTGAACACACAGAAACCACCCCCTTTGTCGGCATAGGCATGGTGGGTGCCACCCGCCAGGTTGGCCCCCACCCCCATGCCATCCAGCGCCACACGGCAGGCCTGCAAGGTGCCGCCCACCGAGCGGCGGGCCCGCTCCGCCATCTCAGGGCTCCAGGGAAAGCCAATTTCGCGTTGAACCGTCGGGGCAAGCGTGCCTTGGGCCACCGCCTGGATGTAATCGGCATCGTGCACGGTGGCCAGTTCTGCCTCGGTGGCGGCCAGGGCCTCGGACTGCGCCAGCCACGGCAACTCCAGGCTCAACGCGTCGCGCAGCAGCCGGTACTTGAGCATGGGAAAGCGATGCCCCTCCGGCAAGGGCAGCACAAAGTGGTCGGCATAAAAAGCTTGCATACAGCGCTGGCTTGAAACGGGGATGTGAAACGGCTGTGACGGCCTGAAAACGGTGTGGTTTGACGTTGACAAATCGGGGTAGAAAAAATATTTGTTGCAGTGCAGCAAAAAACACTTGCAACGATCGGGAAAACCCCTATACTTCGAGTCATGTTGCAGTGCAGCAAAAGCAAAAACCAGCTGATGCCCGCGTTACAACTCGTTTAACCTTAATTTTTGGAGTATCACCATGTTGACTGCTGAACAAGTCGTTGCCGCACAAAAAGCCAACCTCGAAACCCTGTTTGGTCTGACCCAGAAAGCCTTCGAAGGCGTTGAGAAGCTGGTCGAACTGAACCTGCAAGCTGCCAAGGCCTCTTTGGCCGAGTCCGCCAACCACACCCAAGCCGTTCTGAGCGTGAAAGACGCCCAAGAGCTGATCGCCCTGCAAGCCGGCATGATGCAGCCTCTGGCCGAGAAAGCCGCTGCCTACAGCCGTCACCTGTATGACATCGCTTCTGGCGCTGCTGGCGAATTCACCAAGGCTGCTGAAGCCCAAGCTGCCGACGCACAGACCAAGTTCATGGCTGTCGTTGACAACGCCACCAAAAACGCTCCTGCCGGTTCCGAAACCGCCGTGGCCGTGATGAAGAGCGCTGTCTCCGCCGCCAACAACGCCATGGAATCCGTGCAAAAAGCAGTCAAGCAAGCCACTGAAATGGCCGAAGCCAACTTCAACACAGTGGCCGCTACTGCTGTGAACGCTGCCAAGACCACCACCACCACTGCCAAAAAGCGTTAATTGGTGTTGATCTGATCCGGTTGTCTCCTCGGGTCCTTCTCGAAATTCTGCATTTCTCGGACCCCTTGGGCCCTGCTTTCAAAGCGGGGCCCTTTTTTTTGCCCACTTGCTTTTCGTCAATAGGAATCATTCTTATTTTTGATAAAATACATCCATTCTTTTTCATCCCCCTCAGCCCCTCACCATGAAGACCCTTGTTCTGCGCCCGCTTGTCCTGGCCCTCGCCCTGTCTGCTCCCACTTTGGGGGCTCATGCCCAGGACAAGGTGCTGAACATTTACTCCGCCCGTCACTACAACACCGACGAGGCGATGTACGACACCTTTACCAAAACCACCGGCATCAAGCTCAACCGGGTGGACGCAGACGATGCGGGCATCCTGGCGCGGCTCAAGGCTGAGGGCGCAGCTTCGCCAGCCGATGTGGTGCTACTGGTCGACGCAGCGCGTTTGGCGGTGGCCGATTCCCAAGGTTTGTTTCGCCCCATCCAGTCGGCCAAACTCGATCAGGCCATTCCGGCTCATTTGCGTGCCACCCCCACCGCCGAAGGGGTGACCTGGACCGGTTTTTCCACCCGCGCCCGCGTAGTGGTCTACGACCCCATGCGTGTAAAAGCAGCCGACGTGGCCACTTACGAACAGTTGGCAGACCCCAAACTCAAAGGCCTGCTGTGCACCCGTTCCGGCTCCCACCCCTACAACATCTCGTTGTTTGCCACCATGGTGGAGCGCCTGGGCGACGAAAAGGGCGAAGCTTGGCTCAAAGGTTTGGTGACCAACATGGCCCGTGCCCCCAAAGGCGGGGACACCGACCAGATCAAGGCCGTCGCTTCCGGCGAATGCGGCATTGCCATCACCAACACCTATTACGCCGCACGGTTGATCAAGTCCAGCAAACCCGACGAACGTGCCGTGATGGAAAAGGTCCGGGTGGTATTCCCCAACCAAAGCACCACCGGCACCCACGTCAACATTGCAGGGGCGGCGGTGGCCAAACACGCCAAGCACCCCGCAGAAGCCGTGCAATTCATGGAATACCTGGCCAGCCCGTTTGCACAAGACTACTTTGCCAACGGCAACTTCGAGTACCCGGCCGCCATTGGCGTGAAAGTGGAAAACGCCGCCTTGAAAGCCATGGGCAGCGACCACTTCAAGGCCGAAAACATTCCTCTGGGCGTCGTCGCCAAAAACCTGACCAAAGTCCAGCAGATGCTGGACCGTGTGGGCTACAAATAACCTCTGTCCTCACACCCCTTCCCCTTCTTGAAGGCACACCGCATAATTGACGTTTACGTTAACGTCAATTGAGGAGTCGCACATGGAAATCGCAGGCAAGGTGTTCATCGTCACAGGTGGTGCTTCGGGCTTAGGGGAAGGCACGGCACGCATGCTGGCAGCCAATGGCGCCAAGGTGGTGGTGGCCGACATGCAGGCCGAAAAAGGAGCCGCAGTGGCCCAGGAGCTGGGCGGCGTGTTCGTCAAATGTGACGTGAGCAGCGAGGCCGACGGCCTGGCGGTGGTGCAAGCCGCCACCGGTCTGGGCAAACTGATGGGTTTGGTCAACTGCGCTGGCATTGCTCCTGCTGAAAAAACAGTGGGCAAAAGTGGCCCCCATGCGCTGGCCAGCTACACCAAAACCATCATGGTCAACCTGGTGGGCAGCTTCAACATGATTCGCCTGGCAGCGGACGCCATGTGCCAAAACGAGCCAGAAGCCACCGGTGAACGCGGTGTACTCATTTCCACCGCCAGCGTCGCCGCATACGACGGTCAGATTGGCCAAGCCGCCTATGCCGCATCCAAAGGCGGCGTGGTGGGCATGACGCTGCCGATTGCACGCGACCTGGCCCGCAACGGCATTCGCAACATGACCATTGCCCCCGGCATTTTTGGCACGCCCATGCTGTTTGGCATGCCACAGGAAGTGCAAGATGCGCTGGCGGCCGGAGTGCCCTTCCCCAGCCGACTGGGCACCCCGCAGGACTATGCCAAGCTGGTGAAGCACATTGTGGAAAACGACATGCTCAATGGCGAAGTCATTCGACTGGACGGTGCAATCCGGCTTGCACCGCGCTAAACCCCGCACAACCGGCAAACAGGCGGTGATCTGACGCTCTGCCCCGCACCCGGATCACCGCAACAAACATGGCCTGACTCACGGCATGGAAAAGCGCGACCCATGTCACAAAGACTGGCACAGAATGGCGGCACAATAGTTCTTTGTTGTGTCGCCGCTGATACAACCCCATTGTTTGTGCCGAGCCCATGACAGGAAAAAAACCCTCCGAGATTGCCAAAGAAGTTTTCAGGCTTCTGGCGGATCGCAAGTTGCTACCGACCCCTGACAACTACGAGAAGGTTTATCTGGAAATTCAGGGGCTGCCCGCCACGCCAGACCCGTTTCCAGCCGATGCCTTGCGCAAAGTGGTGCTGACGCTGCCAGCGCAGGATGCCATCTTGGCCAAATCGGTCGCCTCGCTGGAAGACGCCATTTCTCAGGGGAACTGGGCTGCGCTGCGCAACAGCCTGCTCGACTACGTCACCAAAGTGGAAAACGCTGCGGCCTCAAACAGCACCACAGGTCCCAAAACCAATCAGGAGGTACGGGAACAAGTGGCCCGACTGATCGAGCACATTCGCCCGGCCCTGGGCGAAGACGACCCTCGGTTGAACGAACAAATCAAGGAATTGGTGGCGCTGCTGCGCAATGCATCGGCCGATTCAAGCGCGATCAAAACCGCCCTGTCCAATTTCAATTTGCGTGCCTCGTTCGTTGGTGAGGAGCAGGCGGCCGTTCGGCTCACGTTGCTGCATCTGCTGAATCTGGTGTTTGAAAACATTTCTGCGCTGGGCATCGAAGACCGCTGGTTGGTGGGTCAGGTCGACGGGCTGATGGAAGCCACCAAACCACCTCTCAACCTGAAACGGCTCGACGACGTCAAGCGCAAGCTGCAGGATGTCATCGTCAAGCAGGCCGAGGCCAAGCAGCGCTCCATGGAAGCGCAAGCGCAAATCAAGCTGATGCTGGCCACCTTCATTGAGCGTTTGTCGCAAATGACCGACACCACCGGCCAGTTCCGTGCCGAGATCGACACCTTCGCCAAAGTGGTGGAGGAAGCCGATGCACTCGATCAAATCGGCCCCGCGCTGCAGTCGGTACTCACGGCCACCCGCAGCATGGAGGAAAGCGCCCGCCAGGTGGGGGACGAGCTGAAAACCATCCGCAGCCGCGCCATGAAGGCGGAGGAAGAAATCATCAAGCTGCAATCCGAGTTGGACAAAGCCAGTGTGCAGGCCCGCCTGGACCCGCTGACGGGCGCATTGAACCGCCGAGGTCTGGATGAAGCGTTCGCGCGGGAGGTGCAAGCCGCCCGGCGCAAAGGCTCCACCTTGTGCCTGGCCATGCTGGACATCGACAACTTCAAGCAACTCAATGACCGGTTGGGCCATGAATCCGGCGATGCCGCTCTGACCCACCTGGTATCGGTGGCCCGCGCCAGCATCCGCCCGCAAGACACCTTGGCCCGGTTTGGCGGTGAAGAATTCGTCATTCTGCTGCCAGACACCCAAATGCAGCACGGCGTGGAAGCCGTTCAACGCCTTCAGCGCGAACTCACCAAACATCTGTTTTTGCAAAACAACGAACGGCTGCTCATCACCTTCAGCGCCGGGGTGGCTCAACTGGGACAAGAAGAGTCAGCCGACGACGCCGTCAAACGGGCCGACCACGCGATGTATCTGGCCAAGCGTGCTGGCAAAAACCGGGTGTTTGCCGCAGGCTGATCGCCCGGCACGCCCCGCTTTTGCTTTTTAGACGGACTGCTGGGACACAGGCATGAGCATCCCGCAGTCTTTTTTGCATGAGCTGCTGGCCCGCACCGACATCGTCGAAGTGGTGGGCCGCTACGTCCAGCTCAAAAAAGGCGGGGCCAACTTCATGGGGCTGTGCCCGTTCCATGGGGAAAAGTCGCCCTCGTTCAGCGTCAGTCCGGCCAAACAGTTTTATCACTGCTTCGGTTGTGGCGTGAATGGCAATGCTATTTCCTTCCTCATGGAACACAACGGCATAGGGTTTGTGGAAGCGGTAAAAGACCTGGCCCAACAAATTGGCATGGCCGTGCCCGACGATCGGGCTGAGCCCGTCAACCGCGAGCAGGAGCGCCAGGCCAGAGAGCAGCGCACCGCCCTGACCGACCTGCTCAGCCAAGTCGCCAAGGCCTACCAGCGCCAGCTCAAAATTTCCCAGCGTGCCGTGAATTACCTGAAGGGGCGAGGTCTGACCGGGGAAATCGCACTCCGGTTCGGACTCGGTTATGCCCCGGCAGGCTGGCGTGGACTGGCCAGTCTGGTGCCTGACTATGCCGACCCACACCTGGTGGAAGCCGGACTGGTCATCAGCAAGCAGGCCGACGTTGCGAACAACGGGGTGCATGGCAGCGCACTCGACTCGGAGCACCCATCAGGAACCGCGCACCCTGACGATGCCAATGAAAAGCGGTATGACCGGTTTCGCGACCGCATCATGTTCCCCATTCGCAACGTCAAGGGCGAGTGCATTGGTTTTGGCGGCAGGGTGCTGGACCAAGGTGAGCCCAAATACCTCAACAGTCCTGAAACCCCCGTCTTCAGCAAAGGCCACGAGCTGTATGGCCTGTACGAAGCGCGGGCCGACATCCGCACCCACGGCTATGCCTTGGTCACGGAAGGCTACATGGACGTGGTGGCCTTGGCCCAGCACGGCTTTGGGCAGGCCGTGGCCACCCTGGGCACCGCCTGCACCCCCGAGCATGTGCAAAAGCTGTTCCGGTTCACCGAATCCGTGATTTTCAGTTTCGATGGCGATGGCGCCGGCCGCCGCGCCGCTGCCAAAGCCATGGTGGCGGCCCTGCCCCATGCGCAAGACACCCGCAGCATCCGCTTTTTGTTTCTGCCCACCGAGCACGACCCCGACAGCTTCATCCGCGAGCAAGGCCACGACGCGTTTGCCAACTGCGTGCGCAGTGCCATGCCCCTCAGCACCTATCTGATGGAAGTGGCGGCCGAGGGCTGCGAGCTGCAAACGGTCGAAGGTCGGGCCCGCATGGCCGCCAAAGCCAAGCCACTGTGGAGTGCCTTGCCAGAAGGCGCCTTGAAACACCAACTGCTGGGCGAGCTGGCCCAACGCATTCAGCTGCAAGCCAATGATTTGTTCGACCTGTGGTCCACCGCTCGCCCCAGCGGCAGTGCGCCTGCATTGAATGAATCAGAAAAAGATAATTTTTCTGATAGCTATAAAACCAATAAATACAAGCGGGAAAGCAGATTTTTAAAACAAGAATATCTACCCAAAAACGGCACCCATCATGTGCGACACACAGGCTTGGAGGGCTCTTCCCGGTCTGCCTGGACTCCCCGCCCCGCGCCTCGCATTCAGCACACCCGCATGGCGCAGGTCACGCGGATTCTGCTGACTCAGCCGAATGCCTGGAGCGCCATCACCGCCGAAGACCTGGACCTGCTCTCTCAAGCCCAAGAGCCCTACGGCCCGTTGCTGACCTGGCTGGAACACCAATGGCATGAGCACGGCCCTCAACCTTGGGCCGTGATACAGCAAACCCTGGCGGAACAGCCGTTTGCCGGCTTCGCCAATCAGCTGGTCAGTGGCGCCCGTGTGCTGGAGCGCGCCGATGCCGAGCAGGCCTATGCCGATGCCCTGGTCGAACTGCGTGACGCCCTCACCCGCACCCACATCGACCATTTGGGCGCATTGGCCAGTCAGGCTGCCGCGGAGGCCGCTCACAACCCAGATGCCATCCGCCAATGGCAGGAGTGGGAGGCCCGGCGCAAAGCCTTGCTGAAAGACCTCCAAGGACCATCGCCCTTATAATGCGGGGTTAGTTTTCGCAGGCGCGACAGCAGCACCTCCGGCCCGGCCACGTTCCTGTGCGGAACGTCGGACAGCATCCAAAGGCCAATTTCCGCAAGGACTGCACACCAAATGTTCGCCCCACCAGCCTGCTGCAAGGTCTGCTCACTTCGGTGACGCAGGCATTCAGGTACGTTTCAAACAAGCGGTGCATCCCTACAGCCTACGGCTCGCACAAAGGGATGAATCACATCATTTGTGGCCAAACCCCTGCCGGTAACGCGCTCAACACAGAGGTATTCATGACGGCGAAAAAGAATCCCGATCCCGCAGCGGGTCCTGCAATCGTGGTTAAAAAATCGGTCAAATCCAAATTGCTGCCCGACATCAAGGCCCAGGCCGAACCAGCCACCACTCCCGAAGCCGCATTGGTAGCCGCTGTCGCAGCCGAACCCAAAACCGGCAAAGTACGCCGCGTGGGCATCAAGGCTCCAGCAGCAGAAGCCGCCCCAGCCGCAGCCGCTGCGCCGGTTGCACGCAAAAAGGCGGCCAAGGCCGCAGAAGCTGCCGAAAGCGAAGAACCGGCCACCAAGAAAAAAGCAGGTCGCCCTGCCAAAGCCACGGCAGCCAAGAAGGGCGCCAAAGCCAAGGCAGCAGACGAATCGCTGGACGATGCCGATCTGTCAGACCTGGAAGCCGACCTCGAAGGCGAACCCGAGGTGGTTGAAGAGACCGCCGCCGCCGCACCGGCCGAGAAGGTCAAGCCACTGCGCATGAAAATCAGCAAAGCCAAAGAGCGCGCGCTGATGAAAGAGTTCGGGCTGGACGACACCGTTCTGTCTGAAGAAGAGGTAGCTCAACGCCGCCTGCGCCTGAAAACCCTGATCAAGCTGGGTAAAACCCGCGGCTACCTGACCCACGGCGAAACCAACGACCACCTGCCCGACAAGCTGGTGGAAGCCGAAACGCTGGAAGTGGTGGTGGCCCTGTTGAACGACATGGGTGTGGCCGTTTACGAGCAGACGCCCGATGCCGAAACCCTGCTGCTGAACAACACCGGCCCCACCGCCGCCACCGAAGAAGAAGCCGAAGAAGAAGCCGAAGCCGCCCTGTCCACCGTGGACAGCGAATTCGGCCGCACCACCGACCCGGTTCGCATGTACATGCGCGAAATGGGCACCGTGGAACTGCTGACCCGCGAAGGCGAAATTGAAATTGCCAAGCGCATCGAGGGCGGTCTGAACGCCATGATGGCGGCCATTTCCGAGTCTCCGGCCACCATTGCCAGCATTCTGGCCAATGCCGAAGAAATCCGAGGCGGCAAGGTGGTGATTTCCACCGTGGTGGACGGCTTTGCCGATGCCAACGAAAACGACGACTATGTGGCCGAAGAAGACTTCGACGAATACGACGAAGCCGACGACGACGACGGCAAGGGCGGCTCCAAGGCGCTGACCAAAAAGCTGGAAGAACTCAAACGCGAGGCCCTTTCGCGCTTTGACAACATCCGCGAACACCACGATCGCCTGCAAGCCATTTTTGACAAGTCCGGCTACGGTGGTGCAGCCTACGTGGCCGAGCAGAAGGCCCTGACCGACACGCTGATGACCATCCGGTTCACGGCCAAAACCATCGAAAAGCTGTGCGACCAGGTGCGCGGCCAGGTGGACGATGTGCGCAAGAAAGAACGCGAACTGCGCCGCATCATCGTGGACAAGTGCCGCATGCCCCAGGAGCGGTTTGTGGCTGACTTCCCGCCCAACCTCATCAACCTGAAATGGGTGGAGCAGGAGGCGGCAGCCGGCAAGCCATGGAGCACGGTGATGCAGCGCAACATTCCACCGGTGCAGGACATTCAGCAAAAGCTGATTGACTTGCAAAAGCTGGTGGTGGTGCCGCTTGCCCGCTTGAAAGACATCAACAAGCGCATGAACGAAGGCGAGCGCAACAGCCGCGATGCCAAGAAAGAAATGATCGAGGCCAACCTGCGCCTGGTCATTTCCATTGCCAAAAAATACACCAACCGTGGCCTGCAGTTCCTGGATCTGATCCAGGAAGGCAACATCGGTCTGATGAAGGCGGTGGACAAGTTCGAATACCGCCGCGGCTACAAGTTCTCGACCTACGCCACCTGGTGGATTCGCCAGGCCATCACCCGCAGCATTGCGGACCAGGCACGCACCATCCGCATTCCGGTGCACATGATCGAGACCATCAACAAGATGAACCGCCTCTCGCGCCAGCATCTGCAAGAGCACGGTTTCGAGCCCGACGCGAGCGTGTTGGCCGAGAAGATGGAGATTCCAGAGGACAAGATCCGCAAGATCATGAAGATCGCCAAAGAGCCGATCTCCATGGAAACCCCCATCGGTGACGACGACGACAGCCACCTGGGCGACTTCATCGAAGACAGCGCCAACACCGCCCCCATCGAGGCGGCCATGCAGGCAGGCCTGCGCGATGTGGTCAAGGAAATTCTGGACAGCCTCACCCCGCGCGAGGCCAAGGTGCTGCGCATGCGCTTCGGCATTGAAATGTCCACCGACCACACGCTGGAAGAAGTGGGCAAGCAGTTCGACGTGACGCGCGAGCGCATCCGCCAGATCGAAAGCAAGGCCGTGCGCAAGCTCAAGCACCCCAGCCGTTCGGACAAGCTGCGCAGCTTCATTGACGCGCTCTGATGCACGACTTCACCCGGTGCCCGTCACCGGCGCAAAATAAAAAAAGGACCTTACGGTCCTTTTTTTATAATTTTCAAAACCTTTACCGCTTGATTGGCGTTGGTTTTCAGCTATCAAAATTTTCAGTGTCAATTTCCAGTTGCTGCTGGGCGCTGTAGCGAGGGCCACACACGTTGTCTGGCTGGAAGACCTGCTCCAGCCGAGCCATCAAATCGGGGCCGATCGGCACTTGCAAAGCTCCCATGTTTTCTTGCAGATGCGCCAGATTGGACGTTCCCGGAATGGCGACCACATGCGGGGCCTTGTGCAACAGCCAGGCCAGCGCCAACTGCGCAGCGGTACAACTGGCTTCGGCCACCAGCGGGGTGTAGCGATCCAACAGGCGAAGGTTGGCCGCGTAGTTCACCACGTCAAAACGGGGCATCTGGCGGCGAATGTCGCCGCTGGTGAGCTTGGAGGTATCGAGCAAACGGGTGGTGAGATAGCCCCGACCCACCGGGCTGAAAGCAACGAACGCGGCCCCCAGCTCCTGGCAGGCACTCAGAACAGCAATTTCCGGGTTGCGTGTCCACAGCGAATATTCGGATTGCACGGCGGCAATCGGATGCACCGCATGCGCTTTGCGCAGGGTGGAGGCAGACACCTCGCTCAAACCCAATGTCCGCACCTTGCCAGCTTGCACCAAGTCGGCCAATGCCCCCACGCTGTCTTCAATGGGCACCTGTTTGTCCAGTCGATGGAGGTAAAACAGGTCGATGACATCGGTGTTCAACCGTTTGAGACTGGCTTCACAGCTGGCTCGAATGCTCTCCGGCCGGCCATCGATGCGCCGCTCGGCGCCAGAGGCCGGGTGGTACAGACCGCACTTGCTGGCCAACACGATCTGCTGGCGCACAGGCCCCAACACCTCGCCCACCAATTGCTCGTTGCTCCCGTTGGCATACAGGGCAGCTGTATCAAAAAAATTCACGCCACGCTCCAAAGCGTCCAGGAGCACTGTGCGGGCCTGGGATGCGTCGGCAGCAGGGCCGTAGCCATGACTCAATCCCATGCAGCCAAAACCCATGGGATTGACTTGGAAAGGACCTATGGTGCGGGGTGTTGAAAGGGCAGTCATCATCAAAACAGTCAGGTTCAGGGCGCATCAAACCGGCAAACAGCCAGGCCGAACGCGGCAGGAGCGTGGGTAATGCGCCACAATGTATCAAACCCAAAAGCCGGGTTGGGCCATTGCAGCATCATCAAGCAGCTACTAAACTGGAAGCGCTGCCCGTTTTCCACTATAGTCTGCACTGCAAAACGCTGCCCCATCAGCCACCACAAAATTCCCGAGGAGAACCGCCTTGCTGAGCGCCAAATCCAAATCTGCCGTGTCCCAGTTGTTTGACCTGCTGGAGTCCCGATATGCATTGCGGGTTTTGTGGGCCTTGCGAGATGGCCACCCTCAAACCTTCCGGCTCTTGCAAGACAGCGTGGGCGGTGTCACACCCAACACCCTGAACACCCGGCTGAAGGAATTGCGAGCCGCCAACCTCATCGAGCACGGCGGCAACGGCTACGGCCTCACCCAGACTGGGGCCGATTTGCTCAAACGCCTGAATGACCTGCAAGCATTCTCCAACAAATGGGTGGCCGCTCAGGCCAAGGCTGCAGGCGCACAATCCTGACCTGGCGAGCGCGGGTTTGACACCGCATCGCCCATAGCCCCGACCGCCTTTGGGCGGTTTTTTTTTGGGCATCCCTTGAATTTTCTCAAAGCCTCTCCATCTGCTGGGCTGACTTTTGCCCCTGGTTTGTCCCCCGCCTATCGGGCACTCACGATCCACCGCCGAAACGCGCCATGAATTTTTCTGCTGAAAACCATCCGTCCGCCTCTGCTCAGGCCACCTCCACCAATGCAGCGCCCATGAGCCCTGAAGAACTGGAAGCTGCTGCGGCCGCCAACGAGGCCGATGCCGCACAAGCCCTTGCTGAGGAACTCAGCACCCTCAAGGCACAAAACGCCGACTTGGCCGACCAGTACCTGCGCGCGAAGGCCGAATCCGAGAATGCCCGCCGCCGCGCGGACGAAGAAATTGCCAAGGCCCGCAAATTTGCCGTCGAAAGCTTTGCAGAAAGCCTGCTGCCAGTGGCCGACAGCCTGGAAGCCGGCTTGGCCGTGCAGGAAGCCAGCGCCCAGCAAATTCGCGAAGGGGCCGAGGCCACTCTCAAGCAGCTGCAAGCTGCACTGGCCCGCAACAAGGTCCTGCCCATTGCGCCGGAGGCTGGCCAGAAGTTCGACCCCCACCAGCATCAGGCCATCAGCATGGTGCCGGCCGACCAGGAAGCCAATACCGTGGTCACCGTGCTGCAACGCGGCTACCAAATTGCCGAGCGTGTGCTGCGCCCGGCTTTGGTCACCGTGGCAGCCCCCAGGTGATTCCAGAGGTTGTTGCGCAAAGTCCCTCTTGAAAACAGGGCCAGACGCCACACCTCAGTACCAACCCCATTTTTCTCAGATTTCAGGAGTTCAACATGGCAAAAATCATCGGCATTGACCTGGGCACCACCAACAGCTGCGTGGCCATCATGGAGGGCAACACCACCCGCGTGATCGAAAACAGCGAAGGCGCCCGCACCACCCCTTCCATCATTGCGTACCAGGAAGACGGAGAGATTCTGGTCGGCGCATCTGCCAAGCGCCAGGCTGTGACCAACCCCCGCAACACCCTGTATGCGGTGAAGCGCCTGATTGGCCGCAAATTCGGTGAGAAGGAAGTGCAGAAGGACATTGACCTGATGCCCTACACCATCACCAAGGCCGACAACGGTGACGCCTGGGTGGAAGTGCGCGGCAACAAGATGGCCCCGCCCCAGATCAGCGCCGAAGTGCTGCGCAAAATGAAGAAAACCGCCGAGGACTACCTGGGCGAAGCCGTGACCGAGGCCGTCATCACCGTGCCCGCGTACTTCAATGATGCCCAGCGCCAGGCCACCAAAGACGCTGGTCGCATTGCAGGCCTGGATGTCAAGCGCATCATCAACGAACCCACGGCAGCCGCCCTGGCCTTTGGCCTGGACAAGACCGAAAAGGGTGACCGCAAGATTGCCGTTTACGACTTGGGCGGTGGCACGTTCGACGTGTCGATCATCGAAATCGCCGATGTCGATGGCGAAAAGCAATTCGAAGTGCTGTCCACCAACGGCGACACCTTCCTGGGTGGCGAAGACTTTGACCAGCGCATCATCGACTTCATCATTTCCGAGTTCAAGCGTGAACAAGGCGTGGACCTGTCCAAGGACGTGCTTGCTCTTCAGCGCCTGAAGGAAGCCGCTGAAAAGGCCAAAATCGAGCTGTCCAGCTCCGCTTCGACCGACATCAACCTGCCCTACATCACCGCAGATGCGACCGGCCCTAAGCACCTGAACATCAAGATGACCCGCGCCAAGCTGGAAAGCCTGGTGGACGAACTGATCGAGCGCACCATTGCGCCTTGCCGCACCGCCATCAAGGATGCGGGCGTGAGCGTGGCCGACATCGACGATGTGATCCTGGTCGGTGGCATGAGCCGCATGCCCAAGGTGCAGGAAAAGGTGAAGGAATTCTTCGGCAAAGATCCCCGCAAGGACGTCAACCCCGATGAAGCCGTGGCCGTGGGCGCCGCCATTCAGGGCCAGGTGCTGTCTGGCGACCGCAAGGACGTGCTGCTGCTGGACGTGACGCCGCTGAGCCTGGGCATCGAAACCATGGGCGGCGTCATGACCAAGATGATTGCCAAGAACACCACCATTCCGACCAAGTTTGCACAGGTGTTCTCCACGGCCGACGACAACCAGCCTGCCGTGACCATCAAGGTGTTCCAGGGTGAACGCGAAGTGGCTGCTGGCAACAAGATGCTGGGTGAATTCAACCTGGAAGGCATTCCACCCGCACCACGCGGCATCCCGCAAATTGAAGTGTCGTTTGACATCGACGCCAACGGCATCTTGCACGTGGGTGCCAAAGACAAGGGCACCGGCAAGGAAAACAAAATCACCATCAAGGCCAACTCCGGCCTGACCGAAGCTGAAATTCAGCAAATGGTGAAAGACGCCGAAATCAACGCCGCCGAAGACAAGAAAAAGGTCGAGCTGGTGCAGTCCCGCAACCAGGCCGAAGCCATGGCCAACAGCGTCAAGAAAAGCCTGACCGAATACGGCGACAAACTAGACGCTGGCGAGAAAGACGCCATCGAAGCCGCCATCAAAACGGTGGAAGAAGCCTGCAAGGGCGACGACAAAGCAGCCATTGACGACGCCAACACCGCGCTGATGACTGCCAGCCAGAAACTGGGCGAGAAAATGTATGCCGACCAGCAAGCCGCCCAGGCCGCTGCTGGTGATGCCGCAGGTGCGGCCGGTGCAGGCCATGCATCGTCGTCCAAGCCCGCTGCGGACGATGTGGTCGATGCCGAGGTGAAAGAGGTCAAGAAGGGCTGATGCCCTGTGGCACTCTCAGTCCCGCAAAGATGGTTGAGTGCCGTCACCCAACCCGCCGCCGCGATCGGAACACGCCAAGTGATCCGATCGCGGCGTTTGTGTTGACGACAGAGACACGGTGAACACAGATGGCCAAACGAGACTTTTATGAAGTGCTGGGCGTTGCCAAAGGCGCCAGCGAAGACGAAATCAAAAAGGCTTATCGCAAGCTGGCGATGAAGTACCACCCTGACCGCAATCAGGGTGAGGCCGCCAAGACCGCCGAGGAGAAATTCAAGGAGGTCAAAGAAGCCTACGAAATGCTGTCGGACACGCAAAAACGCGCGGCTTACGACCAATACGGTCACGCCGGCGTGGACCCCAACATGCGCGGTGGCGCGGGTGGTGCCGAGGGCTTTGCAGGCTTTGGCGATGCATTTGGTGACATTTTTGGCGACATCTTTGGTCAGCAACGCGGTGGCGCGGGTGGCCGTGGTGGCAGACAGGTGTACCGAGGCAACGATTTGTCGTATGCCATGGAAGTCTCGCTGGAAGAAGCCGCCACCGGCAAGGAAGCACAAATTCGCATTCCAGCCTGGGACGACTGCGAAACCTGCAAAGGCACAGGCGCCAAGCCGGGCACATCCGTCAAAACCTGCCCCACCTGCCACGGCTCGGGCTCGGTGCAAATGCGTCAGGGGTTTTTCAGCGTGCAGCAAACCTGCCCGCACTGCCACGGCACCGGAAAAATCATCCCCGAGCCTTGCACCACCTGCAGTGGCCAGGGAAAAATCAAACGCCACAAAACACTGGAAGTCAAAATTCCGGCAGGCATTGACGATGGCATGCGCATCCGCAGCGCGGGCAACGGGGAGCCCGGTCACAACGGTGGCCCGGCGGGTGACCTGTTCATCGAAATCCGGCTGCGCAAGCACGACATTTTTGAGCGTGATGGCGACGACCTGCACTGCCAGGTGCCCGTCAACATCTGCACCGCCACCATGGGCGGCGAAATCGATGTACCCACCCTGGGCGGCAAAGCCAGCATCGACATTCCGGAAGGCACGCAGCACGGCAAGACCTTCCGCCTGCGGGGCAAGGGGATCAAAGGCGTGCGCAGCAGCTTCCCGGGCGACCTGTACTGCCACATCGTGGTGGAAACACCGGTCAAGCTCACCGAGCACCAGCGCAAGCTCATGAAGGAACTGGACGAATCGTTCAAAAAGGGCGGTGGCAAGCACAGCCCCAACGAAGACAGCTGGTTTGCCAAAGCCAAGTCCTTCTTCAGCTGATTGGCGTTATTCATAGCAAAGACCCTCCGCGCTTTATGCGTAGAGGGTCTTTTTTTATTCCAAACTCAGTCGTTTCAGTTCTACACTGCAGGAATGCAAGTCAACATCACCTTCCTGGGTGGAGCCGGCACCGTGACCGGCTCCAAATATCTGGTGACCTACCGGGGCCAGCGCCTGCTGGTGGACTGTGGGCTGTTCCAAGGCCAAAAGGAATTGCGCTTACGCAACTGGCAGCCCCTGCCGGTGGCATCGGACGAAGTGGATGCGGTGGTGCTCACCCATGCCCACCTGGACCACAGCGGCTACGTGCCGCTGCTGGTGCGGGAGGGCTACCGCAAGCGGGTATGGTGTACCCCCGCTAGTCGGGATTTGCTGCACATCCTGCTGCCAGACAGCGGGCACTTGCAGGAAGAGGACGCGGGCTATGCCAACCGCAAGGGGTTTTCCAAACACCGCCCGGCTCTCCCGCTGTACACCGAAGACGACGCCCGCCGCAGCCTCAAGCAACTGAGCACCGCGCACATGCACGAGGCGTTTGAGCCCATTGCGGGTTGGGAGGCCCGCTTTCAGCCAGCCGGTCACATCCTGGGCGCGGCCAGCTTGCTGCTGACGGTGGGTGGCAAGCGCATCTTGTTTTCTGGCGATCTGGGCCGCCCCGACGATGTGCTGATGCTCCCGCCCCAAGCCCCACCCGCCGTGGATGCGGTGCTCATTGAGTCCACCTACGGCGACCGCACCCACCCCCAGGAAGACCTGGCCCAGGAACTGCTGCCCGCCCTGCTGCGCGTGGCCAACCGGGGCGGCACCGCTGTGTTGCCTGTGTTTGCCGTCGGGCGTGCTCAGGCGGTGTTGCACACCATCGGGCAGCTGAAACAAGCGGGCGACCTGCCCCACCACTTGCCCGTTTACCTCGACAGCCCCATGGCCATTCACACCACCGGCTTGTTTGCCCAACACCTGGGCGAGCACCGGCTGAATGCCGCCCAGTGCCGAGACATGGAGCGGGTGGCCACCATGACCAGCTCGGTGGACGAATCCAAAGCCATCGCCCGCCAGCATGGGCCCAAGGTCATTTTGTCGGCCAGCGGCATGGCCACCGGCGGGCGGGTGTTGCACCACCTGGCACTGCACCTGCCGGATCACCGCAACATGGTCATCCTGACCGGCTACCAAGCCCCCAGCACCCGGGGTGCAATCTTGGCCAGCGGCGCGCGCAGTCTGCGCATGCACGGGCAGGACGTGCCCGTGCGAGCAGAAATCGTGAGCCTCCATGCCGGTTCCGCCCATGCCGATTCGGTGCAACTGCGCCACTGGTTGCGCTCTGCCCCCAAGCCACCCCAGCAGGTGTTTGTGGTGCACGGCGACGCAGAGGCTGCCGAAACCTTCCGCCAGACCCTGAGCAGCGAATGGACCTGCCCGGTTCATCGGCCGGAATTTGGTACGACTTGGGCTATATAAAACGATAGCTAAACATTAAATTTAAATAAGCGATGAAGGCTTTTTTATTTTGAAATTTGAACACCAACCTTCTCCATCCGACTCTCCACGCATTCACCCTCGGATGGCCAGCGCCATGTGGTGCGCTGCCTGGGCACTCACTGGCGTCACCACGGCCTGGGCTCAGGAAGCCATTGCCGCCTCAGCCATCCCCAACTGGGCCGGCTGCCTGACTCGGCTCCAAGGCGACGCCCAGCGCTCAGGCATTAATCAGCCCACCTGGAACCAGCTGATGGCCAAGCTGCAACCCGACCCGTCGGTGTTGGACAAGCTGGACAACCAGCCCGAATTCAAAACCCCCATTTGGGATTACATGGCCGCGCTGGTGGACGACGAGCGCATTCAGCAAGGCCAAGAGCGCCTGGCCCAACACCGCGACACCCTGAAGCGCGTCGAACACACCTACGGCGTGCCCGCCCACACGGTGGTGGCCGTCTGGGGGGTGGAAAGCAACTACGGCCAGAGCTTTGGCAAATATCCGCTGGTGCAAGCCCTTGCCACCCTGAGCTGTGCTGGACACAGACAGGCGTTTTTCCAGAAAGAACTGCTGGCCACACTGCGCATTGCCCAAGCCGGCGACGTGAAGCCCGAAGCCCTGGTGGGTTCCTGGGCAGGTGCATTTGGGCACACCCAGTTCATGCCCACCACCTACGAACGCCTGGCGGTCGATTTTGATGGCGACGGTCACCGCGACCTCACCGCCAGCATCCCCGATGCCCTGGCCTCTACCGCTCACTTCCTGCAAAAAGCGGGTTGGAAACCCGGCCTAGCCTGGGGCGCTGAAATCACCTGGCCCAACCCCCAACTGGCCAGTGAAGGACGCAAAACCAAACACCTGGTCCAGGTGTGGCAGGCGCGCGGCGTCAAGCTGGCCGATGGCCGGCCACTCTCTGCCCTGTTTCCGCCCGACACCCCCTTGGGGTTGCTGGCCCCCAAAGGTCCGGCTGGCGAAGTGGGCCCCCTGTTCGTCGTCAGCCGCAACTTCGACGCCGTGTTTGCCTACAACGCTGCGGAAAGCTACGGCTTGGCCATTGCGCATCTGGCTGATCGGCTGAATGGTGCCTCTCCTCTCAAAGCTCCTTGGCCCACCGACGACCCCGGGCTCTCCAGAGCCGACCGAAAAGCCCTGCAACGTGCCTTGCTGGAACGCGGGCACGACATCGGTGAAATCGATGGCATGTTGGGCGAAAAAAGCCGAGCGGCCATCCGCAGCGAACAAACCCGCCTGGGCCATCCCATCAACGGGCGGGCTGGCCAAAGGCTGCTGCAGGCACTGTCCAAAGCCGAATGATCCCCACCGTCCCTGGCAGTACACTCGCTCCGACCCTGGCCGTCACAATCCAGTCATCAAACGGTCACCAAAAGTACACCGCACCGGAGCGCACACATGTTGTTTGGGAAACTGTTGCCCAGAGAAGGCAATTTTTTCGAGATGTTCAACCAGCACTCGGCGCACATCGTCGAGGCAGCACAGTCGTTCTCGCGGCTGGTGGCTGAATATTCGGACGAAGGTCTGCGGGAAAAGCACGCCCGTGACGTGGACCGTGCCGAAACATCGGCAGACCGCATCACCATGGAGGTGAACCGCGCGATTCACATCACCTTCATCACGCCCATCGACCGGGAGCAGATTCACAGCCTCATCAACACCATGGACGATGTGGTGGACATGATTCAGGACTGCGCCGAAACCATGGCCCTCTACGACGTACGGGGCATGACAGAAGCCATGATCCGCTTGACGGAAATCAACGTGAAGTGCGCCGAGCGCGTGCGCAGTGCGGTTGGCATGCTGGAAAAAATTGCAGAACCTTCAGTTGCTGAGGCCACGCTCAAAATCTGCGACGAAATCGACCAACTCGAATCCGACGCCGACCGTGTGATGCGCACCGCCATGAGCCGACTCTTCCGCGAGGAGGCCGATGTGCGCGAACTGATCAAGTTCAAAGCCATTTACGAATTGCTGGAGTCGGTGTCCGACAAGTGCGAGCTGGTGGCGGTGCAGATCGAAGGCATCGTCCTCGAAAACTCCTGATCGGAACACATCCATGACAACCGTTCAGGTCGCCCTATGGGTGGTGGTGTTGCTGGTGGCCCTGGCCCTGCTGTTCGATTTCATGAACGGCTTTCACGATGCCGCCAACTCCATCGCCACCGTGGTTTCCACCGGTGTGCTCAAGCCCGCGCAAGCGGTGATGTTTGCGGCGTTTTTCAATTTTGTGGCCATCTTCATCTTCAAACTGAGCGTGGCTGCCACCGTGGGCAAAGGCATTGCCATGCCGGGAGTGGTGGACACGCATGTGGTGTTTGGTGCGCTGATTGGTGCCATCACGTGGAACACCATCACCTGGTATTACGGCATTCCCAGCAGCTCGTCTCACGCCCTCATCGGGGGCATTGTGGGCGCAGTCATTGCCAAGGCCGGTGTGGGAGCCCTCATCTCCGGTGGGCTCATCAAGACCGTGGCCTTCATTTTTGTGTCGCCCCTTCTGGGCTTTGCACTGGGTTCGCTGATGATGGTGGCAGTCGCCTGGATTTGCAGGAGAACCCGACCCGGCAAAGTGGACCGATGGTTCCGCCGGTTGCAATTGGTATCCGCTGGCGCGTACAGCCTGGGTCACGGTGGCAATGACGCACAAAAAACCATTGGCATCATCTGGATGCTGCTGATGGCTACCGGCTACGCATCGGCCGACGATGCCACACCGCCCACCTGGACCATCCTGGCCTGCTATGCCGCCATTGGCGCAGGCACCATGTTTGGCGGCTGGCGCATCGTGAAAACCATGGGCCAGAAAATCACCAAACTCAAACCCGTGGGTGGTTTCTGCGCCGAAACCGGCGGTGCCATGACGTTGTTCCTAGCCACGGCCCTGGGCATTCCGGTCTCCACCACCCACACCATCACAGGTGCCATTGTGGGCGTAGGCTCCACCCAACGCGCCAGCGCCGTGCGCTGGGGCGTGGCTGGCAACATCGTGTGGGCCTGGGTACTGACTATTCCAGCCAGCGCCTTTGTCGCCGCAGTGGCCTACGGATTGAGTTTGCTGATTTTTTAAGCCAGCCCAAGACCGGGTAGGCACCATCCAAAAGCCCGCAAACCATTGGTTGCGGGCTTTTTCATGGGATAGACGGCATCCTTACAAAAACCGGTCGAGCAGCTTGCGGCTGTGCTTGTCCAGCTGCATCACATCCCGAATGAGGTATTGCACCCCATGGGTATCTGAAATCAACAGCGTGCTGCCCGTCAAGCGCCGAATGTCTTCTTCGCCCTTCAGCACCAGCTCGAAGGGGCCGCGGTCAGTTTCCACCTTCCAGGTGGAAGGCGTGGCAAAGCTGCTCACGCCATGGAGCTTTTGGATGGTGGGCATGAACTCCCGCTCCTGCAACCCACGTCGAACCGCCTCTTGAACGGATTCAGGCCAATCCGCCAGCGCATCCATCCACAACAGCTCGTGGCCATCCACATCCACCAGTGACAAGCCTTCTTCGGCCGCAGACACCGGAAAGGCCCGCACCGGCACCACGCCGACATGGGTTTGACCCTGGGCATCCACCAGCACCAGGCGACCCGCCTCGTTCCAATACAGCCTGATTTTTGGATGTGTCATGCGGTGGCCTCTGCGGGTGTGCCGTCGGTTTCTTCCTGCAACGCAGCTTGGTCGGCCTTGGCTTGCCGTGCCTGCGCTTCGTACAGGCGGTGGTAGGCACCGCCCTTTTCCATCAAGGCTTCGTGGCTGCCCTGCTCCACCATGCGGCCTTTGTCCATCACCACCAGCCGGTTGGCTTTGCGCAAGGTGGACAGGCGGTGCGCCACCGCAATGGTGGTACGGCCCCGAACCAGGTTGTCCAGTGCCTTCTGGATTTCTTTCTCGGTTTGGGTGTCCACCGACGAAGTGGCCTCGTCCAGAATGAGAATTTTGGGGTCAATCAGCAGCGCGCGCGCGATGGAAATGCGCTGGCGCTCACCACCGGAAAGCCCCTGCCCCCGCTCGCCCACCAGCGAGTCGTAGCCCTGCGGCAGCCGCAGGATGAACTCGTGCGCATGGGCAGCCCGGGCCGCCGCCACAATTTCTGCACGGGTGGCTTCGGGTTTGCCGTAGGCAATGTTGTCGGCAATGGTGCCGAAGAACAAAAACGGCTCTTGCAGCACCAAGCCAATGTGGCGGCGGTAGTCGGCCACCTTCAGCGCCCGAATGTCCACACCATCGACCTTGATGGCACCACCGCTCACGTCGTAAAAGCGGCACAACAGATTGACCAACGTGCTTTTGCCGGAACCACTGTGGCCAACCAGCCCAATGAACTCGCCCGGCTCAATGGTCAAGTCCAGGTCTTTGATGACCGCCCGGTTGCCATAGCGGAACTGCGCCCGTTCGATGGTGATGCGGCCTTTCACCTCTAGCAATGGCACCGGGCGAACAGGCTCGGGCACGCTGGACACATGGTCCAAGATGTCAAAAATCCGTTTGGCTCCCGCAGCTGCCTTCTGAGTGACCGACACGATGCGGCTCATGGAATCCAGTCGGGTGTAAAAGCGCCCGATGTAAGCCAAAAATGCCGTCAGAACACCCACCGTGATGGCATTTTGCGACACCTGCCAAATGCCAAACGCCCAGACCACCAGCAGCCCGATTTCGGTCATCAGCGTGACGGTGGGGGAAAACAGGCTCCAGGTCCGGTTGAGTTTGTCGTTGACCTGCAGGTTGTAGCGGTTGGCATCGGCAAACCGGTTGGCCTCGCGCTCTTCCTGGGCAAAGGCCTTGACAACGCGGATGCCGGGAATGGTGTCGGCCAGCACGTTGGTTACTTCGGCCCACACGCGGTCGATCTTTTCGAAACCGGTGCGCAAGCGGTCACGCACCAAATGAATCAGCCAGGCAATGAAGGGCAGCGGCACCAGCGTGACCAGTGCGAGCCAGGGGTTGATGGAAAACAGAATGGCCGAGGTCATCACGATCATCAGCACGTCGGTGGCGAAGTCCAGCAGGTGTAGCGAGAGGAACACGTTGATGCGATCGGTCTCGCTGCCGATGCGCGCCATCAGGTCGCCAGTGCGCCTTCCACCGAAATACTCCAGCGATAACCCCAGCAGGTGCTCATAGGTTTTGGTACGCAAGTCCTTGCCAATGCGTTCAGACACCAGAGCCAGGATGTAGGTTTTGGCCCAGCCGAGGCCCCAGGCCAACAGGCCGGAGGCCAACAGACCACCCAGGTACCACATGACCTGCACCTGGTTGATGGGCTTGCCGTTCTGGAACGGAATCAGCACCTCGTCCATCAGCGGCATGGTCAGGTAGGGGGGCACCAGCGTGGCGGCGGTGGATGCCAGCATCAGCAAAAAACCCGCCAGCAATTGCCATTGGTAAGGCCGTGCAAATCGCCACAGGCGCAGCAGCGTCCAGGTGGAAGGGGGTTGTTCCACCTCGGCCGCAAACGAGGCCGTTTCCTCCTCTTCGTCGTCAGGCAAGGTGCCATTGGCAGCCTGAAAGGTTTTGACCAGGCGTTGCGCTTGCAGGTTGGCCCCCAGCGTGAAACGCCAGCTGTCTAGTCGGTGCTCGCCTTGCATCAGTTCCAGATGTCCCACACCGGCATGGTCATGCAGCTGCAGGGTTTGCTCGGGCATCAGGCGGGTTTGTCGCGTGACCCATCCACTGGCGGCCGGAGCCGGGTGGGCGGTCACCACCCGCTTGTCGGTCAACAACACCAGCCCCTGCGCAGCGCGCAAATCGGCACTCAGATCGGTGCACAGCAGAGCGCGAAGGTGCTCATCGGGTCCGAGCAGCAGGGGCAACTGAGCCTTCCAGCCCGCAGGAAGGTTGGCCACGCCTGGTACATCTTCCAGGCGCAAACGAATGGGGGAACGGGATTGCATGGACCGCATTGTCCCGGATGGGGTGCCTCACAATGGCTTGGCATAGCTCCAGAAATGACACAGTGTGTAAAAAAATGTGCGAATCGGCGCAGACATGACGGTACACAGACGCACAATTTGCCCATCAGCCACAGCCTTTTGGACGCATGAGCCACAGAGACATTCGCATTCTGCGCATCACCTACTTGCGCGGCCCTAACATTTGGACCTACCGCCCCACCCTGGAGGCCCTGATTGACATTGATGAGTTGGAGGATTGCCCTTCCAACACCCTGCCTGGTTTTGTCGATCGGCTGACGGCATGGCTACCCTCCCTGGAGGAGCACCACTGCAGCCCGGGCGTTCGTGGTGGCTTCCTGCAGCGGCTGCGCGAAGGCACTTGGCCCGGCCACATCATGGAGCATGTGGCCTTGGAGCTGCAAAACCTGGCTGGCATGCAAACCGGGTTTGGCAAAGCCCGCTCCACCCATGTGCGCGGTGTGTACAAAGTGGTCATCCGCACCCGTGAGGAAACCGTGGGCCGCACAGCCCTTCAGGCAGCCCGCGATCTGGTCATGGCCGCCATCGACAACACCCCGTTCGATGTACCCGCCACCATCGCCAAGTTGCGCGAAATGGTGGATGACCTGTGCCTGGGCCCCAGCACCGCACACATTGTGGATGCCGCCACCGCACGCGGCATTCCGCACATTCGGTTGAACGACGGCAATTTGGTGCAGCTGGGCTATGGCGCGGAGCAACGCCGCATCTGGACCGCTGAAACCGACAAAACCAGCGCCATTGCCGAAGGCATTTGCAGCGACAAAGACCTCACCAAAACCCTGCTGTCCACCTGCGGTGTACCGGTACCGGAAGGCCAGTCCGTCGACAACGCCGACGAAGCCTGGGAAGCGGCACAAGACATCGGCTTGCCGGTGGCGGTCAAGCCCATCGACGCCAACCATGGCCGTGGCGTGTCGCTGGACCTGATGTCCGAAGCAGACGTGCGCGCCGCCTACGAAGCGGCTGATAAGGAAGGCTCCGGCGTCATCGTGGAACGCTGCATTCCCGGTGAAGAACACCGCTTGCTGGTGGTGGGAGGGCGCATGGTGGCTGCCATTCGAGGGCAAACCACCGAAGTACTGGCCGATGGCACCCACACCTTGCAGCAACTGGTAGACCAGCAAATCAACATCGACCCCCGCCGTGGCGTGGAAGAAGAATTCCCCTTGGAATTGGTGATTCTGGCCAACGAGCCTCACATGTTGGTGGAGCTGCAACGCCAAAACCTGACACCCGACAGCATCCCGGCAGCGGGCCAACAAGTGCGCATTCAACGCCACGGCAACCTCACCCACGACGTGACCGATCTGGTGCACCCGGACGTGGCCGATCTGGCTGCTACGGCGGCCCGCATCGTGGGGTTGGACATCGCCGGCGTTGACCTGGTGGCTACCGACATTTCCCAACCGTTGGCTCAACAGCAAGGTGCCATTGTGGAAGTGAACGCAGGCCCTGGCTTGCTGATGCACATCAAGCCAGAGAGCGGCTCGCCCCGTCCTGTGGGCAAGGCCATTGTGGACAACTTGTTTGGCCCTTCCGGTGAAGGACGCATTCCGGTGGTCGGCGTGTGTGGCGATGCGGCGCAAACCCAGCCGGTGGCACGGCTGGTGGCCGAATTGCTGCAACTGCATGGCTTGCATACTGGCCGAGCCAGCAGTGACGGAGTGTTCCTGGATCAACGCCCGGTACGAACCATGGAAAAAGACGTGTGGGTCCAGCAACAACGCCTGGTCATCAACCGGCAGGTCAAAGCCGCCGTGTTTGAAAACCGACCCGAGGACATTCTGGCCAACGGACTGGTCTACGACCGGTGCCAGGTGGGGGTGGTCACCGGTATCCCCAAAGCAGAGGGCCTGGACTCGTTCTACATCACCGAAGACGAACAGATGTTCAACATCGTTCGCACCCAGGTGGATGTGGTGCTGCCACAAGGCGTGGCGGTCATCAATGCCCACGACCCTGCAGCGGCTGAACTGGCCGACCTGTGCGACGGCGATGTGATTTTTTTCGCCACCGATGCCGAACTGCCTGTCGTGCAGGCTCACATGGAAGCGGGCAAGCGGGCGGTGCTGTGCCTGGATGGCCAGTTACACCTACAAACCGGTACCCAGCGCAAACCCTTGTTCGAGCAGCGGCAACCCCCCTGCTCCCCCAGCAACAACCAAACCCCCACCCTGATGGCGGCCATCGGTGCCACCTGGGCCCTCGACATTCCGTTCACCGTCATCCGTGCCGGCATTGAAGCTCACCTGAATACAGCGTCATGAAAGTCACCCGCATCCGGGCCCTGCGTGGCCCCAACCTCTGGAGCCGCAGCACTTGTGTCGAAGCCATCGTGCAGTGCACGCCAGAGGAAAGCAATCTCAACATCCGGCCTGAAATCGAAGCCCGCGTGCGCGCCTTGTTTCCGGCGGTGGCGGCATTCCGGCCCTACCCGCTGAACAAGCCCATGTCGCTGGCGCATGTGCTGTCGCAATGCACGCTGTCGCTGCAAATCCAAGCCGGTTGCCCGGTGTCTTTCTGCCGCACCACCCCCACCACCGAAGAAGGTGTTTACCAAGTGGTGGTGCAATACAGCGAAGAAGCCGTTGGCAAAAAAGCCCTGGAAATTGGTCAACAGCTGGTGGAAGCGGCCTGGAACAACGCCGCATTCGACGTGGCCCAGCCGATTGCCGATCTGGCCGAGCTGGACGAAGACATTCGCTTAGGCCCCTCCACAGGCTGCATCGTGGACGCCGCCAAAGCGCATGGCATTCCGTTCCGCCGTCTGACCGAGGGCAGCTTGGTGCAGTTTGGCTGGGGGGCCAAGCAACGCCGCATCCAGGCCGCTGAAATGGACTCCACCGGTGCCATTGCCGAAAGCATTGCCCAGGACAAAGAGCTCACCAAACACATGCTGCTGGCTGCAGGCGTGCCCGTTCCTGAGGGCCGCCCCGTCACCAGCGCGGAAGATGCCTGGGCCGCGGCCCAGGAAATCGGTGCGCCCGACGTGGCCGTGGTCGTCAAGCCCCAGGATGGCAACCAGGGTAAAGGCGTAACCGTCAATGTCAGCAACCGGGAAGCGGTGATGGCAGGTTTCGAGAACGCCCGCAAGTTCCGCGACGACGTGCTGGTGGAGCGCTACCTGGTGGGCAGCGACTACCGCGTGCTCATTGTGGGCGACAAGCTGGTGGCCGCAGCCCGCCGCGAGCCCCCCTTGGTGGTGGGCGACGGTGAAAGCACCGTCACCGAACTGGTGGCGAAGGTCAACACCGACCCGCGCCGGGGCACTGGGCATTCCACGCCACTCACCCGCATTCGCCTGGATGACATTGCCAAAGGTCGGCTGGCTGAACAAGGGCTGACCGTGGATTCCGTGCCCGACCGGGGTCGGCGCGTCATCCTGCGCAACAACGCCAACCTGTCTACTGGCGGCACGGCCACCGATGTGACCGACGATGTGCACCCCGCTGTGGCGGCCCGCTGCATCGCAGCTGCGCAAATGATTGGCCTGGACATTTGCGGTGTGGATGTGGTGTGCGAAACCGTGCAACGCCCGCTGGAAGAACAGCGTGGTGGCATTGTGGAAGTGAACGCCGCCCCCGGCTTGCGCATGCACACCAACCCCTCGTTTGGCAAAGGCCGCCAAGTAGGCGAAGCCGTCATTGACCAGATGTTCCCGGCAGGCTCCACGCCCAACGATGGCCGGATTCCGGTCATTGCTGTCACCGGCACCAACGGCAAAACCACCACCGTGCGCCTGACCGCCCATTTGCTGAAAGCCGCAGGCAACCGCGTGGGCTTTACCGACACCAACGGCGTGTATGTGAACGGCCGCCAGATCGACAGCGGCGATTGCAGCGGCCCGCGCAGCGCCCGAAGCGTGCTCATGCACCCCGATGTGGACGCCGCCGTGCTCGAAACCGCCCGTGGCGGCATGCTGCGCGAAGGCTTGGCCTTCGACCGCTGCCAAGTGGCAGTGGTTACCAACATCGGGGCTGGCGACCACCTGGGTCTGAACTACATCACCACCCTCGAAGACCTGACCGTGCTCAAGCGCGTCATCGTCCAAAACGTGGCCGAAACCGGTACCGGCGTGCTCAATGCCACCGACCCTGCCGTGGTGCGCATGGCCGAGCATTGCCCGGGCAGCGTGCTGTACTTCGCCCGCGACCGGCACCTGCCCGTCATGGCCACGCACCTGGCCCACGGCAAACGCGGCGTATACGAAGAGGACGGTCACATCGTGGCGCAGGAAGGCTCATTCAAGGTGCGCCTGCCATTGAAGGACGTGCCACTGACTGCTGGCGGTGCCATCGGCTTCCAAATCGAAAACGTACTGGCCTGCGTGGGCGCAGCATGGGCCGTGGGGACACCTTGGGAAGCCATTGCCAGAGGGCTGGCCAGCTTTGTGTCGGACGCCAGCAGCGCCCCGGGCCGGTTCAACCTGTTCAACTACAAAGGCGCCACCGTCATTGCCGACTACGGCCACAACCCCGACGCCATTGCGGCGCTGTCAGCCGCGGTGGAAGGCATGCCCGCCAAGCGGCGCAGTGTCGTCATCAGCGGCGCGGGCGACCGGCGGGATGAAGACATCACCCAGCAAACCGAAATCTTGGGTCGGGTGTTTGACGACGTCATCCTCTACGAAGACGCCTGCCAGCGTGGCCGCAACGAAGGCGAAGTGCTCGCCCTGCTGCGCCAAGGCTTGAATGGTGCTCCGCGCACGACGGACATTCAGGAAATCAAGGGTGAGTTCATTGCGATTGACACTGCCCTGGAGCGACTGAACCCGGGCGACCTGTGCCTGATTCTGATTGACCAGGTGGAAGAGGCGCTGGCGCACATCGGAAAGCGCTGCACAGAGTCCGCATAAAAAAAGAGCACCCATCGACCACCCAATGGACGGTGATGGGTGCTTTGATGAGTTTTTATGCCAACGCCAAACGCTTTTTGGCGTCTGCATACTCCCGCTTCAACTGCGCCACAAACTCGCCCGCAGGTTGCACCTGGCTGACGGTGCCAATGCCCTGCCCGCAACCCCAAATGTCCTTCCAGGCTTTGGTGCTGGCGCTGCCAAAGTTCATCTTGCTGGGATCGCTCTCGGGCAGGTTGTCGGGGTCCAGGCCTGCCGCACGGATGCTGGGGGCCAGGTAGTTGCCGTGCACCCCGGTGAACAGGTTGCTGTAGATGATGTCGTCTGAATTCGCATCCACCACCGCCTGCTTGTAGGCCTCGGCGGCACGCGCTTCTTCGGTGGCGATGAAGGCCGAGCCGATGTAAGCGAAGTCCGCCCCCATGGCCTGGGCGGCCAGCACCGCGTCGCCGGTGGCCATGGCACCGCTCAGGGCCAGCGGACCGTCGAACCATTGGCGAATTTCCTGAATGAGGGCGAACGGGCTTTTCACCCCGGCATGCCCCCCTGCCCCGGCGGCCACGGCGATGAGGCCGTCGGCCCCCTTCTCGATGGCCTTGCGGGCAAATTTGTTGTTGATGATGTCGTGCAGCACCACACCGCCCCAGGCGTGCACGGCCTGGTTCACATCTTCACGCGCACCCAGGCTGGTGATGACGATGGGCACCTTGTACTTGGCACACACCTGCAGGTCGTGCTCCAGCCGGTCGTTGCTCTTGTGCACGATCTGGTTGATGGCAAAGGGGGCGGCCGGGCTGTCGGGGTGGGCCTTGTTGTGGGCGGCCAGCGCCTCGGTGATTTCGGCCAGCCATTCGTCCAGTTGCTCAGCCGGACGGGCATTGAGCGCAGGCATGGAGCCCACCACACCCGCCTTGCACTGGGCAATGACGAGCTTGGGGTTGCTGATGATGAACAGCGGCGAGCCGATCACCGGAAACGGAACGTGCGCCAAAGCGCCGGGCAAACGGGACATGCGTGAAAACTCCTCGTTGTACTTTTCGGGAAAAAACAGGCTAAATATCCCGTTTCCGCCCGTCATCATTGGGTTGAATGCTATGCTGATCAGAAGGCTTCCAGTGGCAAATCGGTGACACTGGCGGCACCTTCCACAATGGCGTCGCGCACACCGGGCGCACGGGCCAGCAGGTGCTCGGCATAGAAGCGCGCGGTGGTGACTTTGGCCTGCATGAAGGCCGGGCCGAAGTCGCCGCAATCACCAGCCGCCAATGCGGCCTCGGCCACCAGCAGTGCACGGGCCATCTGCCAGCCTGCCATCAGGTTGCCCGCCAGCATCAGGTAGGGCACGCTGCCGGCAAAGGCGGCATTGGGGTTGGCGCGGGTGTTGGTGGCCATGAACTTGACCACGTCTTCAAACGCCAGGCGGGCGGCGGTCAGGCGCTTGGCCACGGCCAGCGCAGCACCACCACCCTGGGCAGCCAGTTCGGCCTCGGTAGCAGCCACGCGCTGGGCCAGTGCCAGGGCAGTTTGGCCACCGTCGCGGGCGGTCTTGCGGCCCACCAGGTCGTTGGCCTGGATGGCGGTGGTGCCTTCGTAGATGGTCAAAATCTTGGCGTCGCGGTAGTACTGCGCCGCCCCGGTTTCCTCGATGAAGCCCATGCCGCCGTGCACCTGCACGCCCAAGCTGGTGACCTCCAGGCTCTGCTCGGTACTGTAGCCTTTGACCAGAGGCACCATGAATTCGTAAAAGGTGGCGTTGTCCTGGCGCACCTGGGCGTCCGGGTGGTGGTGGGCGGCGTCGTAGGCGGCGGCGGCCGTCAGCGCCAGGGCACGGCAGCCTTCTGTGCTGGCGCGCATGGTCATGAGCATGCGGCGCACGTCCGCGTGGTGGATGATGGGCGCTGGCCCGGCCACTGAGCCGTCGACCGGGCGGCTCTGCACGCGGTCGCGGGCGTACTGCACCGCCTTCTGGTAGGCGCGCTCGGCAATGGCAATGCCTTGCACCCCCACGGCGTAGCGGGCGGCGTTCATCATGATGAACATGTACTCCAGACCGCGGTTCTCCTCGCCCACCAGGTAGCCCACCGCACCACCATGGTCGCCAAACTGCAGCACCGCCGTGGGGCTGGCCTTGATGCCCATTTTGTGTTCGATGCTCACACACCAGGCATCGTTGCGTTCGCCCAGGGAACCGTCGGCCTTGACCATGAATTTGGGCACCACGAACAGGCTGATGCCTTTCACGCCCTCGGGTGCACCGGCCACGCGGGCCAGCACCAGATGGACGATGTTCTCGGCCATGTCGTGCTCGCCGTAGGTGATGAAAATTTTGGTGCCGAACACCTTGTAGCTGCCATCGGGCTGGGGTTCAGCCTTGGTGCGCACCAGCGCCAGGTCGGAGCCGGCCTGGGGCTCGGTCAGGTTCATGGTGCCGGTCCACTGGCCGCTGATGAGCTTTTCCAGGTAGATGGCCTTCAGGTCGTCGGAACCCGCCGTCAGCAGGGCTTCGATGGCACCGTCGGTCAGCAGCGGGCACAGCGCAAAGCTCATGTTGGCGCTGTTGAGCATTTCGCCGCAGGCCGCACCAATGGTCTTGGGCAGACCCTGGCCGCCGAAATCGGCTGGGTGCTGCAGGCCCTGCCAGCCGCCTTCAGCGTATTGCTTGAAGGCTTCCTTGAAGCCGGGTGTGGTGGTGACGACCTTGTCTTTCCAGCTGCTGGGGTTCTTGTCGCCCTCGAAGTTCAGCGGGGCCAGCACATCCTGGTTGAACTTGGCGCACTCCTCCAGCACCGCCTGCGCGGTGTCATAACCGGCATCTTCAAAACCGGGAATCTGCGCCACCTGGTCGATGTTGGCCAGGTGCTTGATGTCAAACAACATGTCTTGCAGGGGGGCTGTGTAGCTCATGGTATCTCCAAATTTAGTAGCTCTATTCACTTACCAAGTAAGCGATAAAGCCAAAATTCATATGAATTTTTTTATTTCACCCAACGCCAGTCAACATGCCATGCTGTCTGGCACAACATCAAAAAAAGGGCGTCCATCGGGACGCCCTTTTTCAATCGGCGCTCAAAGCGCCTTGACCAACTCCGGCACAGCCGTGAACAAATCCGCCTCCAGCCCATAGTCCGCCACCGAGAAGATCGGGGCCTCGGGGTCCTTGTTGATCGCCACGATCACCTTGCTGTCCTTCATGCCGGCCAAATGCTGGATCGCGCCACTGATGCCCGCTGCGATGTACAGCTGTGGCGCCACGATCTTGCCGGTCTGACCCACTTGCAAGTCGTTGGGGGCATACCCTGCGTCCACCGCTGCACG
>Ga0228698_1000419_pt1 | contig 34371 bp, 26 predicted proteins | sample McNCre117_Aug_MG_FD_178015 | JGI IMG/M metagenome (GOLD analysis project Ga0228698, IMG submission 178015) | Freshwater microbial communities from McNutts Creek, Athens, Georgia, United States - 1-17_Aug_MG | ecosystem: Environmental > Aquatic > Freshwater > Creek | place: USA: Georgia... | reverse complement strand
GCAGCGCAGGGCAGGTCGTGACACACCGGCAACTGCTGCTGGACGTGTGGGGACGCGAGTACACCGAACACACCCATTACCTGCGCCTGTACATGGGGCAACTGCGCGCCAAACTCGAAGCCGACCCGGCCCAGCCGGTGCACCTGCTCACCGAGCCAGGAGTGGGGTACCGTTTGAGCGACCCCCGCTAGGCATTGCGCCCATCCTTATGCGTTCCTAACGCGCGCAATTGCACCATGACAGCCATGTTCAACGACATGGAATGGCCATGGCAAATCACAGCAACCCATCCACCCTTGCCGCCCTGACGCTGGGCGCCATCGGTGTGGTGTATGGCGACATCGGCACCTCACCGCTGTATGCATTCAAGGAAGTGTTTGCCAGTGGGCATCTGGACGTAACGCCCGGCAATGTCACCGGAATTCTGTCGCTGTTTTTCTGGACGCTGACGCTCATCGTTTCGATCAAGTATGTGGCGCTGATCATGCGGGCCGACAACCACGGCGAAGGCGGACTGATGGCCCTGCTGGCGCTGGCTTCCCTGTCGGCACAGGACAACCCGCGCCTGCGCAGAACGCTGATGACGCTGGGCGTGTTTGGTGTGGCCTTGTTCTTTGGCGACGGGGTGATCACGCCGGCCATTTCGGTACTCTCGGCGGTGGAGGGGCTGGAGGTGGTGACGCCCCGTGCCACGCCCTACATACTGGCCATCTCGCTGGGGGTGCTGCTCGCGCTCTTTATCGTGCAAAAGTGGGGCACCGCGCACCTGGGGCGCTATTTCGGCATGGCCATGGTGTGCTGGTTTGTCTGCATTGGGGCGGCCGGCGTGCCGCATGTATTGGTGCACCCTGAAGTGTTTGCCGCGTTGTCACCGCATTACGCATTGCTGTTTTGCTGGGAGCATTACCAGATGGCTTTCGTCACCCTGGGCGCGGTGTTTTTGTGCGTAACCGGTGCAGAGGCGCTCTATGCGGACATGGGGCACTTCGGTGCCCGCCCGATCCGGCTGGCCTGGTTTGTGCTGGTGATGCCCTGCCTTACGTTGAACTACTTTGGTCAGGGCGCCCTGGTGTTGAGTAACCCGTCAGCCACTGAAAACCCGTTTTTCATCATGGTGCCGCAGTGGGCCACCATTCCCATGGTGGTGCTGGCGACGGTTGCCACGGTGATTGCCTCGCAGGCGCTTATTTCTGGCGCATTTTCGGCCGCCAAGCAAACCATTCAACTCGGCTATCTGCCCCGGCTGGCAATCCTGCACACCTCAGAAAACGAGTCGGGCCAGATATATGTACCGGCCGTGAACTGGGCGTTGCTCTTTGGGGTGGTGATGGCGGTAGTGGCGTTCCGCACATCCACCGCACTGGCCGCAGCCTATGGCATTTCGGTCAGCCTGGTGATGGTGATCACCACGGTGCTGACCTTCTTTGTGATCCGCTACGGCTGGAAGCTGCCCTTGCCGTTGTGCATTGCGTCGACGTCCCTGTTTCTGATGGTGGACATCGCCTTCTTTGCGTCCAATTTGCTCAAGATTGCCGATGGCGGCTGGTTCCCGCTGCTGATGGCCGCTGCGCTGTATTTGATATTGGCAACCTGGAAGGACGGGCGTCGCCTGGTGCGCCGGCGTCAGCAGGAAGACGCGCTGGAACTGGCGCCGTTTTTGCAGTCAGTCATGGAGGCGCCGCCGATCCGGGTCGAGGGAACCGCTGTTTTTCTGACTGCCAATGAAGGCGTGGTGCCCAGCGCCCTGTTGCACAACCTCAAGCACAACCGCGCTTTGCATCAGTACAACCTGTTTCTCACGGTGCACAACATGGAGGTGCCACGCGTGCCACTCTCGGAGCAGGTCCAAGTGCAAGGTTTGGGCAATGACTGCTGGGCGGTGCGGGTGTATTTTGGCTTCATGGACGACCCCGATGTGCCGCGCGCACTGGTGCAGGCACCCGCGCTGCTTCCCATTCTGGACCGCATGGCGACCAGCTACTTCCTGTCGCGTGACATTGTGGTGCCGACCCTGGGGCGCGAAATGGCGGTCTGGCGGCAAAAGCTCTTTTCGCAGATGCACCACAGTGCCAGCGGTGCAGCCGACTTTCTCAGCCTGCCCAACAACGCGGTGGTGGAGATGGGGTCGAAGATCGAGATGTAGGGTGCGTTACATCCCATTGCCAATGCTTGTAAGCCGTTTCACGCAGGCGTCATATTGCGATGGCACCATCCTTGCATAGAAGTAGTCCGAGGTTTGCGGGATTCCTGAAAGGGCATGCAATGAACAACACCCATACACCGTCTGAACACGCGCTTCACAACGCCAGTGGCGACGCTGCGCCAGCAGAGTCGGTGCCAGCGCTGGTGGCCAAGGTGTACGCCGAAGCGCCACCGGCAGAGCGTGGGCGCCTGCTGGAGCATTTGCTCAAGCCCCTGAGTTTGCTGTCGCTGGCCGCCGTGGCCAATGGCATTTTTGCCAAGATCACCCTCAGCAACGGCTGGAGCACCCTGAAGGTCGATCCCGAAGATGCCAGCCGGGTGGATACCGGTGACGTGATGGCGTTGGTCAGCCATGTACAGCAGGTCAGCGTGCAGGCGATCGAAAGCCTCTCGAAAGTCATCTCGACTTCCCCCGTGTTGACCGGCTCTGCCGCCGCCGCCGTGCTGCTGGCGTTGCTGGCCAAACAGTCCACGGCCCGCGCGCCGATGGTCGGTAACGACTTCGATCCGATCGGCTAAATCGGGTAATCTCCCCGGCATGGGGACTCTAAAAAATACGGTGGCACGCACCGCTGCCTGCCGGCGGTGTGCAGCAGCGGCGGCATTGCTTGTGCTGGGCGCCTGCGCGACCACAGAGTCACCCAAACCCTCGGCAGCGAACGCCAACGCCAATGCCAACGCCAACGCCAATCCCTATCTTCTCGTCAATCGCCTGACCTGGGGCGCCAGCACCAGCGCAGTGGAGCAATACAAGCAGCAGGGTTGGCAAAACTATTTGCGTACGCAGTTGCACCCGGCATCGTCCAAACTCAACACCGAAGTGCAAGCGCAAATCGATGGCATGACCATCACCAAGGTACCGTTGGTGGAACTGGTGCAAAAGATGGAGCAGATGCGCAGGGACGCCGACGCGCAAAAGGACGACGAGGTCAAAAAGACCGATCAGCAGGCATACCAGCAAGAGCTTAGCCGGCTGCAGCGCGAAGCCTCTACCCGCCACCTGCTGCGGGCGCTGTATTCCCCCGACCAGGTGAAGGAACAGATGACCTGGTTCTGGCTGAACCACTTCAATGTGCACCAGGGCAAGTCCAACCTGCGCGCCATGCTGGGCGACTACGAAGAAAACGCCATCCGGCCGCACGCCTTGGGAAACTTTCGCAAACTATTGGGCGCAGTGGCGACCCATCCGGCCATGCTGCGCTATCTGGACAACGACCAGAACGCGGTCGGCCGCATCAATGAAAACTTTGCCCGCGAATTGATGGAACTGCACACCTTGGGCGTGGACGGTGGCTATTCGCAACGCGATGTGCAGGAACTGGCCCGCGTATTGACAGGCAATGGCGTCAATCTCACGGCCACCAATGCGCCCCAGAAAAAAGAGCACCAAGGTTGGTACGTACGCCGGGGCTTGTTTGAGTTCAACCCGGGTAAGCACGATTTTGGTGACAAGGTGCTGCTGGGGCAACCCATTAAGGGGCGCGGCATGGATGCGCTGGACGATGCGCTGGACCGTCTGGCCGCACATCCGTCCACCGCGCGTTTTGTCAGCCGAAAACTGGCGGTTTTCTGGTTGACCGATGAGCCGCCGCCCGCGCTGGTAGGCCACATGGCGCAAACCTTTATGCAAAGCAAAGGTGACATCGCTGCCACCTTGCAGGTGCTTTTTAACGCACCGGAATTTGCCGGGGCTGCGGGCAAGAAATTCAAGGACCCGATGCGCTACGTGGTGTCGGCTGTGCGTCTGGCCTATGACCAGAAGGCGGTGCTCAATGTCGGCCCCATGCTGTATTGGCTCAATCGCATGGGCGAGCCACTGTATGGCCGCGTGACGCCAGACGGCTATTCCATGACTGCCGGCGCCTGGGACAGTTCCGGGCAACTGGCCACACGCTTCGAGATCGCCAAAGCCATAGGCTCAGGCAGTGCCGGTCTGTTCAAGCCAGAAGGCCCGCAGGCCCAGGAGCGTGCGGCCTTTCCGCAACTCTCCAACGCTCTCTATTTTCAGCACATGGCCAAGACGCTGGCCCCGGACACCGCCCGGGCGCTGGATCAGGCCACATCGCCGCAAGAGTGGAGCACCTTCTTGTTGGCGTCCCCGGAAATGATGGTCCGTTAGAGCATTGCAACGCACTGGAGCCCGACCATGCAACGCCGCCACTTTTTAGCAGCCACAGCCACTTTGCCACTGGCCTGGGGCAGCGCGCAACTGCAGGCAGCGGGCTCGGGCTCGGCGCGGCTGTTGTTCGTTTTCTTGCGGGGTGGGTATGACGCGGCCAGCCTGCTGGTGCCGGTGTCGAGCAGCTTTTATTACGAGTCACGGCCCGACATTGCATTGGCCAAGCCCTCGGCCGATCTGGCGTCGGCCGTGTCTTTGAATGCCGACTGGGGTTTGCACCCCGCGCTGCGCGAAAGCTTGTACCCGCTTTACCAGCGCGGTGAGCTCGCATGGGTGCCGTTTTTTGGGACCGACGACGTATCGCGGAGCCACTTTGAAACGCAGGACAGCATGGAAATGGGTCAGGCGCTGGACGGTCACAAAGACTTTGGATCGGGTTTCCTGAATCGACTGGCAGCGGTGGTGGCGGGCGCGTCGCCCATGGCTTTTACCGACCAGCTGTCCACCATTTTTCAGGGCAGCGCGCGCGTGCCCAACACCGCCCTCAAGTCCCTGAACAAACCGCAGGTCGATGGGCGCCAGAGCGACATCATTGCGTCCATGTACCGCAACACCGCTTGGGCGCAGCCGGTACGCGAAGGATTTGCAGTGCGCAACGACGTGATGCGTGAGCTCGCCTCGGAAATGGACGCCGCCAGCCGCAACGCCGTGAGCGCCAAAGGCTTTGAACTGGAAGCCAGGCGCATCGGCAAGCTCATGAAAGACAACTACAACATCGGCTTTGTCGATGTGGGCGGCTGGGACACGCATGTGGGTCAGGGCGCAGCGACCGGCTACCTGGCCAGCCGGCTTGATGAGCTGGGACGCGGACTTGCCGCATTGCCGCAGGAGCTTGGCGCCGCGTGGCGCGATACCACGGTGGTGGTGGTGAGCGAATTCGGGCGCACCTTCCGCCAGAACGGCAACCGCGGTACGGACCACGGCCACGGCAGCGTCATGTGGGTGATGGGAGGCGGCGTGCGTGGCGGGCGCATTGCTGGCGAACAGGTCGCGGTGGAAAAAGCCACGCTGTTTCAGGACCGTGATTTTCCCGTGCTGAACGAATACCGCGCGGTTCTGGGCGGATTGATGCAGCGGCAATTTGGTCTGTCACCGGCGCAACTCGCGGTGGTGTTCCCGGGGGCGAAAGGGAAGGACCTGGGTTTGATTTAGCGCTGTGTGGTTCCAGGCGCGTGCGTTTCTTGATCTACATCAGTGTGTTGGATCGCCTTTGTATAAAAATACTGCCTAGGGTATGTAGATCGCTGTGATCAATGCAATCCAGTGCGGGGACAAGGCCAATAGCATCCGCGCTGCGACTGGAGATAGGCTATGAACAAACCACACCACTCAAACTGGCCACTGGGCCTGGCGGTCATCGTGCTTTTGATCGCGGTGCCGTTTGCCTATCTGACCCGTCCGACGCAGGCGCCGCGCATCGAGCCCGCAGCATCGCTGCCCTTGAAGGCCGCCCATGTGGACCACCGTGACATTGTCAAAGGCCCATTCAAGACGGGGCAGGAAGTCACCCGCGCCTGCCTGAGTTGCCACAAAGACGCTGCGCAGGATGTGATGAAGACATCGCACTGGACCTGGGAGTCCAAGCCAGCCGTGGTGGGCTGGCGCAAGGAGCCGGTGACGATTGGCAAGGTCAATCAGATCAACAACTTCTGCATTGGTACGCAGGGTAACGAAAACAAGTGCACTTCCTGCCACGTGGGCTACGGCTGGGAAGAGGGCCGCGCCAAACAGCAGGCCAATGCCGAAAACGTGGATTGTCTGGTGTGCCATGCCGATCCGGGTGTGTATTCCAAGGCTATGTGGGGCAACCCTGGCCCCAAGGTGGACCTGCTGGCGGCGGCCCGCAGCGTACGCGCGACCACCCGCGAAAACTGCGGCAAGTGCCACTTTGACGGTGGTGGCGGCAACGGCGTGAAGCACGGTGATCTGGACGAAAGCCTGTACTTTCCCAACCGTTCGCTCGACGTGCACATGGGTGGCAAGTACAACCTGCAATGCAGCGATTGCCACGTCACCAAGAAGCACCAGATTCTGGGTCGCATGGTGGCCGACAACTTCAAAATTGACCCCGAAGAACAAGCCAGCTGCGCGCAATGCCACAAGGGTCTGGTACACCGTGATGAGCGCATCAGCCAGCACCTGAGCAGCGTGGCCTGCCAGACTTGCCACATCCCGGCAATGGCCCTTGAAGAGCCGACCAAGGTCACCTGGGACTGGTCCAAGGCCGGTCAGAAAGGCCGCGAAGATGACCACTACACCTATCTGAAGATCAAGGGCGAGTTCAGCTACGAGTCCAACTTCGCGCCCACTTATCTGTGGTTCAACGGCAGCAATGACTACCGCTACATTCTGGGCGACCCGATTGCCCAGAGTGGACCGACCTACATCAACAAACCGGCAGGCGCGATTACCGACCCAAAGGCGCGCATCTTCCCGTTCAAGGTGCACACCGCCAAGCAGCCTTTTGACATGGTCAACGGCTATTTGCTGCAACCGGTCACCGCTGGCAAGGGCGGCTTCTGGACTACTTTTGACTGGAACAAGTCCTTTGAAATGGCGGCACCGATCACCGGGCTGGCGTACAGCGGCCAGTATGGATTCACCGAGACGGTGATGTACTGGGCCACCACCCACATGGTGCAGAGTGCCGACGGCGCACTGCATTGTGATGACTGCCACGCGTCCAGTGTGAGAGGCGAGGGTGCGGCCCCTGCGCGCATGGACTGGAAGGCCCTGGGCTATCCGGGAGACCCGGTGCAATGGGGCGGAAGGAGGCTGAAATGAGTAGCTTGATGAGCCCCCGCCGCGCGGGCCACACCGGTCACCCAAGCCACGCAGGCCGGATAGCCGTGGTGTCACATATCGGCCGAAGCCTTCGGCTGGCATGGCTGGCCGGTGTTGCGCTGTTGAGCGCTGCACATGCGGCAAGTCCGACGCTTCAGACCTTGCATCCGCCCATTGCCTTGCGCGATGCCCAAGGTGCGAGCGTGCTGCAATCCGGGCAGGCTTTGTCCACCATGAAAACCTGTGGCCAGTGCCACGACACCGGCTACATCGCCAGCCACGCATTCCATGCCGATCTGGGCCTGAGCCAGTTAGGCACCGTGCCCGCGGGCAGTGGCTCAGCCGGCACGGGCTACTTCGGCCGTTGGGACCCGCTGCGTTACCGCACCCTGACGCTGGCGGGCGACGACTGGCTGGACCTGTCCACTTCGGGCTGGCTGATGTCGAATGGCTGGCGCGTAGTAGGTGGCGGACCCGCCGAAATGTCTCGCAACGGAGCGCCTTTGAAGAGTCTGGCACCCAACCCGGCGGACCCCGAAGCCGCGCTGCTGGCTGCCGACGGCAAGCGCGTCGCATGGGACTGGAATGCCTCGGGCACGATGGAAATGAACTGCTTCCTCTGCCACATCGAAAAGCCGAATCTGGCAGCACGCGCCGACGCCATTGCGGCCGGCCGTTTTGGGGAAGCCAACACCGCCACATTGCTCGGGCTGGGCATTGTGGAACGGGCCTCGGGCAAAGCAAAGGGCTGGACCTGGAACCGCGCAGCCTTTACCGCCGACGGCCTGCTCGATAGCCGAAGGCTGATGGTGCAAGACCCTACCAACGCCAACTGCGCGGCCTGCCACGGCGAGGCGCACCCGGGCGGCAAGACCCCGATTCAGGTGAGTGCCTGTGATCTGGACCAACCACAAACCGCCACCACCGGGCAGGTGATGTCGGGCCAGCGCATCAAGCTCTCGGGCGCCAATCTGGCCAACAAGGAAAGCCTGAACCGCTCATGGGACGTGCACGCCGAACGCCAGTTGCAATGCACCGACTGCCACCACGCTCTGAACAACCCCGCACACGCCCGCGGCAATCTGGGCAACCGCCCGACCCATCTGCGCTACGACCCGCGCACCGTGGACATTGGGCAATATCTGCAAAAGCCCGACCATGACTTTGCACGCGGCCCGGGTGCGCGCAGCCACACTGCGGCGCTGGGGCAGGGTGAGATGCGTCGCTGCGCCAGTTGCCACGATGCCTCCGGCCATGCAAGTTGGTTGCCCTATGTGTCCACCCACATGGCCGCACTGGCCTGCGAGACCTGCCACATTGCGCAGCAATATGCACCCGCCATCCAGTCCTATGACTGGACCGTGCTGAGCGCCGACGCCCAGCCAGCCAAGAGCTGCCGTGGCGTGCAAGGCGAGCCCGGAAATGTGCATTCGCTGATCGACGGCTTCGTTCCAGTTTTGCTGGCGCGCAGTGATGGCGAGCAAACCGGAAACAGGGCGTCGAGTCTGGCCCCGTACAACCTCATCACCAGTTTTTATTGGGTCCATGACGATGCAAAAGGCCACGCGCACCCCGTGCGTCTGGCCGATTTGCAGGTCGCGTATTTCGGCAGTGGCGCGGGACCGTCACGCCATTACGAGGCGGGGATTCTGGCCGCCTTTGATACCAACAAAGACGGCCAGCTGAGTGCCGCCGAACTGCGCATCGACACGCCGCAAAAGCAGGATGCAGTCAAGGCCCGCTTGCTGTCGCTGGGACTGAAGAACCCGCGCATGGACGGCCAGGTGCAGCCCTATGCCATCAACCACGGCGTGGCGCGGGGTGAGCATGTGTTGCGCGACTGCGCAACCTGCCACGGCAAGGATTCGCGCCTGCAGCAAGGCATGGCGCTGGCAGCCTTCGCGCCGGTGCTGCCGCACATGGAGGCCGGTGCCAACGCCGCGCCCACTGGCGCGGTGGTGCGCAGCGCCGATGGCGCCTTGCGTTACGAACCGGTGCCGGTGCGCGATGGCCTGTATGTGTTTGGCGCCAGCCGCATCGGCTGGGTCGATGCGATTGGCGCACTGGCGTTTTTGGGCACCTTGCTGGGCGTAAGTGGCCACGGCTTGCTGCGCTACCTGGCATGGCGCAAGCGTCCGCATACGCCGCACCCCACCCATCCGGTGCAGATGTACGACGCATACCGCCGCTTCTGGCACTGGTTGCAAGCCATCAGCATCGTGGCCCTGCTGGCCACCGGCATCATGATCCATCGCCCCGACTTGTTTGCAGCAGGCACATTCCCGGTGGTGGTCACCCTGCACAACGTACTGGCCGTGGTGCTGGTGCTGAACGCTGCGCTATCGCTGTTCTACCACCTGGCAACCGAGCGCATGCGTGAATACCTGCCGCGCCCGCAAGGCTTCATCCACGATTCCATGCGGCAGAGCGCCTACTACGTTTCGGGCATCTTCAAGGGCGAGCCGCATCCGTTTGAAAAGCGGCCCGATGACCGGATGAACCCGATCCAGAAGCTCACCTACTTCGGCATCCTCAATGTGCTGCTGCCCCTTCAAATTGCCACAGGCGTGCTGATCTGGGGTGCCCAGTACCGGCCCGACCTGATTGCCCTCTTGGGCGGCATGCCGGTGCTTGCACCGCTGCATGCACTGACCGCCTGGTTCTTTGCAACCTTCATCGTGGGCCACGTGTACCTGACCACCACCGGGCCGACACCGATGGAAGGCATACGCGCCATGGTGACCGGCGTCGAAGAAGTTGAAGACCATGCCTAGCCCAACCTCCGGGAGATCCGTATGAACCCCCTCCGATCACTCTTTAACCGCCCCGAGAAGGCCTATCTGCACCCCTATCTGGCGGGTGCCATCCTGGGCGTAGTGCTGTTTCTGGCCTTCCTCTTTACCGGCAACGGCCTCGGCTCATCCGGAGCCACCAGCCGGCTGGATGCCGCGCTGGTGGACCTGGTAGCGCCGGCCCATGTGGACAAGACGCCCTACCTGCTGAAGATGGCGGGCGGCGACAAGAACCCGCTGGACGACTGGATCGTGCCGGTGTTCTTCGGCGCTTTGCTGGGCGGTTTTGTCTCGGGCCTTTGGAACGGACGTCTCAAGCTGGTGACCAACAAAGGGCCACGCCTGTCCGACCGCCAACGCTGGGCCATGGCCTTTGTCGGCGGGATGATTTTTCTGTACGGTGCGCGGCTGGCGCGCGGTTGCACCTCGGGGCAGGCGCTTTCGGGTGGCGCCACACTGGCCGCCGGGTCCTGGCTGATCATGCTGGCCATATTTGCCAGCGCCTACTTGCTTGCCTACTTTGTGCGCAAGCTCTGGAATTGATTGTTTGCCGCCGGGCCCATCCATCAGGAGCAAACCATGAGCTTCCCCCTTGATTCCCTCTCCGCCGTCAGCGCGGCCAACCCCTGGTCGTATGGGGTGTTCGGCCTTGTTGGCTTTGCCTTTGGCCTGACACTGGAGATGGCCGGCTTTGGCGACTCGCGCAAGCTGGCCGCCCAGTTCTACTTTCGCGAACTTACTGTGTTCAAGGTGATGTTCACCGCCATTGCCGTGGCAATGGTCCTGTTGTTTGGTGCGGTGGGGCTGGGCGTGATCGACTTCAGCCATGTGTGGGTCAACCCGACCTACCTCGACTCGGGTCTGCTGGGCGGCCTGATCATGGGGGTTGGCTTCATCATCGGCGGCTTCTGCCCGACCACCTCGCTGGCCTCGGCCTCCACCGGACGCATTGACGGGATGATGTTCATGGCCGGTGGCTTTGTCGGCGCGTTCATCTTTGGCGAGACCGAACAACTCTTTGACAACTGGTACAACAATGCCGGCTATCTGGGCCGCCTGACGCTGGACCAGGTCTTTGGCACTTCGGCGCCCATGGTCGTGGTGGTCATCGTGCTGGTGGCGCTGGCGCTGCTCTGGGGCGCCGAACAAATCGAGCATGCCGTAGCCGGCAAAGACTTGCACCGTGAGCCGGGCGTGCGCAAGTTCGGCGCTGTGGCCCTGGCTTTGGCAGCGGTGGCCGTGGCGCTGATTGGCAGCCCGTCGCTGGAGTCGCGTTACCGCAGTGCGCAGTTCAAACGCAGCGAACCTGCGCTGTCGGCTGGCAATGCGAAGCCCCTCACAGGCGCTGCCTCAGCCCCGGCACCGGTGGCGCAAAGCACCGTTCCCGTGGCCAAACCGCAGACCGTTACCCGCACGCTCAGCGCCGATGAGATGCTGCTGGCGCGCCATGTGTTTGTGTCGCCCGCCGAAGCGTTCAAGACACGCTTTCAGCAGTCTCTGCGGCCCATTTATCTGGATGTCCGCACGGAGGCTGACTACAACCTGTACCACATCGCAGGTGCGCTCCATGTGCCCTTGCAACAACTGCAAGGCAAGGTCGGCGCGTTCCTTCTGGAGCCGGCTGCCAACACGGTTTTCATCACCATCAGCAACGACGAGAAAACCGCCATCGAGGCATGGAAGCTACTGGTTGCGAGCCGCGTTCCCAACGTCTACATCCTTGAAGGCGGCGTCAACCAATGGATTGCGACCTTCGGTGCAGAAGACCCCTTGCTGCGGCCCCTGGCAAACGTGGGCGATGACGAATTGCGTTACGCATTTCAAAGCGCGCTGGGTGAGCGCTACAAGTCGTGCGCTCCAAGTCCGATGGAAAACGAAAAGCTCCGATTCGAGCCCCGCATCGTGCTGCAACTCAAGCGCGACAAGGGCGGTGGCGGTTGCGGCTGAAAGTTGTACGCAGCCGCCGTTCGAATCAGAAGCACCGGATAAAGCGCGGCCCATAGTCGCCTATGGGCGCCAGGTACCGGTCTTGCATTGCCCCAGATCAAATGGTTCTGACGTATCGCCTTTGGCCATGGCCAGCCAGACCGCAAAAGGCACTATAGTCCGCTACAGAACATAATATTTTGAGCGGGAGTGCGTATGCGCAAGGCGGCGCGCCTGTGGGGGGTCGGCAACACCGTTGCTGCGCATTCCAGGGCCATATCGTCAAGCTTTATCGGGCTGAATTCCAGGGCCCGGCAGGCACGTGCCACCTCTGGCATCGGCATTGCTGTCGGCCTCGTTTTCTCGCTTTTCAATATGCTGACCCCCGGCATGCTGATGCTGGGCCAGGTGGAACTGGCAGCCGTCGTTTTTTTCCTCACTCCCGCCACCATTCTTTGCAAATGGCCCCGGTGGATTGACCTCTCTGAACACCTCATTACGGCCGCCACGGTCACCATATTGGGCGCTTTGATCGTCCTTGGCGGCGTACAGGGGACGGGCCTTTATTGGGCTTATCTGGCGCCTTTTCTGGCCTTTTTCTTGAAAGGGCAGGAGCGTGGTTGGCGTTACAGCCTGTTTTTTCTGGCCGGAGTCGTTGGCTATTTTCTGATTCCACACAGCGCGCTGCCGGCGTTTGTGTACACCTATGCGCCGGAGGTGGCGTTGCAGTTTTGTCTGTCGCTGTGTTTTTACACGGTGATTGCGGCGGCTTTCAATCGCCTGCGCGACCATTACGAAAAAGAGCTCAAGCAAAACGTGCACGACCTGACAGCGGCACAGATGACGTCCGAGCTGGCCATGCATGAGACGTCCCTGGCCTTGCAGGATGTGCGCTCTGCGCGGGACCGTGTGGACCAGATCATCTGGAGCGCCAATCTCGGCACCTGGGAGTACCACATCCGCACGCGCGAGGCCGTATTCAGCGAACGCTGTGCCCAGATGCTGGGCCGCACATTGCAGGAAATCGGGGGGTCCCATTTGCGGTACTGGACCCAGTTTGAGCATCCCAAAGACCTGGTCAGGGCCCACCATGATTTGCAGCGGTGCATGCGCGGCGAAAGCGAAACCTACGAGCGCGAAGGCCGCATGCGCCACAAAGATGGCAGCTGGATTTGGGTCTTGGACCGTGGCCGCGTCGTGGATTGGGACAGCGATGGAAAGCCGCTGCGCATGACCGGAACGCGACAGGACGTGACGGCCCGCAAGACGGCTGAAGAGCGCCAGTTGCTGGCGGTGCTGGATGCGTCGCCCGACGCCGTATTGCTGGTGCGCCAGGACGGCGGAATTCTCTATTCCAACGCCGTGGCGGTAGCCATGTTTGGTTACAGCGCAGCCGATTTGGCAAACATGACGGTGGACGCCCTGGTGCCGCGCGAGGCACGCCACAAACACCAGCAATACCGTGCCGACTACGCCCACAAACCCGTGGCGCAATCACTCGGAGCGGAACGCAACATGCGGGCCATGCACAAGACGCAGCGTGAATTTCCGGTCGAGGTGGGCCTGAGTCCGTTCCAGTTGAACGGCGAAATGGTGGTGATTACCACGGTGACCGACATTTCCGAGCGGGTCGCCAACCAGCGGCGCCTGATCGAGCTGAATGAAACGCTGGAGTCGCGTGTGCAGGAACGCACGGGTGAGCTGGCGCAGGCGCTACAACGGGCCGAGCTTGCCAAGCGGTCGCGCGGTGAGTTCCTGTCCAACATGAGCCATGAAATTCGCACGCCCATGAATGCGGTCATGGGCATGGTCTACCTGGCGCTGCACGGGAACCCGGATGTCCAGCAACGCGAATACCTGGAGAAAATTCAGACGGCGGGCGGACACCTGCTGGGCCTGATCAGTGACATTCTGGATTTTTCCAAAATTGACGCCGGCAAGCTCGATCTGGAGATGGGCGATTTCCAGCTGCAGCAGGTCTTCGAGAACGTGGTGCACCTCACCGAGGGCCGCGCGCGTGAGAAGGGCTTGCACCTGCATATCGATGTGCAAGAAGGCCTCCCCGCCAATCTGCGCGGGGATGCCTTGCGGCTGGGGCAAGTCATCATCAATTACGTCAACAATGCCATCAAATTCACCCACAGCGGCACGGTCACCTTGCGGGTGCTTGCCCTGGGGACAGAGGGTGATGCGGAAGACCCGACGCGTCACACGCTGCGGTTTGAAGTGCAGGACACCGGCATCGGGCTGAGCCCGGAGCAACAGCAGCGCTTGTTCCAGTCTTTTGAGCAGGCCGACAACTCGATTACGCGCCGGTATGGCGGCACCGGGTTAGGGCTGGCGATTTGCAAGCAGCTTGCCGCGCTGATGGGCGGTGAGGTGGGGGTGCAAAGCACGCTGGGCGTGGGCAGCACCTTCTGGGTAACAGCCAGGCTGCAACGGGCAGCAGACGACTATGCCGCGCCCCTTGCTGCCCAATATGCTGACGCCGACGGACACACGCTGCAAGGGCGCCACATGCTGGTGGTGGACGACAACGCGTTCAACCTCGATGTGGCGCAGGGCGTACTGGAAGAAGTGGGCGTCGAGGTGATGCTGGCCAACGACGGTGAGGAAGCCTTGCGCCTGCTGCGGGAGTTTGCGTTTGACTGTGTGCTGATGGACATGCGCATGCCGGTGATGGACGGTTTGCAGGCGACCCGGGCCATTCGCAGCGACGCCCGGTTGTCAGGCATGGTGGTGGTCGGACTGACGGCCAATGCCGATGCCGATGACCACGCTTTGTGCCTGGAGTCGGGGATGGACGTCGTTCTCACCAAACCTTTTGATCCAGCGCAATTATTTACCACCCTGGCGCAATACCTTCGGCACCCTCGGGGCATCGATTAACCGCTACCATTCAAAAAACGAAAGCGTAATAAGCTGCCATGTCCACAGAACCAAACAAGAAGCCGATCACCGTCCTGATTGTGGACGACGACGATTTTTTCCGCGACTTGCTGGGAGAGATGTTTGCCGCCTTGGGCGTGACGCAGGTGTTGAACGCTGCAAATGGCAATGACGGGCTCAAGCTCCTGAAGTCCCATCCCCAGCCCATTGACTTTCTGGTGTGCGACGTCTTCATGCCCGACATGGACGGTATTGAGTTTCTCAACAACCTTTCCGCGCGCAAATACACCGGTGGCATCGTGATGGCCAGCGGTGTCGATCTGGAAATGCTGGACCTGGCGCGCACCATTGCCGATGCCAATGGGCTGCGCCTGCTGGGGTCGCTCACCAAGCCGGTGATGGCCGACCAGCTCCAGCAGGCCCTGGACGCGTACTACGCCCTGGCCGGCTGATCAGTACTTGTAAACGCCTTCGCCGGTCTTGCGGCCCAGGCGGCCAGCTGCAACCATTTCTTTGAGCAGCGGACAAGCGCGGTACTTGCTGTCGCCGAATTCCGCCAGATACACCTCCATCACGGCCAGACACACGTCCAGACCGATCATGTCGGCCAGTGCCAGCGGTCCGATGGGCTGGTTGCAACCCAGCTTCATGCCGGCATCGATGTCCTCGGGCGTTGCCAGTCCTTCGGAGAGCACAAAGAAGGCTTCATTGATCATCGGAACCAGAATGCGGTTCACCACAAAGCCCGGTGCATTTTTTACCGTGATGGGCGACTTGCCCAGTGCCACCGCCATGGCCTGGACGGCGGCGTGGGTGGCGTCGCTGGTTTGCAGGCCGCGGATGATTTCCACCAGCGCCATCATGGGCACGGGGTTGAAGAAGTGCATGCCGATGAAACGGTCGGCACGGCCAGTCACGGCGGCCAGCTTGGTAATGGAGATGGAAGAGGTGTTGGAGGCAATGATCACTTCGGGCGCCACCAGCGCATCAATTTGCTTGACGATTTTGACCTTGAGGTCGTAGTTCTCGGTGGCGGCTTCGATCACCAACTGGGCGCTCTTGAGGTCGTCGTACTGGGTGCTGCCTTTGACGCGTGCCAGTGCAGCGTCGCGCTCTGCCGCGGTCAGTTTCTCTTTCTTGATCAGGCGGTCCAGGCTGGCGCTGATGGTGGACAGGCCCTTGCCCACGGCTGCGTCCGAAATGTCCACCATCACCACATGAATGCCGGCCACTGCACAGGCTTGTGCAATGCCATTGCCCATGGTGCCTGCGCCGATGATGCCTACGGTCTGAATGCTCATGAAAACTCCAAAGATGTAATTGCGTTGTAACCAAAGTTTACCCAGTGTTGGACGCCCTCACGGATGGCGCCCGACCGCCTAGCGAACGTTGAGTTCACGCAAGGAGCGCACCACGCTGTCAAAGCCGTGGTCGGAGTTCTTCATGGCGTTGAACACTTCGCGCGAATCGCGCAGCAGGGTCTCCAGCTGGAGGATGCCGGCGTCGATGCTGGGAGTGACGTCGGTGCAGTTGACGCCGTGGCCGGGCAGCAGCAGCTCCGTGTTCCAGGTGCGCAGGCGGCGCAGCGAGTTGATGTAGTCGCTGATGTTGCCGGAGCCCAGCACGCCGCCCACGATGCCTTTGGCCATGATGGTGTCGGCGCTGAACATGACGCGGTTGCTGTGTTCGTACACACAAATGGCGCCCGAGCAATGGCCGGGCGTGTGAATCACTTCGATCTGGTGTTCGCCGGTGTCAATGATGGAGCCCTGCTCCAGACAGACATCGATTTCAAAGTGGTCGGTGTTCAAGGCAAATGCCTGGTTCATCAGCGCAAACTCATCTTTCAGCGCGAGCTTGTTGGCCGCCAGCCGGTGCGCGGCAATCAGGCACGATTTAGGCATGAGCGGTGCGCCGCCGGCGTGGTCGATGTGTTCGTGTGTCAGCAGCACCAGGTCAATGTCGTTGGTGCTCAGGCCGAGTTCTGCCAGTGCCGACTGGGTGATGTCAAAAGTCGTGGGCAGGCCGCTGTCGACCATGACGATGCGACGGCTACCCTTGATGATGTAAGTGTGGGCGGCGCGGTTGCGGCCCAGAATCTGGAATATGCCGCTGGCGACTTCGCGGATGAGTTTGGGGTTCATTGCACGGCTCCTTCCATGACTTGCATGCCAAGGTCCGAAAGACGCTGGTTCATTTCTTCGACGCGCCGGGCCATCATGCGCATGACGCTGAGTGCAAACGCGGGTTGCTGGCTGACCAGATACACAAAGCGCGCCTGGTTGACGGCAACCAGTTCGGTCCCGTCGGCCATGACCGTGGCAGTGCCGGTACGCAGGCCACTTCCGACCAGTGCCATCTCGCCGAAAAATTCGCCTTCCTTGAATGAGCCAACGCGCAGTTTGGCGTCGCCCGATGCAATGGCAATGCGCACCGCGCCTTTGATGACGATGAACATTTCGCGGCCGATGTCGCCCTCGCTGAACAGCACGTCACCGGCTTGGTAGGTTCTGGCCATACCGGCGATGTAACTGGGGGCCGCAGGGGCTTGTATGTCCTCGCTGGACAGTGCTTCTTTATTGATCATGGTGTCGGGATAGTGGAAATTCAGAAATGCATGGTGACGTGGAGTGAGTCTTCTGCGCGGCGCACGCTGACGTTCTCGCAGCAACTGCGGGCGAGCCGGATCATCTTGGCGTTCTCGGGCAATATGTCTGCCTCAAAGCCACGGATGCCGCGGGTCTTTGCGTGTTCCATCAGCCTGCGCTGCAGCGCGCCGCCGAGGCCGCTGCCTTGCCAATCGCTGTTCACCATGAAGGCGGTTTCGGCCAGGTTGGTGGACGGGTTCACAAAGTAGGTGGCGTGGCCGATCACTCTTTCGTTTTCGCGCGTGCCTTCCACGGCGACAAAGGCCACAGACAACTTGTAGTCGAGGTTGCACAGGTTTTGGACCTGGTTGCTGGACAGCGCGTGCACCTGGCGGAAAAAGCGCGTGTAACGGTCATCGGCCGGCAGACCATAAAACAGGGCCTTGACGCCGCTGGCATCGGACACGATGGCCGGGCGGATGCGCACCGTTTTGTGGTTGCGCAGGGTGACCTGCACCTCGTCTTCCACCGGGTAGGGAAAAGCGCTCCGGATGGTGCAACTGGCATCCAGAAAACCGAGCTCCTTGGCGCGCGCCAGCAGCTCTTCGCGGAATTTGGGGTGGGCAATGGCCAGCAGGGACAAGGCGCGCTCACGAATGGACTTGCCGTGCAGGTAGGCAATGCCGTATTCGGTCACCACGTAATGCAGGTCGCTGCGCGCCAGCGTGGCGGCCTCGCCGGGGTCCAGCAGCGCCTTGATGCGCGAGGTCAAGCCGTCTTCGGTGGTGGAGGTCAGGCACACCACGGGCTTGCCACCTTCGGATAAGGCCGCTCCCCGGACAAAGTCCACCTGTGCCCCCAGGCCACCGTAGAGCTCGCCGGCAAACTGGTCGGAGCACGCCTGCCCGGTCAGATCGATGGAGAAGGCCTGGCTGATGGACACCATCTTGTGCTGCGCGGCAATCACGTCCTGGCTGGCAACCCACTCCATGGGATGCAGCGAGAAGAGGGGGTTGCCATCCATCACGTCGTACAGCTCGCGGCTACCAAGCACAAACGAGGCCACGATTTTGTTCTTGAGTTGCGACTTGGCATCGCCCGTCAGAATGCCTTTTTCCAGCAGCGGCAGGATGGCATCGGTCACCACATCGGAATGCACGCCCAGATCCTTGCGGTCCGACAGGTAGCGCAGCGCTTCGTTGGGAATGCGCCCCAGCCCGATTTGCAACGTCGAGCCGTCGTCGATGATGCCGGCGATGTATTTGGCAATCTGCTGCACCACCTCTTCCGTGGCGGGTTGGTGCACATATTCCTGCAGCGGTGTGTGGACCATGACCAGCTTGTGGATGCTGCGCAGGTGCATGGTGGTGTCGCCCAGCGTGCGCGGTATGGCCGGGTTGATCTCGGCAATCACCAGCTTGGCTGCAGCCACCGCGGCCGGAATGATGTCCACCGATACACCCAGGCTGACGTAGCCAAAGGCGTCCGGCGCGGACACCTGGATGATGGCGACATCAATCGGTATGGAACCCCGGCGGATGAGTTCGGGGACTTTGGAAATCTGGATCGGAACGTACTCCACCAGGCCCTGCCGGTTGGCGGCCCGCATGTCAGAGCCAATAAAGAACGAGCGGTGGCGGTACTTGGTCACTGCCCGTCCGTCAGGGTCGTGCTCTATTGCGTTGGTGGTGAGAAAGTGCACCAGCTCCACGTCGGGCGGCGGGCTCTTCAAGGCCTCCAGCGCGGCGACCATGGTGCGGGGTGTGGAACAGCCGGTGCCGATGAATACGTGTTGGCCGGGTTGCACCAGTGCGGCGGCGGCTTGGGCGGTGGTTACTTTGTCGGGATAGCGCTCTTTCAGATCGCCGAGAAAAGGTTTGCTCATAAGCACATGCAGGTAGGAATGGGTAATGACGGGAAGGCTGTGGTGCCCTGGCGCTGTTTCCATTCGAATGTAATTATTGGTGGGGCTGGCGCGTACGCCCGGACTCCCCGCTCCCGAGAGCTTCAATTTTATTAATTTCCGGTCGCAGGCCCAGCGATTGCGTGGGCTTATGGACACAGGGTTAACCCGAAATGCCGCCGTCTTAAGGCGCCAGAAAGGTTCAGTGAATGCCGATGCCGTCGGCGGGGCGGCGGGCGGTGACCGCGCTGCCTGCCGCAGCGAACATCGTGCATGCAATGGCGACCCATTGCAGTGTGCTGAGATGTTCGTCCAGCACGATCAAACCCAGCAGCGCCGCAACGGCAGGCTCCATGCTGGTCATGACGCCGAAGGCTTCCTGGGGCAGCCGTTTGAGGGCCACCATTTCCAGCGAAATCGGTATCGCGCTGGAGACGGCTGCGACCCCCAACCCGTACAACAACAGATCGGGCTGGAGCAGGGCCATGCCGGCTTGCCAGGCCCCGATCGGCACCACCGCAAGGGCCGCAACCCCCAGCCCCAAAGCCACCGATTGCCCGGCATGCATGTGGCTCAGGCGCTTGCCAAACACGATATAGGCGCCCCAGAACATGGCCGCTCCCAGCGCAAACAACACGCCGGTGGGGTCCAGTGGGGCGGTGCCCGGGTCCAGCGGCAGCAGCATGGCCAGCCCGCAGATGGCCAGTAACAGCCAGACGAAGTCAATGCGTCGGCGCGATGACAGCATGGCAACGCTTAGCGGGCCCGTGAATTCAATGGCAACCGCCAGCCCGAACGGGATCGTGCGCAGCGCCATGTAAAACATCAGATTCATAAAGCCCAGCGCCACGCCATAACGCACCACCGATAACCGGTCGGAGTGTGAAAGGGGCCAACGCCAGGGCCGCCAGATACAGAGCAGAAGAATGGCCGAAAACCCCACGCGCAGCGCCGTCGTACCCAGCGAACCCACCAGCGGGAACAGGTGCTTGGCATATGAAGTGCCGATGCCCAGTGCAATAACCGAACCCAGCACCGCCAGCAGGGGAAGTACGCGTTGGAGGCGCTGTGCATTTGGGGACATGGGTTTGAATTTCACTCGTGCTTTTGCCAACGTAAGATTGTCCACCCTGCCAACTTGCCCCAAGGGAGCCCATGCACTTCACCCCCCGTGCGCGGACCGAGCAGCCGCTGAGCGACACCAGCCCCACGGCACAAGTGGCGCTGGACTGGCTGCTGCAAAACGCACGGTAAACCGGCTGTGTCGGGGTGAAAGGGGCGGCGGTGGGTATTTCTACCAATGCAGTTACCAGGGCGTTACGGCTATGCTGCACCAAAATAAAGCGGGAATGTAAAGACGGGCATGACGCACAACGTGAAACCATTGAGTGATGCCCATGCCGGTGTAGAGGCACTGCACGCGTCCCACGAAGTGCAGGCCATTTTTCAGAACGCCTCCATAGGCATCGTTCTCATACGCGACCGGGCCATCGTCCGTTGCAACCAAGCCCTCTCTTCCATACTCGGCTACTCACAAGAGCAACTCTGTGACATGCCGGTGCGCACCCTGTTTACGGATGACGAAGCCTACGAGGAGGTCGGGCGCGCGGCAAAGGTGTTGCTGGACGCCGGCGAGCCTTACCGCACGGAGCGGCACTTTTTGCGCCGTGATGGCTCGCGGGTGCATTGCGCTGTCTCGGCATCGGCGGTCAACCCGGCCCACCCGGAGTGGGGCACCATTTGGCTGGTCGATGACGTGACCGCGCAGCGGCGCCAGGAAGACGAGTTGCGCACCGCCTTGCTGCGCATCGAGGCCATCAAAAACAATGCGCCGGTGGGGATTCTTTTTACGGTGAACCGCTGCATCACTGATTGCAACGCGCAATTCAACAGCATGTTTGGATACGGCCCCGGGCAGGCTATCGGAATGCCTGCGCTCAAGCTGTTTCCGTCGCAGGAGATCTACGACGAACTGGGGCGTGTGGCCGGACCATTGCTGTCGCAGGCCCAATCGGTGGACATCGAAATCCGCATGTGCCGCAGCACCGGCGAAGTGTTTTGGGCCCAACTGGTGGGCTATGTGGTGGATCAGTCGCAACCGGCCGCCGGAACCATCTGGCTGGTCACTGACCGCTCGGAAATGTATGCACAAAAGCAATCGCTGCAAGCGGCATTGGCTGAGAACCAGGCGATTCTGGACGGCGCCGCGCTGGGCATGGTGGTGCTGCGGGACCGCAAGATTCTGCGCTGCAATCCGCAGGCGGAGTTGATGTTTGGCTACGGCCCGGGCGGCATGACAGGGATGTCCACACGGGCCTGGTACCGCAGCCAGGCGGACTATGACTGGGTAGCGGCCCATATGTATCCCGAGCTCAATCGGGGCGAAGTGGTTTCGCATGAATCACGATTGTGCAAGGCCGACGGGCAGCTTTTCTGGGTGCGCATGAGCGGGCGGCAGTTGGCCGCCGGCAGCTCCATGTCGGGTGCCACGCTCTGGTTGTTTGAAGACGTGACTGCCAAGCGCAACACGGAAGAGGCGCTGCGGGCCGCCACCCGCCTCAATCAGGCCGTGTTTGACAGTGCGGGAGTTGCCATCATCGCCACCGATACGGAAGGCGTGATTCAGCTCTTTAACAGTGCCGCCGAGCGCATGTTGGGCTACGCGCTGGCCGAGATGCAATACCAGCAGACGCCGGCCATATTTCACCTGATTGAAGAGGTGGTGGCCTATGCGGCGCAGCTGACCGACGAGCTGGGCGAAGCGGTGCAGCCCGGATTTGATACGTTTTGCATCCGGGCGCGCCAGTTCGGCAAAGACGAGCGGGAGTGGACCTATCTGGCCAAAGACGGGCGTCGCATTCCAGTGAGTTTGTGCGTGACACCCTTGCAGTCCGGGACCGGAAAAATCACCGGGTATCTGGGCATTGCGACCGACATTTCCGATCGCCGCAAGGCGCAACTCGCGGTGGCCCGCTCACAACAGGAACTCGAGACCCGGGTGGCCGAACGCACGGCCGAACTGGCCAGCACCAACCAACGCTTGTTGCAGGAAGTTGCCGAGCGAACCGAAATGGAACGCCAGGTGCGGGAGATGGCGCACTTCGATTCGGTCACCGGCCTGCCCAATCGCAACCTGCTGCGCGACCGCATGGCACAGGCCATGCTGCAGGCCGAGCGCGCGGGAGAGAGCGTGGCCATCATGTTTTTGGACCTCGACCGATTCAAGAACATCAACGACACGCTGGGACATCTGGTGGGCGATGCCTTGCTGCGGCAAGTGGCGGTGCGCCTGTCGATGACGCTGCGTACCTCCGACACTCTGGCCCGCCTGGGCGGTGATGAGTTTGTGCTGGTGCTGCCGCGCGTGCCGGCCGGCAACCACGTAGCCGGCATTGCCGAAAAGCTGATTTCCGCGCTGCAAGCGCCACTGGTGGTGCAAGAACACGCCTTGCATATCACCACCAGCATCGGCATTTGCATTTACCCGCAAGACGGGCTGGACACCGATGCGCTGCTGCGCAATGCCGACACGGCGATGTACCAGGCCAAGGCGGCGGGGCGCAACACTTTCCGCTTCTTTACCGATGCCATGAATCAGGAGGCCGAGCGCCACTACCGCATCGAGTCGGCCTTGCGCAGCGGCGTGCGTGACAACGAGCTGCGCCTGGTGTTCCAGCCGTTGATGGACATGTCGAACGACCGCATATTTGGCGTCGAAGCGCTGGTGCGGTGGAATTCGTCCGTGCACGGGGTGGTCCCGCCGGTTCAGTTCATTGGCATTGCCGAAGAGACCGATCTGATTGTTGAAATTGACAGCTGGGTTTTGAAAGAGGCCTGCACCATAGCGGCCGGTTGGCGCAGTGAAGGCCGTCCCGATGTCACGCTGGCCGTGAACCTGTCCGCGCGCCAGTTCCGCCGCAAGGATTTGGTCGAATTTGTAGCGGAAACTTTGCGCAGCACCGGCTATCCGGCCCACTTGCTGGAGCTTGAGATCACCGAGTCATCGCTGATGCACAACGTGGGCGAGGTGATTGATACGCTCAACCAACTGGTGGCGCTGGGCGTGCGACTGGCCATTGACGACTTTGGCACCGGCTACTCCAGCCTGGCCTACCTCAAGCGCTTTCCGGTGCACAAACTCAAGATCGACCAGTCCTTTGTGCGGGAGATAGATACCGCCCAAAGCGATCTGGGCATTGTGAAAACCGTGATTGCCCTGGCCCAGACCCTGAACCTCGATTTGCTGGCCGAAGGGGTTGAAACGCAGGCCCACCTGATGACGCTGCGGGCACTGGGCTGCAACCGGTTTCAGGGGTATTTGTTCTCCAAACCACTGCCGCCGGAGCAGGTTGCGCTGATGCTGGACCGCCCGGCGAGTGCATTGCTGTCCTGAGTTTTCATATTCCTTGATCCAGGCCGGGTAGGCGCCTCGGGGCAAGCGCCTAAAATCGCGGCATTCATCGGTATCGGCTTTGGATCACTTATGGTCTTCGGCTGCGTCCTGATAGACGGTTCGGTTTGGCGGTATTCAGGGAGAAAACCAATGCATGCGTTTGTGGGCGACGTTCGACGGGGTCTGGTGTGTTCGGCGCTGGTTCTGATCGGCTCGATAGGGCTGCAAAGCGCGGCTTTTGCGGCAGACGAAGTGGGCGCACGATACGCCACCGTGATGCGTCTGCGTGGCGATGTGTCGGCCGTCAGCACCGAAGGCGGCAGGACCCGGGAACGCAAGCTGCGGGTGGGTGATGTGGTCTATGTCGGTGAGAACGTCAGGGCTGCCTCGCAGAGTGAGGCTGTCCTGAAGACCGATGACGCGGGCCTGGTGGCCATCCGCCCCAAAGCCGAATTTGTGACCGAACGCTTTGCCGCGGAAGACAAACCCACCGACGGATTTATCGTGCGCCTGATTTCGGGCTCTCTGCGATTGATCAGCGGCTGGACCGCGCAGACCAATCGCCCGGGCAGCAAGGTGGTGACGCCCACCGGTACCGTGGGTATCCGGGGCACCGACCACGAGCCTTATGTGCTGTCCGCTGAACTCGCCGCTGCAACGGCCAGCAAGGAAGGCACTTACGACAAGGTCAACCGCGGCGGGACGACACTGGAAGTGGAAGACGGTGCGGTGGACATTGAGCCCGGCAAAGTAGGCTTTGCACGTGCGCCCAAACGCAGCACCGTCAAGGAGCGGGGCCTGCTGACTTTGCTGCTTCCGGTATTGCTGGACCGTGTTCCGGCGTTTTATGTTCCGGGAGAGTTCGATGCGGAACTGGATCGCCTCTCGCAAACGGCCGAGCAGGACAGCAAACGCCTGCTGGAGCAAAAACGCCAGGGCCATTCGGGTGCTCTGGCGGGGGGCGCACCGGATTGCAGCGCGCAGGCAAATAGCACCGCCAAAGCGTGGATTGGACAACTCGATGCCGCTATTTCCGGCAAAAACGTCTCGGGCATCATGGCCTTGTTTGCCACCGACGCCACGGTGCGCGCGACGGTGCTGACCGGCAATGGAAAGACCGCCACGCTGGACCTGGATCGGGAAGACCTGGCGCAAAGCACGGTTGCCGCGTTCAAGGGCTTGACCGACTACCAGCAACGCCGCATCACCATTGAAGGCAAACCGGTGGCGTTTCAGGGCAAAGCGTGTGGCCGTGTGGCGGTGACTTCGGTGGCCATTGAGCAGGGTGTGCAGTCCGGCAAGCCCTACCGCTTTGAATCGACCGAGCAGTACGTGCTCGAACAGGTGAATGGCAAGTGGCTGGCCATCAAGGCCGAGACCACGCAAAAGTAAACGGACTGGCAATACAGCGGGGCGTTTCGGCCCCGCCTGTGTTTAGCGCATGGCCAGCAGCACCATGCCTCCGTCATCGCCCATCGCAACCTTGTAGGTGTTTTCCTTGAAAGTCTTGCCGTTGGCCACCAGCGCGGTGTTGACCGTGTAGGTCTTGCCTTTGGCATTGGCGGGCAGTTTGAATTTGGAGCTGGTGACGTAGCGACCGGCGCCGTCCACGGCATTGATTTTTTCGGTTTTGGTTTCCACTACCTTGTTTTGCTCATCCAGGATGGTGTATCTCTGCTGCACTTCAGGGACCTTGTCGCCGTAGCCGATCAGATCGGTGCTGGAAGTCACCTTGACTTCGCGTTCACCGCTGGCTTCAGGCCGCTCCTGCACCACCTGTGCGTTGAATGCAGCGGGAATAATGTCCTGCTTGGGCGGAGGGGTGCCCTTCTTGTTGGCAGCGTATTGCTTGTTGACGTCCTGCGCAGATGCCACCTTCTTGGACTCGAAATACCAACCCACCAAAAAGCCCGCTACGGCGCCAACAATGGCGCCCTTGCCGCAGCCCGCATCGGTGGCCGCGCCGATGGCGCAACCGGCCACGGCACCGACCAGGGCTGACTTGGCCTTCTCGTCAAATATGTAGTTGCCTTTTTCGTCCTTTTTGAGCGATCCATCTTCATTGGTGGCGCAACCCGTGACAGACAGGACAAACAATGCGGCTGCCAGCGCAGCGGGGCGTTTCAAAAAACTGAGGGACACAGTGGGTTCTCCGTAATGTTGTTGGAAGCTGTTATCGGGCCATTCCGGCGAGCGTGCACAGGCGGAATGTGGTCATGGGGTTGCTGGCCATACCAGACGCGGCGGACAGTGTCGCCAAAAAAGGCCCCTTGGCGTTTGAGCCGGCGCAAGGTTTGATTGATTTCATGGCGAACCTCCCTCGTTCTGTTTGTGTATGTTTTCGGCGTCGGGTGACAGCGAACCATAAATGTAGTTCAGGTTGGCGCTGACCTCCTGGGTGGCGGCTGGGCGCGTGCTAAGCTTTTGGTTTGATTGCCCTATTTTGGGGCGGCCATTATCAAAATTCAACGAGGGAGTTTTCATGTCTCCAACGACAACGGGCGGCGCTGCGCCGGACATCAAGCAGCACATTGGCAATTCGGCAACCCTGTTGGGCGCGCTGGATGCAGCCTCCAAGTGGCCAGCCTTTTTGTTGCTCAGCGCCACGTTCATTCTGTCAGTGGTGTGTGCGGCCCTCTTCGGATCCGTCACCGCGTACCTGACCACCAAATCGCTCTGGATAGGCGGTGTCATGGGGTTGATCACCTTTCTGGTGGTGACCGGTGTGGCCGTGGTAGGTGTCAATGCCACCGGCATTTTGCTGAGCGACGATGTGTGGGGCCGCAAAGAGCGCAGCATCATGGATGCGGTGTGGGCTTCGGTGTTCAGCTGCCCCCGGCTATTGGCGGTTTTGCTGATCGAATTTCTGCTGTTTGTGGCGTACTTGCTGGTACTCACCTTGCTTCTCTTCGTCTGCAAAATTCCCGGCTTGGGTCCGCTGTTGTATGCCTTCGTGATGCCCGTGGGCGTGATTGCCACCGGCCTGGTGTTTTTCTCGCTGGTCTATATCGCCATTCCTTTGGCGTCGCCTGCAGTCTGGAATGGTTACTCGGTTAAACACACCTTGCTGATGCTCCAAGCCATTGCACGCAAACGCCTGCTGACGGCCGTCGTGATGATGGTGCTGCTGGGCTTGCTGGCAGCGCTTGCCGTGGGCTTTGTGTGGGGCATTCTGGGCATGGGCGCGGTGACCGTCTTTTCGCTTTCCGGCATCGTTTTGAACGTGAGTGGAGGCATGGACGCCATTTTTGGCATGTTCAGTATGGGTGGGGGATTGGGTGGGGGCGGTGGATCCGGTTATGCCTATGCCATGGGTTTTGGCGGACTGGTGTTGATGCTGGTCGGCGCAAATCCCGGCATTTTGATTGCGCTCAAAGGCACGTCCATCATTTACCGCGAAGTGTCAGCTGGCATTTCTCTGGATGAAGATGAGAAAGAACTGAACCGCCGCATGGACGACATCAAGGCGCGCGCCGAGCAGGCCCGTCAACAAGCCAACTCGGCCATGCAACAAGCGACCAAGGCCGCTGCTGAAGCCACTGCACCCACTGCACCGTCCGCGCCCGCAGCGGCTCCGGTGGCACCTGTTGCGCCAGCAAAGGTTGCAATGGCCTGCCCCGAATGCAAGGCGCCGGTGACGGCGGACGACGTGTTCTGTGGCAACTGTGGTCACAAGCTGAAGTAAGGCGGCCGTATGCCTTTTTGTACCCAATGTGGCCACAAAAACACGGACGATTCCCGTTTTTGTGATGAGTGCGGCACGCCGCTCAAAGTGGCTGCCGCAGCGGTGTCCAATCCGACACTGACGGCTGCAACTGCCCCTGCACCTGCAACTGCAACTGAACCCGCTTCTGCCTTTGCTTCGACACCAGCGCCTGCGACCGGGCCTGCGACCGCTGCTGTCGGTGTCCCGCGCAAGCCCCTTCGGATAAAGACTGCGGCCATGGTCGCGGCGGGTCTGGTGGTGGTCGGCGCTGGCGGCTACTTTTTGCTGGCGCCCGAGACGCCGTCCAACGAGCGTTTCGCTGCAGCGATTGAGAAGTCGCTGGCGGCGGATTCGACTGCCTACAAACCGCGCTTTTGCCTGAGCAATTTTCCTTACGAACGTGACACCGTGCACGTCAATGACCAGGACATTGGGACCCAGCGCTGGTTATCGGTGTTAAGCCGGGCGGGCCTGTATGCCGGGCCCGAACTGATAGAAGACACCTCGGGCTATTTCGTGCGGCGCCAACTTAAATACACCAAGACAGACGCAGGCAAAAAGGCCACCCAAGGCGGTCAATTGTGTGTCGCGGATGGCGTGACGGTGGGCAAAGTGGACAGCTTTACACCACCTTCAAAAGTGGGGGAAATCGAGGCCTCGCGCGCCACAGTGACGTTGAAGTTGCGCAATCCCATGCCGTGGGTTGCCGAGGAAGAAACCCAGTCCACTACGCCCGGGCTGAAGGTCGAGTTCGCCGAAAACATCGTGATGGTGCTCAAGGATGGAAAGTGGGTTGTGGCGGACAACCACACCGTTCAGGAAGCGGTAAAGGCCGAACGCAAAGCGATGGCGGCCAAGCAGTCGGCCGCATCCGGCGGTTCATCGGAAGGTGGCTTCATGGCCTCCGTCAAGAAGTTGTTTAGCTTTGCTGCGGGCAACCCGGTCATCGGCAAGTGGAAGGCGCAAGTGATGGGCAACACCATGGATGCGTTCGAGTTCACTAGCGACGCCATGATTACCGGCGGGCAAAAAGTGAAAGTCCGCTATGAAGTGGAAGACAAGCGCGTGACGATTTACTCGGAAGGCGCTGGCGCGGGTCTGATCATCGACGTGATAGACCACGATACCCTGTCTATGGATATGGGGCTGACACGTTTCAAACTCATTCGGTCCGATAAATAAGGGAGCGCCCCATGCATGTCAATTGCCCTTCCTGCAAGGCTGAGAACCGACCCGGTGCCAAATTTTGCAAGCAATGCGGACACGCATTTGCAGCCTACACGCCGTGCCCTTCTTGCCACACCTTGTCGCGCAGTACCAAGTTTTGTACCGCGTGCGGCCATAAGTTCGGAGCAACTGAAGCTGCGCCTGCCGTAGCACCAGCACCAGCACCAGCACCAGCACCAGCGCCAGCGCCAGCGCCAGCGCCAGCGCCTGCGCCTGCGCCTGCTCCTGCTCCTGCTCCTGCGCCTGCGCCTGCTCCTGCGCCTGCTCCTGCGCCTGCTCCTGCTCCTGCTCCTGCTCCTGCTCCTGCTCCTGCTCCTGCTCCTGCAACCCTCGATATAGCGGTGCCCATGGTTGCGCCGTCCATCGCGCCGCCGCCCGTTGTGTCGCCCGTAAAGGCCGCTGCCGTGGCTGCTGCGCCCGAAGCAAAGGTCGCGGCAAACGCGGCCTCTGCGCCGGTGGCTAAAGTGCCGCCCAATGTGCAGACCGATGGTTTGTCTAAGGCCGAGCCTGTGGCAACCGTTGCGAAGGCGAAAGCAACGCCATCTCCGGCCAGGGCCGTTGAGCCGAAGGCGGCTGTCCCCCACACCAATCGCACGCCCCTGCTGGCTGGTGCGCTGGTTGCTGCTTTGGTGGTGGGTGGCGGAGCCTACTGGTTCACGCATCGCCAGGCTTCTGTGGCGCCCGCGCCGGTGGCCGTGCCGGCGACCGCGGAAAAGCCAGCGACTCCGACCCTGTCTGCGGCACCGGCGGCTCCTGCGCCCGTGGCCACACCGGCACCGGCCGCTTCGGCCCCCACTCCTGTGCCAGAAGCAGTGAAACCGCCCGCTCCGGCAGCACAGCCAGCGGCACCGGTCGCAGCTCCGGCGGCATCCGCACCGGCGGCCAAAGCACAGCCTGCGAAGCCCGATCCAGCCAAAGCTTTGGCGGACAAAAAAGCGGCCCAGGACAAGAAGGCGGCTGCAGAAAAACCCCAGCCTGTCGTTCGTCCCGCACCCGCACCATCGGCCCCCGAGCCCGTTCATACACCGGCGCCGGAGCCAGTGCCCGTGAAACCGGCGCCCACTGCCCGGTCACTGGATGAATTGTTCAATGAACGTGTGGCCGCCGAGTGCCCCAGCGGTTTCAGCGGCATTCTGTGTCGTGAAAAAGTGCGCTTCTCGGTGTGTGCAGACAAGTGGTCCGAGGCGCCCCCGCCCGGACAATCCACCTGCAAATCGTCGGCTCAAAAGCACTGACGAAACGAGGGTGGCAAAGCGTTGCCGGCCCCAAGCTGGCAGCGCATTTACCTATTGCTTGCGCAAGGGCGCCAGTAGGTCCGACAGTCCGTTGTGGTCGATCTCGTGCATCAGCGCGAGCAGCCGGCCGATTTCTCCCTTGGGGAAGCCTTCACGCGCGAACCATGTGAGGTAATTGCCCGGCAAGTCCGCAATGCGGCGGCCTTTGTATTTGCCGTAAGGCATCTCGCGGGTAATCAGCAGTTGCAGGTCTTCGGGGTTCATCGGGCTGCACTATGCCGCATTTTCAGAACGCTTCCTTCGCGCTTGGTTGCAAAGCCGCTGCGGCATGGGCGTCTCAGCGCCGCCTACCTTTTCTGTGCCGATAAAAACACCGGTTGAACACTGTTGGGTGCGCCGTTGTGTGCACCGTCGCGGTGCGCAGGGTGGCACGGGGAGTCTGCCTCAGACCATGCATTGATTACCCGGACAGGTGTTTGATGAAGCGTGATCCTGCATGTGAAAGTCAAATATTCTGACAAATGTCACGTCGAATGAATTTATGGCTGTCAATCGCATTGATTATTTAATGAAATGCGACAAAGATAGCAAACGGAAGTTTTTCATTCAATACAAATCGCTTAAGGATTTCACCCATGGCACATCTCACGATTTCGACGCGTCTCAAACTTTTGATCGGACTGCTTTGTGTGTTGATGCTGGCCGTGGGGTTGATGGGTGTGCAGGGAATGGCGGCGTCCAATGAAACCATGAAGTCCATATACGAGGACCGCACCGTTGCGCTGGCACAGCTTTCGGAGGTGTTGAGTTACACCATGCGCAAACAGGTTGCTCTGGTCAGCGCAGTAGGGGATACAAGGCCCGAATCGGCAGAGAAGTATGCCACCGAGATGCGTGAAAACGCCCTTGGGCTTAGCAAAGAGTGGGATGCCTATTACGCGACCTATCTCACGCCGGACGAAAAAGTGCTGGCCGAAAAGTTCAAAGCGCACCGCATCGTATTTCAGGACACCGCAGTGCAGCCTATTGAGGCCGCGCTAGCTGCGAAAGATAACAATGAAGCCAGTCGCTTGGCTTTCGCGGTTATGCCCTCGGTGTACCAGCCCATGCGGGACGACCTTTCGGCCTTGATCAAGCTTCAGGTTGATGAGGCCAGCGGCATGTACCAGGCGGAATTGGGTAAGTACCACGCCACGCGCACGGCGGCCATCGTGCTCTTGGCCTTGGCGGTGCTGCTTTCTTCCGTGTTTGGGTACTTCCTGATTCGTGCAATTTCCAGGTCACTGACCGCCGCACAGGCAATCGCCGACGCTGTCGCCCACGGCGACCTGACGCAACGCATCGAAAGTCACGGCAAGGATGAAATATCTGCCTTGATCCGTTCAATGGCAGCCATGCGCGAGTCGCTGGTGCAGGTGGTGTCGAATGTGCGACAAGGGTCTGAGGGCGTGGCAACCGCCAGTGCCGAAATTGCACAGGGAAATAACGACCTCTCCGCGCGCACGGAAAGCCAGGCCAGCGCGCTGGAAGAAACCGCAGCGTCGATGGAGCAACTGGGCTCCACCGTCCGCCACAACGCGGACAACGCCAAGCAGGCAGACCATCTGGCCCAAAGCGCATCTCTGGTGGCGGTGCGCGGCGGCGAAGTGGTCAGCCAAGTGGTGGAGACCATGAAGGGCATTAACGACTCGTCGCGCAGGATTGCCGACATCATCAGCGTGATTGACGGCATCGCCTTTCAGACCAATATATTGGCGCTCAATGCGGCCGTAGAGGCTGCGCGGGCAGGCGATCAGGGCCGTGGATTTGCCGTGGTGGCATCGGAAGTGCGCAGTCTGGCCGGGCGCAGTGCCGCCGCGGCCAAGGAGATCAAGTCGCTCATTGGCTCCAGTGTCGAGCGGGTGGAACAAGGGACAGCGCTGGTGGACCAGGCCGGTACCACCATGAGCGAAGTGGTCAGCGCGATCCGGCGGGTCACCGACATCATGGGCGAAATCAGCGCGGCCAGCAGCGAACAGGCCGCTGGGGTGAATCAGGTCGGGGAGGCGGTGACCCAAATGGACCAGGTTACCCAGCAAAACGCCGCTTTGGTCGAGCAGATGGCCGCCGCAGCCAGCAGTCTCAAAGCGCAAGCAGGGGACCTTGTGGGCGTCGTGGCCCAGTTCAAGCTGGACGCTGACGGAGCAACGCCTTCTTTGTCGCCTCTTTTGAATGAATTGCCCGCATACCGCGCCCAGCCAGCCAAAAACCAGCGATCCCAGCCAACGCGATTGGCAGGTTTAGCCAAGGGGCATTCCGCAACTAAGGCCCCATCAGGGCCCGTGGCAGCCCAGGTTTCCCGCGCACTTGCCAAGCCCGCTATCGCAAAGCCGGATCGGGGCGGTGACGCCTGGGAGGCCTTTTAGGCTCGAATTACAATACCTGGGTGTTCTTATCAACACATTCGCTAGGGGTGTTGGGCTGCGCAGGCAGTTCGACTGAGAAAGTCCCTTTGAACCTGACTGAGGTAATCCTCGCGCAGGGAAGCAGTGTCCCGTAGCCGTCGGCTGCAGTCTCCCGCTTACCTGCCAACACTTTGCACATGGAGCAAACGTATGGCAATCCAATCTTCCGGCATAGAAGCCGTTTCCCCCAATGAAGCGCTGAGCAGTTTGCCTGCCGGTGCGCGCGTATTCAGCTGGCACGAACATGCCTCGCTCTGGTTTAGCCTGGGCGTGGGCTTGCTGGTCATGCAGATGGGCGCATACCTGGTGCCTGCGCTTGGCACACACGATGCGGTGCTGGCCATTTTGCTGGGCACGGCCATCGGTGCCGGGCTGCTGGCCTGGACTGCCAAGTTGGGTGCGGACAGCGGCCTAACCAGCGCCGGCCTCATGCACCAGACCTATGGCAGCGCCTTTGCGCGTCTGCCGGTGCTGCTCAACATTGCACAACTGATTGGCTGGACCACCTTTGAGTTGGTCATCATGCGCGACGGTACGCTGGCCATTGCCAAAGAGTCGATGGGACTGACGCTGGATGGATTCGTGGGTACGTTGGCGCCCACGGTGTTGTGGGGCGCGGTGCTGGCGCTGTTGCTGAGTGGCTCCATGACGCAACTGGTGCGCAAGATCATTGGACGTTTTGGCTTGCCACTGGTCATTGCTTCGTTGTTGTGGCTGAGCTGGCAGTTTGGCGCCCGGGTGCAAGCCGGCGGCTTTGACGCATTTATGGCCCGCGCGGGCGATGGCAGCATGGGCATGTTGTCGGCGATGGACTTGGTGATTGCGATGCCCATTTCCTGGTTGCCGCTGGTGGCCGATTACGCCCGCTTTGGCAAGAGCGGACGCGGTGCGTTCAGTGGCACCTGGGTCGGCTATGCAGTGGCCAACGTGTGGTGCTATGCGCTGGGCGTGATGGTGGCGAGTGTGTCGGCACCCGGTGCCGAACTGGTGGGAACGCTGTTGCTCGCACAAGGTGGATTGATCGCCCTGAGCCTGATTCTGGTGGACGAAATTGACAACGCCTATGGCGATGTGTACTCGGGCGCCGTGTCGTCCCACAGCCTGCTTCCCCAGACATCGATTCGCGCGTGGGGCATGGCGCTGGCAGTGCTGTGTACCTTGCTGGCAATGGTGTTGCCGATGCACGATCTGGAGCCGTTCCTGCTGATATTGAGCTCGGTGTTTGTGCCGTTGTATGGCGTGATTCTGGGGCGCTTGGGCTGCGCCAATGCCGGGTCAGCGATGCCAACTGTGAAGGTGGATTTCATGGCCGCCGCCATATGGATTGTGGGTATCGGCGTGTTTCAGGCGCTGACGCATTGGGCGCAACAATTGGGGGCAACGTTGCCCACGTTGCTGCTGACCGGCGTGGTGGCGTTTGCCACCCGGAGCAAGTAAAAGGCAGGCCGCTTAAAGCGGCCGGCGCGCCATCGGCAGGGGGGCGTAGCTGTGGTTAAGCGGGCCGCTACCTTTGCCAGTGCGCACCTCGGCGCCATGCATCAAGGCCCCGCGAATGTAGCTGCGGGCCGACTGCACGGCCTGCACCAGAGGTTGCCCCAAGGCCAGATGTGCCGCGATGGCGGAGGACAGTGTGCAGCCTGTTCCGTGCGTGTTGGGGGTGTGGATGCGGCTGTCGCGCATCCAGATATTTTCGCCGCCCGCAAGGGCCAGCAAATCGCTCACCACGTCGCCCTGCAAATGCCCCCCTTTCACCAATACGGCGTTGGCACCCATGGCCAGCAGTTCGGTGGCGGCGGCTTCCATGTCGCCCTCCGAATGCAAGGCGCGCTGCACCAGCAGGGCTGCTTCATCAAGGTTGGGCGTGATGAGCGCAGTGCGGGGAAACAGCTCGCGCACCAGCACATTGACTGCGGCGTTATCAATCAACACCGCGCCACTGGTGGCGACCATCACCGGATCGAATACCACTTTTTGCAGGGCATGGCGCTGGATCGCCTGTGACACGGTTTGCACAATTTCAGGGGAGTGCAGCATGCCGATCTTGACGGCGTCCACACCAATGTCGTCCACCACCGCGTCAATCTGGTCGGCCAGCATCTGGGG
>Ga0228698_1000418_pt1 | contig 34395 bp, 46 predicted proteins | sample McNCre117_Aug_MG_FD_178015 | JGI IMG/M metagenome (GOLD analysis project Ga0228698, IMG submission 178015) | Freshwater microbial communities from McNutts Creek, Athens, Georgia, United States - 1-17_Aug_MG | ecosystem: Environmental > Aquatic > Freshwater > Creek | place: USA: Georgia... | reverse complement strand
TGCAAGGCGCTGGTGATTGAGCTTCTGGGGCGCCACATGGGTGAGCAGGAGCGGCGCGAGTTCCTGCGCTCCGAGTTTTCAGACGATCTCCCCGAGGAGGCATCCAAGTGAGCAAGGAAGCCTGGATTGACGCCCTGGCGGCCATCGCCGTCGGGATCATGTTGGCGGCTCTCGCTGCCGCTGGATTCTGAGGAGCCCGACATGTACGCAGGATTCACCCGCGACCCCGAGGCCCGCCTGGGCCTGACCGAGGCCGACCTTGACAAGCAGGTTGCCGAGAAGCTGCAGCCCATCGGCCTGGATCAGCAGGGCCGCTATCCCACCCGCCAGCCCATTGCGGCAGACGCAGCGACGGATGTCGGTGCGGACGACGACAAGCGGGACGAGATGGACGACCTCGAGCGCGTGCTGCTGGTGGTCGTGTACGCACTGAGCGGCGCGTTTGTGCTGGCCCTTGGGCATGCGGCCTGGAGGCATTTCCTGTGAGCCCCGACGACTTCACCGACCCCGATTCCAGCCTCCCCGAGGACGGCTACGAAACCGACGCGGCGGGCACTTTCCGCGACTGACCAACCAACCAACGAAAGCGAACCATGTTCCAGAAAGCAGTTCGACGCAAGAGCAAGCTCCGTCTCGGCCTGACCGGCCCGAGCGGCAGCGGCAAGACCTACGGCGCCCTTCTCATCGCCAAGGGCTTGGGCGGCAAGGTGGCCGTCATCGACACCGAAACCGGCAGCGCCAGCATGTACGCGCACCTGCTGGACTTCGATGTCCTCGAACTCCAGCCGCCCTACTCTCCCGAGCGTTTCATCGAAGCGATGGAAGCCGCCGCTGCCGCTGGCTACAAAGTGGTGATTCTCGACAGCATCACGCATGAGTGGAGCGGCTCTGGCGGCTGTCTGGAGATCAACGAGCAACTGGCGCAGAGCCGGTTCCGCGGCAACACCTGGTCGGCCTGGAACGAGACGACGCCCCGGCATCGCGCCTTCCTCGACGCCATCCTGCGCAGCCCCTGCCACGTCATCGCGACGATGCGCAGCAAGACCGAGACGACCCAGGCCGAGGTGAACGGCCGCAAGACGGTGGTCAAGCTCGGCATGAAGGCCGAGCAGCGCGACGGGTTCGAGTACGAGATGTCGGTGGTGCTGGACATCGTGCACAACGGGCACTGGGCGGTGGCCAGCAAGGACCGCACGGGCCTGTTCGTGGATCAAGACCCGAAGGCGATCACGCCCGAGACCGGCGCGCAGCTGCTGCGCTGGCTGGAGTCCGGCGCAGAGCCCATGCCGGCCCAGCGCGAGATCAGCCCCGCCGAGATGACGCTCACGTTTCTGAACGAGGCCGCGAAGGTCGGCAGCGCTGAACTGCGCCGCGCCTACGAGGACTTGAAGGGCACGCCTGAGTTCCCCCCGATCTGGCTGGCCGAGTCGGCCAGGCTGAAGGCCGAGGCCGCGAAGGCCGACGAGTTCCACGGCGCCGCTGCAGCCGCATGAAGCAGCAAACCAACCACTGAAAGTCACCAACCATGTCTCTCGCCAGCGTTCTCCCCAAGGGCTTCAAGGCCAGCACCTACACCTCGACCAGCGCCCCCGCCGAGCGCGACAACACCCCGTTGCCCGCCGGCATCTACACCGTCGAGATCACCAACGCCGAGGTCCGCGCCCTGAAGTCGGGCCGCGGCACCGGCCTGTCGCTCGAATTCACCGTCATCGACCCGGCGCCGCACGCCCGCCGCAAGGTCTGGCAGAACCTCAACATCAAGCACGACAACGCCCAGGCTCAGGAAATCGGCCTGCGCGAACTGTCGAACCTGTGCCTGGTGCTGGACCTGGACCAGCCCGACGAAACCGACCTGTTCCAGAAGGTCTTGCGCATCCGCACCAAGGTCAAGCCCGCCGACAACGGCTACGAGGCCCGCGCCGAGGTGACCGGCTACGAGCCGGCCGGCGTCCCGGTGCCGCGTCAGGCGCAGCCGACGCATGCGCAGATGAAGCGCGGCGGGACGGCGTTTGACGACATGGATTCGGACATCCCGTACTGATCGGCCGCCATGATCGTCATCGACATCGAAACGGTGCCGTGCCAATGGGCCGGCATCCGTGATGAGTATGCCGCCGCGGTCAAGGCCCCGGCGTCGTACTCGAAGCCCGAGTCCATCCAGAAGTGGCTCGAAGAGAACCGCCAGGCCGAAGGCGAGGCCGCTTGGCTGAAGACGTCATTCGACGGCGGCATGGGCCAGATCGTGTGCATCGGCTGGGCCATTGACGACAACAAGCCGGAAAGCCTGCACACGGCCAACCTGTCGCCCGAGAACGAAGCGGAGGTGCTGCGGGAGTTCTTTGCGGCCATGCGCTTCCATCACGACAACGCTGGCCGCCGCCCGCCGCTGGTCGGGCACAACATCGTGGCATTCGATCTGCCATTTGTGTGGAAGCGCAGCGTGGTGCACGGCATCAAGCCACCGGTGTGGTGGCCGCGTGACCCGAAGCCCTGGGGCGAGACGGTCTACGACACGATGACGCAGTGGGCCGGCGTCAAGGAGCGCATCAGCCTGGACAAGCTCTGCCGGGTGCTGGGTGTGGGCGGCAAGACCGGCGGCCCGACTGGCGCGGATGTGTGGCCAATGGTGCAGGCCGGCCGCATCAAGGAGGTGGCCGAGTATTGCCGCCACGACGTCGAGATCACCCGCGCCTGCTACCGCCGCATGACGTTCTCGGGGGTGACCGCATGACAACCGAGACGATTGTCTGGCGCAACGCCGCCACCGCCCCGCCGAGCGACGACACGACGGTGCTGATCAGCATCCACGGCGGCAGCGAGCCGGTGTGGCTCGGCTACCTCGACGACGGCGACTGGCGCCAGGTCGACGGCATGCCGATTGACGGCGCCGTGGTGTCGTGGGCCGATGTGCCGGAGGGGCATTTCCCATCATGACCATCAGAGACCAGATCATCGCCCTGGCCAGCCGGCCGCACGGCGTCAACAGCGCCGAGCTTCAAGCCGCCTGCAACGTCTCCGCCTATCACGTCGCATCGGAAACGCTGACGATGGTGAACGGCGGCAGGCTGTACCGAGGCAAGCGTGCCGGCGAGCGGCTGCGCTGGTTCACCAGCACCGAGGCCCGTGATGCCTGGATGCTGGCCGCGCCGACCGGCCAGAACGCTCAGACCGTGATGCCGCAGCGACTGACCGCCATCGGCAAGCCGCTGAAGAACCGCAGCCGCCAGCCGAGCAAAGCCCCGCCGCTGCTGGCCGGATCGGACCAGCGCCGCGCAGTGCCGCCGCCTGTGACCGTCGATCTGGCCTGGCGCGATCCGGCGGGCGAGGTGGACTACAGCCGCGCCGTCTACACCCTGGACACGACGCCACGGCCGACGGCGCGGTGGCAGATGCAGCCGGATGAGCCGCCGCTGGGCTTTGGCAAGCTGCCGCTGGGCGCGACGTTGGCGGGGGTGCGGGCATGAGCGCCGACCTGAAGCCGTGCCCGTTCTGCGGCAACGCCGCCACGCTGACTCGCATCGCCGACGATGACGAATGCAGCTTCGTGATGTGCCCCACTTGTGGTGCGTGCTGCGGCAACAGGGACACGCTGCCCGACGCAGATTGTGTCGATGCCTGGAACCGTCGCGCAGAGGTCGAGCGCCTGAGCGTGCCTGCCGCGCAGCCGGTGCCGCTGACGCATGACCAACTGCGGGCAGAGTTTGCCAAGCTCTACCCAAACGACATCGGCTTGCTTGAGTTGGCCGAGAACAACCGCGACTTTGCAGTGGAGGCCATTGGCGCACGCCACCACTGGCGAGCGTTTGAACTTGGCGCCCGCGCCGTCGAGCGCGCCCACGGGATCGGTGGCCAATCATGAAAGAGCTTCTCGGCCACGCCAGCAATCTGATCCTGGCGCCGGACATGGATGCGCCGCCGAAGGTCAAGGCTCGCATCGAATTGATCCTGATCTGCACCGAGCCGACCTACGACTACGGTGTGGACGGGCTCAAGAGCAGCCGCACGGTGACTGACATGCGCGTGCTGTGCGGGCACAAGGCGTTGCGCGAGACGGCGCAGAAGATGATCGAACTGGCCGACGAGGCCGAGTCGCTGGAGACGGCGATGAACGAGAAGATCGGGGGCGGCAATGACTGACGACCGGCGACTGCTGGAGTGGGCGGCGAAGGCTGACGGGCATGGCGTGGAGTTTGACGATGTGAGCGGGCTTACGTTCTTGGACAGCAAAGCCGTTGGCGTGCTGTGGAACCCGTTGCACAACGACGGGGATGCGCTGAGGCTGGCGGTGAGTCTAGGGCTGGTCATCGACTGCAGCCGCCCCTCTGCTGGCAAGCCATACCAACAGCACCATGTCTGGCTGGATGAACTGGCCGACAACGCAACACTGACCCGCCGCGCAATCGTCCGCGCCGCTGCTGAGATTGGGAGGGCGATGCCGTGACTGACCCGAAGCCCATCGCTGAAATCGTGGGCGGCGTGCTGCGCTGGCATGTGCCCGCACCAGACTATGTGCTTGCACAGCAGTACCTGCGAGGCACGCACATGCTCTACGACAGCGCCGCCCTCGACGCAGCCGTGGCCGCAGAGCAGAAGCGCTGGGCAGACGGCGTGATCGGGATGGCACTGGCAGCGGCAGACAACAACGACCTGCGTGTTTATGAACTGCTGCGCGCATTGAAGAATGCACTGTACCGGGCCGAGCCGAAGGAGTGACATGAGCCATAACGCCGGAGGTAACCGGCGCGCGTGACCAATGACCCGGAGCGCGGCGGCCTGTCGCGCGTCCGGTTGACTGACCTGTTAGGCCCCTGTGGCCGAAGCGAGACGATTGACCATGCTGACTGACCACGACATTGCGCAACTGATGAACAAGCACAGCCTGCAAGACGGCAACAACGACAGCCCGTGGTGGCTGACGTTCGCGCGGGCCGTGGAACAGCTTGCGGCCGAACGCGCAGCGCCGGCAGACCGAGATGTGGCGCTGGAGCTTTCGTGGGTGCCGGTGGCGCAGCGAGGTGCGAACTGGCACGCGCACGCCACCGTGCAACTGCGCGCCATGCACGCAGCGCTGCACGCGGCGGAGAAGACGCCGCGTGACCCGCTGGAGATCGAGGAACTGTGGGACGAGGCGCACGAGCAGTGGAACCAGGCCAAAGGCGACCACGCAGACGTGCACGAGATTTTCGCGCGCCTGCTGGAGCGCGCGCATGGAATTGGGGCCTAACGTCTGAGTTGAGCCCGCCGAGGCCAGAAAGGAAGACCGCATGAACACCAAGCTGCCGGCCGAGGTCGGCTCGAACGAGAGGTTAGGCCTGGCGCCGGAGCGTGACATTGTGAGCAGGCTGCGCGACGTTGTGCCGGAGCACGGATGGGCCGTGGTCAACACGAAGACCGACGGCATAGTCATCTGGTTCAGCGAGCGTAAGGAGTTTCACACGGAGCGCAAAGCCAGAACATGGCTGCAAGAACATGCGGAGACGCACCGCACCCATGAAGTAAGGCCCTACGAAAACCGGTGCATTGAGCACGAGGCTGCCGACGAGATCGAGCGGTGGCGGGCGCTTGTGATGGACTACGCCATTGCCTGCGGCGAACTGAGCAAGGGCCTTCCCGCAGAAGATCCGATGTGGGGCGAACTGCGCGCACTTGGCGAGCGGATTCCAGGGCCTAACGCAAAGCTAAACGGCGGGCCGTAGGCCCGTCCGTTTGAGCGACCTGTTAGGCAGCGCCTGCAACGAGGACAACATGAGCACCTACACCGTACAGATACAGCACGACGATGATGGCGACCTGCATGTGCAGGTGGAAGACGCCGGCAGCAGCGAGAGCGACCGCGCCAGCATTGCATGGGCGCTCCGCGAAGCTGCCCGCATGGTGGAAGAAGGATTGCCGATTGAGCGGGGCATGTTCTCGTGAAGCGCCCACTGCTGATGATGGTGCGCGACAACAACGGCAATTGGTGGGGGTTTGAGGTACGCGCAGACCCAACCCACATTGCCGAGTGGCGCGCGGCCGGACTTGAGGTGTACGAAGTGGATGCGACCATACCGAAATGGGCGGCGGCGGTTGGATTGGCGCCGTTGGTAGCCGCGCTGCAACGGGCGTGGCAGTGGGCTCGCATTTGGTGATGCCTAACGTGTTGTAGGGCGCACCCCTGCGCCCATAACACCCCGGATGGCGCACCCCTGATCCCCTAACACCTGAGACACAGCATGCCCCCCGACCCCCACCCCCCGCTGCCCGACTGCGACTGCCACGCCTGTGCGCTGGTGGAGCGGGATCGGCTGCGGCAGGATGCGATGCGATACGACTTCCTTCGCCAAGATTTCAGCCCGATGGGGCTGAACATCGACGGCAACCATGCGTGGGTGTATCGGCGCAACCTCTCGCTGAAGGGGCCAAACCTTGACGCCGCAATCGACGCCGCGATGAAGGAGCCGTGATGCCCATCAAGCCCGAGAACCGCGCCCGCTATCCCGGCAACTGGAAGGCCATCGTTGCCGCCATCCGCGAACGCTCCGGCAATCGCTGCGAGGGCTCGCCAATGTGGCCTGACTGCCGCGCAGTGAACGGTGAGCCGCACCCGGAGACCGGAAGCCGCGTCGTGCTGACGACAGCGCATCTTGACCATGTGCCGGAGAACTGCGATCTGGCGAACCTGCGCCACTGGTGCCAGCGCTGCCATCTGGTATACGACGCCAAGCACCACGCGCAGAGTTCGGCGGCCACGCGCCGGCAGCGGGCGAACACGCTGGAGATGTTCTGATGGCAAAGATGATCCCTTTGGAGTCTTGGGCAGCGCTGCGATACGACCCGCCGCCGAGTGCGTTCGTGCTGCGCCAATGGTGCCGCCGTGGCGAGATTCACCCCGCCCCCGAGCGTGTCGGCAAGCGGTGGATGATTCTGGAGACAGCGCGCAGGATCACGGGCAACGTGCCGGTCAATGGCGGGCTGCTGGCGCAGTTGGGGGTGCATCAATGAGCGTCATCGCATGGGATGGCAAGACGTTGGCCGCTGACAAGCGGGCGTGTTTGGGATCGTTGTACCGAACGACAACGAAGATATTCGACCTGGGCGATGCGTTCGCAGCCTACGCGGGAAACGCCGATGCGGGCGAGGAGGTCTTGGCGTGGTTCAAAGATGGGCGCAATCCTGACAAGTTTCCCCCATCGCAGCGTGATCGCGATGAGTACGCCGGGCTGATGATCGTTTGGGCCAATGGAGAAATCTGGAAGTTTGAACGCACGCCCCACCCGATCAAATTTCCCCCGCAGCACTTCGCCATTGGAAGCGGGCGAGATTTTGCGTTGGCCGCTATGCACCTAGGGAAGTCCGCTTCAGAAGCTGTTGAAGTGGCGTGCGCCTTGGACAATGGGTGCGGAAACGGCATTGATCAATTGGCGTTTCAGGAGCCTGAGCAGTGAACTCTGCCCGCCGCTCCCGGCAGCGCATCGGATGGCCCCGAGGCCTCCGCGAACCGCGCCCCGGCTACTACGCCTGGTCGCACCCAGACGGCCGCCTGCTCATCATCGGCCGCGTGTCCTTGGCCGTCGCCCGCAATGAGGCCCTGCTGGCGAATCAGTACGTCCAGTCGCAGCGGCCGTCGCTCATGGACAAGCTGACCGGCACCGACAACACTGTGGCCGCGTTGATTGCGAAGATGCCAACCAGCAGCGTGCCGAACACCGCGAAGACCGTGCGCAGCCAGGACAAGATCATCACCGCTGCCATCGGCTCGATTCAGTGCGGCGCCCTGACCGTCGCGGATTGCGCCGGCTTGATAGAGCGCATCGTCGGCGAGGGCAAGGCCAGGTCGGCCGAGGCCATCCGTTCGCGCCTGATCGCCATCTGTCGGCGCGGCCAGGAGTTGGGCTGGATGGATCACGACCCAGCCAGCATCACCGGACGGCCGAAGGTCACGGTTCAGCGAGGCAGGCTGACGCTGGAGACGTTCTTGCTGATCTACGCCAAGGCGCCAGAGGTCGCAGAATGGCTCCAGCACGCGATGGCGCTGGCCCTGGTCACAGGCGCAGACCGCTCGACGATAGCGGGCCTACAGCGCGCCGACGTGGCCGATGGCTACCTTACCCTCACCCGAGGCAAGACCGGGGCGCGCATAGCGATTCCGCTGGCTCTGCGGTTGGATGCGCTTGGTTGGTCGCTTGAGGAACTGGTGGCGCGCCGGTTTCGCGTCGTGTCGCCGCTGCTGCTGCATCACGTCGATCCGTGGGGCAATGCGCCGGCAGGGTCGAAGGTGCACCCGGATCGGATCAGCAGGGCGTTCACTGAGGCGCGGGTGCTGGCGGGCATTGCTGACGAGGCGGCGCCTACCCTGCATGAAATCAGGTCTCTTTCCAAGCGTCTGTACGACGCTCAGGGGGATGTGGACACGCGGGCTCTTCTTGGGCACAAGACCGAAAAAATGTCTGATCTCTACTCCGACTTGAGAGGCATTGCCCCTATCCAAGTCCGAGTTGGTAAGCCAAAATAGCGAGGCTCGTCAAGTGCTGGTAACACTGACGAGCCTCTGACCACTCCGCATCTGAGGTGCATCATGGCTATTGACGATGTTAGCGTTGAAACACTGCGCGAATTTCTTTCCTATGAGCCAGACACTGGCTTAGTCCGATGGAAAGTCACCCGAAATCAGTTGGCTCTCGCCGGCAGCATTGCCGGGTCAATCGATAGCAACGGGTACATCAAGATCTCGGTCAAAGGCAAATCGCGATGCGCCCATCGCTTGGGGTGGGCAATGCATCACGGCCACTACCCTGTTGGCGACATCGACCACATCAACGGCGTCAGGACGGACAACCGTCTATCGAACCTGCGCGCACTTGATCGGATGACCAACATGGAGAACCAGAGGCGCGCCCGGTCTGACAACAAGACCGGCGTGCTGGGCGTGTCTTGGTACGCCAGAAGCTCAAAGTACAAGGCTCAAATTCAAGTCAGAGGCAAGAAGATGGCGCTTGGCTACTTCGACACCATTGAAGCCGCCAGCACGGCGTACCTCACCGCGAAACGGTTGATGCATGCCGGGTGTACTTTGTGATCTATGGATGACTGATCGGAACGTCATCGGAACAAAAGCCGCACATCCCAGGGGAAACGGCTAGTGCCCATGCAGACCATCAAAACGCGAATGACCGGGCGCTTTTTCCTCAGGAAATCAAGCACTTAGGACGCTTTCGGCGGTTGTTTTCTGGCGGCTGCGGCAGACAAAACAGCAGCAGTCGCCGCCATATGAATCAACACCTTAGCAGATGCTGCGGAACACGTTGCAGGCTGATGCGGTGACCCAATCGACACATCCCGCCGACGTGTTTATTCCGGGCCGGATTTCGTACCTGTCAGCGCGTCGTAGGCCCTGACGCAGGCAACCCCGGCAGCACCCCGCTCGTCAGCAATCCGCGCCAGTTCTGCTGCTCTTGCGTCAGCGCGGCTGAACAGGTCGGCAAGCACAACGAGGGGGTCGCGGGCTGGCGCGCTTCCTGCGGCAGCGGCGGGATCAGCGGCGCGGGTGTTGGCACGAACGTAGGCGTCGAGCTGCACGCTGAGAGCGCGCCGATCAGCAGCGCCAGCAGCAGCGTCGGCAGCGACACGAATGGCGGTCTGTTGCGCGTCATGTGCGATCCCCTGGATGGCGGTCTCCCGCCGTTGCGATTCGACGGCCGCGGCCTGGGCTGCGCTGGCGGCCACTGCGGCAATCTCTGCGCGTTCGTGCTGGAGCGCGGCCTCTGCCTTGTGCGCGCCGATCTCGCGTTCGTGCGAGACGAACACCGCGCCAGCGCCAGCCACGGCCACCGCTGCGGCGATGTAGCCCCAGTCGCGCAGGGGCAGAAGCGCCAACGGGTTCACGGCAGAAAAACGCGCTTGCCTGAGCGCGGCGGCTTGACCTGAACGTGCGTCCATCCGGGCGTGCGATCAGGATGCTCCATCCACAAGCCCAGGTCCTGCAGCATGTACTGCCCCTCCGGCGTCATCAGCCATGCGTCAAGCTCGCCGGTCGGATCGTGCAGGTCCACGGCCTCGCCGGTCATGTGCAGGCTGGTTGGGCTGGCCCCGCCCGTGCAAGCGTTGACGGACGGCGGCCGCCAGCCGCTGTTCAACTGCGTGCCCTGGAAGCAGCCGCACGTCTCGTTGACCGGCACCTTGACGCCGAACCGCGCCGCCTGGGTCAGCAGTTCATTGACGATGCCGACCGTCCTGGCTGCGTTGCGCTCGATGTCCGGGCTGCACTCTGTGCTGTGCGTTGTGCGCCGGTCGCCGAAGTAGTCCGCGATGCTGATCATGGCCGCGGCTCCGTCGTTTCCTTCAGCCGCAGCGCCGCGCCGACCGAAGCGCACAGCGCGCCGAATCCGATGCCGAACGCTTGCAGGTCGAAAGGCTGGCCCTTGACGGCCACGACGTAGATCTGCAGCCCGAGCGCCGTCAGCGCGCCGCCGAGGCCGATCCAGCGCATCACGTCGTGCGTCTGGTTGTCCTGGCCCGTGAGCAACTGCCGCAGGATGTCGCTCACTTCGGCACCTTGTCGGCGAAGTGGACCAGCGCCACCACCAGCCCGCCGATGGTGGCGATCACCGCCACGGCCGCGCCGATCTTGGTCACCGCCTCGACCAGCCGCCAGAAGGTGGTGGAGGCGTTGCCGTCAGTGACGAGCTTCTTCAAGTCCTCGAATTCACCCCTGCGCACGAACTCGCGCATCTGCGTCGTCAGCGTCTCGATGTCTGCCTTCGTCGCCATGTTGCGGGTGATCGCATCGAGCCGCTCCATCAGCGCGGCCATGTCGCGCCTCTGGTAGCGGAAGTGCAGATCCAGTTCTGCGACCGTCGTGGCCGGCTTGTCGTCGGGTTCGCTCATGTTACGAGTTAGCCTTTGCTGTTGATACTGTACGCAATTACATCTTGACAGGTGTCAGCCGCATGGCTATAGCCGCGACGATCAGAATCCCAATGGCCCCCAGGTCGAAGTCCAGCCGCCCCGAGCAGATGCCCTGCCCTGGCGCCACCGGCCACGGGCCTGCCGCCCACGCAGCGCCGCACAGCAGCGTCTGCGCCTCTTCCCAGGCCCACCAGAGCAGCACCCAGGCCATCGGCTTGGACGGCTGCGCCCGGTAGACGCACCCGAGCAGGATCAGCGTTGCCGCCGCGCCCAGGGCCTTGGACACGCCGCCCTGCATCGCCGGTGGGAACTGCGCCCACAGGTAGTGCCGCGAGGCGCCCACGGCCAGCAGGAGCGGCGCGAGGCTCACACCGGCTCCGGCGGCCCGCCGCCACCGCCGACGTCCGGCGTCGGCTTTGGCGGGTCGATCTTGTCGGCAAGCTTGCGCAGCCAGGCGGCAAAGGCCCTCACAGCGCGCACCCCCATGCCAGCAGCGCGCCAACGACACCGGCAGCGATGTCGCCCAGGATGTCGTCCATGTCGCGCAGGCCCTTGCCGATGTCCCAGCCCTTCTTGACCACATGCGCCAGGACAGCCACGCCCGCGGCAAGTTGTGCGTGGTGGGTCAGGTAGTGGACGACGGCGAAGATCAGCACGCTGGCGATGACGTGCAGGTACTTGTCGGTGCGCAGGGTCAGGAGGTTCATGCCTTGGTCTCCAATGCGTACAGCCGAGCATCGAACCCGCGGGCGATGAACAGCAGCAGTTCATCCACGCGGAAGCCCCAGCGATCACCCGGCGCGCCGTGCGTCTCGAACGTGTCCGGTCCGGTCTGCACCGTGTCGGCGTCCCATTGGTCATAGCAGATGAACCCGTACTGCTGAGCGTCCAGGCCATGCGCTGTCATGATCTCGACAGCGCGCTGCACGGTCATGCCGATGTGCAAACGGGCCCGGTCGCCCTTGACGGCCACGGCATCGAGGAACCTGAAGGTGCCGATCTCGCGGGAAAGCGCCATCGCCGCGCAAACCTCGGCGTTCGTCAGCGGCTGCACGGGTGTCTTGACCCGAGCGTCGGAGGTATTGATCGCGCCTGTGCCGGCGTAGACCACCGCCCACCGCTTGGCCGCCGTGCCGCAGTTCTGCGTGTTGTCGGCGCCTGGCGCCATGTGGCCGGATGAGTCAATGGTCCAGCGGGTTGCCGCGGCTGTCGAGTCGACAATGCCGAACGTGCCCGAGGTGAAGTTGGAGCCGCCAGAGCCAAACGCATAGGTGTGGCCGCCGCCAAACAGATCCGCGCTTTGGTAGTAGGGCGAACCGGCGGTTGAAACGATCACCTGGCCGCTTGAAGTCAGGGAACTGACCACGGTAGACCCGGCCGTCAATCCGGCCAACGTTGTCGCGCCGCTGACGTTTAGCGTTCCGGTGACCACCAGGTTGCCACTGATCGTCCCGCCAGACGTCAGAATTGCCGTCTTCAGCGCTTCGCCCACCGTCCCGGCAGCGTAAGTGGTGCCAGACGAAAACCCGACCATGTCGGCGCCAGTCCCGGCCGTTGTCCCGGTCAGGGCAACGGTGAGTTCCGCCGAAGTGGCGGTGTAGACCACCAGCGTGCCGGCCTTGTTGCGCACGCTCAGGGCGTAGTCGCCGGACGCATAGACCCGCGCCCGCGTGCCCGAGCGCATGATGTAGCCGCCGGAGGTCGTCAGCGGCTGCGCGCAGGGCTGCGTGCCGGCAGAGTCCCAGTAGACCGTCGTCGGGCTGGTCTCCGGGTTGCCGTTGGCCGTGCCGAAGTAGAGCGCCCCGGCCTCCAGGGGCGTGCCGTCGGTGTCGAAGAACTGCGGGTAGATGGACGTGATGGCGAACATGAGGGGCCTCAGTGAGTTGTGCGCCGCGATTCCTGGCGCGATGCTTCTTCTGCTGCCCCCTGCGAAACCGGCGTCATCGCGTCATAGATCCACGCTTCCCGATCGAACACGCTGGAGGTGGCTGCGCCGATCTGGCGCATGAACCTGGCGAAGTTGGCCGAGGCGGCAACCTTCTTGACGGCCGATTGCTGTTGCGCCGGATTTGCGGCGCGTGCCAGCCTGTCAAACTCAGGCGAGGCGATGAGCGCGTCTACGGCTCTGATCGCTGCTGGCTTGGGCCCTTTGGTGAGCGCCGACGCGATGGCACCACCAATGCCAGGCCCAGCCAGATAGCCCACAGTAGTGCCCACAGCCGCACCAACGGCGCCGCGATGCGCAGCATCATAGAGACGGCCAGCCAGCGAATCAGGTGCACGGAATAGCTCGGTTGCAGCCTGGATTCTGCCCGTTGTGATCCGCTCACGCGAGGCTTCTGCGATCCCCCGGCTGACCCGATACAGGTCGCTTAACTGCTTGCGGGCGGCAGGCTCCAGATTGGTCATCACAGTTGCATAGGCCTGCTTGTTTGATAGCAGGCCTCCGTACCACTTGGCGTAGTGGGAAAAGCTGATCGGCCCCGGCGTGCCTTGAGTGCGGAATGCCGCTTGCAGGCCGGCTGCAACTACGTCGCGGCGCATGTCTTCAGGCACGGCCTGCAGCACCTTGGCCAACTTCGCTGCATCGCCCTTTGCGGCCGCCGTGACCGCTGATGCAACGGGCGTTGCAATGCTCTTGTCCAGTTCGCGGCCAAAAAGCGCCGTCATGTCGTCTTCGACGCCCTTGCGCAGCTTGGTCGCGTACTGGGCCGCGAGGTACGGCCACTTCTGCCCAGCCGCGTCAGCGGCCCGCAGTTGGTCCTTGGCCAGCAGGCCGTAATACTTCTTGGCCAGGCCGACGTCCGCGTCTGCAAATGGGCCGCCACGAGCCGTGACAGCGCCGACATCCCGACGCACATCATCAAGCAGGGTGTACGTCGGCTGAATGCCGCCTTCTCCTGGCGTCAGCCGAGTGGCGATGGTCTTTTCCATCGGGGACAGGTTCTGCGCGCCGCCAAGCTCCTCGGCGCGTTGGCGAAGGAACCCCAGCGCTCCATCCGCAGGCGCAGGCGTGCGGGCCGGCAACTTGTCGCGCACCTGGTCATACAGCCGGCGCTCCATCTTGGACAGGTCAGAGATCCGGCCCAGTTGCGCCTGCTGAACGTTTTCCGAGACGGCGCTGACATCCGAACCACCCAGGTCGTCGATGATCTTTGCCGCCCGGGCGCCGACTCGCTCAAGGCCTTGCAGTTCCGCAGCGCGGGTTTCTGACCCTGGGATGGATTTCACGGCCTGCGCCAGCTCGCGGTACGTCTGGCTGGTCGTCACATGGTCGGGCTGCAGGTAGTCAAGGATGCCCAAGCGCTTGGCCGCCGCAACGGTTGCAGCATTCGGCGCGGCAGCAGACGCAAGATCAGCCGCCGCGGCTTCAGACCCTCCTGCGGCTTTTTTGGCAACGCCAGCAAGCTGCTCGAGCGGCACCGCTGAAGCCATCGGCGCAGCGGCAGCGACCGGGGCAACTGGCGCCGCAGGGGCGACAGGGGCGACGGGAGAGGCAACTGGCGCTGCAGGAGCGCCCGCTGGCGCCGCTGCAGCTTGTGCGGCTTCTCCTTGCGCGATTGCGCCTGCCTCGGTCTGAGGCATGCCGGTTTCGGCCCGCCCAAGCACTCGGCTCACTGCCGAGCCGATCATTGGCGCAGACGACTTGCGGGCCACTTCCATGCCGCGCGCCAACGCGCCGACCTCGCCTGTGAGTGGCACCGCCGGAAGCATCTGTTGCAGCACCTGGCCGACGGCGGCGGTCTGGTCTTGGCCGGATTGCGTGCGCGGCGCATAGGTCAGCGCCTGCGCCCCCTGCGATGCCGCCTGCTCGACCATGTTGGCTGCGTCCTGCGTACCGAAGGTGCCGTTGAGGACCGCCGTGGCCAGCCCGCGCACGGTGCCATCGACCATGCCAAACGTGCCGCCCACTGCGCCGGTGACGCCGGTCAGCGCCGCCTCGCCTGCGCCGATGGCCCGATCGGTCAGGGTGGGCCCGGGCACCGCGGCCGCTTTGGCTTGGCGCAGCGGCTCACCCTCGGCCCCTGGGATCGCCGCGGTCTGCGGGAACTGCACTAGGCCAGCGCGCAAGTCGGCGTCAAGTTGAGTCCGCTCGGGCTGCGACATCTTGCCCTGGTTGTAGGCGTCCACCACCCCGGGCGGCAGCGTCATCGGCCCGGTGGCCTGCTGGGCAGTCTTAAGCGATGCACCACGCGGCAGCATCAGCCGGCCGGCCTTTACGTCGGCCTCGAACTGCGCCGAATCGGTCGGCGTCATCTGGCCGCCCTGGTAGGCCTTGTAGACGTTGGCGATCTGCGACTCTTCCGGCTTGCCCATCTTGGCCATCAAGCGGTCGAAGGTGCTTTGGCCGGCCGGCATCGGCTGCGAGACATCCGGCTGCAGCGGCACGGCCGCCACCGGCGCCGGGTCGGGCACACCGAACGACTGCGTGCCGTCCAGCACGCGGGCGACGTAGGCCTTGGTGCGCGGCCCCCAGTTGCTGCGATCCGTGCCGCCGTGGTACTCGGCCACCGCCAGTGCCGGGTCGTCGCCGTTGCGCTTGAGCGAGTCCTGCAGCAGCCGGCCGGCCACCTCGGCCGCGTTCTGCGCGCTCAGGTACGGGTCGATGCCGTACTTGTCGACGGCCGCCTTGCGCGTGGCCGGGATGATCTGAAACGGCGTGCGGGCCCCGGCCTCCGAGACCTGGCTGGCGTTGCTGCGCTCGCCCTTGGTCAGCACCGAGACGAGCAGGCCGTCGGGCAGGCCGAGCTTCTGCTCGGTCGAAGCCGCCAGGTCGGTCCAGAACGGGTCGCGGTAGCTGTTGGGCGAGGCCATGTCAGTCGCCGCTCACCAGACCGCCAGTTGAGCCGCCAGATGCCGCAGGCGCAGCCGGGGGCGCGGCGTAGCGCATGTAGCTGCGCGTGCCGACCGTGGCGGCCGCGTTCAGCGCGTCGGCCTTCTTGCCAATGTAGCCCCGGGCGAAGTCGTTGAAGGTCGTCCCGGCGGGCACCTTCACGCCGTCAATCTCGATGTCGGCCTTGGTCTTGCCCAAGTGCTGCACGGCGCCCGCCCATTCGGCCTTGGCGTTGTTCAGCACCGCGTCGTAGGCACTGAGCTTGGCCATGCCGCGCAGGTACGAGGCCATGACCTCCGGCGCTGCGTTGGCGTTCGGGATGCCCTCCTTGGCGTTGGCGATGTCCTTGTCGCTGGCCGGCCCGGGCGGCAGAAGCTTGATCACGCCCTGCGAGGCCATGCGCGTGTATTCGCGCTTGAGCGCACTGACCGCGTCCTCGCTGCCGGTGGCGCGCTTGAGCCATTCGTGCGCCGAACTGCCAGCGCCCCAGCTCGAGCCGATGCCGTCGAGTTGGCTGGCCAGCGTGTGGTACTGCTGCACCTGCTGCTCGGACGACACGGCAGACACGGCCGACTCGTTCACGATCTTGCGGGCGTCGTCCGGCAGTTGGCCGAGCTTCTGGTTGAGCTCGGTGAGCTTGAGTTGCGTCTCGGTCGTGAGCTTGTCTTTGTCCAGGCCCAGGCGCGCAGCACGTTCGGCGATCTGGCTCTGCACATTGGCGTTGTTCCAGACGCCCGTCTGCAGCTTCTGCTGCTGCGTTTGCGGAGCCACGGCCGCTTCGGCTTCTTTGATCCTGGCTTCGGCCTCGGCCGTGCGCGCCTTGGCGGGGCCCTCGGCTGCAGCCTGGGTGGTGTCCTGCGCCGTCTTGAGGTTGGCGAACACCTTATCGCCGCCCGGGATGCTGGCCAGCTTCATGCCGGTGAGCGTGCGAGCAAAGTCGGGGTTGGCGTCGATGGTGGACGCCATGTCCTGGGCCGCCTGGATCTCCTGCTGAGACCCGCCGCTGTTCTTCAGCGCTGCGGCCCGGTTGCGCAGGATGTCGGCGGCGTACTGCGGCTGGCCAGCGGTCAGCGCGGCGTGCACCTGGCCGATCTCCGACAGGAGCGATTGCTGCTGGTCGGAGTTGCGCATCTCCCACGACTGCTTGAAATGCTCACGCAGCCCGGGCACGGCCAGCGTAGCCCGCGAGTAGTCGTCGGCGCTTGGGTTTGGGTTGCGCAGCAGCGCGCCGACCACCTGGGCCTGTTGCTGTTGCTGCGCCAGCGCTGCGGCGGCCTGCTGCTGCTGCAACTGCAAATTCTGCAGGCCGACGGCGCCTTGCACGCCCTGCATGAAGGAGGCGGACGGGTCGGGGATGGCCCCGATGCTGTAGTCGTAGGGTCCAGGCATCAGAAGTTCAACCCAAGGTCAAGATTGCCGAACCCAGCCCCCGAGCCGAAGCCCGCAGAGTTGGCGCCTCCGGCCGCGTTCGGGGAGACCATGCCCAGGCGGCTGAACCCGCCCAAGCCATAGAACTGCCCCAGCGCACCGGTGAATCCGTTGACCGCCCCGGCCGTCGCCCTGCCTTGCCCGATTGCCGCGCCAGCCTGCGCGCTGCCGATCTGCCCGAGCAGGTTGGCCACGTTGTTGCCGGTGGACATGCCGGCATTGCCGACGCCGGCCGCCGCGTTCTGGCCGATGGAGGTCAGGCCTCCCAGGCGCGAGTACTGGTCGTTGATCGACTGCGCCAGCAGTTGCGGCGCGAACTGCGCCAGCGCTGCCTGGGTGTTGCCGCCACGCAGCCCGCCGGTGGCCGATGCATTGGCCAGGATGCTGCGTTCGCCGAGTTGCTGCGCCGAGGTGAACGCGGGCGAGGCTTGCAGGGCGTCAATGGCCGCTTTCTGCGCCGCGTCACCATTGACGCCGATGAGATCCTGCTGGCGCCCCAGCGCCCCGGTGCCCGCGTTGACGTAGGGCGAGAGCAGTTGCTGGATGGCGTCGAACTGCCTGCGCTGCTCTGCGATCCCGGCCTGGCTGGCGGCGGTCTGCGCGTCGGCTGCGGTGTTGGCGGCGCTGCGCTGCGAGTCCGAGTTGATCAGGCCGCCAATCAAGTTGGTGCCCGCAATGGCCACTGCAACCCACATCACGCACCCCCGATCAGCAGGTTGCGCGCATCAAACAGCGCGGTCGGGTCAGGCTCGACCAGTTCTGCCTCAATGGCGTCCAGATCGGTCAGGTCGGTGCGGTGCACATTAAGGCACGAGGCGTCCGTCAGCGCCACGATGGCGCGCTTGGTGCCTGGGGCCGACACAACAACCGCCCCGGCCTCCAGTTCGACAGTGCCGGTCTTGTCGCTTACGGCCACACGGCCGCTGGTGACGATGAAGAAGTGCGTCGTGCGATGCACCTTGCCGACGATGACGGAGCCCTTGGAAAGACGCCCGGCGCGGGCGTACATGCCCGGTGCAAAGAAGTGCTTCGTCTCGATCTCGATTGCCGGCAGTTCACGCGCAGCCGCTTGCAACTTCCAGATCTGTCGGCTCGCCTCGCTGGAGGGGCGCAGATCAGAAATTTCCGCCTTGTCGATCACATCCAGCATCACTCGTCTCCCCTTGGGGGTTTCGGTGAGCTGCTGGCGGCTCGTTGACTCAGCGGACCAGGCGTGCCCGGTCGAGTTGGCCGAATTGTAGGCGCGGCCGGCGCCATTGCGCTACGTCCAGAGCGGCAGGTAGTAGGTGCTGCCGTTCACATCCACTGACAGCCAGGTCGAAACGCCGGTATTGGCCCCCGGCTTGTTGCCCGACAGCGTCGGCGTGGCCGTTCCTGTGCCCACCGTTTGCGCCGTGAGTTTGGCCGGCGAGCCGAGCGTCTTGTTCGTCAGGGTCTGCGTGTCCGTGTCGCCCACCACTGCGCCAGACGTGCCGTGCGCGGCCGTCAGCGCAACGTGCGCGGCTATCTGCGCCAGCGCCGTCGCAGCGTTGGCCAGCGCTGTCGCTGCATTGGCCAGGGCCGTCGTGGCGTCAGCCTGTGCCGCATTGGCCGCCGTCTGCGCCGCCGCCGCCGCCGCTGATGCCGCATTCACGGCCACCGTCAGGGTGTCGCCCACGTCTGCGGTCAAGTTCTCCAGCACCTTCACGGCGCGGGGGTTCTTGCCGACGATCTGCGCGATCTGCTCGCGTGTCAGGCGCTGGGTCTGAGCGACGACGTCAACCATTGTTCGGCTTCGTGAACAGCGGCTCGATCTGCGCCTCGAGGCGTGCGATGGACAGGTGCGCCTCGCTTGTGCCGCGGAACCGCTGCATGCGCCAGTGCTGCATCTTGCCCTGCGTGCGCCAGCAGATTCGCTGTGCCCGCTGGCCCTGCCTGCCTGCCCTGGTCGGGCGCTCCTGGCTCCACGCCTGGCCGTCCAGGCTGTACTGCGTCCAGATCACCGGCTCGGTGCCGACCGCCACGCGGCCGGTGAGGCACACCAACTCGATCTCGTGGACGATGGCGCCATTGCCGCCGTTGTAGAGGATCGTGGTGCCGAAGTCCCAGCCGATGGTCGCGCCGTAGTGCGTCGAGACGTCGCTGGTGAGCTTGCCAAGCGCCGTGCTGGTCGGGTCGCCGACGTTCCACTGGTCGTAGCACCAGACGAGGCCACGGGCCCGGTACTGCCCCAGGCCCACCAGGCTGGTGGTGAGCGAGAACCAGATCGGCTCGCCCATTGCCTGGGAGCCGATGGTGTCGTAGACCAGCGTCTGGTCGGGGAGGTGGATCAGCACATGCTGGTGCGCTTTGTCCACCCGCGTCTCCATCACGATGGTGGCCAGTTGCATCTCGGTGTAGCCGAGCAGGATCTGGTCGATCTCGCGGGTGCTGACCTTGGTCACGTTGCCCGGGATCATCTGGTAGACCGCCGGCGCCTCGCCGCGACCAGAGCCGGTGAACATGAACGTGTCCCCCAGGCCGCAGTAGGCGTGCGTGCCCATGATGCCCTTGCCGACCTGGGCGCCTTCGATGCGCTGGAACGGGAAGCCCGTGCCGCCGATGTTCTGGTAGACCTCAACCGTGTAGCGGCCGAAGGCGTACGCCTCGTTGCGCAGCTCGTCCACGGCCTGGATCGGGTCCGGGTCGGCTTCGGCCGAGCCGTAGTGCAGCGGGTTGATGCTGGCCGGGTCTGCCAGGTCGGTCGTGATCAGGTTGGTGCCGTCGGTCGTCAGGAAGTACCCCGCGATCCAGCGCATGTCCTTGACGTAGCCAAGGTCCGGGTCGGTGACCTGGGTCAGCGTGGTGCCGTTCCAGTAGAAGAGCTTGCCTCCAGAGGCCACGCCCAGCCGGTCGAAGCTGTAGTCCATGGTGACCGGGCCGCCCGCCCCGACATCGCCCAGCGTTGTCACGGCGCCGGCGGCGGTCACCGACACCAGCGAGGTGCCCATGACCCGCACATGCGTGCCGGACCAGTTGATGCCGCCGCGGTCGACGCCCGGGCCCGTGCCGATCTGCGCGATGCCATCGGCAGGCCGAAGGTAGCCATTGCTGATGCCCTGCGGCTTGGGCACCGGCACCAGGTTGCGCGGGTAGGACGAGCGGAAGTCGGGCGCCCCGCTGTCGGTGTAGATGCCGCTGATGATGGGGATCTGCATGGCAACCGGCCCAGGCTTTACACCGGCCGCACCTTGGCCACCCACCACCGGCCCAGTTGCACCGTTGCCGACGTGTCAGCGCCAACCCGAATCGAGATGCTGACGCCAGTCGCTCCGACTGGCACTGTTGTCGCGGGCAGGCGAAGCCAGAACTTGCCCATGTTGTCGGTCAGCACGGCATTGCTGCCGATGATTACGTCGGTGAAAGCCTCGACGGTTCGCGCCAAGATGCCCACCCACGACAAGCGCATATTGCAGAACCGCATCCCCGACGACGCCGGGATGTTGACTTCAAGAAACCCTTCCAGCTTGTCACCGGCCACCACTCCAAGCGTGGACAGCGTGAGCGGGTTTGACTGCGGCGTGAGGCTCAGCGATTCGTTGGCCGCGCCCGTGATGGCCAGCTGATACCAACTGCCGCCGACGTTGTCGGTGCGCGCCACCTTGGACCCAACAGCCGTTATGACCGTCGATCCAGATTGGCGGTTCACATTCCAGTTGGCCGGGATGGTGGCAGTGACGCCTCCTGTGGTTGCGCCACCGGTTCCTTCAAAGGAAAGATACCCCGTGCCAGACACCCATGCGCCATAGGGGTTGTCGGTGGCGTTGTAGACGTCGTTGAACGCCGGGTAGTAGGGGCTTCCGCTGACCATTGTGGCCAGCCAGTTCTTGATGACCGTCCCCATCGCCCACGCGCCCAGGTTGGCAGGGTGAATCCCGTCAGTGCTGTAGTTGGTCAGCCACGCGCCAGAAGTCGGGTCTTCAATGGCCGCGCTGATGTCCAGGCAGGCCAGCGACTTGTAGGTCGAGCAATAGTCCTTGATCCACCGATTCACGGCATTGCGCTTGCGATCTTCGGCGGCGGTGTTGGCCCGGCCCGTTCCTGTAGCTCGAGGTGGAATCGTGCACACGCCAATGGCACGGACACCAAGGGCGATTCGAGTGGCAATAAACGCCTGAATATTGGCGATGATCTGGGCGTGCGTGGTTGTGTTCTGGATGTCGTTGGTGCCGATATTGATCACATCGGCATCGCCCAATACCTGGCTGGTCTGCCATGAGGCCGCCAAGAGCGAAGCCGAGCCAAACCCCGGAACGCCACCCAGCGCCAGCCCGTACGGGTAGACCGTGGTCTGCGCAATCGCTGCGGCCTGGCCAATCTGAGCCATTGCGCAGACGGGGTAGCCGCGTGAGTTGAAAACGGCCTGATATTGGTTGCCATCGGCCGGCACGGTCACGCTCAGCGTGCCGCTGGTATAGCTCGTCGTGAGGCTTCCGTCCCAGGTGAACGTGATCCCGTGCCCAGCGACAGAACTGGCGCAGTAGTAGATGCCGGTCCTCGAAACGTCGACGGCCACTCCGGCCGACTCCCCTGGAGCCGTCCACGTCATGAGCTTGGTCGTGGCGTTGTAGATCAGCGAGCCAGTGCCGGCCGGCGTCTCGGGATCGCACCCGAGAATGGCCCACTGGTTCGACGTGAACCCGCCGCTGGTGGTCGAAATGCGGAACCCGTACAGCGTGACCTGGCCGGCGCTGTTGGTGATGCTGTCGCCAAAGAAGCACACCTGAAGCTGCGACTTGATAGTCGAGCTTTGGCCGATTGGGGCATAGGTGCTGGCAGTGAGCGCATGCTGAAGCCCAAGGCCCGTCACGTCGTAATAGCCGCCAGTCGCCAGGCCTCCAGCAGTGGCCAGGGCTACGAAGTTGGCCGATGAGATGGGCGTCATCTGCGCCTGCAGGGCGGCGACATTCGACGTCGTCAGGGCATCGGCCGCATGCGTGAGCGTCAGGCCGCTGAGGATCTGGGCCTTCAGAGTCGTGACGGTGCACGCCACATCCAGCCCGGCCGCCTGGGAGTACGCCGGGACCAGGTCTGCGTCTGCAAGTGCGGTGACCTTCGTCAGATTCTGAATTGCCATGCCGCTCTCCCTGAATCAGCAGCCCTCACCGGGCTGGAAGTGCACCACCGAGGTGGTCGAGTCGGCCAGGAAGCACAGCGTGTCGTGGTCTTGCGGCTTCTCGATCACCAGCGTGGACGACGCGGCGCCGGCAGGGCCCACCGGCGTGTCGGCCGCAGTGCATAGCGGCGTTTCATCGCTGGCCTTGTACGTTCGGAAGTAGACAACCACTGTGCCGGCGTTCAGCACGCGCAGGGACTTGGAGCCCAGGCCGATGGTGATCGCCTGCGATGTCGTGGTCGCCGTCTGCTTGAAGTTGGCGCCGCGCTTGGGCTGGAAGGGGGACTCGACGCTCATGGCGCGCTCCTGGGTTGGTTGTGGTTATCAGCCGACGCGATACCAGGCGCCGAAGACGCCGTCGTAGCGCAGCTTGAAGAATCCGTTGGTGGCCAGCGTGGAAGGCGCCCCGTTGACGGTCGCGCCGTTGCCCGACACCGTCAGCGTCGTGATGGCCTGAGTGCTGGAGACCATCACCTCCTGCTGGTCGACGCAAGACGACTTCGCGGGCAGCAGGATCGTGCCGGCTGCATAGCTGGCCCCCGGCGTCATCAGCAAGTAGACGCTCGTGCCGGTGGCCGCCGGCGCCACGGTCACAGAGAAGCCCGTGGCGGCAGGCGCGGCGTACTGCGTCATGTACTTGCCCGACGCGCTGAGCTGCGTCTGCAGCCAAGACAGCAGCGTGGCCAGCGTCACGCCGGAATCCACCCCGCTGGAGCTGGAGAACACGGCAAGAAGATCGCTACTGGCCAGCGAGGTGACCTTTGAGAGGTTGTTGATGGCCACGATCAGTCGCCCTTGCCGATGAATGCCAAACCGCCGTCCTCGCCGCCCTGCAGCGGGCTCGTGTCGGGCTTGGTGACGAACGGCTGGTTGGCCGTGCGCCAGGTCTTGTTCCCGGCGCCGCGGGGGGTGCCGGTCTTGTACTGCTGCTCCATCACCTGCTGGCTGGCGACCGCCGACATCAGGGCGTCGTAGGCCGCCTTGAAGTTGCTCTTGGTCGTCTGCGGGACGGCCTTGCCCTTGCCGCCGGCGATGTTGATCGCCAGCCCGAGATAGACGGCCGCCACGGCGATGCTCTGCAGGCCGGAATCCGCGTCCAGGCTGCTCGAGGACGGGGTCATGGACAGCGCGTACCCGATCTGCAGGCCCTGCGAGGCCCACGACGCCATCATCGCGTCCAGGCGCCTCAGCGCTGCCTGCAGTTCCTCGGGGCTGATGTCGAAGTCGTAGCCGGCCAGGGCCAGCTCGCCATAAGCATCCGAGATCAGCTCGCGCTTTGTCCAGCCCACGGCTTCAGGTCTCCAGCGTGGCGGCGATCAAGTCGCGCAACTTGCGGTCGCTGGTGCGGCCGTCGAACTTCAGGCCCAGTTCGGCAGCCTTCTGCTCCAGCTCGGCCCGCGTCGGTGGCGCGTCGGGGTTGGTGACCGCTGCCAGCGCATCCGCCGCGGCCTTGGCTGCTGCTGCGGCCTGGGCGTCGGCGTAGATCTGCTTGGCCTCGTCGGTGGTCAGCGACCAGCCGTCGGCCAGCGCCGCGGCCTGGGCGTCGGCATCCGGCACGATCAGCGTGGCCAGCATGCTGCCGTGGATCGGCTCGGCGCCGGGGGCGCGGTACAGCATGCGCGGAAACTCGTCCATCTTGATCTCCTTGGAAGAAGGGCCGCGCACTGGCGGCCCCTCCATTGCCCGCGGTCAGAGGCCGATCAGGCGCTCAGAACCGCATTCCACAGGCCAGCGGCCACGCACTCGAAGATGGCGCCCTTGGTGGCCGCCACTGCGAAGCCGGCATTGGCCGCGCCGGAGTTGATGGCCTCGCCGGTGGCCGGGTAGACCGTGCAGCTTGCCGCGCCGGCGTTGTAGACCGACACGCGCTTGCCGACCGTGCCGGGGGGCAGCAGGGCCGAATCGGCGATGGTGGCGCACACCGTGACGCGGTTGATGTTGCCGGTCAGCGCCGTGGCGCCAGACTGGCCGCCGCCGGCCTTGGCCGTCAGGCCGGTGGCCACCGCAGCAGGGACGACCGTCAGCGCGGGCTGGGTGCCGTAGTCGTACTCCACATCGCAGGCCGGCGAGGCCTCGATGCGCACGGTGGTGGCCGATGCGTAGGTGGTGTAGCTCGAAGCGCCGGTCAGCACGGCCGCGAGTGCGAACACCTGCGGCAGGTTGGAAGCGCTGGCCGCCGCGGTGTAGACCTTGGTCTGGCCTGCGCCGAGCGAGCCGATGGCCACAGACTGGCCGGCGGCCACGGCCAGATCGACCTGGCCGGAACGGGGAATGAACGACATGAGGATCTCCTTGAGGGGGTGAGCCGACAGCAGGGGCCGAAGCCCCCGCGTCTACATCAGGCTTGGCTGAACAGGATGACGCCCGACATCTCGGGCTGCTTGTTCACCACGCCGAACAGCGTGTCCAGGCGGTACTTGGTCTTCATCGTGTTGATGTCGTAGAACTTCTGCATCACCAACTCGATGCCCTGGTCGGTGGCGGCGCGCATGATGGCCACGCCGGCATCGGTCGGGGGCATGAAGTGCCCGGGCAGGATCTCCAGCGCGTCCTTCTGCCAGAACGGGTTCAGGTAGCCGGCCGTCGTGTTCAGCCAGGTGATCGCCGCGCTGTTGGCCGGCGCCGCGGTCACGTTCTGGTACTCCAGCTCGGCGTCCGTCGCACCGGTGCCGGAGATGATCGGCGGGCTGATCTGGATCGTACCCGTGCCGCCGGCGCCGGTGATGATGGCCGTCACGCGGAAGGTCTTCAGCTGGCCGGTGTCCTGCTTGGTGATGTGGTGCACCGCGTTGACGTTGGCAATGGTGAAGCAGTCGCCCACCTTCACCGTGCCGGAGCTGACCGTGATGGCCAGGTTCTGGTAGCGGTTGTCGACGTTGGCCGTCTCACCCGTGGACGCCACGCTCACGGCCTTGGGCGTGTAGTACTGGTTCGCCCCGTTGACGGTCACCGTCGTGCCGGCGGCGGCGGCCAGGCGCGGGGTGTAGTCCATCTTCAGCACGTCGAACGACGAGATCCGCGCCACGTAGGCACGCTCGTACGCCGTCTGCACGATGCCGTTGACGGTGCCGCGGCCGGCCAGGTTCGACGCGGCGCTGTTGTAGTCGCGGGTCGAAAGGCCCAGGTAGCGGTCGTCGAACATCACGCCCTGCTCGTTCATGATGGCATCGCACTGCGCGACGTCATCGAAGCCCGAAGCGGCCGAGGTGCGCTTGACAACCAGCGTGCCCTGAAGGCTGGCCACGTTGTTGATGGCGACGTTGATGTCGCTGGCCAACTTCTGGCGGGCCGACTGGCCCAGGCGCTGCTCCTGCAGGGCATCGCGCAGTTCCGTCGCGCTCAGCACCCACGGCACCGACTTGGAGAAGCCGAGCGTGGCCGGGACCGACAGCTGGATGTAGTCGCGGAAGTTTGCGGTCTGGTCCGTGCCGCTGAACGACTGCGACACATAGGGCTGCGGACGCCAGATGATGTTGCTCGAGCGCTCCATCTCGGTCGAGTCCGTGTTGAACACGTTGACGAGCTTGGACAGGACCAGGGCATCTTGGAAGCCCTCGAGCAGTTGCTCGAACGCGATGCGCTCTTCCTTGTTGAACTGGTTGGCACCCAGCACGAGGCCGGTGCGGGTCATGTAGCCGAACAGGGCGTTGCGCAGGGGCAGCGCAAGCCAGACGATGGAAGCGGCGATGAACGCCAGGGTGCGGGTCAGAAAGGCCACGATGGGGCTCCTATGGAATGAGTGGCAGATGCGTTTGCACGCGGTCGTTGACTCATCCGCTCAGGGCCGGACGGGGGCCTCAATCTCTGCCCGTTGACGGTGGGCGAGACCGTTGGCGCCTTGCGCAGGCGCCCAGCGGGCTACTTCGGCGCTTTGCTGCGCAGTTGCTGCCGGTACTGATGCACCTTCGTCAGGTCGCCGGTCTTCTCGGCTTCCGCACGCAGGCGCTCAAGGTTGGAATCGACCGACCCGGAGATCGGCGCGGAGCCGCGCACCGTGCGCTCGGGCACCGGGGCGGACTTGCGGGGCGTGACCTTCAATTGCGTCTCCAGCTTGGCCACCGCGAAACTGAACTTGACGGGGTCGGTGATGGCCGCCAGTTCGCGGGCCTTCTTCGGGTTGCGGCCCAGGGCGTAGACCAGCAGCGCGGCGTTCTCGGCCCCGCTGAGCATGATCCCCTGCTGGGCCACGCTGAACACCTCCTGCGCGACCGCCTCGGCGTCTTCGAAATCGGCCACCTTCAGCGCCGTCTTGGCCCTGCCGTAGTCGGCCAGCTTGGCCTGCCACGCATCCTGCGCGGCCCGAGCCTGCTCGTCCTTCTTGCGCTGGGCCTCGTCGGCATCGCGCTTGCGCAGGTGCCAGGCCTCCAGCTCTTTGTCGAAGCGGTCCTCGTCGTAGTCGCAAGCGGCAAGCGTCGGCTTGGTGCCGACCACCACGGGCGCAGCGACCGGCGCTGCCGCGGCTACACGCTGCTCCAGCTCGCGGATGCGGCGATCCTTTTCGCGGTTGGCCTTGCGCAGTTCGCGCACCCAGTCGGGCGCCTGGCGGTGGTCTTCGTCTTCGGCCGGCGGCTCGTCGCCAAGGGTCACGACCACCTCGCCGACAGCCTCTTCGGCCGGCGGCGCAGCGTCGGCCTGCTCGTCCACGACGGCAATGTCTGGCGCTTCGCCCTCGTCCACGGGGTCGATCACCACATCGTCGTCGGTCGCCAGTGCCATCGTCTGCCCTTCTGCTCACCGATCAGATCGGCTCGGTGGGTGCCGCGAATGCGCGCATGATAGTCACATTCTATTGCGCCAGCAAATGCGATAGCGCAACTACAGCGCCGGAGGCGGAATCTGCGGCGCAGGCGCGGGCGTCAGCAGCCGCTGCAGGGCCTGGATGCTGGCGATCTGCTGGTCGTTGTGTTCGCCCATCGTCTCGGCCAGCGTCTTCGCGGTCTGCGCCTTCTTCAGGTTGGCGTCGGCGATGGCCTGGACGGTCTTGGCGCGAGACTGCGCGGCGTCGGCCTGGGCCTGCTCTGCGCTGGCCATCAGGAACGCGGCTTGCGGGTCCGGCTGCTGGTTCTGCGCCGCGGCTTGCAGTTCGGCCGCTTCCTCGTCAGTCGGCTTGACCACGCCCATCTTGACCAGGCGGGCACGGAAGAAGTCGCGCACTTCCGACAGGCCCTCGCCCTCGATGTTCATCATCGCGGCGGCCGTCAGCACCTGGCGGATCTCCGGGTCGTCGGTGATCTGCGCCATGCCGGTCAGCGCCCGCACGGTGGCAGCGCGCTTGCTGCTCGAGCTGGGGCCCACGTCCACCCAGACGTCGAACCGGGCGTCATCAAGGTTGTTTTCGGTCGTCTGCTCGCCGGTGGCCGGGTCGATGGCGGGCGTGCGCAGCGTGACCGAGCCCACCGTGCCGTCGGTCGAGACGGTCTTCATCGGCCGGTCGTCCTCGCACAGCACATCGCGGGCCATCGACAGCCAAACCTCGCCGCAGCGCTTCATCGCCTTGGCCATGTTCGACATGTAGATGAACACCTGCATGTCCAGCCGCGTCTGGATCAACTCCACGGCCTTGCCGCTGATGTTTGGCTGCATCTGCTCGCCGGCCTGCTGGTTGCCCAGCAGATCCTCAAGCGCCTGCGTGGCGATCTGGATCAGCGCGGCCATCGCCGGCGGCACGTTCGGCGCCTTGGTGAACCCGGCGGGCTGCGCGCTGCCCGGGATCACGTTGTTGTCGGCGTCCCGCAACTGGTTGAGCAGCAGGTACGGGTAGCGCTTGACGTTGTCCTCGGCCCACATCGTGGCGTGGCCCATGATCTGCTCGGGCGTCAGGATCGGCTTTTCGGTGTCGAACCGGGCGGCGATCTCCGTCAGCCACGACAGGAGCGAGTTGAACAGGCGCTGCGCGTCCTTGGCCAGGCGCACATGGCCCATGCAGCGCTCGATGTTGTCCACGAACCAGCGCTTGCCGTAGACCGGGATGACCGGGATGCACCGGCCGGCGATCACGCCGTCATCCTGCTCGACCTTCAGCCCGGACAGCAAGTACTTGTGCACCTGGCGGCGCTTGGCGCGCTTCTGCCGCACCTCGCGGAACCCGGTGGCCAACAGCATCGGCAGCTTGTCCGGGTCTTCCTTCAGCTCGGAGTCCGGCACGCGCATGTCCTGCTCGTCCAGGCCGCGGAAAATGTGGATCAGCTCGGTTGTCTCTTCGACCCGGTAGTACTCGGCGATGTAGACCACATCCGGCGTTGACCAGTCAAACATCCGCTGGTGAACCGTCTTCGGCCAGGTGCTGGGCGCGTGCCCAAACTGCTCTTCAAACGCGGCGTGCGTCATCGAGGTCAGCACAAAGCACCGGCGGGCGTCGGCCTTGTCTTGGCGCTTGGCGTCGAGGTCGTAGAAGACGCTGCTGTCCGCATCGAAGATCGGCTCTATGCGGATGCGCTGCTTCTCGTTCTCGTCGTCGTCGTCGTCCTCGTAGTCGGCCCGCAGCCGGAACGCGCCGAAGCCGCCGCCGACGGCTTCCTCGAAGGCGTTGTCGTAGGCCTCCTGGGCGCCCGAATCCTGCTCGTCGGCCCGGTACAGCCCGTCGCATGTGTCGGCCAGCTCGGCGTTCGTCGCGCCGTCCTTGGGCGTGAAATCGACCGTGATGCGGTTGTTCCGGTACTCGTTGATGATCCTGATGACGCTCAGGTGCACCTTGTTGAACTCGAACCGCGGCTTGTTCTCGAACTGGTCGCCGAGTGGGCCTTCCCACTGCGCGCCGGCGATGGAGTAAAAGCGCCGGTCCTGCAGGCACTGCATGCGCTCGTCGCGCAGGGCGGACTGGATCCGATCGAACTCGGCCAGCGCCTCGCTGTGGATGTCGGCCAGCCGTTCTTCCTTGGTTCGTGCCATGTCATCTTCCCAGTTGATGGGCTGATGAGCTGCTGGCGGCTCAAGTACTCAGCGGGCCGGCGCAGGCCGGTCGGTGCGGATGAGAGTTTACCGACGGGCGTAGTGATTGACCATCGGCAGAGGAACGACCGTGACCGGCGCCCTCGGTTTGCCAACGTCGCCATAAGCGATGGCGCGCCGGCGCATCATGTACGCCGTGCGAACCGCGTCCAGCACGTCGTCTCGGACTTTCCCGATCTTGCCGCTGTCGTCGCGGTGGTATTGCAGAAACTCGTCGAAAAAATCGCGCAGGCCGGCAAACACCTTGAATCGGCCCTGCATCATCAGGTCACGAATCTCGAAAATGCCCGCTTCCACGCCGTTGGAACCATCTGGCCAGGTTGCGTGTTCTGGCAGCAGCGTGAACCCGGCCTCAATGTAGTACGCCTTCTGCTGCTTGGCGCTGCCCTTTTCGGTCTGCAAGCCGTCCGCCGGCCAGGCGATGGGCACGCCAGCCGCCCAGGCCTTGGTCGCTGTCCAGGCATCGCTGGGTTTGGCGTGCGATTTCTTCCAGGCCTTGGTGACCCAGAACGAATCCGTCTCGGGGTCTATGACAAGCTGCGCCTGGGCCTGTGGGTGATCCCACCCGAAATCCATCCCGCCGATGACGCGAAAATGCGGAGGAATGGCGAACGGCGGGCAGGTGATTTCCTCCTCAGCGATGTCGTAGATTCTCCCGTGGCCCAGCATCGGCACGCCTTTGGTCCGCATTTCGCGCTGGTGCGCCGGAAAGCTGGACAGCAGATCGGCTTTGACTGAATCGCTCAGGTGGGGCGCGTCATCCCACCCCTTCTGCATGCAGAACTGCGCTCGGCTCGGCGTGTCCATGAACTGGATGACCAGCTCGGTGCGGCCGTTCTCCGGCGTGAACGTCAGGATGCCGCGGCCACCGCTGCCCTTGTCGCCCGATGCTGTGCGCACCAGCACCTGAGGAAAGATGGCAGGGTCTCGCGGCTCTTCGTCGATGTGAAACCAGTCGACCGCATCGCCCATCAGCGCGTGCTGGCCCTGCGAGTAAGACCAGAACTGGATGCGCGCCGTCTCGCCGCTGATGTGCTTGACCAGCAGCGTGCGCACCGCGTTCGGCGTGCCCGTCATTGACTCGTAGCCGAGGATGCGATCGGCCGGGATGATCCCGCCCTCAAACGTGTCGCCGTTCTTGCGGCCGACCAGCGGCGTCTGCAGCAGATCCCGCGTCTTCTCGCCCGAGTAGCCCAGGCACCAGATCAACGGCGCATGGTCGAACCTGTGGCCATCCCAGCCGTCCGGGTATTCGCCCAGTGCGTGAATGGCGTCAACGTAGGTGCCCAAGTACGTCTTGCCGATGCGGTTGGCCGCGATCAGGCAGCACTGCGAATGGGTCGAGGTTCGGCGGATGAATTCGTTCTGCCATTCGTACAGGCCGGGAAAGATTGCCCTGTACAGGACGGATTTCTGGCGCCTGGCCTGCTCCTCGAGGAGCGTTGCCAGTTCCTCGAGTTCAGCCCTTGGCAGCATTCAGTTTCGCCTGCAGCGCTTCGATGCGGGCCAGCAGCTGCGAATCCGGCAGCGTCTTGATGGGCGGTAGATCGTCCGCGCCGCCCAGTGCCAGCTTCTCGCCGTAGACCTTTGGCAACCACTTCCCCAGCAGGCGCATCCGCGTCTCGATGCGCAGCCTGGAGCGCTGGATTCCCTCGCCGTTGACCTTCCAGCCTGGTGAGTCTTGGCCGTGCTGCTCCATCCAGTCATTGCGCCCGTCGTCGGCGATCTCAAGGCACCCGTCGGCCAGCGCATGGCACCCGATTTCGCGCGCGCGGGCGGAATTCTTCGCATGCTCGGGCACCTCCACTTCCCAGCGCATTGCGGTCGAGTACGGAATCCCCATCGCCTCACAGATCGACAGCAGCGAGTGCCCCTCGGACAGCGCGTAGCAGATCGTCTCGCCGTCCTCGCGGTTGTAGGTGCTCTTCCACGGCATCACCGTCTCCCTGTTCCGATCACCGCCCGCTGATACACCAGCATGGCCGCGTCCCTGGCATGCTCATTCGTACGCTCGGTCGGCATCACGCGGCCTCCTTCAGTTCCCCAACATCCCTCGCCACAGCCGCCCAGGCCTCGACGCTGCCCTCGACGGTCCACTCGTAGCCGGACCACTGGCAGGCGTTCTGCAGATGCAACCCAACGGCCACCGGCCAGACGGCGCGCCAGGAATCGCGGTCGAGCCTGTAGAACAGCACCGGGATCTGCTCCCCGGCTTGTGCACAGGCTTGCCGCCACCAGCCGGCGACGTCGGCTCGGCCGGCGGTGCGGTGGCGCTTGACCTCGACGCTCCAGCCGGGGACGCCCACAAGGTCGGAGTCTCCAGCGTGGTTGCGCACGCGCCTGGTGACCTTCCAGCCTGTCAGGTCTGCGATCAGGGCGGCGCACTCGCGCTCCCCGGCCTGGCCCTTGGTGCGTTGCATTGCGCTCACCACAGCCCCCGTCGCTGGGCTTCCAGCATGGCCTGGTAGCGGTTGCGCACGCCGATGCGCTGGTAGAGACGCCTGGCGCAGCCTTGGACCGTGCGGTAGCTCAAACCGAGCTTCTCGGCAATCTGCTTGTCGCGCAGGCCGGCGACGATGCCGTCGAAGACTTGGGCTTCGCGTGGGGTCAGGTTGGTGTTCATGCTGCGGCCTCGACCATTGCGCGGCTTGGCCCACAAATATGCGTCGTGGACACGCAAAGCCGGCATTCGAATGGATTCATTTTGTCCGCGGCTCACAAACTTGAATTCTTCGTTTGGAAACTCAGTCCTGAAAAACTCCACCATTTCCATGGCATCGGACTCATTGAAATACCAACCATCGAGCCGGTGCGACTTCTCGTGAAGCACCCCCCAAGCCGCTGGCTTCACATCGGGACGCCCAATCGGGACAGCGACGGGCCAAAACGGGACGGGAAACGGGACGGGACATTGTCCCGATTCCCTTATGCGCGCGCGAGTCCCGTCCCGGTCGTTTGTCCCGGTAAAACGGGACACTTTTTCTTCAAAACGGGACATCAGCAAACCTCCTTCAGCATGATCACAATGCCTTCTGCGACCTCAATGAAGCCATTCGCAATGGCCCAATCTCGTGCGCGGTAAAACGCCTTTTTCCTGGCCTCTGGATCGGTCGTGTCGATCACGTCGTAAAAAGCCTTGCGCAATTCCTTCTCAGGCATGCCGTTCTGCAAAAGGCTGAGAAGCGCTTGGTTTCTGCCGCCGCGGCCAGCCTGGCTCTCGTTGTTCATCGCAGCCAGCAGCTCGTCTGCGGACCCAATCCGCGCCGCACTGAGTGAGTTGATCGCCTCGCCGTCCTCGTCGTGGCCGACGGTGTGCGAGGTCAACGAAAAAGGGACGGGGTCGAAAAGTTCCCCGTCTTTCTGGCGCTCGCACACCATCGTCGCCATCATTTCCTTCTCGTCGCGAAACACGCCAAACATGAAGTCGACGTTGCCGACAATCGCGCTCGAGCCGCGGGGGCGCTCCGTCGCGCTGTGGCCGCTGTGGTGAATCACAAGAATGGCGCAAGCCCAAAGCTCACGAAACCACACGCCAAGCTCTCGAAAATAGTGCGCCGTGTCGGTGCTGCTGTTCTCCTCGCCTTCGTCCGTCTGAGACTTGGTGTCGGCCACAACGAGAATCGGCTCAATGCCAACCAGCCCCGCGGCCTCCACCACATCGGAGGCACGCGAACTCAGCATGACAGCCGACGGAACAACGTGAAACGGAATGTCGTCCCATGCCAAGTTCCGCGCCTGGTGCCATGCACGCACCCGACGCATGAGCCCAGTGCCACCTTCAGCGGCGATGTAGATCACCGCGCCCTGCTTGGTCTTCTTGCCCAGCCAGGGCAGGCCATGCGCAACGTGCAAGGCCATGTCCAAGGCAATGAAGCTCTTGAACGTCCCAGGAGCGCCAAACATCACGCCAATGCTGTCGGCTGGAAGAACGTGCTTGACGGCCCACCGAACCTGCTTCGAAGCCTCGTCAAGCTCGCGCAGGCTCATCAGCTTCACCCGCGCCGCAGACTCTGGTGCCTTCACGACACCAGCTGCGACTTCATCAACCCTTGCCGCCGGGTTCGCCCAGCCGCGGCGCTGCGCCTCGGCAAACACCCAGGCCAGCGTGATGCCGGCGCGGCCGCGCTCGCCGTCTGAATGGAACGATTCCCACCGCTTGCGCTGATCGGTGCTGTCGAACTTGGTGGACTGCTGCGACCAGGCGCACCACATCGCGTAAGCCGGATGTCCCCAGCGCGTCGAGTGCAGCGCCATGCCGGCCTTCACCCACTGATCGTGATCGTCGGCGTCAAGGAGGTACAGGGCTTCGCGGGCATCTCGTGATTGAACCGGATCGACCGGCACCTCTCCGACGCGCACGGCGGGCCGCTGCAGTTCGACGCGCAGGCTGCGAATCCAATCGGGCAGCGGAGACGGCACAACGCCGTCCAATGGGCTGCTGCTGACCTCCCATCCGTACTGCTTGCCGGATGGGTGGACAGACGGCTCGACGACGATGTAGCCGTTCGCCTTCAAGTCCACGCCGGGGCCCAGCGTGCCTGGCAGGCTCAATGCTGCGCCGTGGGGAACCAGGAAAACGTGATGCTCGCCGCCGCCGCCGGTGAACGCCATGACGGCGCTGGTGAGGCGTCCGTGCGCGGCCTGGAGTTGCTCGAATGTGTCGGTGCCGCCGTTGCGCGGGTCGATGTCCACGGCCACCAGGCCGGACTGAGCGAGAGAGATGCCGATCCCGGCGTCGGGGCAGCGGCGCCACCAGTTGTGGATGACGTCGGCGTCGGTCGATGCGTCGTGCATGCCGCGTGGGACAAGCCGGCCGAGCGGGGTCTTGGCGCGTGGCTCGAGCGGCAGGACGTGCCAACCCTGCGCCGCATAGGCCAAGGCGTAGGCCAGCGGGGTGGACAGGTTGAGCTGTTCGGCCATCACTGCGCGGCCCGCCATTCACGCTCCAGCCTGCCGGCCGTGCTTTTGACCGTGCGCCCCGTCTGCTCGATCAGGCCCGCCTGCTCCATCTCGCCCAGCCTGCGGCAGACGGCCACGCCATCGAGCTTGCAGCGGGCGGCGATGCGGTCCTTTCCGCTGGGGCCGTGAGCCTTCAACGTGGCCAGGATGATCCCGACGTGCCGCTCGGCCAGTTCGCGTGCGCTGGCGGCCGCCTGGTGGCTTGTGG